>Ga0182742_1001667_pt1 | contig 27295 bp, 27 predicted proteins | sample eDN5th37CBELigMG_FD_128880 | JGI IMG/M metagenome (GOLD analysis project Ga0182742, IMG submission 128880) | Enriched Miracle-Growth compost microbial communities from Emeryville, California, USA - eDNA 5th pass 37_C BE-Lig MG (version 2)... ...
GGCCGACCAACGGCCGATGCCTCGAAGGGCGATCAGGCGGGCGATCGCCTCGTCGTCGGGCATGGTTTCCAGCCTCGCCAGCTCCTCGCGCTCCTCCGGCCCGAGCCGGGCCAGCTCGATCATGGCGCGCCCTTTGTTCCGGCTGAACCCCAGCTCCCGAAGCTCCTCCGGGGTCGTCCCGGCGCTGTCCTCCGGGCGCGGAAAGGCGTGAGCGATCTCTCCCTCCCCTTGAACCTCTTGACCATAGCGCTCGGCCAGCCGGTTGAGCAGCCTGACGCCGAGCGTCAGCGTCACCTGCTGGCAGGCGATCGAGTTGAGCGCGCCCTCGAAGAGCGTCGCGAACCGCGGCGGCTTCATGCCTCGGAACCGACGCGCCAGCGGGCCAAGTTTCTCATCCAACTCCGCGAACCGATGGAACTCCGACAAGTCGACGCGAAAGCCGAGCAGCCGCTCCAAGGCCGCCAAAACGGCTCGCCGCGATTCCTCCCCCAGCGCCGCCCCGCTCGTCCCGACGCGGAGCCGAGGAGACTCCGGCGGCGCGGTCTGAGCAACGGCGACCTCCAGCGGCCCGTCCGGAGTCGTCAGCACGCGACGATACGTCGATCCGTCCCAACGATCGACGGCGTTGTCGGCCCTCCGTCGCAAGGTCCAAACGGTCAGGTCGAGGCGGTACGGCGGGACTGGCTTCAGGAAAAACTCGCCTCGACTCACGACGCGTGGCCTTTGCGTTCCTTGATGATCGTTCCCCGAACCCGTCCCGCCTCCAAGTTCCATTCACCGTGATCGCCGCCCCTGAACTGATGCGCCATAAGTCCCGCCCTCCTCTCGTCACCGCGCGATCGCCCGCCTTCGGACCACATCGAGTGCAAACGCCGCGCCAAAACTCGAACCGCGCCCAAGCCGTCGCGCCGGGGTTACGCCCCGGCCACAAGGGCGGCCTCCACCGAATCCTTGATTTACCCGCTTCTTCGGCCGGCGGAAAGGAGCGAGGAGAGATCGTAGCGCGCCAGGTCGCCGATGTGGTCGATGGCCAGGTCGGCGGGCGGATACTTGGCGAGGATTTTCGGGTCGTGGGCGTAGTGCCCTTGGCGGGGGAAAACGGTCGTCAGGCGCGGTCCCCAGACTTTTTTGATCGCGTCGAGGAGCCTCGGCTTGTCGTCGACGAGGATGTAGTGCTCGGCCGGATACCGGGTCTCGACGTCCTTCAGTTGGGTTTCTTTATGAATGTAGATCAGCACCCGCCCCTCGACCGCCCGATAGAGGCCGGAGCGCTCGATCTTGCGGGGCTGGAAGATCACGTCGCCATCGGAGAGGATCACCGTCGGTCCCCAATCGCCGAGGCGTTCGATCAGTTTGAGGACGCCGGGGTAGAGGCGGTCGGCGAAGGGGTACTCCAGGAGGAAGAACGAGATGTCGAGAAAGCGCGGATCGCTGGGGTTCTCGGCCCGATAGCGCTGGAGGGCGGCGAGGTAGTCGGCGTATCCCACTTTTTCGCGGTGCTCGTAAAAGATCGTCCAGTACCGCTCTTGGTTCTCGGCGCCGAACGCCCGGGTCAGATGCTCTCTCAGGTCGTCGACGATTCGGTCGTTGTCGAGCAGGGTGTTGTCGACATCCAGCAGAAACACGACGGATTCAGGCTTCGGCATCGGAGGGCCTCGCGATCGGAAAGTAGTCGGCGCGGCGGTTGGAGCCGGCCCCGCGGTTTGCCGGTTTGGGTCAGGTCGCCCCGGCGGGCTCGTCCCAACCGCCGAATTCGGCGGTGATTCGCTTGGCCTCTTCGGGTCCCCAGGTGTTCGGCTCGTATTGGTGAACGGGGGGCGGCGACTTGAGGATCGGGTCGACGATCCGCCATTCCGACTCGACGTAGTCTTCGCGGGCGAAGAGGCCTTGTTCTCCATTCATGGCCTCGTCGAGCAGTCGCTCGTAGGCGGTCATGTCGTCGGCGATGGGGTGGCGGCACGCCAACCATTCGACGGGCACCCCGGCCTCCTCAAGCCGCGGACCCATCACCGAGACGCCGATGGAGACCGACGCGGAGGGACCGATCTGGAATCGAAAGTAGTTTGGGGGCGAGGACGTCCGGCCCGGCGCGACGGGCGTCTTCGACGGCCGAAGCTTAACGAGCACCTCGGCCCGGGTTTCGGGCAGGCGCTTGCCCGCTCGGATGAGGAACGGCACGCCCCGCCACCTTGAAGACTCGATCGCCAGGCGGAGGGCGGCGAAGGTCTCCACTCGGGAATCGGCCGCCACCCCCTTCTCGTCGCGATAGCCCCGAAACTGTCCCAGAACGACGTGCCGGGGATCGATGGCGGGGATCTCGCGAAGGACCTTCGCCTTCTCGTCCCGGATCGATTCGACGTCCGTGTCGGCGGGAGGCTCCATCGCCACGTAAGAAAGAATCTGGAGGGCGTGATTCTGGATCACGTCGCGGATCGCGCCCGTCTCGTCGTAGAAAACGCCCCGCCCCTCGATTCCGAAGTCCTCGGCCATCGTGATTTGCACATGCTCGATGTGAAATCGATTCCAGATCGGCTCCAAAAACGAGTTGGCGAAGCGGAAGTAGCGGATGTTCTGGACCGGGCGCTTGCCCAGGTAGTGGTCGATCCGAAAGATGGCCGACTCGCTGAAATGTTTCAGGAGGATCGCGTTGAGCCCCTTGGCCGATTCCAGGTCATGGCCGAAGGGCTTCTCCACGACGACCCGGGCTCCCCGCGAGCAGCCCGCGGCCCCCAGATGTTCGACGACCGTTCCGAACAACTGGGAGGGGATCGCCAAGTAATGGGTGGGCCGGCGAGCCTCGCCCAGCTCGTCGCGAAGACGCCGAAAAGTCGCCTGATCCCGGTAGTCGCCATCCACGTATCGGAGCAGCCCAAGGAGCTTGACGCGCGCGGCCTCGTCGACGCCGTCGCCGTGTTCCAGGAGGCTCGCCCGCGCCCGGTCTTTAAGCTGATCGAGTCCCCAGCCCGACTTGGCCACGCCGATGACCGGCTCGGTCAACGCGCCACGCTGGACCATCGCCTGAAGCGCTGGGAAGATCTTCTTGTAGGCGAGATCACCCGTCGCGCCGAAGAATACGAGGGCGTCGGAGCGCGTGGGTTCCATGCGTCGTCCTCAAGGAAATGGATGCATTAAGCGGCGATCGGAGTTCCGAACATGAGCGAGGAACCCTCTTGGCGCATCGTGGCGTCGCTCGCCGCGAGCGGCGCCGCGTGCGCGCTTGTTTTGATGTTTCTCGGGCCGACGGCGCTCGGGCTGTGGGAACTCGCCACCTTTACGCCCACGCGCCCAATCCGACCCATGGGACTTTCCGTGTACATGATGGGTGGTGGGCTCGTTGGGGTGTTCATAGGGGCCCCCTTGTCCCTGTTGGCGCTCAAGCTGAGCCAACGCCCGGCGGCGCAGACCGCCGCGTTCGCGGCGTACCTGGTCTCCGCGTTGCCGGGTCTGTGTCTCATGATCTTCTTTGCAATTATTCTCATCCGAGGCATTGAACTCGCGCCTTGACTTGTTCACTCCATGAATGGCAACCGCTATTTATCCGCGGGCTTCTCCAGGTGGCCGCCGAACTGGTGGCGCATGGCCGAGAGCAGCTTGTCGGCGAAGTCGGCCTCGCCTCGGGAGAAGAAGCGCTCGAAGAGGGCGGCGGCGAGCACCGGGACCGGAGTGGCCGTGTCGATCGCCGCCTTGAGGGTCCAGCGGCCCTCGCCCGAATCGGAGACGCGGCCTTCGAAGCGCGAGAGTTCCGGATCTTCGACCAGGGCCGCGGCCGTCAGATCCAGAAGCCACGAGCCGATCACGCTCCCCCGACGCCAGACCTCGGCGACGTCGCGCGGACAGAGGTCGAATTGATACCGCTCCGGGTCGTTCAACGGGGTCGTTTCGGCGTCGGCGGTTCGGCCCCGCTTGCCGACGTTGGCCTTGCGAAGCACGGACAATCCCTCGGCGTAGGCGGCCATGACGCCGTACTCGATGCCGTTGTGAACCATCTTGACGAAGTGCCCCGCGCCGGTGGGGCCGCAATGGAGATAGCCCCGCTCGGCGGTTCCGCCCAGCCTCTCCCGCCCCGGAGTTCGGGGCGCGGCGTCGATCCCGGGCGCGATCGCGGCGAAGATCGGCTCCAGTCGCTTCACCACCTCGTCGGGTCCGCCGATCATCAGGCAGTAGCCCCGCTCCAACCCCCAGACGCCTCCGCTCGTGCCGACGTCCAGATAGCTCAGACCCCGTCCCTCAAGCTCCTTGGCCCGGCGCAGGTCCTCGACGTAGTGGGTGTTTCCCCCGTCGATGATCGCGTCTCCCCGCTCCAAAAGCGGGACGAGTCCTTGAAGGACCGCGTCCACCGCGGCGGCGGGAACCATCATCCAGACGGCACGGGGCTTCTCCAGCTTCCCGACCAGTTCCTCAAGCGACAACGCCCCCTCGGCCCCCTCACCGGCGAGTTCGTGGACGGGCTCCGGGTGAGTGTCGAACACGACGCAGCGATGGCCGCCGCGAAGCAGCCGGCGCGACAAGTTGGAGCCCATCCGGCCCAGGCCGACCATTCCAAGTTGCATTGACCGCCTCCGTCTTCGGGTTGCGCGTCCAGGGCCGATTGTCGCGTCACGCCTCTTTGGCTCTGGCGAGGGAGGCGCGATGGATCAGAAAATCCTTCAAGACGAGGGCCGCGTTGTGCTCCTGGTCCCTCGCCCCGTAGACCAGGGTGACGGGCCCCTTGCGGATCTCGTCCCACAAGCGCGCGATCGCCTCGCCGTTCTTCTCCAACTCGGCGCGATAGCGCTCTTGGAATTCCTCCCACTTGTCGGGGTCGTGGGCGAACCACTTGCGAAGCTCCGTGCTGGGGGCGACCTCCTTGAGCCAAAGGGCGAGCGCCGCCTTCTCCTTGGTCAAACCGCGGGCCCAGAGCCGATCGACGAGCACGCGGGCTCCGTCGCTCGGGTCCGGGGCCTCGTATATTCGCTTGACCTTCACATCGGCTTCGACCCGCGGCATGAGAATTCCTCCTTTAGTATCCCGCGAACTCCTCGGTTCGGATGTTGTCGTCGTCGACCCCCACCCTGTTCAAGAGTCCCCGCAAGGTCTCGACCATCGCCGGCGGCCCGGACAGGTAGTAGATCGGCCCCACGAGGTCGGGCACGGACTTGCGGATCATCTCCTCGGAGAGCCGCCCCCGCGCGCCGGTCCAAGAGGGGTCCGAGTCGTCCATATGCGTCATCGTGGCCACGAGCTTGAAGTTCGGATTCGCCTTCTCGGCGTCGATCAGCTCGTCCAAGAAGGCGGCGTCGGCGGGCGTTTTGTTCGAGTAGAAGAGGGTGATCCTGTGGGGGAGCTTGTCGCGTGTCGCCTGAAGCACGATGCTCCGGGCGGGCGTCACGCCGATCCCCCCGGTCAGGTGGACGGCCGGCCTGCTCGCGTTGTTGTGGAGCGTCAAGGAGCCGTAGGGGGCGTCCATGCGGATCTCGGTCCCCAGGCTCATGGTTTTCAGGACCCGCTTGAAGGCGGTGTCGCGCATCCGGGTGGCGACCATCAGGTCGTCCTCGAAGGGAGCGCTGGCGAAGCTGAAAGTGCGCTCGATTCCCTCGTCGTCGGTCTCGGGGGGATCGATCAGCTTGAAGTCGGCCGACTGGCCCGCCTTGAAGGCGAACCCCTCCGGCTTCTCCAGAGTGAACGCCATCGTCTCCGAGGCGACCTCTCGCCGACTCTTCAGCTTGACCGTATAGACCCCCATCGGACATCCCTCCCTTGTTGATGGAACAAAACGCTTCGCGATCTCCCCTCGATCGGATCAGCCCGCCTTTCTGAGCGATTCGGTCTTGGTCTTCAGCAGCGCCAGCAACTCGTTCCAGGACTTGGAGAACTTCTCCGCCCCCTCGTCCTGAAGCCGGAGCGCCAGCGCGTCGACATCAACGCCCGCCTTGGCGAACTCGCCGAGCGCGGCCTCGCAATCGCCGCCGTCAATCGGCATCGGTTCGCCGACTTTCCCACGCTCGGCGAACGCCTTGAGCGTCTTGTCGGGCATCGTGTTGACCGTGAACGGCGAGTTGAACGCCTCGATGTAGAGCACGTCTGAAGCGTTCGGATCCTTCGTCCCGGTGCTGGCCCACAAGAGCCGTTGAGGGAGCCCGCCGAAGTTCATCGCCCGGCGCATCCGCGGCGTTTCGAGGAACTCGTTGTACGCCTTGTACGCGCGCTTGGCGACGGCGATCCCCAACGTGTTCCGAAGCGCCTCGGGCGCTTGGTCGGCGACCGCCACGTCCCATCGGCTGATGAAAATCGACGCGACCGACGCGACCGCCGGATTCAAACCGGCCTCGATCCGCCGCTCGACGCCCCGAAGATACGCGTCGGCCGCCGCCAGGTATTGCTCGCGAGAAAAAAGGAGGGTCACGTTGATGGGAACGCCGGCGAAGATCGACTCCTCGATCGCCGGCAGCCCCTCGGGCGTGCCCGGGATCTTGATGAACAGGTTGGGGCGGCCCCCCGCGTCGTAAAGCTTGCGGACCCAGGCGATGGTCCCCGGCGTGTCGCGAACCAAGAGCGGCGAGACCTCCAGCGAGGCCCAGCCGTCCACGCCGTTGGTTCGGTCATGGGTCGGTCGAAACAGGTCCGCCGCGCGCGTCAAGTCCTCCAACTCCAAGGCGAAAATCAGGTCCTCGGCCGACTTGCCGGCCGAGGAGTGCCTCCGAATCGAGTCGTCGTAGTCGTCGCCGCCCCGGATGGCCGCGTCGAAGATCGTGGGGTTCGACGTGAGCCCCGTGACCGAATACTCGTCGATGTAGCGCTGGAGCGTCCCGTCGTCGAGCATGGCGCGCGTGATGTTGTCCACCCAAAGGCTTTGGCCCGCGTCACGCAGTTGGTGCGTCGCGTTCATCTCTTCATCTCCTTCCGCGTCGGATCTCTCGGGAGGACGAGGCTCCCGCCGAGCCCCGCGCGATGCTCGGCTCAACAAGAATCTCGCCACCCCAATCCTCGAATCCAGAGGGAGGAAGTGGATTGCCCGCCGGGGCGGCCCGGTTGGAACGCGCCTCCGCGCGCTCCCCTCCCCCGCTCGTTCCTCGTGAATCCGTCGGCGGCCGCGGCGCCCGTCGGCGAAATCCTCTCATTGAACGAGCACGCAAAAATCATTCCATGAATCGATTCCGCCGAAGATCGCCATGAGGGTTAAAATCCCTCGGGCGCGTTCCGGAGGATTGATAAAGCGCGTCGAGGCACGGGTGGAGTAAAAGCAGCGTCACCAGGGCGATCTGGAGCGATCGGCCCCCCCGTCTCCGCAGAACCTGGGCGCCCTCGGCGATCCAGAGAAAAAACGCGGGGGCCAACCACAGGATTAAGCGGCCGTGAAACGGGTATTTTCGAAGCGCGGAGGCCGCCAAGGCGAGCGCCAAGGGGGCGATGAGCAGCCCCAGCGCGGCCGGGTCGCGGCGTCCGAGCGAGGCGATTCCCAACAGCAGGAACCCGATCGCGAGCCCGGCGAAGAGGTGGGGAAGGAAGGTCGGCGTGAGGTTCAGGGGCGTGACGAAGGTTTCCAGCAGGATGCCCGCGGCCTTCTCGAACGACCGCCGACCGGTCGGCGGGAATGGAAGAAAGGCGAAATCCCAAAACACATACATGGACGTGGATTTTTGGAGCAATCGCCCCGAGGCCCGCACGGCCAAAAACGCGCTGGCCGCCCAGACCGAGGCGAGCGCGCCCAGCGAGAGGGCGTCGCGCCAGCGCCGTTGAAGCAGCCGGGCCGCCATCACCGACGCGCCGCAGCCGGCCACGACGAACACCGACGGAAACGAAAACCAAGGGGACGCGATCGTCAGCGCCCCGAGCGGAATCAAGCCGCGCCACCCCCTCCCCTCGCGAAGCTCATTGACGCACAGGAGCGTCAGCGCCAGACCGACCGCCAGGTCGCACGAGTACGGCTTCAGCTCGCTTGAGTAGTAGATCCAATCATCCGAGAAAGCGGCCAAGACCATCGCCAAAATCGCCCCCGGGCGGCTCAAAAGCCGCTCGGCCAGGCGCAGGAAGAACCAAAGCGCGGCGATCCCGCAGATCAAGGGGAAAAGCCGCGTGGAGAAGGTCGAATCGCCCCAAAACATGACGGCCAGACGCTCGACGACCAGGAACCCGGGCGGCGCCAGTTGGTCGGAGCTCAACGGCCCCGAGAAGTCGAAGATCGACCTTCCGCTCAAATTGGTCCGAAGCGACGACTCGTCCATCCAGAAGGGACGGTTGCTCAGATAGACCCAAACCCGGAGGAAGGCTCCGATCCAAAACAGGGTCGAGGTCGGATGATCCACCCACCGGCTCCGCGCCCATCGAAAGAGGGGAGACGGGTCGATCGGCTCATGCAAAAATCGAAACATGGACACGGGCGAATGATCCTCCGGCGACCTCGGGCCCCGGGAATTGGCGGAACGACCCGACCGACACATTATGGACTCGATCGCCCCCGCCACGCCACGCCGGAGTAAAATGGAGGGACGCTCGAACTCGACTCGCGAAACCAATGGGAGGCTCGCCGGCTCATGCTCGTCAAATGGTACGGACACGCGGCGTTTTTGATCGAGACCCAAGGGACCCGAATCATCCTCGATCCCTATCGGTCCCCCGACTCGGGAGGCTACGAGCCGATCGCCGAACCCGCCGATCTGGTGGTCGCCAGCCACGAGAACGACCGATACCACAGCCACGTCGGCCAAATCGTCCCGCCGTTCGAGTTGGTCCGCGCCTGGGAGTTGCCGAAGGAGGGAGCCACCCACAAGGGCATCCGCCTGGAGTCGATCCCGGTCTACGAAACGCCCGAGAAGAAGCCCGGCGACGAGGTGACGATCGTCCATTTCCGCTCGGAGGGACTCCACGTCGTTTTCCTCGGCGACCTGGGCCACGCGCTGAGCGAGGAGGAGCTGAAGCCGATCCGAGGGGCCGAGATCGTCCTGATCCCCGCCGGAGGCCCGCCGACGATCGACTTCCCCCTGATCCCCGAACTGCTCGACGCCATCGGCCCCCGGATCGTCGCGCCGATGCACTACAAGACCCCGAAGATCAACCTGGCGATCCAGCCGCTTGAGCGGTTCCTCGAAGTCTTGCCGAACGATCCGGTCAAGCGAGTCAACGCCAGCGCCTTCGAGGTCGACCGCGGTTCGCTCCCCGAGCGCCGAACGATCTTCGTGTTGGAGCACGCGCGATGAGCGCGGCGACGGGTTTGGCTCGGATGAGAAGTGGATTTTGTAGGGGCGGTCCCCCGTGGCCGCCCTCATGGGATGGCGCGCCCGCCCCCGCCCATGGAATTGCGGGAAGACGCGCGCGAAGGGACGGCGCGCCTTCCCACGCCGGTCGCCGGAGGGCGGCCACGGGGTACCGCCCCTACACCAGTCGTTCTTTGTCGGCGCGAGATCAACCGGCCCTACAACTCGCGGAGCGCTGAGACGATCTCCAAGCGGACGGCTCGGAGCGCGGGAAGCATGCCGCCGAAGAGGCCCATCACCACCGTCATGATGAGCGCCACGGCCATGACCATCGGGCCGAATCGAAAGTTGATCGTCACCGATGAAAACGTGTTGAAGTTGCTCGTCTCGATGGTCAGAAAGCTCAAGGGCAAGGTCGCGAGCAGCCCGAGCGCGCCCCCCAGCAGGCTGAGCAAGAGCGACTCGCCCAGGAACGAGATCAAGACGTCGCGCTGAGAGAACCCGAGGGCGCGCATGGTGCCGATTTCGCGGGTCCGCGACTTGACGGCCGAGAACATGGTGTTGGCCGCGGCGAACATCGCGCCAAAGGTCAAAAGGACGGCGATCAGCGTTCCCGCCCCCTTGAGGAAGATGCTCGATTTCGACTGGTTCTCGAAGTAGGTCGCCTCCGGGATCGCCGAGAGCCGAAACTGGGCGCTCTCGTCGATGGTCGTTCGAAGCTGGTCCATGTCGGCGGCGCTGGCCGCTCGGATTTGGACGCAGGAGACCGAGCCTTCGCGGCCGGTGTTGCGCTCGACGTCCTTCAGGTCGGCCCAGACCTCGCTCTCCGCGGCGCTTCCACCGGCGGTGAAGATGCCGACGACGCGGTACTTCTCCTTCTCGCCGAGATCGATCACCCCGCCGACCCGGGCGCCTTTGTAAAACCGCGAGAGGTTGCGGCTGACGACGCACTCGCCCTTGCCGGGCTCCAGATCCCGCCCGGCGACGATCTTGAAGTCGGGTCGAAGCACGCGCGAGGCGGGCTGAACGCCCCGGACGATCAGGTTGTTGTGGGTGCCGTCGTGGCGCTCGGCCATGGCGATGTTGAGCAGCTCCTTCGCCGCCACGGGCCCATTTTCGTCGCGCTCGATTCCGTTGAGCTCCAACAGTTCGTCGGCCTTCTTGGACTCGAACCCGCCGGTGACCTCGCTGGACGCCCCCTTGCGCAGAACGATCAAATCGAGCGGGTCGCCCGAGACCGTCAGGCTGTGCTCCAGGCCGTCGACCAGGCCGAAGAGGACGCACGACGAGCAGACCAAAAGCGCGGTGCCCGCGACGGTCATCAGCGTGGTCTTCCAACGCGCCCGGAGGTTTCGGACGTTGTACTTAAATGGAATCATAAGATCCTCAAACGACCTTCCGAAGCCCATCGATGACCGACGAGTTGGCGGCCAGAACCGCCGGGATCAAGCCGCTGGCGAACCCCACGAAAAGCGAGACGCCCAGGCCCAAAAGCGCGGTGTTCCAAGGGACGTAGAAGAACGGCAGGAAGCCGCCGCTGAAGCGGGCCACGTCGACGTAGTCGCAGAGGAACTTGCAGCCGAGCGCCCCGATCGCCCCGCCGAGCCCGGCGACCAAAACCGCCTCGCTGAGCACGAGGAACAAAACCAGGCTCTTGTTGAAGCCGATCGCCTTGAGGACGGCGACTTCGGAGGTCCGCTCGCGCATCGACATGGCCATGGCGTTGCCCGCGACGAACAGGAGCGAGACGACCACCGCCGCGCCGATCCAATAGACTGTGTTCTTCAGATCCCCCATCATCTCCTCGAACATCTGGCCGAAGGCCTCTTCGGTCTGGGTTCGGGTGGGGAACTCGGTGCTTCGGTACTCGTCGTCGATCCTCCGGCAAAGCTCGACCATGGCGTCGGCGCTTTGGCACTTGATGAAGATCGAGCCGGCGTTGCCCGAAATCCGCGACGCCTCGGTGGCCAGCGAACCTCCCGAGCCCGCCCCCATCGTCGTTTGCTTCAACGATTCGTCCAGATACTCGTAGTGGAACAGGCACATCCGCAGGTCGCGGTTGTTTGGACCGTCATAGATCCCGCGGACGACCAAGTCGAGGTCGACCGGATAGATGTCTCCCTTCAAGGGGAGAGAGTCGCCCACCTTGATGTTGCGGTCCTGGGCCAGCTTGCGACCGATGACCGTTCCCTTTCGGTCGGCCTTGAAGTCGGCCAGTTGATCGGCGGGGATGGTGAACTCGTCGAGGATGTCGAAAACCACGTCGGCGTCGACGCCGAATTGGGCGAAGGGCATTACCTCGTCGTGGTATTTGCCGCCGTACCACTGGAAGGGGGTCGCGGCGAGCACGCCGTCCATCGCGGCGATTTGCCGGACCCGAGCGACCGGCAGCATTCCCGCGAACCCGTTGGCGTTCATCGTCACGATCCGGTTGAAGATCCGAGAGGCGCTTGAGACCTCGGCGCTCATCGCGAAGAACGACAGCAGGATCATCATCAGGAACAGGCAGATGCCCGTCGAGGCGATCGTCAAGCCGGTTCGAACCGGGTTGCGCCGGGCGTTGCGGAGGATGTAGGTGAAGTATTTCATGAGGCCGCCGAGATCGAGGTTTCGTCGGTCACGTCGTCGACGAGCCGCCCCTTGTCCAGATGGAGCACCCGATTGGCCCGTCGGGCGGCCAGCGGGTCGTGCGTCACCATCACAATCGTCTTCTGGAACTCGCGGTTGAGCTGTTCGAGCAATTCGAGGATCTCGCCCGCGGTGGCGCGGTCGAGGTCGCCGGTCGGCTCGTCGGCCACCAGCAGGTACGGGTCGGTGACGATCGCCCGGGCGATCGCCACGCGCTGTTCTTGACCGCCGGAGAGTTGCCGGGGCGTGTGATGCTCGCGCCCCTCCAGGCCGACGATCCGAAGCGCCGTCTTGACGTTCTCCCGACGCCGTTTGCGCGAGAGCTTGGTCAAAAGCAAGGGGAGCTCGACGTTCTCGAACGCCGTCAGGACCGGGATCAGGTTGTAGGTCTGAAAGATGAAGCCGACGTTGTCGGCCCGCCACCGGGTGATCTCGGCCTCCGAGAGCGTTCCCAGGTTCCGGCCGTGGACGATGACCTCTCCCCGGGTCGCCGTGTCGAGCCCGGCCACCAGGTTCAGGAGCGTCGACTTCCCGGACCCCGACGGCCCCATCAGGGCGAGAAACTCCCCCTCGGCCACGGTCAGATCGAGATCCGAGAGCACCGGCACCACGAACTCGGCGCGGCGATACTCCTTATCGACACCCCTCAATTCGATCGACGGCGAACCTTCCATAGACGGCAACCTCATGAATGGGCTCTCCGGGAGGGCGAGGCTCCCGCCGAGCCGGCGGTGGGCGAGGGGCTCGGCGCCCGCCTCGCCCTCCCAAAATCAATCGAACCTTACGCGAACGTCACCGGCTCGCCTCGCGGACGGAATCGCCGTCGCGGAGACCGCGGGGAGGGTCCAAGACGACCTTGTCGTTTAATTGCAGCCCCGACTCGACCCGGAGTTCGCCGCCGTTGGTGTTGGCCACTTCGATCTTCCGCTTCTCGACCCGCGAATCGTCGTTGAGCAGCCAGACCCACTGGTGTCCATTCTCTTCGAAGACGGCCTCGCGAGGCACGAACGGGAAGGCCTGATTGGCGTCGGACTCGGCCCAGTTTTTGTCGGGGAGGAAGTGGACCGTCGCGGCCAATTCGGGGAAGAGCTTGTCGTCGGGGTCGAGGATTTCGACCTTCACCTTCACCGTGGCCCGAGTGCGGTCTCCCATCGGCGTGATCTGCCAGAGCCGGCCCCGATACCGCTTGGTCGGAACGGCCGTGACCGAAACCTCCGCCGGCTGCCCCACGGCGACCCGGTACATCTGCTCCTCGGGTATGTCGGCCTCAACGTCCATCTGGCTCAAATCGGCGATCGTGACCACGGCCGACCGACCCAGCGACGAACTCATCGCCATCGGGTTGATGACCTCCCCCACCTCCCCCTGCTTCTCGACGACCGTTCCATCAAAGGGGGCGTACAGGTGCATCTGGTAGCGGATCGTGACCTCAATCTCCTCGACGTTCGCCCGCATGACCTTCAGCGACGCCTCCAGCGCGGCGATCCTCGCCTCGGTCATCTTGCGGGCGGCGACGGCCTTCTCGTAGTCCTCGCGCGGCGTCATGCTCTTGGCGAAGAGCCGCTCCAGACGATTCTCCTGGCGGTCCTTGTCCCAAAGGTCGACCTTGGCCTCCTCAAGCTCGGCCTCGGCCCGGATCAATCCCGCCTTGCGCTGAAGGAGCATGGCCTCGAGGTCGTGATGCTCGATGACGGCCAGAATGTCGCCCTTCTTGACCTTCGCGCGCTCCTGAACCCGCATCTCCTGGACCCGCCCCGCGATCCGAGTGCCGATCATGGCCTGGTGGCGCGACTTGAGGTATCCCTTGGCGCTGAGAAGCTTTTCGGCCTCCCCCATGGTCATCGTCTGAACCAGGCCGATGTTGACCTCGGGCTTGCTCCGAATCTGCTCGTACTGCCTGTAGCCGACCGCCGCCCCCGCGCCGATCAATCCCAAGGGGATCAGCCAGACCAAGAGCGAGACGAGGCGCAGCCCAACCCCCCGTCGCCGGCGATGCACGGGCCCCGGCCCTCGATGGACCGATTCGCGATCGCCGCCGCGCGCGCTGTTAGGCCGCTCGATCCGAAGCGATGCGAGTTCCTCGCGCAAACTGCTCGCCATGTGGGAACCTCGGTCGTATGCGTGGGAGGTGAAAAACGCCCCGAAGAGAGAAGAACGGCGAGGGTAAACTTTCGGGATTCTCTCGAATATAACGAACCATCCGACCTCGTGCGAGGGCGAAGCGCCCGGCTCTCGGCGGAGCCCCTTCGATTATCGGCGTCGCCCCATGCGGGGCGGACCCCTTAAACGGCTCATGACGATTGGATCAAAGGCGAGCCCCGCGCGGCGAGCGTTTTTTCGTTCGGGATCGGGATTTTTGTGGCATTACTCACATGGGGAAGGTGCGCGCGGAGCTTTGTGAAGTTCGCCGAGCGGATCTCCGGCGATGAGGCGGTGATCTCGCTTCTCACGAAAAAAATGACCGAACGAACCCAATTTCCGGGCGACGCCGCTCCCCACACAAGCTCTTTGACATCCAGGACATGCGGATAATTTACCCTCGATTTCCGAGGGCGGGAATCGGTTCCGAACGAACCCAATTTAGCGAACGGGCGCGGGGGGGACGATCACCGCGCGGGCCAACGCCAACCACGCCCCCCGCTCGGCTTCCGGGGGCTGGTGGCTTGGAGCGGGAGGGGCGGATAGGATACGATCGGAGTCATCGGAAGACGTCGCGAACGAATCGGCCGGGCCTTGGGGACGCGAGTATATGTGGACGATTTTCTGGAGCTTGATGATCTACTGGTTGGTGGCGTTCGTCGGCTGTTTCATCGTCGTGGAGATCGCCCAGGACACGCTCTACGACGAGACCACGCCGCGGGCGGGCCTGAAGGTGGGGGTCGGGTCGTTCTTGCTCGCGGCCCTGATGACCTATTTTCACCCATCGTTCGACACGATGTTCACCAATGACTTTTTCTACACGGTGTTTCAAGCGATCGTCTGGTTCGGCGTCTTCACGCTGATCCTTCAATTCCACCCATGGCACGCGCTGGGGTTGTCGCTGCTGACGTTGGTGCTGGTCGCGCCGCTGGCGACCATGGGAGTCGACAGCATGCTCGCGCCCAGAGCGCAAACCGCCCGGCGCGCCTCCCCCGCCGCGGCCAACAAACCGGTTCGCAAATCGCTCTCGCCGCCTCCGGCCCCGGCGAAGGCCGCGGCCCCGGCTCCCGCCCCGGCGAAGAATTGATCCCGAAGTGCAATCCAATACGAATGCCCGGCCAGCCCCCGTGGCCGGCCGGCGGGACCTTTAATCAAGCCCCCGGAGCAAGACCTGGAGCCCCTTGGCGAGCCGGTCGGCGGCCTCGGTGGCTTGGGAGTGGAGTTTCCAGAAGTCCTTCGCGGCGGAGGGTCGGCCCCAGATCGCGCGCAGGGCGGCGCCGACGCGGTAGCTTCCCGAGGCGTTGAGCAGGCGGGCGACCTCGGGAGGAAGCTCGGAGCGGGCGTCGTCGCTGACGACGCGCAGGGAGATGAACGGGACCGCGCGATCGCGGGCCGCCACGGCGACTCCAAAGGTCTCCATGTCGATCAGGTCGGCTTTGTGCTCGTCGCGGAGCCGGCCCTTCTCGCTCGGTTCGGTGATGACGCGATCGACGAGCAATAAGCGGTCAACCCGTCGGATGGCCGGGACGGCGTTGGCGTTGGCCAGGCGCTCATCGACTTCGACGGCCTCGCCGGCGGCGTTGACGATGGTTCGGGGAATCGCCAGGTCGTTGCGGTTGAGGTTGGGGTCGAGGGCGCCGGCGAACCCCGCCGAAACCAAGAGGCGCGGGCGGTGCCCGTCCAAGAGCCGCGCGGCGCCCCGGCGGGCCGAGGCGAGCCCGACCCCCGAGACGATCACGGCCAGCACCCGCCCCTCAAGCTCCCCCTCGATCACCGTCAGCGAGCGGGCCTTGTAGCGGCGGACGCGCGCGAGGCGGTCGATCAGGAAGCCGGCCTCGGTCGGCAAGGCCATGACCACGCCGACGTCGGCCGGAGAGGGAGGGGGGGCGAGGGTTGGGCCCTCCGCGCCGGGCTCGCTCATAGGAATTGCCACTTGACCATTTTCAGGGTGTCGCCCAGCCGGCTGTTGACGCCCAGGGCGGCCGAGGTCTCGAAACCCGAGTGCATCATGCAGTTCTCGCACCTGGGATCCTTGCCCGGACCGTAATTTTCCCACTCGGTCTTGTTCAGGAGGTCGCCAAAGGTCGGATGATGCGTGTCGGTAATCAGGTAACAGGGGCCTTTCCAACCCTTGATGTTGCGGGTGGGGTTGGCCCAGGCGGTGCAGCTCAGCTCCCGCTTGCCCATGAGGAACTCAAGGTAGATCGGCGAGGAGTAGAACCGATACTTGCGGAACAAGGCCTCGGCGGCCCGGAACTTGGCCCGGATGTCGGCCCGGGTCATGAAGATTTCCTTGGTCGCGACGGCCGAGTAGCTATAGCCGGGAGAGATCAGGAAGCCGTCGACGTTCAACTCGGTCAGGAAGGCGAAGAGCTGGTCGAGCTCTTGCATGTCGGTCTCGTGAAAGACCGTGGTGTTGGTGCAGACGAGGAAGCCGGCCTCCTTGGCGGCCTTGATCCCGTCGATGGCCGCGTCGAAGACCCCCTCGCGTTCGACGGCGATGTCGTGGTTTTTCCTCATGCCGTCGAGGTGGACGTTGAAGAAGAACCGGGAGTTCGGCTTGAAGTCGCCAATCTTCTTGCGGGTGAACATCCCGTTGGTGCAGAGATAGACGACTTTTTTGCGTTCGAGGATCTTGGCGGTCAGCTCGCCGATGCCGGGGTAGATCATCGGCTCGCCGCCGCAGATCGAGACGACCGGAGCGCCGCACTCGTCGACCGCGGCGAGGCATTCGTCGATCGACAGCTTTTGCTTGATCGATTGGGCGTATTCCCGAATCCGTCCGCAGCCCGTGCAGGTCAGGTTGCAGGCGTGAAGCGGTTCGAGCATCAAGACCATCGGGAACTTCTTGGCCCGGCTGATCTTCTTCCTGGCCACGTAACCGGCGATTCGGCTACTCATTTCAAGCGGAAAACGCATGGGGCGACCACTCCTTATCGCTGTGGACGAGCAACCGAATCGATCGATGGGCCGGTGGTTTGATTTCGAGAGCCTAATGGTTTCACGAGACGAGTTCGCGCTCTCCGGAGACGGCCTTGGCGTATCGCGCGATCGCCATGATTGGGAAATAGATCTGATACAGATGGTATTTCATATAGAAGACCTTGGGGAAGCCGGTCCCGGTGTAAACCTCGTCGTTCCACGAACCGTCCTCGGCTTGCGTCTCCACGAGGTACCGGATTCCACGGGCGACGGCCTCTCCCCCGGCGCGTCCCGCGGCGATCAGACCGAGCACCGCCCAGGCGGTCTGCGAGGCCGTGGGCGTTCCGGTTCCCTTCAGCGACGGGTCGTCGTAGGAGGCGCAGGTCTCGCCCCAGCCGCCGCAAGACTGCTGGACCGACTCAAGCCAATCGGCGGCCTTGACCAGCGCCGGCGCGTCCATCGAGAAATCGATGCTCTTGAGCCCCTGAAGCACCTGCCAGGTGCCGTAGATGTAGTTGACGCCCCAACGGCCGTACCAGCAGCCCTCGGGCTCCTGGGTCTTCCAAAGGTGTTCCAGGCCCCGGGCGATGGCCGGGTGGTCGGCCTTGTGGCCGATGGTTCCCAGCATCTCGATGATCCGCGCGGTGATGTCGGCGCAGCTTGGGTCGAGCATCGCGTTGTGGTCGGCGAACGGAACCTTGGTCAACACCTCGTTTGTGATGTCGACGTCGAAGGCCGCCCAGCCGCCGTCGCGGCTCTGCATCCCCAAGATCCAATTGACGGCGCGCTTCAGGGTCTCGGCGACCCGATCCCCGCCGGCCTCGGACGATCGCAAGATCGCCATGAGGACCATCGCCGAGTCGTCGATGTCGGGATAGAAACCGTTGGCGTACTGGAAGTGCCAGCCGGAGGGTTCGAGGTTGGGGCGGCGGACTTGCCAATCGCCTCCCCGGCGCAGCTCCTTGTCGAGCAGCCACTCGGCCGCCTTCTCCAGCGCGGGATGCTCGGCGCGGTCCATGGCGTCGGACAGCGCGATGGTCGCGATCGCGGTGTCCCAAACCGGCGAGACGCAGGGCTGAAGCCGAACCGTGTCTCCCTCGCGAATGATCAGGTCGTTCAGGTGCCGCCAGGCCCATTCCATGGTTGGCGAGTCGTCCTCGTAACCCAGGCACTTCAGGGCCACGATCGTATAGATCATGGGGGGGAAGATGGCCCCGAGTCCGTCGGAATCCTCGAAACGCTCGAGCATCCAACGGTGGGCGGCCTTGACCCCGCGTTGTCGCAACGCGCTGGGCAACAGCCGATCGGCCCACTTCGCGCAGCGATCCGCGGCCAAGAAGAACCGGGCCCAGGAGAACAAGGGCTCGTTCGACTTGGGCCGGCGCCGGGAGCCGTCGATGAACAGCTCGTCGATGCCGCGCTCCGGCTCGATCCGCCGCACGGGCTTGAAGTGGGAGACGATCGACAACGGCACCACGATCGGCCGCGTCCAAGCCGACATGGCGCTGAGGCTGAAGCCGAACCACGAGGGGATTTGGACCAGTTCGGGGGGGACGATCGGGCAGTCGTCGTAGGAGATTTGCCCCAACAGCGCCAGGTAAAATCGCGTGAAGCTGTTGCAGTTGGCCGCGCCGCCGAGGGCGAGAATCGCCTCGCGGGCCTTGACCATCATCGGCTCGTCGGCCTTGTGGCCCAGAAGCTTCAAGACGAAATACGCCTTGACCGAGGCGCTGATCTCAACCGGCCCGCCGGGGTAGATCGACCATCCCCCTTCGGGAAGCTGGCGCTCGAGCATGTAACGGGCGCACCGCTTGCAGACCTCTTCATGCTCGCGGCCGAGGAAGGTCAAAAGCAACACGTACTCGGATTCGAGGATCGTGTCGCCCTCAAGCTCGCCGACCCAGTGGCCGTCGGCCTGTTGGCGGGCGAGCAGCCAATCGCGGGCCCGCTCCAGGGCCTCTTCATGCCCTTCGGCCGCGGCCACCGCGCGTCCGTTCGGCAACCGATCGAAGGAAGACTCCGCGAGGCTTGGGGAAGCGCCCCCGTCCTTGTTGGCGATCATTGCGTGCTCGACCCTCACCCTCTGAAACACGAGGTCCAGGTGGACGGCCGAATCCAAATCGGCCCCCAAGCGCCGGATTCGATCCCATCGGGCGTTCGACAAGGCTCGGCGCGTGGTCATCCTAAGCCGATCCCAAAGGCTCGATCAAGATCAAACCTCCTCAAGATTTGCGACGCCGCAACCGAGCGCCGAACACCCAAGGGCGGAAACCTTGCGCAGCTTGACCAGGCTCTCGGAGGAGCCCCACAAAGACGGGCGTGGAGGGGGCGTTGGGCCGTCACCCCCGGGCTCGCCGGCCCGATCGGCTCTTCCTCAAGAAGAAAGGGCGGCCTGAATATGGAGCGAATCCAGGCCGCCCGCCTTGCTCGGTCAACGCAACTCGATCGGCTCGATCGTCACCTTGCCCTGGACCCGGAGGATGGGCAGGAACGCCTCGAAGGGCGAGACGCCGTCCATGCTCGATTCGGAGAGCTTGATGTGGGTGGCGTCGACGTTGGATTGCTCGAACGAGGAGTCGAGGGCGACCCAACGGCCGTTGACGTAAACCTCGTGCCACATGTGGAAGCCGAAGCCCTTGTCCTTGAACGACGGGTCATCGACGTAGATCAGGCCGACGGCGATGCGCGACGGGATTCCCAGGGCCCTCGACATGGCCGCGGCCAGCACCGAATGCTCGGTGCAATCGCCCGAGAGGCTTTGGGCCACTTCGGAGGCCGACGCGAAAGTCGTCTGGAAATTGCTCTTCACGTTGCGGAAGACCCACTCGTTGATCCGGACGGCCCGCTCCCAGGGGTCGACGGTGTTGCCGACGGCCCGCGCGGCCAGTTCTTTGATCTTCTCGTCGCCGCTGGTGATCATCCCGTTGGGCCTGAGGTATTCGGAATCCACCGTCGGCGGGCCGGCCTCGCCGTCGTTCGGCCCCATCGTCTGAATGATCAAGGCGGCCGATCGGCCGTCGCCGGAAGCCTGAACGGTCTGGCGGCGATCGTCGGGGATGATCTGAGCCGGGTCTTCGCTTTGGTGGGTGATCTGGTATTTGATGTACCGCGTTTGGTACGGGTTGGTGATCGGCCGGGCGACCTTGATGATGGTGCCCCGGATCTGGTCGTACTTGATTCGGCCGCCGGGGGCCTTGGCGCCCGCTTCGGTGGTTCGGTAGGTGGTCATGCCCCCCAGCAGGTCGATCTCCTGCTTGAGCACCTGGCCGCCGGAATCAACCCAAAGAACCGAGCTCAGCTCGGGGCGGTGCTGGCCGTCGAGCGTGGCGACTTGGTCCACCTTGCGCAAGGGCCGCTTGGAGCCGTCGCCCAAGGGAATCTCGGAGATCGGCCCGGCCTTCAACTCGATTTCGACGACCCGATTGAGGTCGGGGATGTACATCTTGAGTTTGCGCGACTCGCCCTCGGTCATCGGCTTTTTGGCCATGCTCTGCTCGGCGGCGTAGGGGCCGCGGACGTCGCTACCCCAGGGGATGAGCTTCTCCTGGCGCTGTTGCGTCCCCTCCATGATCAGGTTCATGTTGCCTTTGATGGCGTCGCCGTGGACCCGAATCTCTTGGTCGCTGGTGAGGGTTCGGGTGTCGAGGCGGAGCACTTCGCCCTCGGGCGTCTCGATCGTCCCGTACATCATTTTCTGAACCACGTGGTCGTCGCCGCGACGGAAGCTCAACACGGTGTCGACCCGGACTCGATTCAGGGGTCTGCCGTTCTCATTCACCTTTTCGATGAAGGTGTGGATGTAGCCGATCTTGTTGCCGGCCAGAAAGACGGCGTCCCAGGCTTCTTGGGCGTCGGCGCGCGGCGCGGCCAACGCAAGCGAGGTGGCCGCCAGCAAGATCAACGCGCTCGGTCGCCAAAGACGATTCCAGACCATGTTCCGCACCTCTCCGCGGCCGCGTTGTCCGGTCGCGATGTCGACCGGATCGTGAAGAAACGAAGCGGGCGCCGAACCCCGAGGCGCGGACCCACCCCAATCACTATCGTCGAAAGGGCCGAGCCGCTCAAGCGAAACCGACGCGTCGGGAAGGTCCGCCCACCGAGCCGAACCGCCCCCGGTCGCCCCGCGGCCTCTCGCCGATTCTCCGCGTTTGTTAGACTGGAGGCCGAAACGCCCGAGTGGATCGCGGACGAAGCAACACCAGAGCCGGAAAGGTCGCATGGAACAACGAGAGACCGAACGCCTGAGACTTCGGTTGTTCCGGGAGTCGGACCTGGACGACTACGCCGAGATGTGCGGCGACCCCGAGGTGATGAAATACATGGGCTCCGGGCCGATGAGCCGCGCGGAGGCGTGGCGAAACATGGCGATGGTGCTTGGACACTGGCGGCTTCGCGGCTTTGGGCTCTGGGCCGTCGAGGAGCGAAGAGGGGGCGAGTTGGTCGGCCGAGTCGGTTGCTGGCGCCCCGAGGGCTGGCCGGGCCTGGAGATCAGCTGGGCCCTAAGACGGGCGTTCTGGGGCCGCGGCTACGCGACCGAAGCCGGCCTGGCGTCCCTCGATTTCGCGTTCAACGAACTTCGCGAACCCCGCGCGGTCAGCCTGATCCACGGCGACAACGCCCCCTCGATTCGCGTCGCCGAGCGTCTGGGGATGCGCCTGGAGGGGCGGACGGATCTCATGGGTCATCCCGTGCTGGTTTTTGGAACGCGCCGGCGGCCCGGGGGCGCGTAAACCTTCGCGCCCTTTGGGTCGACCGTGGTGGATCAAGACTTGTTCTCCTGATTGCGTTTTCGAGTCTCGGCGGCCTTCCGGGCCGACTTGGAGCGTTCCGAGGCGGGCCGGGCGGCCGAGGCCTCTCCTCCCAGCTTCCCGCCTCGTCGGCTGGCCTCGTGGGTGTCGGGCTCGCCGCGTCCGCTTCCCGACTTGTTCCCGCCCCCCGACTCCTTGTTGACCGTCGCCCAGGCCCGCCGCTCGGCCTCCTCTTCGGAGACGCCGCGGGACTCGTAGCTCTCGGCGATGTGTTCGGCCTTTCGCTTCTGCTTGTCCGTGTATTTTGACTTATCGCCCCTGGGCATCGCGAAACCTCCCTCGCGGGAAGAGATTCGGGAAATCAAGATCCGACGACGCCTTGACTTGGAGGCAAACGGAGCGCCGGGACGACCGTTTTCCAAAGGGGGCCGATGCTTCGGGAGTTCGGAGTGAAAGGGACCGCTTCGGCTCTTGGTCGCGACGCCCGGGGTGGCGGTTCGCCGAAATTCGGGCTCCTGGGATAAATGGGACTATCTTTCAATTCGGCGAAATTCTATACTTCGGTTTGGTTGGAAAACGAACGAGCGCGCGTCGTGAGTCCCAGCGGAGCTTCTCGTCTGCCTCTTCCGCCTTTCCACCGCACTCAGGGTCGTGACAACGACCCCTTTCGACGACCCGGAAAGTGAGTAGTGGGTCGAGTCGCCCAGGTCTAGGAGCCTACTGGTGGGCAAGAAACTTTACGTCGGGAACCTCGCGTACCGGGTGAACAGCTCGGATCTCGAACAGCTTTTCTCCCAGTATGGGACCGTCGAGAGCGCGGAGGTCATCACGGATCGCGAAACCGGACGCAGCAAAGGGTTCGGGTTCGTGGAAATGGGAACCGAGGCCGAAGCCCAGGCCGCCATTGATGCCCTTCACGACCAAGAGTCGGAAGGTCGTCGGTTGACCGTCAACGAAGCCCGCCCGCGCGAGCCCCGCTCCGGTGGCGGCGGCTACGGCCGCGGCGGCGGCTATGGTGGCGGCGGTGGTGGATACGGCGGCGGTGGTGGATACGGTGGCGGTGGTGGATACGGTGGCGGCGGCTACGGCGGCGGTGGCGGCGGTTACGACCGCGGCGGCCGTTATTGATCGAGCCTCCGGACCGATCCAGACCGGGCGCCCGTTCGGATGCCCGACCTGAAAGACACAACAAAACCGTCGGGGAGAAGGTTTTCTCCCCGACGGTTTTTTCTTCCCGCCATTGAACCAACTCGGCGATCGAGGGCCGGGTTCGCGAGCCTTGGCCGTCGCGCCGGAGTCTTCGGCTCCCGTCTCCAAGCGGAGCCTCATCCACATATGGCCAAGTTCCCTGAGACCGGCGATCGGCGTCGAATTTCGGCGGACGAGCCGGCTTCACGGGACGAATCGGGATCGGATCGGCTCAGCCTCAGCCGTCGGTCTTTGGGTTGGCGGCGGCCAAGGGGCGCAAGACGGCGAGCATCGTGTTCAGATGCGCCAATCGGGGGCCGAAGCGATCGACGAAGTCGCTGAGCGAGAAGTCGCCCTCGAGCAGGTTCTCGTGGTTGTCGTCGACGTAATGGGCCATGTCGCTCATCAAGGCGGCGTGGACCTGTTCGAGCTTTTCCAAGGTCTCGCGGCTGACGTCGAGCACCCGCGCGTGCCCGGCCCGCCAGCGCTCGATGTCGGCGGCCTGGCGCGCTCGCTGCTCGCGGTTGACCTGGACGATCTCCCGGGTCAGCTCAAGCTGCTGTCGGTTGATCTCCGTGTTCTGGCGGAGGGCTTCAAGCGTTTGATGCTGGAGATTGACCAGGTGGTGAAGCAGGGTGGTCGGATCGCTCTGGGAGGGAACCGCGGGCGTTGGGCCTTGGCCCGTCGGAGACACTTCCATGCGGTACGTCCACGGGGCCGACGATGGGTTCTCGGGAGCTGACACTCCGACCTCCTTCAAACGGACGGGAAACGGCCGGGATGGATCGCGCGGCGCGACGCCGCAATATAGACTATAGTCTACCCCAAGCCCGCCGTATAGGGAAGCCGAGTCTGATCGGCTGAACACCTGCGGAGATTCTCTCCAACATCTTGATCATCTTATATCGCGGTCGGCCAGGAAGGCGCGCGGCAGGGCTTCGGCGATGTCGGCGGCGGTCATGCCGATTTCCCCAAGATCGGCTCGGGCCAGGTCGCCGGCCAGGCCGTGGACGAGGACGCCGAGCGCGGCGGCCTCGAACGCGGCGAGCCTTTGGCCCAGAAGCGCGGCGATGACGCCGGTGAGAATGTCGCCCGCGCCCCCCGTGGCCATGCCGGGGTTTCCGGTCGCGTTGACGTGAAGCCGCGAGCCGTCGGTGACGATCGTTCCGTTCCCCTTGAGGACGACGACAAGCCGGTCGCTCCGCGAGGCCAGCCCAACCGCCTGATTCTCTCGATCGGCTTGGACCTCGGCGGTGGAGGCCCCAACGAGTCGGGCGAACTCCCCCGGATGGGGCGTGAGGATCGTGGGTTGGGAGAGCCGGTCGAGCGGAGACAGGTCGCCGATCAGGGCGTTGAGTCCATCGGCGTCGAGGACCAGCGGCTTGCCGGCCGATTCGGCGGCCCAGCGGACCAGGGCCCGAATCCCTTCGGAACGTCCCAGGCCGGGGCCGACGGCCAGAACGTCGGCCTGTTCGGCCAAGCGCTCAAGGGCTTCTCTCGACGCCTTGAAGTCGATCATCCCCTCGGCGTCGCATGGCAAGGGATGGGTCATGTAGCAGGGATTGAAGCCGGCGACGGTGGGCAGGACCTCGGCGGACGTCGCGATCCGGACGAGCCCAGCGCCCGATCGAAGGGTCGAGACTCCCGCCAGCGCCGCGGCGCCGGCCATGCCCCGGCTTCCGGCGATGATCAGGATCGAGCCGTAGAGCCCTTTGTGCCCGTCGGGCGACCGATCGGGGAGCGGGGGGATTCGTTCAACCCGTTGCGTCGTCATCAGTTCGATGCCCTCGTGTCGTGGACGCGCATGAATCCGCCGGAGGGGCCGAGAGGCGGGCCAGGCCCGCGCGGCGGGCGATCAGACCGGCGACGTGGCCGCCGTTGAAGCCCGCGTCGATGTTGACGACCGCGATGTTCGAGGCGCAACTGTTGAGCATCCCCAGAAGCGCCGCGAGGCCTTGAAAATGGGCGCCGTAGCCAACGCTCGTGGGCACGGCGATCACCGGGCAGGCCGCCAGACCGCCGACGACGCTGGGCAGGGCGCCCTCCATGCCGGCGACGACCACCAGGGCGTCGGCCTCGGTGAGTCGGTCGAGTTGGCTGAGAAATCGGTGCAGGCCGGCGACGCCCACGTCGGCCAAAAGCGAGACCTCGCAGTTCCAGGCTTCGGCCGTGACCCGGGCCTCCTCGGCGACGGGCAGGTCGCTGGTTCCGGCCGTGATGACGACCACGCGACCGATCTTCGGCCCCTCGGCCTCCAAGCCGGCGACCCGGAACGTCCGCCCCACCGCGTTGTATTGACCGTTGGGAAACGCGGCTTGAAGCCGCTCGCCGGTCTCCGCGTCAATCCGAGTGACCAGCCCCCCTTGGCCGTGTTCCAAGAGCGTTCGCAGGATCGCCTCGATTTGGGGGGCCGTTTTGCCTTGTCCGAAAACGACTTCGGGGAAGCCGCAGCGGGACCGTCGTTGAAGATCGATGGTGGCGAACCCGCCCGTCTCAACGAATGGCCGGGCGTCGATCGCCCGCGCCGCCTCCTCGGCGGAGGTGTCGCCCGAGGCGACCTTTTCGAGCAACCGCTTCAGTTCGCGTGAGTCCATTTATGATGTTCGATCCAAACTTGGGGTCGTGGCCACGACGGAAAAAGAGAGGCGCGGGGATCGTTCCTCTTTCTCAATCAACCGTATCGGGAGGACCGTCGGGCCGCAACCGGGTTGAGGCGTTGAAGCTTCGGGGCCCAAGCGCGCTTGTCAGCGGGGCCGTCAATGGTTTAGACTTGCTCGGTCATGCTCCGCGCCGAGGGTCCGCCACGCGGCGCCGGCTTGAGCGGAGCGCGTGCGTTGGGATCGCCGTTGGGCGGTCGGTTTCCATTTTCTCTTTCGCGCGAAGTCGTTGCAGGATCCGTTCGATGGCCAATAAAGACGCCGACAAGGACAAGGACAAGAAGGCCAAGGCCGCGGCCCAATCCGCGGACAAGGCCAAGAAGCCGAAGAAGGAAGCGGCCGAAGCCGCCCCCGTCGCCGAGGAGAAGAAGCCGGAGGCCCCCCGTCCGCCCGCCGATCCTCGGCTCAGGTACGTTAAGAGGTTCCACGGCCGCTTCTTGCCCCGCGGCCCGCTCCGCGACCGCCACAAGGCCCTCTTCGACCGCTGGAACAGCGGCGACGATCACGGCGGCGTGACCGTCGAGGAACTCAAGTCGCTGTACACCGACTGGATGGCCTCCCGCGCCAAGCGCTCCAAGAAAACCGCCAACGTCTAATCCGATCCGCAAGAACGGACCGACGCGCGGGCGTGGCGGAGCGCGCGCCCAATTTCCCATCGAAACCAAACGGGCGGCTCGGGTTCGTCTCGACCCAGGGTTGAAGAAGCCGCGACCCGCTCGGGCGCGAGACGAGCCCCCCGATTCGCCCACCCCACCGCGCCGCGTCGAGCCGTCTCCATCGGTTCGCGCGGAACCGGCCCATCGTAGCCGGGGTCTCTTGATCCCGGCGCGCGAGCCGACGCCCCACTCCGATCCCCGCCTCAAAGAACGTGGCGATCGCCCCGTCCAGGTCGGTCAGCAGTCAGGTCGAGCCGCGGCCGTCGCGGCCGAGGACCAGCGTCATTGACACGCCGGTCGGGCCGCCCGAGTACTCGGGCGTGGTCTGGCTGACGACGGCGTGGCCGATCGCGTGGACGATCGTCTTCCGGACTTGGCCGGCGACGAGGGTGGTCTCCTTCAAGACCCGGCTGTAGCCGGTGGGGTTGTCCGGGTCGTCGAGGTACTCAGTCTTGAACCGGTCGTTGGCGTCGTAGCCGTAGATGGCGACTTCGTCGGTAGTCTCCGCGCCGTCGCTCCCTCGATCGAGGATTCGCCGCAGCCGGTTTCCGGTCAGGAGGCGAATCCCGGGGCGGATCAGTTTTCTCCTTCGTCCCCAACCCGACTCAAATCGACGGCCGCTTCCGGCGGCCCCGTGGAGGGCCGAAAACATGAATTGACACCGGGTTTTTCGTGCAAGTCTCCACTCTCGCCGTCGGTGGCAAGACAGCCCAAAGAGCCCAGTCGCCGATCGCAAATCAGAATGACCCCGTTGCCTTTCTGCGGCTGCGGGGCGGGCCGGCCGAGCATGGTCGCGTGGAGCTTAACAAGCAGAAATCCCCAACAAGCCAACCCGGAAATTATGATGTTAAATCTCACAAAGCATCTCGCGAAGCTTTTTCCTGTCTTTCTAATGCCTTTAATCCCAGGGTTGATAGTAAGGATCAACTATAATTTGCTCGTCAGATCCAACCTCGCCAAGTCGGACTTGGCATTTTTTGCATTCTGCTGGTTTCTGCCTTTAGCATGCTTCGGGATCGCGACCAGCTACTTGCTCCTGTATAAGGAAAATAAAAAAATTTTGCGATTATTGTTTTTCTTGGAATGAGGTGGACCCCATTGTCCAGACCACTCGGCCCGGAATTTAAGTTATGCTTCGGCCCCGCCCATCCCCTCCAGGGCCGACCGGTTCGGCGTCTCGGTAGACC
>Ga0182742_1001670_pt1 | contig 27233 bp, 25 predicted proteins | sample eDN5th37CBELigMG_FD_128880 | JGI IMG/M metagenome (GOLD analysis project Ga0182742, IMG submission 128880) | Enriched Miracle-Growth compost microbial communities from Emeryville, California, USA - eDNA 5th pass 37_C BE-Lig MG (version 2)... ...
ATTTATCAATCGGCGCGACAACCGATACTTCTCCAAGCGTGATAGCGGCAAAATAACATAACCAAGACAAACCCGTTGCCATACCTGAAAGGATTAAAAACAGATATCCTTTTTGGGGTATCTTTTTCATCTCCTTGTGGGTTCCTTGAAAAAATACGATGGCCCATACGAACAAAAGAATCACGATGGTCCGTAAAAATGCAGCCACATTAGAATCCACATTCTCCATCCCTATTTTTGCTAATATAGAAGTTAAAGCGGCTAATAATGCCAAAATAATACTCATAGGGTTCCCTTCTTTTTCGAGAGCATAAAACGAATGGTCCTTTAGTTAACTATCTTTCTATTAAACCATAAATAAGAATGATAATTATTATCAATTAAAAACCTATAGGGGGCAACTATTTTCCCCCTATATTTATAAACCCTTTTAGCTATAAAAATGATTCTCCCCATTTGGTTGGTGCTTATAATGGGAGTGATCCTACTCCCCTTGAATATGTTGATGAATGACAGCTGGTACTTCCTGTAATGAATCTATTTGATAGAAGGCTCTTTCCGGCTCCACATGGATGTCCACTTCATTGTATTTCCATTCCATTTCAGCCGGAATGTAAATTGCATTCACCTTCATTTCCAATGCAGGTACGATATCTGTTCTGATTGAATTCCCAACCATCCACGTAATGTCAGGATCTGCCTGAATGGTTTTTAAAATGTCCGATAAAGCAGTTGTATCTTTATGTTCAGAAATGAAGACACGATGTTCAAAGAAGGTCGCCAGTTCCAATTGAGCGATTTTCCGGCGTTGATTCATATCATCTCCGCCTGTATGCAGATACAATTCATGTCCGGCATCCTTTAGCTCCTGCAATGTTTCATTCATATAGGGAATTGGTTCGACTGGGATATCAAACACTTTATAGCCTAACTCCTTTACATAATCCATTTCATCCTTTTTCTTTTCTTTGCCAATCTTGTTACAAAAATATTGATAAGTACGAACAAACGATTCAGGAAAACGATCTGAATCTAACCCATGAACGCTGACGGCCTCAATATCCAGTTCAAGCTGCTTCTGCCGAATATCCTTCTTTGATAGAAAGGGAAACCAACTGCTCATAATGTCCGTATATTCTCCAATTACCTGATTGAAATACCTGTTACAATAAGCCAATGTGTCATCAAGATTAAATAAAATGTTTTGTTTTTCCATAATGACCCCTTCGTCTGTTGATTTCGTTCTTATTATCTTTCCAAAGGGATTATATTATTATTACGCAAAATGAAGTGGGTTCTCTCGCGCTTTACTTCTTTTTACTGATTTCTATTTGGAGATTTTCATTTGTTAATAGATTTCTTTGATAAAAACAAAATTCTTAAGAAGTTCGCTTTCGCTGATTGATATCCGATTCGTTAGATTCTTCGTTCGCAAAACAAACTCTTTCACTCCTATGAATTCCGACTCTGCAATCAAGTAAAACTCTGTTCCTTTTTCATATCCAATAAACGGTCTTTTAAGTGTGTATAATTTCATAGAATAACCTCTTAGTAAAAATAATTATTTATGCTAGTCTTGTAAGTTCTTTTCATTGTTTATCCTTTTGAACAAAGCTATAATATTATTTATTTAGGGTCACTAAATTAATAGAAAAGAGACGATGTTATGAAGTTCTCAAAAAAACTAGCACTATATATTTTAATGTTTGATATGTTTATCACATTTAGTGCGATTGGCCTAATTCTTCCCGTTATGCCTGCCTATTTGAAAATCTATGGTGCGGCAGGACAAGCATTAGGCTTTATTATTGCGATTATCGCCTTTGCCCAATTTATTTTTTCTCCGGTTGCAGGTAATTTATCGGATCGCCATGGCCGAAAGAATTTAATTATCTTTGGCCTTTTCGTGAGCGGACTTTCCCAAATTGCCTTTGGGCTGTCTGATGAACTATGGATGCTCTATCTTTGCCGATTCTTTACTGGAGTTGGTTCAGCCTTTATCGTGCCTCCCGTTATGGCCTATGCTGCAGACATTACAAGCCAAGCAGAACGCGGAAAAGCCATGGGCTGGATTGGCGCTGCCATTTCGTTTGGCTTTATGATTGGTCCTGGAATTGGAGGCTTTTTATCCAATATCAGTATCTATTTCCCCTTCTATTTTGCTGGTGCTGCGTCAATCATGGCCGCCATCCTATCATTGATTTTCCTGCCAAGCATCAAACCTGTCATGCAGGATCAATCAAAGGGAGAAAACATCCTGCAGCAAATGGCACGCTCCTTTAAAACCAGCTATTTTGTTTTACTAGTCGTTGTATTTGTCTTCTCTTTTGGAATTTCTAACTTCCAATCTACTTTAACCATGTTCTTAACCTATAAATTTAATTATACGCCAAGCGACATTGCTATTGTTATGACAATTGGCGGATTTGCCGGTGTCATTATTCAAGGGTTTGCCCTCAACAAATTATTTAAGCGTTTTGGTGAAATGAACATTATTTTATTCGGTCTGCTTGCGGCAGCCATTAGTCTTTATGGCATGTTATATGTGAACAGTTTCTATATTATTTTATTTGTTGCCACTATCTTTTCAACCGCCACTACTTTAATTCGTCCGGCCGTCAATACGTTAATTTCAAAAACAGCCGGAGCTGAACAAGGCTTTGCTGCCGGCATGAACAATTCCTATATGAGTTTAGGAAATATGATTGGACCTGCGTTAGCTGGTACGTTATTTGACTGGCATAGGGACATCCCTTTCACATTCGGTGCCATTATCTTACTGGGTTGTTTCTTTCTAGCCTATGTTTGGACAAAGAAATCCGTTGCCCAGCAACAGAAAGCATCTTGAAAAAACAAAAGGTGTGAGGAACTATCCCTATTCCGGATGGTACCTCGCACCTTTTCTTTAAAAGACTTATCATTCTTTTTGTTCAATCGTCCCATCCGAATAACGGGCAAATCTTCCAGCATTTCGTTCATTCACTGGATCTGGCCGGCCCCATTGCCAGCCGCCAAATTGCGTTCGTTGATAATCCTGAAAGGCTTCACGAATTTCCTCTTGGGTATTCATCACGAAGGGTCCGTATTGGGCAATCGGTTCTAAAATAGGCTCCCCTTCGAGCACAAGCAAATAACTCTCTGTGGAACCATTATTAATAGTGGTTTCCTCCAATCCGGAAAGCTTGACTCGATTCATCTGTTGAATCGTTGTATCTCCAATTCTTATCTCGCTTCCTCGATAAAAATAGACGTTTCTATTTAATGTTTCAGAAACTGCCGGTAACGTGATGGATGCTTCCGGCTCCATTTTAATCAGGTAAATCCCCACATGATTCTCTTTTTCTTTTGCCCAAGAAGCCTTGCTCGGCTCCAAGCTTTCTTTACCTAACAACTTCCCGGCAATCAGTCGAACCGTTGATTTTTTTCCATTTGCTGAAAAGGAATCTATAACAGGAATGTCCTCCGCCCATAACATCTTATATTCCGGCTCCGCAAATTTGTTCTTTGCCGGAAGGTTTAACCAAATTTGAAAAAGTTCTAGCGGATTGTCTTGGTTCATATGTACAAGCGGAAACATCTCTGTATGAAGACAGCCCTTTCCTGCAGTCATCCATTGAACATCACCATTGCCGTAGCGGCCAGAAGCTCCCGTTGAATCAAAGTGATCCACATAGCCTTCCAAAACGACTGTTACTGTTTCAAATCCCCTATGTGGATGATAAGGAAAGCCCGGAACCTTTTTTCCATGATACATCCTGAAACCATCTTTTATCGTAAAATCTTCTCCTAAGTTTCTGCCTTCTAATGACACATTCGGTCCTTGCTCCTCATTTCCTGGAGGATACATATCTCTATGGTGCATGGTCACAAGAAAAGGGCTCTCAGCCTGCCATTGAAATCCTAATTTTTGTACTTGGACAATCGTCTTTTTTTCCATCTCTTCACTCCTAGTCTTTATAAATGGTCATACCGCTAACTTCATAAATATCTCGATTTCAAGATAAATGATAAAAGGAATCGCTAGGATTGTCAATTTTTTGTGACCAATGTTCAAACTAATCTGCACTACTTGCTGGCAAACAAAAAATTCCTGATTGTGTGTACACTCACAATCAGGAATTTTTTAGCAATCAATGTGATATTAGCATTTGCCGCCATGATAAAAACTTGCACCAACAATGATTAGAAGGATAAATAATACGACAATTAGAATAAAATCATTGTTCTGATGGTGATCCATTGGACAGCAATAACCATAGCCATAAGCAGGAGCCGTATAAGAAGGCATTGGAGGAACATTCGCACCAAGTGTTGGAGCTGCGTTTACGTTTGAATACATTTTAACACTCTCCTTCGAGTAAGGAATTTCTATATATCTTACTCTAGGAAATGAAATTGGAGCCCGTCTACAAAAAAATGGGTGAGTGTCAGGGGTCTTGCCCTTAGCTAAAAAAGTAATTTAAATATTGTGCATATGAAATGGAACTATTGTTATGATGCACGATAGGACGCTGTATTTTATATGCTCTGCTGCTGCTTTGCCAACCCGTTACTCTTGCTAAATAATTAAAAGAAGGTCTTGTTACTAATCTGGTTAAATAGGCTGATTGTTGACTGTTTGGTTTTCTTTTTTCATTAAGAATTTGAATTATTTCTTCCCCTGTCCTTATGTTAAATCCATGTCCAAAAAACCTGCCATCACTAAGTACAACCGCATTAACACCCTTGAAATGCGGCATGCTTCTGTCGTAGTCGGGATTATTCAGGTACACTACATCGCCAGGTACAAAATGATTGGAATAAAAGGTGACGATACCAAGGTCGGTATCCGTATGCCAACTGTAGAGATACAGATTTTGAAAAAGTCGATTAAATAAAGGGCTGCCAATACTATTCAATATCGCATGATAATAGATAATGGGAATGGCGGTTGCACATTCAAATGCATATTGCGAGCTGTTACGATAAATATCCAAAATCGCATTAGCAGGGCTCACACCCGGCCTCAGCAGGAACCCTCCTGTCCTTGTTAATTGCCAGTAGTTTGGGTTGCAGCGCGCATATTCAAAGATGGTAAACTGCGCTTGACCTTCATTCATTTCCATTGCACTTTTGATAATATTTTTTCGTACTTTGATCTCAAATAAAAACTCGTTCAAGGAATAATAAGAATACATGTTAGGAGCCTTTTGCATCTGCCCGATGATGTTTTTTTCCAGACTGTCAAACTTCCACTTTTCATTCGGTTGAAACGGGACGCCTGATATTTGTATCATACAATCCTCCATTCCTTCTTACTTTTATCCTCACTCCTATCTATCGTATTCTCGTTTTTGTTAATCATGTTTTTTATAAAAAGGCTTTGTTAAATAATATTGTTGATTTTTGACTCATTTAAGCTGTATGGTCATGAAATACAGCAACCTTTCAGCTATGCTGAAAGGCGTGTGAAATGTTCATTTCACACGAATGAGTCAAAAATCTGGCTTATCAACACAGGACTTTAACAAATCCTATAAAAAAAATGACGTATGCCCTATTCATACGTCATTTCTCCTATAACATCATTCACTCTATAAAGAATCCGTACTTAAGATAGGACCCATGCATGTATATTTATATAACCCCAGATGACTTTTTTACTTGTCGTTCACTCTTTTGTTGTTCTTTTATCATGATACAGCCTAGGAGACCGATCAATGAAAAGAACACAGGGATTAAAAATCCGTAATGGTACCCCACTTCAATCGGGGCTAGATGAAAATGGTCTAACATTTTCCCAAAAAGAAAAGGCAATAGGACCGCGCTGATAAATCCGCCTGTATTGGCAAATCCTGTTATTACGCCGACTTCTTTCGAAGGAAAAGAATTTCGAACAATGGCAAACGTTAAAGGACCGCCTCCGTGCCCAAATCCAATCAAAAATAATAGCAGCACAACTAATAAAAATGGAGGCTTCTCAAAAATAAATAAGGCGACCCAGCTAAGAAAAATCATGAATTGAATGAATACATAAGGTCGTTTCACCGTTTCTAATTTACTTGTAAACCAGCCAATTAGAAAAGAACCAGCAATGGCTCCGATGAGTCCGTACATCATGAGCTGACTAGCAGCTGCACGGCTAATCTCAAGCACATCCATTCCATAGGGTACACCCCATGAACCGATAAATCCAACATATGTACCTACCACACCAAAGTGACAAAAGAACGTCGCCCATGCTTGTCGGCTTGATAGCATTCGTTTCAGAATAATTCCTGTTTTTTCATGCTTTTGCTTTGGTTGCAGATTTGCAGATGCACTCTGTATGGCTTCTTGTTTCGGTCTTTTTTCAAGGACAACATAGAGAAGGATAGAAACCAAGCATAAAACCATTCCCGTTATAAAAAATACAGGTCTCCACCCTGCCAATTCAATAAAATGCGAGAATGGAACGGTTGCCAAAAGCGAGCCAAAACTTCCGGCAACCGCAGCTAAGCCAAGCAACCTAGTAAATTCCCCAGGCTTAAACCACTTGCCTAAAATTAATACTAAATTGACCCAAATAGTGGCGTCTCCCATTCCAACCAATAGTCTGGAAAATAATAAAATTGATTCATGGGGTGCTATACTATAGACGATGGTTCCTATGCCGTTTAAAAGTGTTCCAATAATCAGGAAAAGATTAGGACCAAACCGGTCAGATAGAAGACCGATAGGAATCTGCAGCCCAGAATAAGCAACAAATTGAATGCTGGTCATTAAGCCCACGACAGCGGCAGAAATTTGAAAATCCTTCATCACCTGATCTGTAATCAACCCCGGGGCCGTTCGTTGACTCACAATCAGAAAGTAAGCGAGCAAGACCGTTATAAATACAATCCACCTATAAGAACTATTATGATGTTTATCCAATTTTTAATATCTCCTATTGTTATTTCCATCATAAAGTATACTCCTTTAACTGATCATATTAAAAACAAATCGTCTTATGCAGAAAGCAAAAAAAGAAGATTCCACAGCCATCATCCGGAAAACGGTTGATAAATGGCACTTTTTGTTCTTATAGCTTTTACATATAAACCCTAAGTATAATGAAACATTGGGAACCGGGTATGGTATAATCGTATCATCCTATAATTAAAAACAAGCGCTAATCCTTTACGAGGAAAGCGCCCTATTTTCGATATATCACATACCAACCTAAGACTTTACGCATGATTCATTTAATATGTTGCTGTGAATTCATTTAAGTGATTACTGATTGTTTTAGATTGGGTCCAATGAAGATAATGATGGCCTTCTAAGGTGACTACTTTACTCGCTGAATGATTTGTTACCTGCGTCTCATAAAAGGTTATATTGGATTTCCCTTCTTCGTTTACCCGCTCTTCCTTTGTTGTAAAAAACAGTACAGGCATTTCAGAAGGGAAAGTCATATGAACGGTTTTATCAATATTATTTCTTATTTCATTCCCTTCTTCAATCACATTCCTGTTATAACCTTTCCATGCGGAAATCGCTCTAGTTATATTTAAATTTTCTTTTGAATAAGTACCATCCTCCGCTATTGGCAAGAAATTGTCAGCCATCATATTTACGGCCAATCTCGCTATTCCGGTTGGGGCAAGATAACTTAAATAGTTCGGCATGGTTGGAGGAGCTTCTTTAAAATACTCCAATGCCTTTGGCAATGTAGCATCAATCCCGATAACTGCCTTCACTTCAGTTGGATATTTATTAACATAATACATACTGTATATCCCAGAAATAGAGTGCGGCATTAAGATATAGGGTCCTTTGATATTCATTTTCTTTAACGCTGTTCTTATTTCCTCTACCATATGTTCCACTGTTCGTTCTTTATCTGTGCGGTTACTCCAGCCATATCCAAACGGTTCTACAACTGCTACTCTATTATTCTTTGCAAGCTCATTTATGAGAGGTTCGAAATCCAATACAGGAGCAGCTGTTCCTAGCCCGCTCATTAACAAAATGGTATTTTCCCCTTCCCCTTTTGTATAAACGTGCATCTTCTTACCGTCAACTTCCACTAATTGACCGATTGGCGGATATTTATGCTGTTCATAAGCCGTCATTCCTTTATGTAAAAAGAACCCAAGAAGGAGTGCAGCTGCCACAAACAACAGAATGTTTCTAGTTATTACCTTAAAACGAGTTGTTCTTTTTGTTTTCATTTTTTCTCACTCTCTAGCATGTTGAAATGGTGATATCACTTTATTTTTGAAACCAGTTGTTTATATTGTTAATGTTCTTTGTTATTAAATAGAATTCATAAACATCTGCGAAACGAGCTGGAGGTCAATAATAAAATGAATGATGACAATTGGCCGTAACCTCTTTGTTTTTGTATAGAAAATCCCTAAAATAATAGCCAAAGGGAAAAACGAAAACAGACGCCATAGCATATAATCCGCTTCCAGCACGATGGGGAGAAATATATGTTGAAGCGCTAAGAAAAAGCCGGCAATCAAGATTGGAATATAGATTTTCCCTGTCATTTGCTGCAATCTAGGCAGCGCGTACCCAATATAAGTGGGTGTTTCGACTAACGCATTTGACAAGGGAAAAAGAATAAGCGCAATCACGGCATATTCAATTGGAAGCGCCTGAAAATGAGTGTCTGGCGGAGGAATCGCACCTAACAGCAGATACGAAAACAAATATAACGGAACAGCTCCGCCTATGACCGCTGCTAGAAAAAGAATCACATATTCCCAGACGGTTTTTCTATTTTTATCCTTAGGTGCTTGGAACAAACTTTTGTAGGAAAGTCCTTCTTTTTTCAAAAAGCCTTTGATAATGAAATAAGTGAACAGATTTGCAGCAATCACTTGAAACGGCCACCATTTTTCCGCATCATGAAAAGGCTGGTTGCTCCCCTGTACAGTTAGAATTCCGACACATACTAAGCCAGCGATTAAAAACAAGACCGTCCTTAATACTAACGAAAAATAAACATGACGAACTAGCTTTTTTGACATGGACGGCGGGTGAACCGGTAATTCAGGTTGCATTCTACATTCCTCCATTTATTTGGATTTTTCCACAATTGAATCCGTTCAAACCACTAATGCTCTTTCAGATTTTTTGAATATGAGTATCTTTAAAACCAGACTGATACTTCAACCCATATCCCAGCATACGATCCATTCCAATATGAGCCAGCCAAATTAAACTAATCATGGTCAGGTTATTATTAACTAGAATCGTGTTCCCTGCTAATAGAAGCAATAAAGGAGTTGTATAAGTATGAGCAAAATTATACAGATAGGCACCTATTTTGTTATTTATTATATAACCAACCATGAAAACATCAGGAACCAACAGCAACAGCAAAAACATTCCTAGACTATAGCCATTTGAAAAATAGAAAAAAGCTGCTGCCGCCAAAACCAAGAGTCCTTCCATTCTAATAAGTGTTTTATTCATTATTTTCCCCTTCCTTTTTAGGTAGAAAGCCAGACATACCGTCTTAATCAGCCTATCAACTAGAAACTAACGTTCGTTAGTTAAGAGGACGTAAGCGATTCATACCTTTTCAGTAAAAATTATATATAAATCTTCAATAATCAATATATGTGAAGGTTATGAAGAAAGAACTGTAAATGCTCCTGCATGTTATTTTCAACATCCGTCGTATCCCTGTCATCATATTTTAAAAGCAAATATTCCGTCATCATCGTAAAAATAGGATATTGATACTGCATCGCAAGCAATCTAGCATTGCCTTGTTTTATTTTATTTTCATCCATAAAAGCTTGAAAAACATGTTCTAGAAAATCAATGGTCCCCTTATACATTTGATTGAGAATGATATCGCGGGCACGCTGGTCTCTAAATTGTTCAATGTTTAAGATCCGCCACATTTTTTCATGCAGCTCATCATCTACAGACCTTTTAAAACTCTCCATTCCCTGCAGCAAAAATGTTTCAATACGGGTGTTTTTTGCAATGAAAGAAAGTTTATCCTTGCTTGGAAGGGCAAGGTCACGTTCCTCTTTAAACAATTGATAGATGCATTCAAGGATTTCCTCTTTTGAACGGAAATGATTGTACAAGGAGCTTTCCTTAATCCCAACTGCCTTGGTTAATTCCCGTACAGAAACAGCAGAGTACCCTTTTCTTGAGAATAAATCAATGGACGCTTCGAGAATCTTTTTTTTCGTTCCTTCGGCTGGTAACCGATCCATTGCTACCCCTCCTTATGTGTTTGAAATATGTTTTTGGGATTTCTACAAGTTTCATTTAATTTATGTTTTATTATATGCAAAATTATAACTAAGGTTCGTTAGTTTATCAAGATTATTTTTCCATTTTTTGTTTATAAAATCTCTACCTAAAATGAAATCGGAAACAAAACGATAATGTTTCCGATTTTGTATCCCGTTATTTCACAGTAAACTCTTTTGTAACCTGATACACTTTCCCCTCTTTCGGTGTCATCCATGCAGTTAGGAGATAGTCCCCAGCTTTTAAATCCAGCCCATGAAGATCAATTTCATAACTTAATATTTCACCCGGCTTAACCGTTTCCTCTCCTAACACCGCTATAAACATCGCAAGGCTTGAAAATAGATAGACTTGTTCCCCCGTTTTAGTCTCGACCGAGTAATCAAACCTCTGTGAGCTCGAAAATTCCAGTTTAACTTCTTTTTCCGTTTGATTTTTCACTTCATATTGAAAAACGAAAGGACTTGTTTCCGTTAAGACTGCCTCCATTTCACCTGCCACTATACCACTCCCATCACTGTTTTGTTCATCAGTATTATTGTTATTTACTGCTCCACATCCAACTAAGAATAATCCAAGAACCAAAAGGATCCATGCTTTTTTCATGGTCTCACCTCATTTTAAGATGATGTCATTGCCTGTACTGTCTCCACTCCGGCGGAAGGAGCTGAAAGTAGTTTTTTTGCAAAAAGCGGTCATCAATCAAGACAATTGTTCCTCGGTCTTCTTCCGAGCGGATTAACCGGCCGCCTGCCTGGAGAACTTTGTTCATGCCTGGATAGACATAAGCATAGTTATAGCCGTTTTTTCCCTGCTTGTTAAAATAATCCTTAATCAAATCCCGTTCAAAACAAAGCTGGGGTAAACCTACACCTATCACCACAACCCCGTTTAAACGATCACCGATTAAATCAATCCCTTCGGAAAAAATCCCTCCAAGCACAGCAAATCCCAATAGGGTTTCATTTTGATTCGGCTGAAAAGCTGCCAAAAAAGCCTCTCTTTCTTCTTCAGACATCCCTATAGTTTGAATGAGTGTTCGTGTCCCAGCATCCTTTTCTTTAAACTGATCATACACAGATAATAAATACTGATAGGACGGGAAAAAGATTAAATAATTCCCAGGTCGATTCTTAAGTAAAGCTTGCAAGTTCGAAACAATTTCATCCTTTGTGCGCTCCCGGTCTCTGTAGCGGGTGGACAATGGTTTGATAAAGACATCCATCTGCTCGCTTGAAAAAGGAGATGGCAGCGAGAGATGATAGTCCTCCTCCTTCCCGCCAAGGATATCCTGATAATAGGCAAGAGGAGAAAGTGTGGCAGAGAAAAAGACTAGACTGCGGAATCCTTTCCCCATTTTTTGGAGGGAATTTGCCGGATCCATACAGAAAAGCTTGAGATGCACATCATTTTTCTCCTTTTCACAGTATATGAGATAAGATTCATCGAGAAGCTCAACAATCTTCATAAAATTTTTCACTTCGAAATAGGCTTCCAAAAGATTTGGCGAAGAATCTCCTTTAAGAACCGTTTCACTAGCTTCCAAAAACTCCATGAGCAGTTGCTGTAAACCGCTATCTAGCTTCTCTAACACAAAATTTTTCTCTGTTGCTCCCTTTTTTAAAGAGATAAACCAAGCATTCACGTTAGAAACCGACTCATAAACAGCACTTCCCTTATAGTCTTTTTTCAGCTGAAGAAAAGTCCTTTTATTCAAAGTGGCGGAAAACATCTCCCGTCCGCGGTCAACCAGATTATGCGCCTCATCGACCAGTAGCGCTGTAGATTTCTTCTTTTCTTCAATCAGCCGCTTTAACGATACTCGCGGGTCAAAAATATAATTGTAGTCACAGATGACTGCATCCGTTTCATAAGCAAGGTCAATGGAAAACTCAAACGGGCAAACCCTATGCTTGCGGGCATACATTTCAAACACTTCACGGGTCATCTCGTCTTCCTGTGTTAATATATCAAGAATGGCTTCATTAATGCGGTCATAATAGCCATTTGCATACTCGCAATAATCCTTTTGGCACACCGTTTCTTCCTTAAAACAAACCTTATCTTTAGCCGTGATTGTAATGGTGTTAAAACAAAGACCCTCAGCACGCATCCTATTGAAAGCTTCCTCAGCCGTTGTTCGAGTAATTGTTTTAGCCGTAAGGTAAAATATTCGATTCAAAAGTCCCTCACCTATTGCCTTTACAGCTGGAAAGAGCGTCGAAATCGTCTTGCCAATCCCTGTCGGTGCCATCGCAAACAGATTTTTCTCGTCCATAATGGTCTTATATACTGCGCCTGCCAATTTCCGCTGCCCTGCCCGATAAGATTCAAATGGAAATGGCAGGTCCTTAATGCTTTCGTTTCGGATACGTCGCTTTTGTTGCTTGAGAGCCGCATAAGGTGCGTACCCTTCCACCATTTCGGCAGCAAAACGCTCTAATTCGGAATACGGGAACTTCTTTTTAAAGTACTGTTTGGTTTCGGATTCAACGTGGACATACGTCAGCTGTACGGTGATATCTGCTAACTCATGATCCTTTGCATACATATAAGCATACATTTTCGCCTGCGCCCAGTGAACAGGAACTCCTTCTGCTTTCAGCTGGTCAAGCGGCTGTGAAAAAGACTTAATTTCATCTATGATGACCTCTCCATCCTGAAACAAAAGACCGTCACATCGCCCATCAATGATGAACAGGAGATCTTGATATGGAATGTCTGTACGCAAGTAAACTTCCTTCTGATCGGTATCCTGATACGTTTTTTGGATTTTTTGATGAATTCTCGTTCCCTCTACAAGCGTTGATTGAGAGAGAAACCGTGAATCGATGCTCCCGCTTTGGTACACATACTCCACAAGTGCCCGTACGGATAGATGAACGTCATTTGACATATTATCACCAGCTTGCTTAAAAAATAGGAATATATGTTTTTATCAAAAGTATAACAGATATGCTCTGATATTTGATACTTAAAGAAAGCAGGGGTACAGTTCTTTTCAACCGTACCCCTGCTAGAGAATAATCTACATGATAATATGATAGGTTATCATTATAATAACCACGACCTATACATAGCTATTGTACTGAAATCTTATGACGTTCTGCTACCTTAAGGATAAGAATAACATTTAAGGCGGCTAAGAAGGCGCTGAGCCATAGGGTTGACTGATAATTGGAGGAAATGCCGAAGAGAATTCCTGGAATTAACGCACCAACAGCTGCACCAAATTGGTGGAAAAAGCTAATCAATCCAAAGGCAGAACCCATATTTTTTTCGCCAAATATCTTTGAACAAATCATAGTAAACGGAGCAATCGTGGCAATATCGGTAAAACCATAAAAGAGAGCAAAAGCAAACAGCCAGATGGGCTCTTGAATAAAAACAATTATTAATAGTGCTGCAAGCCTAATGAAGTATAAGAAAGAAAGGAGCTTGCGATTACTGACCTTGTCAGAAATATAACCAATGATAATCGTCCCAACAATATTAGCCATACCATAAAACAGCATCGTATTGCTAATTATATTAGATGAATAAGCCCGGCTTTCACCAAGCGGAACTAAATGGGTATAAATCAGCCCCACATCTGTAAAGCCGCAAATAAAGTAAGCAATACTAATCATCCACGTGACCGGATAACGAAAAATAGAAAAAGAAGCGGCCAGCCCTTTTTGTACCTTTACGAAAGAAAAACTTGGATAGTCCGATTTGACTGCAGGATCCTTCGTTTGAATATCAGAACTTTGCTGAGGAGAGTCCCGGTAAAAAAGAGCAAATAATGGAATAAATAAAAGAGCGAATACAGCACCGTACAGAATAAATGTCCATTTCCATCCCATTTGCTCAATCAAATAAATATTTAGCGGACCAAAGATCATCGGACCTGCAGCCATCCCCACGACCACAATACTAATCATAAAACCTTTCTTTTCTTTAAACCATTTCACAATGGCAACTGAAACGGTCACGTTGGAAGCAAAGCCGAATCCAATCGAACCAAGCAAACCATACAAAAACATGATATGCCAAATATTCGCTGCAAAAAAAGAACCAAGCAAACAAATACTCATTAAAATCATACCGGAAGTCAATACTTTACGTGGTCCGATTTTATCAGTTAATTTTCCGGCTGCTATAATACTAATCCCATAGACAAAAAGACTGATAAACGATACTGCGCTGACCCACACACGATTAACTGCAAAGGTTTGCTCCCATCCTGTCACATAGGTTCCAAAAGACCCTCGTATTCCCATTGAAGCAAACAAAGCAACAAAGGATAAGGCCACAATAAAATAGCCATAATTCAAAGCGTGTTTTGAACGAACTCCAGTTGAAGTAACGGTTTCTTTTTCCATTCCTCTCACCTTTCATGTTATGTATTTCCATATTCTCTCAACTCTAAATTTTTATCACTATGATTCTTCCCCTATCATCATGAATGTTTCTTTTCGAACTTCTACTTATTTTTTATAGGCTATGTTAGCGTATCGTGTTGATAAACTCATCCGTGAGAAATGGACATTTCTCACGCCTTTCAGCTGTGCTGAAAGGTTGCTGTATGGTTAGGAAGTGACAGGAGAAAATTCATTTTCTCCTGTCACTTCCTAACCATACAGACTGAGATGAGTCAAAAATCAACAATGTTAATAAACAAAGCTTTTTTTATAAAAATACAAGATTTTGACTCATCCATTTTTACAAAACGATGAAAATAGATTTCTAATACAGAGGTATAGTATGATAGATATTGACATTTAAAAAGGTACAATTTTAAATAAATATACATGTCAAAGGTGAAGTTTCATGAAAAATACCATTTTTGCTTTGAAGGACGACTCTCCAAAATACAAACAAATCTATGAACAATTTAAACGATTTATTGAACATGGAGATATCCTTCCACATGAGAGGCTGCCCTCGATTCGTGAACTGGCAGAATCCCTTCAAGTCAGCCGTAATACGACATTAACAGCATATGAACAATTGGCCGCCGAAGGCTATATTCGCAGTGAAGGACGAAGAGGTTATTTTGCTAATGAATTAGAAAGGGCTTTTATTCAAGATACGAAAGATATCCCAAATCACAATCCAATCATGGAGAAGGTGACCACACCGGTACTGATTGACTTTCGTGCAGGTGCCGTCGACCAATCACAGTTTCCTTTAAAAACTTGGAGGAGAATCTCCAATCAAGTCCTATCCCTAAAGGAGAGCTACAAATACGGGGAGCGCTTTGGGGAATCATGTCTGCGTGAACAAATAGCTGCCTACTTACTTCAATCCCGCGGGGTGAAAACAGAAATAGATGCCATTATCATTGGCAGTACGACACAGCAATTGCTCGTTAACCTTGGATACATCTTGAAAGAGGAATTCCAAAGCATCATTGTAGAAGATCCCGGATACGATGGGGTTAGAGAAGCCTTTCAACTTCATCATTTTGCCTTTGAAACTCTGCCAATCTATGAAGATGGAGCGGATTTATCTCAACTAGAACCATTGACATCAAGACTGATTTATATCACGCCTTCCCACCACTGTCCATACGGAGTCAGTATGTCCGTCCAACAAAGGCAAAGACTGATTCATTGGGCAAACAAAAGAAAGGGATATTTGATTGAGGACGATTATGACAGTGAGTTTCGTTATACACAGCAGCCGTTTCCAGCTCTTGCTTCCATTGATTCAGAAAGAGTGATTTATTTTGGGAACTTCTCTAAGTCCTTTCTTCCCGGAATCCGTCTAAGTTATATGGTGCTGCCGCCACTCCTTTTACATCGTTATAAACATCAATTTCAGTCTTTTGAAAGCGACACCTCCCTTTTCAGTCAATTAACGATGGCTCAATTTATGAAAGAAGGGGAATGGAATCGTCATATTAAACGGATGCGTCTTGTATACAAGCGAAAAGTTCAACATCTAGTAACCGAATTACAAAAACAGTTTCAAAACAAGATTTCCATTATCGGTGAGCAGTCAGGTTTGTACTTAATTGTCAAAGTCCATATGGATTGCTCGGAACAACAGCTTATTGACCGTGCTGCCAGTTATGGTGTGAAAATATACCCTACGTCCATCTATGTTGTCAAAAATCATCCTGAAGACCCAATGATTCGGCTAGGTTTTGGAAATCTTACGTTCGAAGAAATCCAACATGGTGTACAGCTTTTAAAAAACTCCTGGACATAAAGTACATTGACTTTCTTTGATACACCAGAAACGGCTGGAAAATACTTAGAAAGTGATAGGTTTCCTTAGATTACATTTATATATAGTAATAGAAGAATTTATAGGAACTCGTTATTCCCGAATAAAAAGACAGCAGGCCAGATTCCCTTTTGAACATGCCTGCTGCCTTGTTGTGGAACGACTCCCTTGCCTAAAATAGATGAACAAGCCCATCAAATGTCTCAATCACATAATCATATTCCCTTACCTGGCCAAAACCGTAGTTGGCATATACAAAGAGAATTCCTGTGTATTGTGCCGCCACTCGGTCCCCTTCTGTGTCACCAATATAAACAGGTTGCAATAAGTGATTTCTTCGCATAATTAATTGGATATTTTCTCCTTTTGAAAGTCCCGTTCTCCCTGGATTCTCATAATCGGTGAAATATTGACCTAATTGATGGTACCGATAAAAAGCTTCAATATATCCATCCTGACAATTGCTCACAATAAATAGTTTATATTTTTGCGAGAGAACCTTCAGCACATCCTCTACATGGTTATACAAGATTCCCCCATGTTTCTCTATATATTTATTTTCCGCTAGACAGCAGTCTTCTAATAAGTGTTCCCGTGTTTGTTCATCTAAATAGGGAAAAAGCCTTTTTCCTATCTCCGGAACCTGCAAGCCCATCACACTTTTCAAATCTTTCTTCGTGATTTTTCTTGTGATTCTTTTATCCTCTTTCAGCATACTTTCCCATGCTAACAGGATCGTATCTGTTGGATCCCAGAGCGTGCCGTCTAAATCAAAAATCATACTGTCCATTGTTACAAGCTCCTTAAACGTATTGTTTGCACAAATCGATTACTATTTCACATTATAACAGGAAAAAAGGGACTAAAATCTCCTTCATAAATAGTATACAGTGCAATATAAGAAGCTATTTTCTTCTATTTCAGTATCTGCTATTATGTAGTATAAGACGGAATTTTTCGACAATGGTGTAAATTTGAGGTTCTTAATGATACTTAATTGATTTACAATCACTTTTGCTGTAAAAAAGGCTCCCTTTATTCTAAATATTACAACGAACATTCTATCACCAAAGAAATGAGGCATAAGAGAAATCTATGAGGGGAAATCAACTTTTAACTAATTTTAAAGATTTACGTCACACTCTTAATTTAAGTACCATTAGTACCGCAGTCGTTACGGCTAGTTTTGGATGCACCGGTCCTGCTTTAATTATCATTGGCGGAGCCGCAAATGGCGGCTTAACGTATGCTCAGACAATTAGCTGGTTATTTGCTATTTATTTCTTCAGCGGCTTACTTGGCATTTATTTAGCATTAAAATACCGGCAGCCGATTGCGGGTGCCTATACGATTGCCGGAGCTGTACTCGTTTCAGGATCATTGGCAAACTTCACATTAAATGAAGCCATTGGCGCCTATTTAATCGCCAATATCCTCGTTATCATTCTGGGATTATCTGGTCTAATTGATAAAGTCATGAAATGGATGCCGACTCCTATTGTGATGGCGATGATTGTTGGCGTCATGATTCGGTTTGCCATCGATATGATTACATCCATTACGATTTCTCCCCTGCTCGCAGGTTCAGCTATTTTAGCTTTTTTGCTTTCATCGCGGTTTCTTAAAAAGGTTCCACCTGTTTTATCGGCATTGTTAGTCGCTGTTCCATTAACCTTCTTAACTAACGCCTTTCAGTTTCAAGGAGGACAGGATTTATTTATCGTACCGCAATTGATTATGCCAGCCTTTAGTATGGAAGCCATTGTATCGATAAGTATTCCGCTTGCATTGCTTATTATATGTTCTGAAAACGCTCAAGCGACAGGTGTATTAATGGCACAGGGCTATCAGCCGCCAAATAATGCCATGGCCATTTCCGGATCGGCTATCGGTCTTGTTGCTGCCTTCTTTGGCGCTCATGCCATCAACATAGCTGGACCAGGCACTGCGATTTGTTCCGCGAATGAAGTAGGAGATAAAGAAACCCGATATGCGGCATCGTTTGTGAATGGAACCTTCCATACCGTTTATGGATTATTTGCCTCACTGATTGTTCCCTTTGTCATCGCGATGCCGAGTGTAATCGTTACCGTTATCGCCGGTTTAGCGATGTTAGGTGTTCTTACCAAGTCACTAAAGACTGCTTTTTCTAATAGTCAATTTCAAATGGGAGCCTTTTTTGCCTTAATCATTGGCATTTCCGGTGTGAACTTTTTCCATATCAGTGCTCCATTATGGGCAATTATCGGAGGGTTACTCATTTCGTTTCTTATTGAGAAAGAACACTTTAGATTACGGCTAAAAGTTGAGATGAAATAATCTCATGAACGAAGACCATCATTTCGATGGTCTTTTACATTTAAATGACTCTATGTTGAAGCTTTATTTTCTCGCAACCCCATTTTTAATTGAGTTCATCCCATTTCCCATCTACTTTTTCAACAATTTGTTCATTGTGTTGGATAAACGACAATTCCAATGTTCTATTGGTATGGATTTTCTGCTTTCTATACTAAACTACAACTATAAATAAAAAATCTTATTGAATGTAAAAGGAGGAGCAAGAAAGTGACAAACAATCCTAATATGATTTGTGATTTAGAAACAGGTGTATGTGGAGTTGCTGATACAGAAGAAATGGAGATAATAGATTTTAATTCATCAAAAAAATCAATCGAACTTTATTATGTAACAGATCCTATTTGTTCTCACTGCTGGGCGATTGAACCTGTGCTTCGTCGATTTATCGAACAGTACGGACATTATTTCAACGTTCACACCGTTATGGGAGGATTATTGGAAAAATGGGGAAACGGCCCTGTTGATCCCGCAAACGGAATTTTCAAACCAGCAGACGTGGCGGGTCACTGGAGGGAAGTTGGAGTCCATTCTCGTATGCCGATTGATGGATCACTCATGATTGATAATCCTGTTCAATCCTCTTACCCGCCTTCACGAGTATTTAAAGTGATACAAAAAAATCATAACGATGCATTAGCCTATGAATATTTACGACGTGCAAGAGAAGCTCTCTTTGCGTTTAATAGGAATATTTCCGATACTGCTGTGATGATTGAAATCGTCAATAACCTTGGCCTAGATGGGGAATCAATTGTTCTTGAAGCAGAGCAGCCTATCGGACAGCAATTATTAAATGAAGATTTTAGTCTGGCTAGAAGCCTTGGGGTTAGAGGTTTTCCGACCATCGTTATGATTAATGAGGAAAACAAAGGGGTCAAAATCGTTGGTGGACGCCCGTTCCAATACTATGTGGATGGTTTAAAACAAGTCCTTAATGCAGAAGAACTTCAGCCAAAACAACAGCCATCTCTTTCGGACTTACTCGGGAAAGAAAAATTGCTTTTTTCAAAGGAAATAGAAGTCATGTACGACTTGGAACAGTCAGATATTAACTCTTTTATTGAAAAAGAGCTTTCACCTGGCAGTTATGATAAGAAGGAAATCCTTGGGGAATTATACATTACAACGACAAAATAAAGGAGTAAAATGATGGCATACGTATTACAAGTAGACTTTAAAATGAATGGACCATTCGGAGATGAAATGGCAGAGGCATTTTCCGATTTAGCGAAAAGCATTAATGAAGAAGAGGGCTTCATGTGGAAAATCTGGACAGAAAATCCCGAAACAAACGAAGCGGGCGGAATTTATCTTTTCGAAACAAAAGAAACCGCTGAAAAATATATCGATATGCATTCCAAACGATTAGCCAGTTTTGGGATAAACGATGTTCATGCAAAAATCTTTGCTATCAATTCGAAGTTGACTGAAATTACAAACGGTCCTCTTAAATAATCATTTCTGCCTTTTTCGTTTGGCTCTGTTAAATCATATTGTTAATTTTTGACTCATTTAAGCTGTATGGTCATTTCACACGAATGAGTCAAAAATCTGGCTTATCAACATAGTACTTTAACATAGCCTTTCGTTTAGATACAAAGGTTACATTTCTATCAAGATTCTATTGGGAAAGGAGCAGCTGATGTCTGCTCCTTTCTTCATGAGAACGTATCATTAAGAGATGAACTTCAACTCTTCCAATCCATTCAACTGTTCAAATGCTGGAGTAATTTTCGTAATCAATTGATCTTTTAAAAAATGCTTTAATTCGTTCTTCTTTTCTTTCGCTAATGCTAATTGACTTTTATCCGAGAAGAAAATCAATGATTGATTATCCGTGGATGTGGGGTCATGCAAATCAAAAAACAATTCCAATAACTCATTATAAGAAACCTTCCATGGATTAAACCAGATTTCTACGATATCAAGATTTTTCTCTCTTAAATGTCCGACTCGAACATGTTCAATCCCGCGAAAACTTGTAATAAATGCCTCTTGACTAAAAAATTCACTTGCACCAAATACTGCTCTTTCCATTTTTCATTCGCTCCTTTTAGAGCGATAGCCTCTTTCCAATCAAAAAACCTCTCTTTGTATAAAGAGAGGTTCGTATGATTGCATACATTCCTCTCATCTTACAAAGGTTTACACCTTTGCAGGAATTAGCACCGTTCAAGTCAACGTACGGACTTGATGGTTGCCGGGTTTCATAGGGCCTGTCCCTCCACCACTCTGGATAAGAAGTTATCGCTATTTGTTTTTTATTTATTGTTAATGATACTATCATTCAATTATCTAAAAATCAAGCACTTTATAAAAATAATGTGAATTTCCCTATTACTCATGGAATTTGCTCTTGCTTCATTATCTCCCCAGCAGCAATTTCTCTCTACCAAAAAACTCAACCCGGTTACGTCCATTATTCTTTGCTTGGTACAAGGCAAAGTCTGCATTTTTTAATAAACTTTCAATATCTAATGGATGTTCCACGTCCCCTGTTTCAATCCCAATACTAACCGTTACCTGATTGGTTACAGGTGAATATTCATGAACAATCCCCATATTATATACAGCTTTTCTTATCCCATCAGCAAGCTTATAGACTCTATCCTCATTCCAGTCAAAAACAATGATAACGAATTCTTCTCCTCCAAAGCGCGCAAGAAAGCCTTCCTCAGGTATAACCAGCTGTTGAATCGTACCGGCAACTGCTTGAATGACTTTATCTCCTTCAAGATGCCCATAATAATCATTAAATTGTTTAAAAGCGTCAATATCAAGCATCATCAATGAAACATTTCGCTTTCCCTGATGATGGTCTAATTGCTCTTGTATAAAGTGCTGAAACCCTCTTCTATTTGGAATTTTTGTCAGCTCATCAACAAATGAAAGATACTTAAGCTTTTCATTCGCCTTTTTTAACTCTTTATTAATTGCCATGTTTTCTTCCATCTTTAGTGCAAGATGATGGTTACTTTCCTTAAGAAGCATTTCATTTAAAAAATTAGCGGCGTAGCTGTTATAGAGCATTCGTGAACCTAGCCAGCAAAAAAATAAAAATACCGATAGATTAATATAATGTCCGATTAACGTCTCCATAGAAGATTGAAAAAAAGGCAAACCGATAAACAGCACCATAATAGGTGGGATATAAAGCTTAATGATGGTGCGGTAGGAAGCAAGAAAAAGGATGGAAACACACACAATGTTCACACTAAAAGCCATCACATGACCATATCCCTTTTGATCAATCAGTGTGATAACAGATCCCCACACACCAAAAAAACAAACAAAACATAACAGCCCAAATCGGAACCGCTGATAATACCTTGCCGTATAATCCCTTTTCCGTTCAAACCACTTGATATAGCCTAACATGATAACACTCATGGTAAGTAAAAGAAGATACAACAGTAAATAAATATTCGAAAAAATCAACCGTTGATAGGTAACAAAGCTCGTCGTTAAATTAATACAAATAAGGATAGATTCAAACAAAATTACAATCTTTGCAAACAACTTACAGCGCTGTAAATTTACATAGAAGACATCCTTTTCCAACAGTTGCAGCTTTTCAGGTGATGCAGATGGACCTATAAGCACATGTAATAGTTTCATAACCAACCTCAGAAAATATAGAATTTTTAGGCTAAAAGTAGGTATTTTTATTTTACTATACTTTATTTCTATTTGCTATACGATAGAATAGCTCAAAGAAAAGAGGTAAAAAGTCGCATTCAAATTTCCCGTCTATATACCCAGCACCATAACTACCTTTTTGCAATAAAGGAATTTAACTAAAAAATGCGACTCTTTATTAGGAAAGAATCGCATATGTTCAATTAATCATGTATCCCACTCTTAACAGGCAGTAAGCCCCCCCAGCTTAAGTTTGTGACTATGCAAAAGAAAATAGATAGCTAGATTGCCCGTAAAGGCCGATTGATAAGAATAAGGATTTCCTTTGAACTTCAGCCCTTAGAAAATTCAATCAAGCTCTGCATGACTAACCACCAGTAGAGGATGAAAAAAACCTCCACTGATGGAGGTTTCACTTTATTATATTTACAGCTTGTGACATGATGTCTTTAATTAGTTCCTCAGCCGTTTGAATCTTTGCTAATCTCGGACTCTGCCCTGACCAAAGTGACATATAGTCTGGATTATTTTGCACAGCAGCTGCTTTTCGAATAGATTGGGTTAGTGCATTTTGAACAGGAAATGCCGGAAATGATACTTCATCCTCATGCATGGTTGAAATAAATTGATTGTTAATTCCTCTCGCCCATTTACCAGAGAAAGCTCGAGTTAAAGTAACCTGATTTTCTTCGGATTGCAGAATGGCTTCCTTATGCAGCTTATGTGCACCGCTTTCTTTACACGTTAAAAAGGCGGTTCCCATTTGTACGGCCTTTGCCCCTAAACAAATAGCTGCCATCAATCCTCTTCCATCCATTATTCCTCCGGCAGCAATCACTGGTATTTGGACACTATCAACAGCCTGTGGGATTAAGGACATGAGGCCGATTAAACTCTCCTGATGACCATTACTGAAATTTCCTCGATGACCGCCTGCCTCACTGCCTTGAACCACTACCATATCCATTCCATTTTCCTGGTTTTCGAACGCTTCTCTTACGGTTGTAGCGGTTCCAAGTAAAATGACCTGATGTTCTTTTAATCTACTTATTACTTCCTTCGAAGGGATTCCAAATGTAAAAGAGCAAATAGAAACTTTTTCTTCTATGACTATGTCCATCTGTTCATGAAATGTTTCAATTAATTTACGAGAATCAGGAAGATTCAAATCAGCCTCTGCTATGTCTAGATGATTTTTAATAGACTGTAATTTTTGGTTCGCAAAATCGATAGCATTCTGGGAAATGGTAAATATCTCCGGAACAAATACATTTACGCCAAAAGGATGTATCGTTAACTCCTTCACTTCCCGAATTTGTTCCCGTAATTGAGCAGGAGTAAGATAACCCGCTCCAATCATTCCAAGCCCCCCGCTGTTTGATACTGCCGCTACTAACCGGGAGGTGGTGGTCCCTCCAGCCATTGGAGCTTGAATAATCGGATATTTTATGTTCAACCTCTTTGTCACTTCGGTAGTAAGCATAAACCTCACCTCTTTTTTAATTGGCTATGTTAACGAATCATCTTGATTAAGTTAGATTTTTGACTCATCCGTGCGAAATGTCCATTTCTCACGTCTTTCAGCACAGCTTTAGATAAGTCAAAAATCAACAATGTTCATACACAAAGCTTTAAGTTAAGCTTTATAGGCTGACTTGTACTAAACTTGTTTGGCACTCTCCCCTAACGTATAGAGCAATTCCTTCGGTGAATGAACCACATACTTCGGTTTTTCCTTCTCAATCATTTCATAACCATCCAAGCCCCAACTGACCCACATGAACGGCACATTGACCTTGTTACAAGCAATAATATCCCGTACTTCATCTCCTACATATAATAATTGTTCCGCTGACAGCTGCCGTTGTTTCAGAAATTTCTTTATGACAGTATCCTTGCCAAATAATTTACTAGATGTGAGCACTTGTGAAACCGTATCAATTTGTTCCTGCTGTAAAAGCAATTCAATATTTTCTTTCGCATTGGATGAAAGAATTGTGATTTCATAGCCCATTTCTGACAAAGCATCCAGCATTTCTTTTATCCCGTCGAACAGCTTGACTTCATTCACATTTTCTTTGAAGTAGCGATAAATCTTCGGCAAAATAAGCGGCAATTTATGCATCGGAAAGCGAAACTGCTTTGCCCTCTGCTGAAGAGTTAAATTTCTTGTTAAAACAAGATCCTCCCTCACGACAGGATCATAATCATATTGGTCTGCATATGTATTCCAGGCATTCATAAAAACGCCGCTTGAATCTGCCAATGTTCCATCAAAATCAAACATCACATATTTCAAAAAATGCTCCTCCGCTTCCATTTCCTTTTCTTACTATTTTAACAGAAACCAAAAGCTAGGAGCAGCTCTATCGCTATCAATTAAATGCGTGGCTGCCAATTACTTTATTAGGTCCCTGTCCTTGTTGCAAAGTCCTGAATATACAATACAGCCTCTTCGTAACGGAGAGGTTTGCTAAAATAATAGCCTTGTACAAAATCACAGGAGCATTGTTTCACTAACTTCAACTGCTTGAACGTTTCGACGCCCTCTGCTACAACGTTTAATTTCAAGTCATGGGCAAGTGTCGTAATGGCCTTTGTCAAGGCAACACTATTAGGATCTTCTTCAATGTCATAGATAAACGAACGATCAATTTTTAGCGTATCAACAGTGAATTCCTTTAAATAATTAAGGGAGGAATAGCCTGTACCAAAGTCGTCAATGGATAAATAGACCCCAAGCTCTTTTAATTGACGCAGCACTTGAATAGCTGTTTGCACATCGTTCATCACCATATTCTCCGTAATTTCAAGTTCTAAATGGGCAGCACTCAACGATGTTTCTTTTAGAATCCTTTTCACCTTTTCTACAAAATCGCTTTGAAGGAATTGACCGGCAGCTAAATTAACAGCTACTCTAATCGGAACATTCCCATCGTTAAGCCACTCTTTCATTTTTTGACAAGCTTGACGCAATACCCAGTCACCGATTTGCAGGATTAATCCACTTTCTTCTGCAATGGGAATGAACTCACCCGGCATAAGCAATCCAAGGTCAGGATGATTCCAGCGAATTAACGCCTCCATCGATGTAATTTGATTATTTTTAACATTTACTTGCGGTTGAAAATACAGTAAAAACTCTTCTTCCTTAATCGCTTTCCGCAGGCTGCTTTCCATTAATAGTTTTTCAAAACTTCCTGCATTCCACTCTGCTTTCGCCTTCGCGAATTGATTCCTCCCCCTTTTCTTTGCCCCGTACATGGCAGAGTCCGCATTGGTGAGAAGAATATCTGCCTCATCGCCATCAAATGGGTAAAGACTGATTCCGATGCTTGTTGTCATATAAAGCTCTGTTTCCTTTAAAGAGAACGGCAGGGAGAACTGATCAATTATCCTTTTCGCTATCCCCTCTGCTTCTCGCTCATCCTCTAAATTTTCTGCGAGACAAACAAATTCATCACCGCCCATCCGTGCAATCGTATGAGTACTGCCTACTGCCTGTTTCATTCGATAAGAAACCTCTTGTAATAATTGGTCACCGCATGAATGTCCAAAGGTATCATTGACAAACTTAAATCGGTCCAAATCCAAAAAGAGAACCGCAAAAAGTGATTGGTTCTTTCGAGCCCGAGTAATTGCCTTGTTTATCTTCTTATCTAAGTAGTGACGATTGGGCAGGTTTGTTAATGGATCATATCCGCACATTGGATAGTCCTTCAATATCCAAATATGAAAAGATTCACCGTTGACAGTGCGGTTCATGAGATTAGCGAAAATTTGCTGCGGTACGATTTCTTTATCTTTTGTTTTAAGCAAGATTTCTTCCTCTGCCATGATATCGTCCCTATCTTCAAGCCCCTCGATGAAAGCTTCAATCCTTTTGCCTAGCACTTCACTAAAGCTGTATCCGCTTTTCTCTAAAAAACACGAATTCACCTTAAGGATTCTTCCACTAAGGTCGGTGATTAGAACACTTGCAGCGATTTGATCCAACAGATTATTGGATAATGGGATGACGCCTAATGTCATACTCTATTCCTCCATTCCTTTACATTCCTACCATTATAAAGGTATTTTTCTTTCAATGAATTGATTTAAATCAACCCTTCATCCATAGAAATCAACTATAATGACTCTAGGTTTGCAGAAACAAATCCTTGTTCTATTGGAGGCATCAAAATGAGAATTTTTACATTTGGAGATATGAAAAAAATAGACCGTGAAAAACTAGGTCAGTCGGTTCCACTTGAATTGTTTCGGTCCGTCCGTTTGATTGGCATGTACCAGGGCCTGCCACTGAAAGGAAAAAATACAACCATCACTGTCGGCAGAGAAATTGGAAAGAGTCTGCCTGTCCAATCATTAGAAGATGTAATCACCCTATTTGAGCAATTAAAAATTGGGATTCCAAAGATTCTTCATCAAACAGAAAATGAAATCCAAATTGCTGTTAAAGATTGTTTTTGTAAAGGACTTCCTACACATGAAGGACATATGGTCTGTGATTTGGAGGGCGCGATATTAGAAGGAGCGATTTCAATGACCTATGATGGGGACGTAAGCGTTCGTGAAGTAAAATGCAATGTCAATGGAGATGAACATTGTGAATATTGGGTTCGCTTGGCATAAAGTTGAATGATTTTTTCGTACATTTTTGATTTTGGCTTTGTTAAAGTACTGTGTTGATAAGCCAGATTTTTGACTCATTCGTGTGAAATGAACATTTCACACGCCTTTCAGCTACGCTGAAAGGTTGCTGTATGGTCATGAAATAGTAGGAG
>Ga0182742_1001671_pt1 | contig 27167 bp, 22 predicted proteins | sample eDN5th37CBELigMG_FD_128880 | JGI IMG/M metagenome (GOLD analysis project Ga0182742, IMG submission 128880) | Enriched Miracle-Growth compost microbial communities from Emeryville, California, USA - eDNA 5th pass 37_C BE-Lig MG (version 2)... ...
CCACCGGTGCTTTGACAGTCCCTTTTATTCTGGCACTTGCTTTGGGTATTTCCGCGTTAAAGAAAGACAGTAAAGCTTCAGAGAAAGATAGTTTCGGTTTAGTTGCGATTGCCTCAACAGGTGCCATCATTACCGTTATGATCATGAATATTATTTCAAAAACGGATAAAATGACAGGAAGCCTTGCTGATACGAAAGCTGTCTCAGACTCTATTATCGGACCCTTTTTAAATAAGCTTCCTATCATTACTTTTGAAATCATTATTGCCTTATCACCTATTTTGTTAATTTTCCTTGTATTTCAAAAAATATCCTTTAAAATGTCTAAGAAGGCAGTAAGAAAAATTTTAATGGGGCTATTATTTACCTTTTTGGGACTTGTCCTCTTTTTGCTTGGAGTAAATGCAGGGTTTATGGATGTAGGAAGTGCTGTTGGCTATTACATCGCATCCTTAGACAGCAAAGCATATATTATCATTATCGCTTTTGCTTTAGGTCTGGTCACCATATTGGCCGAACCGGCTGTACACGTTCTTACCCATCAAATAGAAGATGTTACAAGCGGATATGTAAAAAGATCTATCGTCTTATTTACCCTTTCGCTAGGGGTTGGCCTTGCTGTACTTTTATCCATATTACGAGTGCTTATTCCTGAACTTCAATTATGGCATATTCTTTTGCCTGGCTATATAATCGCAATTGCTATGACATATTTTGTTCCAAAGCTTTTTGTCGGGATTGCATTTGATTCCGGCGGTGTTGCATCAGGTCCGATGACCGCAACCTTTATATTAGCGTTTGTCCAAGGTGCTGCCGAAGCTACAGCAGGGGCCAATGTGCTTGTAGATGGTTTTGGCATGATCGCATTAGTTGCGATGACACCAATCATTGCCTTGCAAATATTAGGCCTTGCTTTTGGATTAAAATCGAAAAAAAGAGAAGGAGGCGCAAAACAAAATGCCGGATCATACTGAAATGGCGGGTCTTGAACTGGTTTGCATTATCGTTAATTTCGGGCAAGGAAGCAAAGTCATGCAAACTGCCAAGAAGCACGGTATTTCAGGAGGAACGGTGCTGTTAGGCAAAGGCACCATCAAAAATCGTCTTCTTGAGTTTTTGGCTTTAACAGATGTCAGAAAAGAAATTGTTATCATGGCGACTGATCATGTTACGGCTAGCCAGGTGCTTGAAAAATTAGATGAGAAATTCAAATTCTCCAGGCCAAATCACGGCATAGCCTTTACTACCTCAATTAATCAAATTCTCGGAGCAAGAACGATTAAAAGTGATCACATGTCAGAAAGCAGAGGTGCTAAAGAGAAAATGTATCATGCTATTACGGTTATTGTAGAAAAAGGAAATGCTGAAGATGTCATTGATGCTGCAACTGAAGCGGGTTCCAAAGGCGGGACGATCATTAATGCAAGAGGGTCGGGCATACATGAAACAAGCAAGCTATTTTCTATGGAAATTGAACCAGAGAAAGAAATCGTGTTAATTCTCTCTGAAAAAAATAGCACTGATGCCATTGTTTCATCTGTCAGACAAAAGCTCAAAATTGATGAACCAGGCAATGGGATCATTTTCATACAAGACATCAATAGTACTTACGGTGTATATAAATAATTTTTATATAAAATAAACAGGCAGCACTGTTCATCAGTACTGCCTGTTTTTACATTCTAATGAATATTATGCTTTCTGAAATTACCGCCCTTCACCTCTGCTACATCATATACAGTCACAAATGCCTTATCATCTATTTCATGGATAATTTCTTTAATTTTGCTCTCTTCTAACCTGTTAATGACACATGTAATTTCCTTAAACCTTTCCTTTGTATACCCGCCGTAAACATCATTGTACGTTGCCCCGCGTCCTAATCGGTCGCGTATTGTCTCAACCATTAATTCAGGCTCAGTTGTGATAATTTTAAAGGTCTTCGAACCGCTTAATCCTTCTTCAACAATATGTATGACTTTAGATGCGATAAAATAGGCAATAGCAGAAAGAATGGCCCCTTGAAGGCCGAATATACTTGATACAATAACAAAGACAAACATATTTAAAAATAATATTAAATCACTTGTCCCAAATGGCAGATTTCGGGATAGAAGTACGGCAAGCATATCTATTCCATCCAGTGCACCGCCATTACGCAGAGCTAAACCCATGCCAAAACCAAGAATAATCCCGCCAACAACGGTAACTAGCAGCGTATCCCCTTCAATGATTGTTGGCACATGATGCATAAGGCTTGTACTTATTGCCAGTGAAGAAATTCCGATAACTGAATATATCGCAAACCTTTTACCGATTTGCTGATAGCCCATCCAGATAAAAGGAATATTAAGAATCGCAATCAGCACCCCTAAGGGAAGACCAAAAAGCTTTGAACCTACAATGCTAATACCCGTGACCCCCCCATCAGAAACACTGTTGGGGATTAAAACCGCCTCAAGTCCATATCCTGCAATAAAGCCGCCTATAATAACGGCAATTCCCCGGAAAATTCCCAGTAAGGTCTTATTTTTTTTCGCTTTACTCATCAAATTCCTCATTTCATCACTTAAGTTGGTACAATCAACTTTTTTTCTCCATTTTATCCCTTTTTTCTACATTTGAAAAATATATTAACTTGTTTAAATAGCAATTGTTTGGTGAAATGACAGCTGTAACTTCCGTCAATGACAATGATTCATTTATAATTTAATAGAAAGGCTGTGTTAAAGCTAAATATTGATTTTAACCGTTTAGTTGATTGGATCGGAAGGCGCGTAGACTCCTGGGGGATCAGCGTTGAAGCGAGACCCCGCAGGAACGATAGTTCCGAGGAGGCTCGCAAAACGCCCTTAGGTGCGCGAAGCGCCTGGAGAGGAAATCAACGGCCTAATTAGTATAGCCCAACTTAGTTTCTTGAGGAGGTTTGTTATGTTCATACATATGGGTGCTTATAAACGAAAAAACCACTATTTTATGAGCCTTATTTTTTTCCTGTTCGCACTCATAATCCTCCCTGCCAAGACAAGCGGCTACGATGGCATTGATGATTATACAGAGATTCCTCCTTCATACATTCAATATCAAATAGAGAATCCAGCCAGTGATTCGAGCAACATGCCAAAAGAGACTGACTGGTCGCCTTATACGCATAAAAACACCAGTGGCAAGGGGTTTATCTGGCTCCGCCTCTCTTTATCCCAGCTTCATGATACTGATTCAGTAAATGCCGAAGTGGTTCATAAGGATAAGCGGCTTTTTCTGTACCCAAGCCCTGCTTATTATGAGGTCTATCAAAACAATCAGCTTATCCTCAAAGGTGGAGATTTAAACAGCATAGATCCCCGGAAAAACGTTCCACGCTGGGATATGCTGCAGCTAGAGGATCCAACAGAAGACATTTATGTACGCTTTCATGGGAAAATGCCGTATCTCTATGCTATTGGTACTAGCCCTCAATTAATAGCATACCTGTTAAAGCTGGATGTTATAAATGTAATTAGTATCATCAGTTTTTTTGTAATCGGGTTAATGGCACTTTTCTTGTATTCTTATCATCGAAAACTGCGCCTGCTGTTATTTTATTCATTATTTATTATTGTTCATTTCTCATTCTGGCCGCTGATTACATTTTCTCTTTCCAGACAGTTGTATTTTCCTATACCGGCTGTTACCCAGTTTTATTTAGTTGTTCTGGGTGAGATCGCCGCCATCACCTTGCTTTTGCTGCTTTTTCGCGAAATCATTCATCCAATTTATCGAAAATGGGTCTTGCGAGCAGTGTATCTGTTTTCAATTGCAGGAATTTCCGGCTTAGCGGCTACAGTCTTTTATGCGAACATGGCTATCTTTTTATTCCCTTTGCTCAGTATTTTAATAGCATGCAATCTTGTGCTCATTTTAACCGTTTCAATCCTTTCCATAAAAAAGCAAAGGAATTCAGAGTTAGTATTCTTTTCATTAGGACTCATTTTGTTTGTTTTCTTTGAAGCTATAATAAATCTGGCCTTGGTGCTCGATTCGAAAGGCTTATCGGATCTCATTAAATTGTTAAGACCATTGACGATCGTTTTGCCTGGAGCGCTGATCATTATTAATCGATACAGAAAAGCAGATGCACAGGTAAAAGAATATGCAGCCGGTTTACAGCAATTATCTGCACAGCTCGAAGAAGATAACCGTCTTTTAGAACAGCGGGTGCTGGAGAGAACGAAAGAACTTGAAGAAACGCATGAACAGCTCATTCACAGCATCCAGGACGGAGCAAAAGCTTCTGCAGAAATTGCCGCTTTAGAGGAAAGAAATCGTATCGCACAAGAAATACACGATATCGTTGGACATACCCTGACAACAACGATTGTACAAATTGAGGCTGGAAAAAGATTAATTGCAAAACAGCCCCAACAGGCTGTTGAACGCATGGAAACGTCCCAGATGCTTATTCGCAAAGGACTAGATGAAGTCCGCAATTCCGTACGCATGTTAAAGGAGGCAGAATGGAAGGAAGATCTGCCTAAAGCCCTCAGAGAAATAATGAGAGAAACAGCAGAATATGCAGATGTGCAAATACAAAGCTTTATTTCGATAGATGAACCGCTTTCGGTTAATCAGAAAACCTTCATATATATGGCATTGAAGGAGGGAATCACAAATGGCATTAAACACGGGGGCTGCAATACATTCATCTTTAATCTGAAACAAGAGGATGATTTAATTATTTTTCAATTAAAAAATGATGGGAAACCTGCTTCCAAAACAGACTTAGGATTTGGACTGACCATGATGAAAAAACGAGCGGAAAGCCTGCAGGGAACCCTCCGTATTTATTTTGAGGAAGACTGGAATTATGTGCTGGAAGTTCGATTCCCTGTCTCATAACTGCAAGCAAAACTAAAAGACATCTTCCTTGCCGTATTGAATGATACAAGCAAGAAGATGTCTTTTATTGTTTATACACTTTCGTTTCGTTAAGCACTTCTTTTAAAAGGAAAATCGCTTTACTCCGATTACTGGTCCCCAGCTTAGAGTAAATGATACTTATATAGTTTCGAACCGTCCCTTCACTCATAAAAAGACGCCCAGCGATTTCTTTATTGGTAAAGCCTTTTACAATCAAGCTCGCTAATTTGATTTCGCGGTCGGTTAATTCCTCAATGAGCTTTACGCGTTTCATGGTCTGAGAGATTTCTGAAGGTTCTGCAGCCTTGGACGTTTGTAAAATACGAGCAGCCAATTTGGCCGCAATTGGTCCAGGAAGGATAAACTGGCCAGAGGCTGCACTTCTTATACTTGAAATGAGTGTATCCGCATGAAGATCCTTTAGCAGATATCCGCAAGCACCATAAGCTAGCCCTTCTACTATGTATTCGTCCTCTGCAAAGGTTGATAGAATCAAAACTTGGGTATCAGGAAATTTCTCCTTCACTCTCCGAGTGCTTTCAATTCCATTCATGACCGGCATCTCGACATCCATTAAGACGACATCTGGACACTTCTGACTAACAAGATTTAAGGCTTCCTTTCCGTTTTCCGCTGCTCCCACTACCTCTAAATTATCCTCTAAACTAAGTATAGTCTGCAGGCCATCCCGAAATAATGTCTGATCATCAGCTATCACAATCCTGATCTTCTTGATAACACTCACCTCTATCCAGATGATTACGAATCCATAACTATTTTACCATAATCTGAATATTCTAAAGTCAATTATTTACATATTAATGGAATCTTAGTTTTGATGACATATATATGACACCTGTAACTTATATTTGTGACAGATTCTTAGATATAATGGATTAGAATTTTAAAATAGTTCCTTTAATTAATAATCATAAATGCTTATTCATAAAGACCATCAAAGCGACAGAAGTATGGATTGAATGGGGGAAATGTATGAAAAGCGAATTAGATGAAGAGTGGAAGGAATTAATACATAAAGCCAAAAAACTTGGCATTACAAAGGAAGAGATTCGAAAGTTTCTTCAGCAGGCACAGGATCTGCAAGAACACGACTCCAGGCTATTTCCTCAATAGGGATATATTTGCCCAGGCATCACCCGTTCTCCGGTACTATAAGCCAGAGCTTAGGGTGATTTTATTTTTGGTCTGTTCCATTCTTTTTGACAGTGGAAAGACCTTCATCAAAACTTTGAAGGCCTTTCTTTTTATAAGATGGCTTTTTCTAAAAAGAGGGTTTCTAACCCTTCCTTTATTCAACCCTGGTCTTGTCTTCCCGCCTTAATTTATATAAATAAATTTTAATCATAAAATAACTGATCTCTTCAGGAACCAGTTCTTTAATCGGCTTCAGCCTATCCCGTCCGGCTTCTGCGACAGCTTTCTCCAGCTCACCAATGAAGGTTTCGGGGAGCAGGATCGAGAAATCAACCTCCATTCCATTTTGAATGCATTGAATAAGATGATTTTCAATTGTACTGACTGCCAGCTCGCGTTGAGAGGCTATTTCTTCTGGTGTTAAACCTTCCATGTGCAGCTTGTGTGTTTCCTTAAGCGAATCATTTATGGACTTTTTCGCCTGCTTCTGCGGAGCAGCAGCCATCGAATGCTGACTCCGTTCCCTTTCCGGATGGGCTTCATAATACTCGATAAGTGCTTGGATAAAGATTTCGCCGTATTTTTCTAGTTTGTGCTGTCCGACACCGCTGACCTGTAAAAATTCCGCCGCAGTTAATGGCAGCTTAACACACATATCCTTTAGCGTTGCATCCGAAAATATCACGAACGGCGGCACTTTTTCCGCATCTGCCACACTTTTTCTTAATTGGCGAAGCTCATCAAACAATGGATCACTATTGGAAACCTGTTTAATTTGTACAGCTTCTTTCCTAAAAACCTGTTCTTTGCCTGTTAGAACAGCTTTCCCGGCAGGAGCCACAAAAATTGTCGGGTATGCTCCTTGTTCCACCCCAATTATGTTCATGGAGATGAGGAAATCGATCAGCTCCGTGACCTGCTTGGCACTTTTCCCTTTCATAATTCCATAAGTTGATAGCTTATCAAATTTGAAATCCAATACTTTTTTATTCCGCGAACCAGTTAATACGGCCGCGGTCATTGCTTTGCCGTACTTTTGCCCCATCCGAATGATGCAGCTTAATACCATTTGCGCTTCCTTGGTTACGTCTACACTTGAGCGGGTATCCGTACAATTTCCGCAGCGCCCGCACGCCTGTGTTTCTTTTTCGCCAAAGTACTCAAGAATTGAGGACTGAAGACAGTGTTCTGTATGGCAATAATCAACCATCTGCTGCAGCTTCTCCAGTTCCTGCGCCATCCTTGCCTGTTCAGCTGATTGGTCTATCAAGAAACGCTGAATTTGCACATCTTGCGGCGAGTAAAGGATGATACACTCACTTGAAAGCCCATCCCGGCCGGCACGCCCAGCTTCCTGATAATAACTTTCCATATTTTTTGGCATTTGATAATGAACAACATATCTTATGTTGGATTTATCAATACCCATGCCAAAGGCTGACGTTGCCACCATCACCTCTGCTTCATCTTTTAAAAATCGGTCCTGTTCAAAGGCACGTTCATCATCCCTCATGCCTGCATGATAACGGGCAGCTTCAATGTTTTCCTCCTGAAGCCATTCATACAGCTTATCTACGGTCTTTCTGGTTGCTGCGTAAATAATCCCCGCTTCCTGCTTATTCTTTTTTATATAATCTTTTAAAAAGACAAGGCGATCCTGATCCTTAATGACAGAGAATGCTAGGTTTGTCCGTTCAAAACCGGTAATAACCGAATGAATTGGATTAATACTCAAAGAATGACAAATGTCTTCCCTTACCTTTGGTGTCGCTGTTGCAGTTAATGCCAAGACTGTTGGATTTCCCGGCAGTAATTCCAATAACCGCGAAATATGCAGATAGCTTGGCCGAAAGTCATGTCCCCACTGGGAAATACAGTGAGCTTCATCTACCGCAATAAGAGGAACTTGGACATTTTTTAAAATCTCTCTAAAATCATAGGATTCTAGCCGTTCAGGTGCAACATATAAGAGCTTGTATCCGCCATGAATGGCTTCATCAATAGTTTCTTGGACTTCTTGGCGGCTGAGGGAACTATTGATATAAGCTGCCGGGATGCCAAGCTGATTCAATGTATCCACCTGGTCCTTCATCAGGGATATTAACGGTGAAATGACAATTGTGGTTCCTGGAAGAATAAGAGCAGAAATCTGATAGACAATCGATTTACCGCCGCCTGTAGGCATCACACAAATGGTATTGTTTCCTTTGAGCACGGATGAAATTGCCTGTTCCTGACCCGGACGGAATGACGAGTATCCATAATAGGTTTTAAGAAATTCTTGGGCTTGTTCGAGCAAAGCAGAGGGCTCCTTTCTTTTTTCGAGGAATTATATTTGAGGGTCATACTGTTTTATTTTAACATGTTTTGTCGCTGGTGAAGCCGTGCTTTGTGAGTTTTAAAAAAAGTTCCCTGAACTTTTTATTTTTTTATTATAATAGGAAAGTATTGAAAAAAATCTCGATTTAAAATTACTAGATTAAGGAGTTTTTACTATGGAGCTAAAATACCAGGGAAAAACAAAAGATGTCTATCAACTAGAGGACGGAAACTACTTACTTTCATTTAAAGACGATGTGACAGGTGTAGACGGTGTCTTCGATCCAGGAGCAAACTCAGTTGGACTAACGATTGAAGGAGCAGGCCGTGCCGGACTGCGTTTAACAAAATACTTTTTTGAAATTTTAAAAGAAAAGGGCATCCCTACGCATTATATCGATGCAAATATTGAAGAAGCAACCATGACGGTTAAGCCTGCTGAGGTTTTCGGCCAAGGTCTTGAGGTTATTTGCCGCTATAGAGCCGTTGGAAGCTTCTTGCGCAGATATGGTTTATATGCAAAAGAAGGACAGCCGCTAGATGCCTTTGTTGAAGTAACCATCAAGGATGACGACCGTCAGGACCCGCCTATCAGCGAGGACGCACTGGATATGCTTGGGATTTTAAACAAGGACGAATACAAAGTATTAAAGGCCCTAACACAGCAAATCGGACAAGTAATCAAAGACGAACTTGCGAAAAAGGATATTGAGCTATACGACATTAAATTTGAATTCGGCCGCGTAGGCAAGGACAAACAAATCGTACTAATCGATGAAATCTCAGGCGGCAACATGCGCGCATACAAAAACGGCCAATACATCGAACCCCTAGAGCTAGAGAAAATGTTCCATTAAGGAGAATGTCGGCTTTAACGCGTTAATACATTGGGGGTCAGGCCCCCGGTGCGGTGCCGCGTTAATTTGGCGGGGGTCAGGCCCCCGGTGCGGTGATGCGTTAATTTGGCGGGGGTCAGGCCCCCGGTGCGGTGATGCGTTAATTTGGCGGGCGATCAGGTCCCCGCGGTAGTGCATTAAAGAAGCGAACAAGGGAAATGAGCCTTGTTCGCTTTTTTAGGTACAGAATTTAGACGATTGTCGATTAAAAAAGAAGGAGGATGTCCTTCATTGCCTTCATGAAGGACATATCTCTCTTAAAAATGAGGAGGAAAGGCCTTCATAGCCCTTATGAAGGACATTTATTACAGAAAAGCAAAGGGGAATGGCCTTCATCCCCTTATAAAAGCAGGTCCGCCAAGTCTGCTATTTACTATGCACCGAAATTGGCTTTGCAGCTGCTGATCGCTCTCTTTCTCTGATACAGAATACCCCAATCAACCCAATCGCCGAAAAGACCACCGGTATGAAAAAGCCGTAGTAGTATCCTGCACTAATGTTTCCCGCAGCCTGAAAATGATCTAGTACACTTCCAAAAATACTTGGCAGTAATACGGCACTAAGAAAACCTCCTGTATTCGCAAACCCCGAGGCAATGCCAGATTCTTTAATTGGAAAGGATTGGCGAACAGCTGCAAACGTTAAAGCGTTCGCCCCGTAGGCAAGGCCGATAATAAAGAAAAGGCAAACCAGCAAGGAATATGGCGGATGTCCCTTTAAGAACAAAAAGGCCGACCAACTCAAAACAATGATGACATGGACGAAAATATATGGACGCTTAATCATGTCTAACCGGCTTGATATCCACCCTGCTAAAGGCGCGCCAATAAGAGCCCCGACAAGACCGATCAAAACAAGCTGGCTCGCATCCAGACGCGTCATTCCATAGACATGCATTCCATAAGGAACAGCCCATGAACCAATGAATCCGATATACGTTCCAACAAGCCCAAAGTGGCATAAGAATAGAGCCCAGGCTTGCCTGCTTGCAAAAATTTTCCGGAGAATTACCCATGTTTTTACACGTGGTCCATCACTTTTTTCAAATAACGTTTGCTTTGGTTTTTTGACAAGAACAATATAAAGAAGAATCGCACATAAACACAATAGGAACCCTGTTGAAAAAAACGCAGACCTCCAGCCAAACCAATCAATTAAAATGGAAAATGGGACTGTCGCAAATAGAAAGCCCAGGCTGCCTGTCATGGCGACAATTCCGATTAATTTTGTAAATTCCTTTGCATTAAACCACAGGCTCAATATCAGAACCATATTAACCCAGATTGTCGCATCTCCTATGCCTGTCAAAATCCTGGCAAAAAACAGAACAAACTCATGTGTACCCAGACTATAAATCATAGTCCCTAAGCCTGTAAGTATGGCCCCGATAATTAGAAAAAAATTGGGCCCATATCGATCAGCCCAAATCCCCATCGGAATTTGCAGGCCAGTATAGACAAAAAACTGAATACCGGTAAGCAGCCCAATTGTTGATGCATTTACACTAAAATCCCTCATAATCTGATCAGGAATTAATCCCGGAGCTGTCCGCTGACTCGACATTAATAAATAAGTGAACAATACAGATACAAATACAACCCATCTTAACCTGCTGTTTTGTTTGTCCAATGATGTCTACTCCCGTTAGCTTTTATCCATATATATATGGGATAACTGCAGCAGTAGAAACCCATTTCAGAAAAATAATTGATGTACTGGTGAAAAAATCACCTTATGTATGAGGATGAGAAATACTTGAAAATGATTTCTTTTCAGCTTATAAAAAAAAGCGGAGAAAAGCCCCGCCTAAAAGATCGAATCTACTAATTCTATTTCTTCCCGTGTCAATTTTACATCAGCAGCTTTTGCATTGTTGATAAGCTGTTCAGGGTTTTTCGCCCCAGGAATCACGGCATCAATTGGCCCCCTTGTTAAATACCAAGACAGCACTAAATGCGCAATTTCGACATTCTTCCCTGCTGCCAATTCACGAAGGTGTTCAATTTTTTCAAGATTAGTAAAATAGGTTTCTTGTTTAAATAACGGATGCTTCTTCTGCTGCTCCGTCAGCGGGGTATCCTTTCGATATTTGCCCGTCAGCAATCCCTTTGCCAGTGGAAAATACGGAATGAAGGAAATACCCTGTTCATTGGCATATGGAAAAATTTCTTCTTCTGCCTCACGATTGAATAGATTGTAATGCGCCTGCAGAACCTCAACATACCCGTCACGATTAGCTTCCTCTAACTGTTCGAGTGAAAAATTAGATACACCAATCGCTCGAATCTTTCCTGCCTCCTTCAATCGCTGTAGCGCACCCACCGCTTCGTACTTTGGCGTTTTCTCATCTGGAAAATGAATATAAAACAAATCAATATAATCGGTCTGAAGTCTTTTTAACGATTCCTCTACGCTGCGTATTAGGAACTCCGGAGAATTATTATGAACAAGCTCTCCATTTGGGAATGTATAAGATGCCTTCGTAGCAATAATGAAATCATCCCGCTTCCCATGTTCCTTCATGACCTCGCCAATCAGCTCTTCAGACCGACCAAGCCCATAATAATAGGCGGTATCTATAAAGTTCATCCCATGACTGACAGCCGTATGGACAATACTTTTTGAAACCGCTTCATCAATATGATCATAAATATTATGTCCGCCAATGGCGTTTGAACCTAGGCCAATGGGGTGGATCAATAAATCTGTTTTTCCAAGGCGAGTTTTTGTCATTAAAAAAGCTCCTTTCAGCGTTTACAAATTAAACTGCATGTACGTCTGAATAATACACCAATTCTGATATTTAAAACAAGAAATCTGTTTTGAGTGGTTTTCTTCAGACAGTCCAATCAAAAAGTACGGTCTGACTGTCCGAAGGTGACTCTGCTTTAGACTGTTCTTGCTTAAAATCTAGCACATCTGTCTGAAGCTCTCCCCGCTTTGGACTGACGCCACTTAAAATCCAGCACACCTGTCCGAAGCTCTCCACACTTTAGACTGACGTCACTTAGAATCTAGCACACCTGTCCGAAGCTCACTCGCTTTGGACTGACGTCGCTTAAAATCTAGCACGGTTGTCCGAAGCTCTCCACACTTTAGACTGACCTCGCTTAAAATCTAGCACACCTGTCCGAAGCTCTCCACACTTTAGACTGACCTCGCTTAAAATCTAGCACACCTGTCCGAAGCTCTCCACACTTTAGACTGACGTCACTTAGAATCCAGCACACCTGTCCGAAGCTCTCCACACTTTAGACTGACGTCACTTAGAATCCAGTACACCTGTCCGAAGCTCTCCCCACTTTGGACTGACGTCGCTTAAAATCTAGCACACCTGTCCGAAGCTCTCCACACTTTAGACTGACGTCACTTAGAATCTAGCACACCTGTCCGAAGCTCACCTCGCTTTGGACTGACGTCGCTTAAAATCTAGCACTGTTGTCCGAAGCTCTTCCCGCTTTGGACTGACCTCGCTCAAAACCCTGCACCGCTGTCCGAGGTACTCCCCACTTTGGACTGACCTTGCCTATATTACTGCACATCTGTCCGATGTACTCCCCGCTTATAATAAATCCAAACACCAAAGTACCATTAGTTTGAAAACTAATGGTACTTGTTGCTTAATGATGCAGCGGGGTCCTGTCCCCCGTGTATTAATAATAATGGAGTCCTTTTTTAAAGATTTCATGGGCTAGCTGGACAGCAGATACTGCAAGGTCCGCATAGGTTATTTCTTTTTTTGGGCTGAATTTATTATTGGTATCTGTTAAAAGACCTAATGAATGGGCCAATGCCACAAAACCGATGTTTTCTGGCGTTACTTCTTTTGCATCTGCAAATTTAAGCTGATAGATTCCTTGATTTTTTGCTGCTTCAGCCAGTTCAAGTAACCGAATATACCAAACGGCTAATTCTTCTTTTGTCAAGTGCTCGTCTGGGTTAAAAGCTATCTCTTTTTCAAGAACACCTAGAGAAACCGCACGTTCTACTGCTTGGAAAAGCGGATGCTCAGGCTTAATATTATCAAAAGTTTGATTTACACTTTTTTGATGTGGAGGGTATTCGGGATAGAATCTTGAAATCGATCTCATGACAATCTCAAGGGCTGCTCCCTTTGTAATTTTCTCATCCCCCTGAAAATCCTTGGCATCTTTCACCTCGATAATTCCAGCCTCCATTAGATAATTAAGCTCTTTTTCCGCCCAAGGATGGGAAATAGTCTGGTGTTTGTTATCTAATGCGCTAGTCCATTCGCCTGTACTCGCATCTAAATAGCTAAATGGATTCTCGCTGTATTCCGGTGTATATACGAGCTGGTAATGGTCTCGTTTTTCACCAGTTCTTTCTCTAAAGAAGTTCAGCTTAAGGTTAAGATTTTCAAAAAACTTGGTCGTCGCTTTCTCTTTAGAGATTACATTTTTAACAGATGGCCAGCTTTGGATATCGGAATGATTCACATTCAAGCTCAGCAGCTCACCGTTTGCAGAAATCCCCACGGAAATCTGATCCCCATTCACGAGAATTCCATTTACTATTCTTGGAAAACTAAAATGATATACGCCTCTAGCTTCATTATAATAGGGTTCACCCATTGGTATCGCATAGTTGTGAAGATAGGATGGGGCGTAATTTTTTAAATACTTCACTGCTTGCTCAAGTGCCTCTTCTTTAGCAATCGCTTGGCTCTCTTTTTGATCGTCGCCCGCTTCTTTGAGGACATCGGCCTTCAGGTCATGATATTGAATAATTTCTCCCGTTTTCTTATCAATTTCTAAATTTGTTCCCGTACCGCCATTATGGTATTCATACATATATTGAATACTAATAACCTCTTGTCCATTGTGGTTTTTCGTCTCATCAATCGATTCGATTCTAAGCTTTATCTCCTTTGAATCAACCTTAAGTAATTTTTCAGCAAACGTCTTTGCCTCTTCCAGTGTTAGATTGGCTCTCTTAGGCTGAATGGCTTGATCTGTAATAGGCACAAGCCCATCCCTAGCAGGTAGCTTAGAAGAAAATCCATTCAACGTCTGCCACTCACCGGTTATTGCATGTACCCCCCGCATTTCACTAGACGGCTGGTAAACAAGTTTGACATCTTTTGCACCCGTTCGATAGTCATGATCTATTCTATAATACAAATCTATCGAAAGGTCATCTTTCATTTTCGAAATGATTTCCTTCTTTGACAGAGCTTTTGTCTCATCATCAAAGGATGGAATGCCTTGGTTGAATGTACTCCGATAAAAATCATTTATCTCCCCATTCCCAAGCACAGTGATTTGTATTCGCTGATCGGAAAGTGGAATATTATTTTTTGTACGTACGAAAGAAAAGGAATAACGGATAGGTTCCGTAAGAAGTTGATGGTTTGGAAAGAAGGTAAAGTATTGAGGCTCTAGCTGGTAGTCACTTCCATCAGCGAATTTCTTTAAAAATTCCTGAGCAATGTTCTGCGCTTTTTCTTTCGTTACTTTTGCAGGGAATAGTGCTTCCTCTGCATTCGAAGGGTCATAGTTAAAACGCTCAATTTCTAATTTTTCTCCAATAAAGCCAATAGACCCATTCACATATTTGCCATTTTTTAAGTTTTTATGAAAGCTAAGATCATAGCGGATTGTATCATCATCAGGGTAGTGATGGCCAGACCCCATGTGGAAATCACTATCCTTCAGATAATTAAACTGTGGAAACAGCTCCCTGAATTTCTTAATCAGTTCACTTTTAGATACCACAGCTTCCGCCAGCGATAATTGAATTTGTGCCTCGCTAAGCTGTTCATTTCCCAATGATGCTGCGCCCGCTCCCGGTGCAAATATCCCAATTGATAGACCAGTAGTCAACGTCAAAAGTCCCAGTTTTCTAAAGCTCTTCAAATAATCCCTCCTAATATTTGGCAGTCTATTCTATTATATACTACATATTCAGAATTATGTTGAGAAGATAGAAAACTAAAAATGGAACAAGCAATACAAAACAGCTTATTTTAATTTCCGCAGATTTTTCTTCATAAGAGAGGCTACTCCTAGATTATCCTGTTCGGAGGTGTTTTCTAAGTGCTTAATAATTAATTCTTGCCGTTCTGCTGAATGATTTTGACTTAATTTAGCTTTTGCTTCAATTTTAGTGATGTTTATTTTGAATGCAACTATTCCTTTACTCATTCCTTCAATAAAGCTAGGGTCCATATCACTTAAATGATATGGACTATCTGGTTTTTCGTATTTTTTTACCAGGTCATCCAAAGAATCAATGATTACTTGTTGATTATCAATAATCTCTAACTTACCGTACACATGGATAGAGACATAATTCCATGTGGGTACAGCCTTCATAGTTTCATACCATGAAGGTGAAATATAGCTATGCGGACCTTGGAAGATCACGAGGACTTGCTGGCTTTCCGCATCCTTCCATTGTTCATTAGCACGTGCAAAATGCCCATATAAAGCATTTTCAGATTTACTCAGCATCAGCGGCAGATGTGTAGCACAGGGTGCGCCATTGTGCTGAGAAACAAAGGTTGCAAATCCATACTTTTCGATAAAATCATAAATGACCTCTTCATCATCCATTTTAAAATGTTTAGGTATATACATAAAAATCAACCTTTCAATAAGTTATTGGAGTGGTTTACTCATGATAAAGTCGGTTTGTTCCTCATCCCCCATATAAAAAGAATGTGCTCCGATTTGGACAAACCCCATTTTTTTATAAAAAGCAATGGCATTTTCATTTTTTTCCCATACCCCTAGCCAGATGTTCTCTTTATTCTGTTCCTGCGCTATTTCTATCGCTTTATTTAGCAAATATTTGCCAAGCCCCTGTTTTTGATATGTATTCTTTATATAAATCCGCTCAACTTCCAGTGATTGATCACCCATTTTTTCAGACTGTGCCTCATTGGTATTAACCTTTAAATATCCAGCTAGTTCCTGATTATAAAAAACAAAAAAGAATTGCGAGGAACGATTGGATAATTCTTTTTCTACTTGTTCTAAATTAAAAGCCTTTTTCAAGTAGGCATTCATATTCTCGGGTGAATTTTGATCCTTAAATGTTTCATTGAATGTTTCATAACTAATTTTTTGGAGTGAGTGTAAATCTTTGAGCGTGCACTTTTTTATACTTATCGTCATGATGTTTGGCCTCTCCTTTTTAATTCAATACTTTCGTTTGTTTCCCTTTTTAACATATTCCCAGTCTATTTCTACATTTTTTCTAACTCTCTGAAGAAGCTGAAAAATGGTGTCTGCTTCTTTTTCGGTAAATCCTGCTAATGCGATACTATTGGAATATTCATTCTCTTTTTTTATAAAAGGATAAACATTACTGCCTTTCTCTGTTGGAAAGAGTTTTTTTATTTTTTTGTTATGCTCATCCTCTTTCTTTTCGATAAAGCCATTTATTTCAAGTTTTTTTATCGCACGAGCTGCTGTTGTTCGATCTGCTTTTATCATTTCAGCTAACTTTTCTTGAATGATTCCCGGGTTTTCGCATATTCGCACAAGGTACAAATACTGGCCTTTTGTCAGATCATATTCTTTAAATTCTATATTGCTGATCGAATCTAGTGCTCTGGCAATCATCCCAATTTCACGTAATATTTCCTTCATCAGTAACTCCTTTGCATTCATTTTCGTTGCATTTGCAATATAAATAACCTGGATTGAATTTAACCTAAATTTGCTGTATTTGCAACAAAAAAGTTAAAAAAGCTGGATTAGCTTCCGGAAATAACCGTTGAAAACTTGACAAAAAAAGTTATTTATGCTATAATTTACAATTAAACTATTTGTGTATATAATAAGATTCTCCTGGCCGGGGAATCTTATTTTTTTTGGAGGAATAGAGGATGAAGAAAAATGAATTTAGTGTAACTTCATTAGTATCTGCCTTTAGCCGTGCCTACCACAGCAAATTTGACTCACCGAAAATTTTCGATGATTTTATTGCTAATGATTTAATTTCTTCAAAAGAAATGACAGAGATTAGCGCGAATATGATTAATGGGATTGAATTTTTTAATAAGGAAGTCGCCCAAAGACACAAAAATCAGCCAGACAAAATCCTAAAATGGATCACGCAGGTTCAGCTTTCCCCTACCCCACTCGCCCGTGCTGCTTATTGCGAAAATGTATTACTCCATGAAATGCTGCTGGGGGTAAAACAGTATGTTATTCTTGGCGCCGGACTTGATACCTTTTGTTTCCGGCATCCAGAATTAATCGATAGCTTGGAAATATTCGAAATAGATTATCCAGCCACACAAGAATCTAAGAAGGAAAGATTAGCAGACGCAAACCTCAAAGTTCCAGCTAATCTTCACTTTGTTCCAATGGATTTTACAAAGGGATACGCAATGGAAGGCCTTGCTAAGGAAGGCTTTTTGCATAAACAGAAAACATTTTTCAGTCTTCTTGGAGTTTCCTATTACTTAACAAAAGAAGAAATAGCTGTTTTAATTAAACAATTATTTGCCGGCCTCCCGCAGGGCAGTTCGATTGTCTTTGATTATGCAGACCATAACCTTTTTAACGAAAAAGGAAGGTCTAACCGCGTACAGAACTTGTTGCAAATGGCTGCAGCCGGCGGCGAACCTATGAAAGCTTGCTTTGCTTATAACGAAATGGAGAAAATGTTAGAAAACGCCGGGCTCCTTATTTATGAGCACCTATCGCCTGATTCCATTCAAAACCAATTCTTTCAAAATCGTACTGATTATTTATCCGCATTTGAAACGATCCACTACATTCATGCTGTTAAAAAAGAATAGCTCAATGCCTCCCTATGTATGGGAGGTTTCCGCTTTTTTAGTAAAAAAATCCGAGTTTCTATTAAAAAAACCGACATTGTTAGTCCAGATGACCGTCTAATCAATCCCCTGTTAATATGACACCCGCAAAGCTCCCGCTCAATACCCTTTTCTCATTTTGATTCATGCATGAGAAGGTTGCCATAATTGATAATCTATCATTATCTTTCTTTTCCAGTTGTTCAACCGTTACTTCACAGCTTATGGTATCGCCGGTAAAGACGGGTCTTGAAAATTCAAAATTCATTGTGCGGGCTAGTACATTGTATTCTCCGCCTACTTTTGTCGGCAAGGTAGCCGTAAGCAGCCCTTGAACGACAAGTCTCCCCAGTTCATCAGGATTCGTATGATGAACTCCTTCATCCCAGGATACTTTTGTAAATATTTCAACATCTTCCTTTGTAAATGTCCGCTGAAATCGAATGATATCTCCGACTTTTAAATTCAATGATATTCCCCCTTAGATCAATGAATAAGAGCATTATGAATAACAGTTGTACCACCTATATTTTACGTAATTTTCAGAATAATTAAAAGTCATATGAATATAGCGCCAAATGTGCAGTACATATCTTCTCAATCAATATGCTATAATTTGGGTGTAAATAAAGTTAGAGGTGACCATTCTTGGCAATACATGTTGTATTATATCAACCAGATATTCCATCGAATACTGCAAATATTGCACTTACTTGTGCTGCAACGGATACAGCCTTGCATTTAATCCGGCCACTTGGCTTTTCAACAGATGAACAAATGTTAAGACGTGCAGGGATTGATTATTGGCAATCTGTCAACGTAACCTATTACGACTCATTGGATGACTTTTTTTCAAAAAATCAAGGGGAGTTTTACTATATTGAGACATTTGGTGAAAAGTCACACTCATCAACTGATTTCAGTGATAGAACAAAGGACCATTATTTTATGTTTGGAAAAGAAACAACAGGTTTACCAAAAGATTTACTAAGACAAAACAAAGATCACTTTTTGAGAATACCAATGAATGATCATGTCCGTTCATTGAACCTTTCGAATACTGCCGCTATATTGGTGTATGAGGCTTTGCGCCAGCAAGGATATCCTCATTTAAGGTAAAGAAATCTTCCGAGTTTTGGAAGATTTCTTTTATTTAAGTAATATTATTTCTTCTCTATTAAAAGCAATAACACGAAAATCTTCATTGCCTAAAATGGTATGGCAGATATTATAGAGATGCGGTCGTGATTAAACTTTTACTATCACATCTAGATTGAATGAGATATTTCTAAGTAGTAAATAGGTTTGGATCTTGATAGGGATAAAAAGGTGAACAATAGTTATTGGGGATGGGAGTGTTAAAATTCTTGAAGCATTCGCAACTTTATAAAGTTAACTGAGGGATTTAAAGTCTAAAAACATTAGCCGAAGAATACTTTTACACTGCCTTCCTTTTGTGCTGTCTCTAAGCAGTTTATTATGAAATCCTGGATTTGCTTTTGATCCCATGGTATTGGATCGTTACTTGAATGAGAAGTGGCCTTGTTACTAAATAATTGATTGCAGTCACGCAAAGCCTTTTCAATTTGCTGTATGGAAAATGTTGAACTGCGTCCTTTCCCGCTTACTCCTCCATAATGTTGAAAAGCATCCAGCAGACGGTAAATAATAGTAGCATTGCGATTTCCCATACTAAAACGTGCATAAGCAACTTCATTTCCTTCTTTATTGTATCCTGAAATATCGTGACCCATTAAAAAATCCTCCTTTTAATTTGGCTCTGCTAAATTAAGCCGTTGTTTTCCTTTCCAATCAATTAGGTCATTAATCAACAGTAACCTTTAACACAGCCTTAAATTTTACCAAAAAAGGTTAAATATTAAATGAACATAGTAAATAATTACATCGTTAATCACTCCTTTCAGGTTGGTTTTTAAATATATTGAAATAGATTAGAAGAAAAAGGAGTTAAAATAAGAGTGATTTGAAGAATCAATATGAGGCTATACAAAAAGCGGCGGAATATATCGTCAGATTTTTTCATTTTTCTAAGGTTTCGTGTGTAGAGGCGTTTAAAAATTATGTAGATTTTTGGAGAAATATGGGGTTTCCTATTTAATAATTTCATAATTTTCTAAATTCGTCAATAGATAACAATTCGACAAAATTCGAGTATTATAACTATATCTCCTATCAATAACAACTAATAACAAAGGAATAAAACAAAAATTGGCTGGAATGAGCACGGTTCAATACCGCACTCACTCCAGCCAGTTAAACTTCTTAGTATAAACCATAACTTTTATTGGGGTACACCAGCTTAGCTTTCACTTTGAATTGGCAGATTTCTACTGCCCCGATTTTCAATCATGATTCTTTCGCCATAAAATGATCGAGCATTCCACGCACCTCATCTGTTGAATTTGTGCTCATTAATTGATTTCTTAATTCGCTTGCCCCACGAAATCCTTTAACATATATTTTAAAAAAGCGGTGAAGGGCCTTGAACGGACGCAGCTCTAAATTGGAATATTTATCATGAAGATCTAGATGCAATCTTAAGAGATCAAGCAATTCCTTACTGCTATGCTCTTTTGGTTCTTTTTCAAAGGCAAATGGATTATGGAAAATACCACGCCCAATCATCACCCCATCAACACCATATTGGCTGGCGAGCTTTAACCCAGTTTGACGGTCAGGAATATCCCCATTAATCGTCAATAGTGTGTCTGGTGCCACTTCGTCACGAAGTTTCTTAATCTCCGGGATCAGCTCCCAATGTGCATCGACTTTACTCATTTCCTGCCTTGTACGCAGATGAATGGACAGATTAACAATGTCCTGTTTCAATAGGTGAGTCAGCCAGTCCTGCCATTCGTCTATATTGGTGTAACCAAGCCTTGTCTTTACACTGACAGGTAATCCCCCTGCTTTTGCCGCTTGTATTAAATCTCCCGCAACTTCCGGACGACGGATCAGACCGCTTCCCTTCCCGTTCTGTGCTACATTAGGTACAGGACAGCCCATATTGATATCGATACCCCGAAAGCCGAGTTCCGCCATACCAATACTCATTTGCCGAAAGTTTTCAGGCCGATCCCCCCATATATGGGCGACAATTGGCTGCTCATCCTCTGTAAAAGTCAAACGCCCGCGCACACTGCTCTTCCCTTCTGGGTGACAGTAGCTCTCAGAGTTGGTGAACTCTGTAAAAAACACATCAGGTCTGGCTGCTTCACTCACCACATGACGAAAAACAACATCCGTCACTTCTTCCATTGGTGCCAGTATAAAAAAAGGTCGTGGTAACTCACGCCAAAAATTATCAATCATCTTGAAATTCAAATCCTCTCATCATGGGATACCAAGCTTAACCATTATCCCAAAATTAACAAGCAACATATTTCTGCTCTTTTACACTTATACCATGGTTTTGCAGGTTTTATCAAACTGATTGAAATGTTAATTTTTACTTAACAATCTCTCAGTGCCAAAAATTATCTACTAATATAATCAACCCTTCAATGTTCTGCTAAAAAAGACTGAAAGGAAGATGCTATAAATTTACAACAGGAAAAGACCCCGAGTTTCAAGGACGAAATCAGGGTCGTCTGGCAAATGTTTATTTTGATAAATAGAGAATTTTTAATTAGACATCTTTAATTCCAAATCCGTCACTGCCTCAACATGCGCTGTTTGCGGAAACATGTCGACGGGCTGAATCATGTTGACTTTGTAAGCGGAGGAAAGTACAGCCAGATCCTTCGCAAGGGTTGATGGGTTGCAGGAAACGTATACGACCTTTTTCGGCTTTACTTTTAAAATGGTTTTTAAAAGCTGCTGATCCAGCCCTGTTCTTGGCGGGTCGACGATGATAACGTCTGGCTTCCAGCCATCTTTAACCCATTTTGGCAGAATGACTTCTGCTTTTCCTGCCACATATTTAGCATGCTTGATTCCGTGTCTTGCCGCATTTTTCTTGGCATCTTCAATTGATTCTGGAATCACATCCATCCCGCGGATTTCGGCCGCCTGGTCTGCCACCCATAAGCCAATTGTTCCCACTCCACAGTAAGCATCAGCAACTTTTTCCTTCCCGGTAAGCTCTGCTGCTTTTTTCACTTCATTATACAGCTTGACCGTCTGTTCGGGATTCAGCTGGAAAAATGTGCGGGCTGAAAGCTCGAATGACAGGTCTCCCAGCGCCTCCTGGATAAAATCATTTCCTTCAAGTTTTACGGTTTCATTGCCAAAAATAAGCGAGGTCTTTTCACCGTTAATATTTTGAATTATTGATTTCACTTCAGGCAGTCTTTTCTTAATTTCTGCAATGATTAAATCCTTTTTCGGCAGTTCTTTTTTTGTTGTAATTAAGACGATTTGTACTTCCCCGGTCTGAACACCGGCTCTTGCTACAATGGTACGAACGAGGCCTTTTCGCGACTTTTCATTATAGATTGGGATTTTTAAATCCTGCAGAATTTGCTTTACTGTCACAGTTGCTTTGCTAGTCTGCGGATGCTGTACAGCACAATGCTCAATATTGATGAGCCGGTGAGAATTCATCCCGTAAAGGCCCGCCAGCACCCTCCCATCCTTCTCGCCAACCTGAAATTGGCTTTTGTTCCGATAATTCCAAGGGTCCTCCATGCCTATGGTTTCTTTAATCTCAATCTCGCTTAGATTAAATTTGGTGTGCCTTTCAAGTGCTTGAATGATAATATCTCGTTTTTCCTTCAGCTGCTGGCTGTATTTTAAGTGCTGCAGCTGGCACCCGCCGCATTCTTCATAGATTGGGCATGGCGGTTGGACGCGATGCTCCGATTTTTTACGAATCTTTTTGATCCTTGCTTCGGCAAATTTCGGATGCACTTTAGTTGCCTCAACCACTACCTCTTCGCCTGGAAGGGCACCTGGGACAAAGACAACTTGCTTTTTAAAATATCCGACCCCTTCCCCATTGATGCCTAGTCTTTTAATGGTCAGCGGAAATGTTTGTTTCAGTTTTATTTTTACTGTTTGTTCCTGTTTCATGATGTAAATCACTCCAGATTATTCAATACTCCGCCATAAATATAGGGAAGCATAGCTTAAATAGGGCTCCCAGCCCTTTGAAAAATTCTCCATTTGTTCTATAGTTGGCTTTGCCTCTAATTGATATAACTTTTTCAGCGCATTTTGTATGCCAATATCGGCAACTGGGAAAAGATTGAGTCTGCCAAGGCCGAACATCAGGAAATTTTGAATCGTCCACGGCCCGACACCGCGAAGCTTGATCAGCTTCTTGAAAATTTCTTCATCTGATTTTTCTTTTAGTTCCTCAAAGTTCAGGTTGCCTGATGCCACTTCTTGAGCAATTCCGATTACATATTCAGCTTTTCGCCCGCTAAATTGCAGCTCTCGAAGGTCCTCGACCTTTAACTCTGCTAACTTTTCCGGCAGCGGATAGAACCAGGCACCATCTTTTTCAAATCCAAAGGTTTTTACAAATCGCTCGGTTAAAGTGTAGGAAAAAGCTAAATTCAGCTGCTGGTGGATGATGCATTTTAACAGACAGCTATACGGTGAAAAATCCAGTACTAGCGGAGTTCCATAATGTTCTTTGAATATCTCTTTTAAGTCTGTTTGTTCGAAGTGGCTGCTAATCTCTTCAAGCGGCAAATGCCATTGAAAAATCTCAGCAAGCCGATTGTCTGCCTTTTCCTTAAGCTTTCCTTCCGTTCCTTCAATGACAAAAGCTGGGCTTTCAGTGGTTCCGAACGCTTGAACTTTAGCGGCAATCGGTTCATCTTCAATGATCATTGGCACCTTAACAGATCTTTCTTCTGGGTTGACTTGAATAAGCGGGTCAATCGAAAGCCTGTCCAGCACGAGATCAAAATTATAAGGTCCGTTTATTTGTATCTTTTCCAAAAACAATCCGCCCTTTAGCCATTTTCCCGTATTATAGCATTTTTTCCTAAAGCGGGCATAAAGAAACCTGAATTCTTGGGAATTCAGGTTAGTATGAATGGTGATGAAAGACTTTGTTTGATGGTTTTGAAGTAATTTTGTCTTTCATGAACTCTATGATAGACATTTCTCTGCTTTTTTCTCCTCAGCTTGTCTTTCATGAACTTGATGATGGACATTCCTCTGCGTTTTTCGCCTTAGCTTGTCCTTCATGAACTCGATGATAGACATTTCTCTGCCTTTTTTACCTCAGTTTGTCCTTCATGAACTCTATGCAGGTCTTCCTTATAATTTTCCTACATAGCTTGGGCCTTCATACAAAAAACAGTCTAATACGGAATATCGTCATCCATCGCCTTTTTCATCATAAGGTCATCCAGCGTTTTAAAGGTATAGCCCTTTTTCTTCAAATCCTGAATGACTTTTTCAAGTGCGTCTGCGTTGTCCTTCGAAACGGTGTGAAGCAGCAGAACTGCTCCTGGATGGATTTGTCGCATGATATTATCATAAGCGTACTGCCAGCCCTTTTGCTGATCCACATTCCAATCCTTAAAAGCCAGCGACCAGAAAATGTGGGTGTAGCCTTCCTGTTTCGCAGCTTGAATGGTTCGTTCGCTAAAAATACCGCGTGGCGGTCGAATATAGGCCATGTTTTTGATGCCTGTTAATTTTTCTGTACCCTCGCGGACCATCTCCAGCTCTTTAGCAATTTTCTCGTTGCTTATCGTTGTCATGTCTGGATGATGCCAAGAGTGATTTCCGATAATATGGCCTTCGGCAGCCATGCGCTTGACCAGGTCTGGTGCACTTTCAATATAGTGTCCTGTGATAAAAAACGCTGCAGGCACCTTTTCCTTTTTCAAAACATCTAAAATATGAGCGGTATAGCCGTTTTCATATCCATTATCAAAGGTTAGATAGATCTCTTTTTTCGTGGGATCTCCCTTATAATAAGCGCCAAGTCTGGCAAGCATATCATCTAAGGGCTTTCCGGCATCAGCCGGCTGCTCATTGGATCCTTTTTTAAACCCCCAATGAATCGGGGAATTGGCATATTCAGCGTAAGCAGCAGTTGATAAAAGCACATATATAACACCTAGAACGATTAGTTTTCTTAGCACCTTCGCTCCTCCTCTAATTTTTTCTTATTGTTTGTGGAAAGGAGGAAAACATTCGCTAAACGTCGGTGCCAATAACAGGAAAGAAAGGTACATAAAAAAGACGGTTCCTGTACCATAAAGGCACATGAACCGTCTTATAAAATAATTAGAATACTCTCTCTTTAAATTGCTCTAATTTTTCAAGTGAAGATTTGTCAACGTCAGCGTGCAAGCTGTTTCCATGTGAGTCCATGGTTACTACGGCTGTGAAGCCTTCGACGCGTAAGTGCCACATAGCTTCTGGGATTCCGAATTCCATAAGGTCTACGCCTTCAACTTCTTTGATACAATCTGCATAGTATTGTGCAGCGCCGCCGATTGCATTAAGGTACACACCCCCATGCTCTTCAAGAGCTGCCAACGTTTTCGGACCCATACCGCCTTTACCGATGACAGCGCGGATACCGAACTTCTTCATGATGTCGCCTTGGTATGGCTCCTCACGAATACTTGTTGTTGGGCCAGCAGCTTTTACATGCCATTTGCCTTCGTCATCTTTCAGCATAACAGGACCGCAGTGGTAAATTACTTGTCCATTTAGGTCAACTGGAGCATCGTGGCTCATTAAGTGATGGTGAATGGCATCACGGCCAGTGTACATTCTTCCGTTGATTTGAACAACATCACCAACTTTTAAGCTGCGGATTTGCTCTTCAGAAATCGGAGCTTGTAACTGGATAACCTGTGTTTGAGTCTCAGAAGCTGCAGCTGTTTCCTTTTCAGCCTGCGAAGCACCGAAATCAATTTTTTCCCCATCTTGATACATCCATTGATTAATTTCGCCTGTTTCAGGGTTAATCTCTACACCTAGACGGCGGAATGCCCAGCAGTTATACGCTACTGATACGAAGAAGCTTGCTGGAATACGGTGCATCACACCAACTTTACAGCCTAAAAGGGTGGTTTCTCCGCCAAATCCCATTGTTCCGATGCCAAGCTTGTTTGCATTTTCCATCACATATTCTTCTAATTTACGAAGATCTTCGTTAGGATTCTCATCGTCTACAGAACGGAATAGCTGTTCTTTAGCTAGATCATATCCTGAAGAACGGTCACCGCCGATGCCAACTCCGATAAAACCAGCGCTACATCCTTGTCCTTGTGCCTGATAAACAGAGTGCATGATACATTTGCGGATACCGTCAAGGTCACGACCAGCACGGCCAAGTCCTTCTAGTTCACATGGAAGGCTGTATTGGATGTTCTTATTTTCACAGCCGCCGCCTTTTAAAATTAAGCGGACATCAATGTAATCTTTTTCCCATTGATCAAATTTAATGACAGGCACGCCTGCACCCAAATTGTCTCCGCTATTTTTTCCTGTTAGGGAGTCAACTGCGTTTGGACGCAATTTTCCATCCTTTGTTGCCTGTACAATAGCATTTTTGATGGCTTCTTTTAGTTCAAGCTGATTGACGCCAACTGGAGTTTTTATTTTGAAAGTTGGCAGGCCTGTATCCTGACAAATAGGCGATACATTATCATCAGCCATTTTAATATTATTTGTAATCGTTCCTAAGCTCATCGCAGCTCTAGTTCCAGCACTTTCGCTTTCCTTTGCTGCTTTCACTGCACGGCGAACGTCCCTCGGAAGATTTGTAGAAGTCTCTACTACCAGCTGGTACATGCTTTCTTGGAATTTCTCAATATTCATGTATGTTCCCCTTCCCCTTTGCACTGCTTAATTCTATTACGAAAATTATAATAATTAACCGTCTACTATTATACCCCTAACCTGAATAATAGAAAAGACATAGGTTCAATGTTGGAAAATGGGAAATTTTATAGGATATTAGAGCTGAAAACATATTTTCAATGTGAAAAAGAGCCGAGATCGGCCCATTGGTTAAAAGAAAATATGCATAAACACCGCAACAATTGGAATCGCAATGAGTGTCCTTAATAAGAAAAGCAAGGCCAGTTCGCCGAACTTAACTGGAAGCTTGGTTGCCAGCATAACAACTACGGTTTCAGAAAGGAAAATAATTTGAA
>Ga0182742_1001672_pt1 | contig 27152 bp, 26 predicted proteins | sample eDN5th37CBELigMG_FD_128880 | JGI IMG/M metagenome (GOLD analysis project Ga0182742, IMG submission 128880) | Enriched Miracle-Growth compost microbial communities from Emeryville, California, USA - eDNA 5th pass 37_C BE-Lig MG (version 2)... ...
AGAAAAGTAAGCTGGTTATCTACAATATGTAGCCGACCAGCTTACTTTATTTACTAAATATTGATGGTATTGCAGACTAACCTGTCTACATGAACACTTTTTCAGCAGCCTCGAACCGTCCCCGCGTTTCAAATTTATTCTGGAAATCGCTCGTTTGATAGGGATCCTGCTTGTTTTTTAGGTTTTAGGTTATATGACCATGATACTCGAGATTCATACTTTTGGGTATGTTCCTTCTTCATTAGGTTCTGTAATCGATCTTTATTCTTCTCAAGGGATTGCTCAAGAGAAAGTAGGCGATTGGTTGGGAATGATAGCCCCGCTAGTATGATGGTTACAGTAGGATCCCATTCTGAGTCATAGGTTCCTTCGAATAATTGCAAGGGTTCTCCAATCTTTTCAAAAATAGCAGGGACATTGATTAATTTTGACATATTCTCTGAACCTTCATAGATGAGCCCAGCACGAATGGGGCTTGCTGACTCAATCGGGCAGAATACAGAGTTCTCCAAAGCTTGGTAAATTTTACTGCAAGTGTCTGACGCTGTTTTGGCGTCTGTAATCTCAGCTGAAGATATGATTGTTACTCCTCTTGTATGAAGAATTCTCATAAGATCTGTTTCATCAAAGTTACCATATACAGAACTCTTTTGCGTGACTTCAAGTATATGGTTGATGGCCGCCATGACCTGATGATTCGCAGAATGGTAGATATGCTGTTTACTAGATTGCGGGTTCAACTTTCGTATTTGATCATTGTCTACCAAGAATACGGAGGAGATTTGCTGGATTTTGGAAAGCTCTTCGATACACTCAGCCGCATTGATTCGATTCCCAGCTAGCACGTTTTGCTCAGGTACAATGGCAATGGCTCCGATGTTGATGCCAGGCATTTGATCTAAGAGCAGCTTGATTAAAAGGGGACTCATACCAGATCCAGTGCCTCCGTCGGTTGAAAAAGCCACGAGTAATAGCTTTATGTTCCTGAAGGATTGCTTTACAAAGTCAATCAAATCCTGGCTATTATCATGAACAGCTTTTATTCCGATTGATCGATCCTGCCCAGCACCATTATAACCAGGAACAAAATACTTCTTTTCTACCCCTGTATTCGCTAAGCCATCACGTTGGTTCGTATTAATAAGGGCAGTCTGAAAGCCCATAGTTGACGCAATATCAGCTATGTTACCACCTGCTTGACCCACACCTAAAATTCCAATTGATTTCATTCTATCGCCTCCCTATATGATAATACTCGCATTTTATGAAATTAGACTTTTTCATTTAAAAAAGTTTGAAACATGGCGACGGTTCTCACGTTTCATAGTGAAAATCTTTTGTCTTGAAATGAAACGGCAGAACCGTCCCCGCGTTTCAAAACAAAAAACCCGCTCACTTTCCAAAAAAGGAAATAGCGGGTTTTGGGGCTGCACATTTATTCTGATGTTGTCAGGGATGCCTGGATAGTAGGATTAATTTCCGCGTAAGGATAGTTAATTTGTTCGTCGAATTCTACCCAGTCGAGATTTGCCATCATGAGCAGATAGCGTTTCCCGCTGGACGGGTCGCTGATGATAATATGGTCACGGCCAGCGGTTTCTACTCTCCCTCGGTAAACCATTGCATTCCATTTGTCGTTTCCTTGGTAAGTAAAGTAGAACGTACCAATTTTACCTTTATTGAAACGCAGGATATTTTCGATAAATGATTCTTCCACCACAGGTCCCGGAAAGCTCTGGCCTGTTCCCAGCGGTACCACTGGAATAGAAAATGCGGGTCCAGAATGCATCGTTGCCGGAGAACCGCCAGCTTCTTGTGCCATCATATTCCGCATCATAGAAGATTGATAACAACTTGGATAATAATTCATTGGATAATAATTAGGGAATCCATAACTCATGAGAAAATTAGCTCCTTTTTCTTTTATCTATAAAACTCAGGGCAATAACCAGGGACAGCGACATAGAAGCAATGACTTTTATGCGCAAAATCGAATTTCGTCATAGGGGATCTTGGCATCGTCGGTGTACAAGGAGCTCGGAATTTTTTTCCAGGGCTGGGGTTAAAAAACCACAAATTCATTCTGGCCCGAGGTTCCCTATGACCATGCAATAAATTCCTAGCTCTCTGGAGGTCAGCCTCTTTGGGACGTTGTGTATACAAGGTTCCATTTAAGACAGGCTCGAAGTGAGGAACTTTGGTTCCGGGTATCGTTTGATAAATCGCATGTCTGATATTGCGCAACCCTCTGAAGTCGGGGGCACAGTCTGCCTCGACCCGATTGGCGACAACGGATCCTACCATGTTCATTCCTTGGACTCCTTCACCAATTGCCTCGGCCATCATAAGCCTCGCTAATTCCTCCACATCACGTGAAGTATGTTTTATTCGTCTACCCATTTTCTTGCTCCCTTCGGCGTATACAAGTAATTTATTGCTGAAAGAGGATTTTGGTAGCTTGCCTATGAGCCCAAAGTTTGTGTATGGAGAAAATGAAGGGGGATTATAGTGGACAATCAGAAGTTTTGCACAAAAAAAAGGCACGATGAGTCATTTATACTCTCATCGTGCCTTTTGAAACATAGGGGCGGTTCTCGCGTTTCATCAATAGGGAATATTTCCCGTTTGTGAAACAGCAGAACCGTCCCCACGTTTCAAATGTATCGTTTCATCCATTCTTGGAAGTTGGCAATGACGCCATCTAAAAAGGCAACTGTTGCTTCGTCTGTTAAATTTCCTTCCGCGTCAAATTTTTCATGCACTGCACCTACATATACTTCATTTCCGCCAAGGACGGGAGATTGTAAACCAGCCGCGAATAAGATATCTCTTAGATGCATTTGTGCTTTGACTGAACCTAAAATCCCCATGGAAGACCCCATAATAATAGATGGTTTGCCAATCATTACTTTCTCTACTCGGCTTAACCAGTCAATGGCATTTCCTAACACTCCTGGAATAGAGGCATTGTATTCAGGTGTTACCCAAAGAACGGCATCCGCTTCTTTGACTTTCGCTTTGAAATCAATCACTTCTTGTGGTGGGTCTAATTCGATATCTTGGTTATACATTGGCAGAGGTGCTAAATCTAAAATTTCAACGTCAAATTGATCCGCATAACGTTTTTGAACGTGTTTTGCCAGTTGTAAATTATATGAATCCTTTCGAATACTTCCTACGATTGCTACTACTTTCATTTTATGGACCTCCAAATGTTCATTGTTGACGAGGATATCTAGTTCCTTTGCAGCTGCGTTCTCTTATGTATTTATTTTTCAGAGTGAATAATTCTATGGAATTTTTTTAGCAGGTGCAACATCATGGTATGAATTCCTCGTTCTTCCAAAAGTATAGAGGTTTCATTTGTTTAACTCAAATGAAATGAATGTTATTACTTGAACCTTAATAAAAAAATTGGCAGATTGCATTTTTGTTTGTGCTTAATAGAATAGCGATGATTACGTAAAGTATCCATTAGTTATTCCTGTAACTATCAAATGTTAGGAAATGAATGGTACTTTGAAGCGGTTTCATTAGTTTAAACTATTAGGATAGTAAAATATATTAGCGCATTATTTTAGATTAGAGCAATTCTATTTCTTTATTTCGACAATGTTTTTATAATATAATTAATGAATTAAAAAGTATAAGTAGTCATTAGGGGGATGAACATGTATTTTGAAGAGTTTGAAGTGGGTCAACGTTTTCAATGTGATCCAAGATTAATCACGGCTGAAGAAATTCATACATTTGCTACTCAATATGATCCGCATCCGATTCATGTGGATAAGGAATTTGCTGAAGCTCATTCCATATTTGATGGAATTATTAGCTCCGGATTCCTTACGGTAAGTGCTATGTGGGGTCAATGGATTCGATCGGATGTGTTTGGGAATGAATTTCTTGTTGGCAAAAACTTTGATTATATCAAATTCACAAAACCAGTAAGAGAAAATGATGTATTATCAACCGAAGTGGAAGTAATGGAGCTAAGACCAACCTCTAGCGAAAGCCGCGGAGAAATCACAATTAAATTTACCGTTACCAATCAAAAGGACGAAGTGGTATTATTAGCCCAACTAAAAGCCTTGCTACGGACAAAAGCTTCGATATTAGTTAAAAATTAGAAACATCGGGACGGTTCTGGCGTTTCATAGAGGGAATTTTTTTCTTGAAATGAAACATCAGAACCGTCCCCGCGTTTCACTGAATCTTTTCTAAAAGTGCCGTTTCAACATGATTCGGTATATAATCGGATAATTTTCCACGATTAAAATAGACTTCTCTTACGATACTTGAGCTTAGAAAGGAATATTTTTCTTCAGAATGAATGAAGAAGGTTTCAGCTTCTTTATATAGATTTTTATTTGTTAATGCCATTTGTGCTTCATACGCATAATCAGTAAGCGTTCTCAAACCCTTTATAATTACTCTATAATGGTGCTTCCTCATATAATCTACAAGTAAGCCTTCAAATGTATCAATTTTGACTTTTTTATTGTTTTGAAATGAATCTTCAACAAGCTTTTTCCGTTCTTCAAGAGAAAATAAGTATTGCTTCTTAGGGTTGATCATAACCGCTACTACGATTTCATCAAAAAATTCACTCGCTCTATTAATAATATCAATGTGTCCATTTGTAACGGGGTCGAAGCTCCCTGGATAGATGGCTTTCATTTAATCACCTCATTCGTTTTATTTTTTATTTTACCCATCTTTTTAGTAAACTGAAACGTAGGGACGGTCTTGTATTTCATATGAAAAATAGTTTCCTTAAAGTGAAACTGTCCCCGCGGTTCAATAAGCTGTTTTGGGGAGGGATTATTATGTTTATACTGAAATCTATGAATCTGGGATTAAGATTCCTATTAGAAATATGTGCATTAGTTGCCCTTGGATATTGGGGATTTCATATAGGAAACGGAACGATGATGGGGATCGTATTGGGGGTAGGAGCACCCCTTTTCATTGCGATTATATGGGGAGTTTTCGGTTCTCCTAAAGCCATAATCAAGTTATCCATGCCGCTGCATCTAGTCTTAGAACTTCTGGTATTTGTGTTGCCTGCCATTGCCTTATACTTTGTTGATAAACCCCAACTGGCATGGATTTACGGAATCAGTGTACTAATGAATCGACTTTTCATGTTTGTGTGGAAACAATGACAACAGGAAGCATATGGATAAAGATAGGACAAGGATTAATTAGAGGAACAAGTGCATTAATATAAAAAATATAGAAACATCGGGATGGTTCTTGAGTTTTATAGGGGACATCTTTTCCTTGAAATGAAACGGCACCGTCCGAAACTGCTGAAAAAGTGTTCACTTTGAACAATTGATGAAAGTCTCCATCAGTATACAGTAAGAAAAGACATTGATTACCTACATATAGCAGGGTAATCAATGTCTTTTTTCCTTCAATGGACTTTTTCAGCAGTCTTGAACCGTCCCCATATTTCATTCGCTAGACAGGCGATACGAAGCAAACGATTCTCCATAACGGAAAGGCATGCTGGCGTGGTCAAGTGCCTCAATGGTTGATGGATCTAAATCTAATGACAGACATTTTAGATTTTCCATCACTTGTTCTTCTCGTGTGGCACCGACAATAATAGTAGAAACGACCGAACGACTCAAAAGCCATCCTAGCGATAAGGCTGCCGGAGAAGTGTCGTGTTTTTTCGCTAACAAAGCAACTTGTTTTACGAGCTGCAGATGTTTATCGTCTAGCCGTTTACCGATAATGGAGTTCGAATCTTTATCTAATCGGGAGCCTTTGGGGATTTGGGTCCCATCGCCATACTTTCCAGTCAAAAGGCCAGCTGCGAGCGGGAAATAAGGAATCATGCCAACACCTTGATCTAGACAGCATGGAATCAATTCCTGTTCAGTCGTTCGATCGGCAAGGGAATAGGATTGTTGAACAGAGATAAATCGCGAAAGTCCTTGCCGATTGCTAATGCCAAGCGCCTTCATGAGTTCCCATGCTGCATAGTTGGAAGCGCCGATATATCGAATCTTTCCAGCGCGTACAAGATCATCAAGCGTTCTTAATGTTTCCTCTAATGGGGTGTTGGGATCAAAGCTATGAATCTGGTAAAGGTCGATATAGTCAGTACGAAGCCGTTTCAAGCTGTCTTCTATTTCGCGTTGAATATGTAGTCTGGAAGATCCTTTGTCATTTGGACCTTTGCCACGAGGAAGACCTGCTTTTGTTGCGATAATCACCTCGTGTCTTCGGTCAGCCAATGCTTCGCCGATGATTTGCTCAGATTTTGTACCTGAATAGATATTCGCCGTATCAATAAAATTGATGCCTTGATCCAAGGCTTGATGAATGATGCGAATAGAGGTGTTCCTGTCAGCACGTGAGCCAAATGAGTTTCCCCCAAGTCCTAATGCAGAAACGTATAGTCCGCTGTTTCCAAGCTTGCGATATTTCATTTCTATCTCCTCCCAATCCTGTATAAATGGTAGTCTTGCAAACGTTAACATATGTTAGTTTAATTAAAATAAAAGTGGGTTTGAAAGTCAATTTATGGGTTCAATGCATTTGTCGGATATAAAGAAAGCAACGACCTCACAGCTTGGACGCAAAAGCAGTAAGTAGTTTTTGTAGGTATATGTCCAATAGCGTATGTATATAGAAAGATAGCTTAATGATAAGTGCATATATTTCTGAATCATGTTCCTTTTTGTCAGTAAAAGAAAAACGAATTTCAGTAAACAAGGAAGGGTTTTCTCTCAAAAATAAAGAATTGGTAGTACAAGAAACAGAGGGACGGTTCTCGCGTTTCATAAGGAAAATCTTTTCCTTAAAATGAAACGGCAGAACCGTCCCCGCGTTTCAATCAGCCAGAGTATAACGAAAAGAAAGTGGTCAAATCCTATGTGGGAGGTTATTTTCATGTTGCGATTTATCTTTCAGTTCTGTATTGCCTCTGGTGTCTTCTTATTTGCTTTTCTTGCTGCTTGGTATGAAGGAAGTGTTCTTCTGAATCGTCCTTCAGAATGGCGGAATTCCACACCCATTACTCAGTGGATAGTTGGACATGTTCATGAATCGAGCGATATTTTACTATGGGACTTTTTTGTTTACGCAGCCCAATATCGGCCTACATTTCCCATGATTATGACTGTGAGCGGTTTATATTTGCTCATTTTAATAGGAAACCTTCTCTTTAAAAAAGTGCGGAAATGGTTTGCCTATTATCTCATCATGATAAGCGTGGGTTTATTTGTACTAGGCTATTTCAGTTATGGGTCCCTAACAGATGGCGGTCAAAAAATGTTCGGTCTGTTCACCGCTTGTGGTTCATTTTGTTTGTTAGCTGGGCTTATTACCTATTTAACGGTTACGATACGGATTAAGAGGATGAAAACGGAATGAAACGCAGGGACGGTTCTCATGTTTCATTCATAGGGAATCATTTCCTGAAAGTGAAACGGCAGAACCGTCCCCACGTTTCACCTAAAAAAATGGAAGGTGATAGTATATGATGAATTTATTAGACAATTCCTTTTCTTTACCTAACCATATTAGAGGTCGAAACATATATAACAATGTTATTCCAACGGTTTGTAATCTTAAAAATATGCTTGAAAAACTTGATGCCGCCAATGGGGATGAATCTACACTTAAACAATGGGAGAAAAGAAGTTATACAGCGTATCATATAGATAAAATTGAGGACCGGATACTATTTCAAACGAAGGAGAAGAAGGTTGCTATCATTAAAGAACATATTTTGCAACATGAACCAAATGAATGGGGTCCAAGTTGTATGGATATCTATTTGGTAGCCTACGTTTCACAACAAAGTAAACCAGGAAAACAAGCTTTTATTGAATATGTCTTGCGGTATGGAATAACAGACAAGCCTCATTCGGCACATGCTATTTGGCAAGTGGGTAAAGGGGACGGTGTCTTTTTAGGCATATTAAATGAAGATGGCACGGTCAAAGATTGGAATTTCTTTCGTCAATGGGTCAAGGGTCAAACCAAACCTTATATAACCAATAAAACGTGTAAAGTACATAATAAACTGGTCCGTGATCACATTCCCGCTATGATTGAGAAAGATGGAAAAAGGTATAGAAGTAGAATACTAGACCATCAACAATTCATTTTTGAATTAAAAAGAAAAGTATATGAGGAATTAGATGAGTATGCACAAGCAAATAGAGAGGAAGAAATCATTGAAGAATTAGCAGATTTGGTTGAAGTGATTCAAACGATGGCTGAGTATCATGGAGTAACCATGCAAGAAGTAGAAAAGGTTAGAAAACAAAAGGCTAAATGGAAAGGGCGTTTCAAAGACCGCGTCTTCTTAATCGAAGCAGAAGATTGAAACGTGGGGACGGTTCTCACGTTTCATCATTAGGAAGAAAATTCCTGAAAATGAAACAGCAGAACCGTCCCCACGTTTCATTTTTAAAAAAACTCTTTTGACAGCTTGTGTTTATCATGCTAAGATGATTATCACATTCGAAATATTATAAAATATAAAAACCTTTATACATATCTATTAAAACTTAATAAAAAATGCATCAGATGCTGTGTAACTTATGTACTCAGCTTAAAAGGGAAGACCGGTGAAAGTCCGGCGCGGTCCCGCCACTGTGATGGGGAGCGACTTATCATTAGAACCACTGTTTCATATGGATTGAAATGGGAAGGGATAAGGAGCAATGAACCTAAGCCAGGAGACCTGTCTGTTGTATTCACTTGTACTCTACGGATGTATAGAGAGGAGTGAGGAATACGTGTTGAGAAAATCAGATTGTCTCAACTCTAGTTAGCTATGCGTATGAATCTCTCTTTTCTATTTGAAAAGGGAGATTTTTTTAGTTGCAGACAAGAATACCATCATACAAGGAGTGTCATTAAACAATGAATACAGTAAGAAATTCGAATGTAGGTTATCCAAGAATTGGTGAAAAACGGGAATGGAAAAAAGCCCTTGAACAGTTTTGGGCAGGTAAATTAGAAAAAGAAACATTTTTAAAACAAATAGAGGAGATTCGTCTGTCGGCTCTTCAGAAACAAAAGGAACAAGGGATTGACTTAATCCCCGTTGGAGACTTTAGCCTGTATGACCATGTGCTCGATACCGCTGTTATGTTTGGTCTTGTACCGACACGCTTTGAATACAGTGGAGGGAAAGTATCACTAGAAACGTATTTTGATATAGCGAGAGGCACGAACGGTGCGGTTGCCTCTGAGATGACCAAATGGTTTAACACAAACTATCACTATATTGTTCCGGAACTAAACGAAGCCGTTCCTACGCTTGTCGAAAACCGTCCGCTTCAATTGTATAAAGAGGCGAAACAAAAACTCGATATTGACGGAAAGCCTGTAATATTAGGACCTGTCACATTTGTCAAACTATCCAAAGGCTATGAAGAGAGCGAGTTTAAAACCGTTGTGAATCAATTTGTCCCGCTTTACGCTGAAATTTTACGAGAATTACAAGACGAAGGTGTGAATTGGGTACAAATCGATGAGCCAATTTTAACCACAACGATTTCAGAAGAAGAATTTGCATTAGTTAATGATGTTTATCAACAGCTGCATAGAGCGGCACCAAATATAAAGGTCATTTTACAAACGTATTTTGAAAGCATTGACCACTATGAAGAGGTGATTTCCCTTCCTGTTCAAGGAATTGGGCTTGATTTTGTACATGATTATGGACAGAACTTGACTGCTTTGAAAACGTACGGTTTCCCAAAAGATAAGGTGCTTGCTGTTGGAATCATTGATGGGCGTAATATCTGGCGTGCCAATCTTGAGGAAAAGTATTCCCTTCTTGAAGAGATTGCGGAAGTGGTGTCAAAAGACCGTCTGATTGTTCAACCTTCATCAAGTTTGTTGCATGTACCGATAACCGTTAAGAACGAAGAAACCCTTGATGAAGTGTTAAAAGAGGCTCTATCATTTGCGAATGAAAAATTAGAGGAAACGGTTATACTTGCAAAAGGCTTACACAGCGGGAAAGAAACGATACAGAGCGAAATAGCAGCAAGTACAAAAGCGATTCAAGCATTAAATCAGTCGGCCTCTCGAAACCATGCACAAGTTCAAGAAGCCATTCAAAACTTGCATACGTACAGAGCTGAACGTGAGGCAGTCTTCTATGTTCGTCAAGAGATTCAAGAAGAAACGTTTCAATTGCCGCTTCTTCCAACCACAACAATCGGAAGCTTCCCACAAACACAGGAAGTGAGAAAACAGCGTTTAAACTGGCGTAAAGATGAGTTAACCGATGCGGAATATGAGGAATATATAAAGGCTGAAATAAAAAAATGGATTGAGATTCAAGAGGAACTTGGCTTGGATGTGTTGGTACATGGAGAATTTGAACGGACAGATATGGTTGAATATTTTGGTGAAAAATTAGCTGGTTTTCAATTCACCCAATTCGGCTGGGTACAGTCGTATGGCTCCCGTTGCGTAAAGCCGCCTCTTATCTATGGGGATGTGTCCTATCAAGAACCGATGACAGTCAAAGAAACGGTCTATGCCCAGTCGTTAACAACCAAGCCTGTAAAAGGAATGCTTACAGGTCCGATTACGATATTAAACTGGTCGTTTGTCCGCGATGATATTTCACGCGATACGGTGGCTAATCAAATTGCCCTTGCACTTCGAAAAGAAGTGGAAGTCCTTGAAGAAAACGGAATCCGTATGATTCAAGTGGATGAACCGGCCATTCGTGAGGGGCTGCCGCTCAAACAGGAAAAATGGGAAAGCTATTTGAACGCAGCTGTTTATGCGTTTAAACTTGCCACAACATCTGTACAAAATGACACACAAATTCATACGCATATGTGTTATTCGGATTTTAAAGAAATTATTGATGCGATCACAGCACTTGATGCAGATGTGATTTCAATTGAAACATCCAGAAGTCATGGAGAATTAATTCATGCTTTTGAAGAAAATACGTATAGCAAAGGTATTGGTCTTGGTGTATATGATATTCATAGCCCGCGTATACCAAAGCTTGAAGAGATCACAAGAAACATTGATCGTGCTCTTCAAGTCCTCCAACCAAAGCTGTTCTGGATTAACCCTGATTGTGGTTTAAAAACACGAGGGGAGGATGAAACCATTGCGGCACTGAAGGTGATGGTCGAAGCTGCCGAACAAACAAGAGAAAGATTGCTTACGTGAAACATCGGGACGGTTCGGGACTGCTGAAAAAGTCCTTTTAAAAAGAAAAGTGAGCTGGTTATCTACAGTATGTAGCCGACCAGCTTACTTTATTTACTAAATATTGATGGTGTTGCAGACTAACCTGTCTACATAAAAGCTTTTTCAGTACTCTCGGACGGTTCTCGCGTTTCACCCCATCTGGTAGTAATTTCGTATTTTTGGAAAATGAATCGTTACAGTTGTAAAGTTCCCAGCCTTTGAATCGATTGTTATATCATGCCCCAACTTGTGAGCTAGTTGGTTGGCAAGGTATAACCCCATTCCAGTCGATTTCGTATCGTTTCTGCCAGTTGAGCCAGTAAAACCCTTTTCGAATACACGGTGAATATCCTCTGATTGAATCCCAATGCCGTTATCATGAATGAGTACTCTGATTTCCTTATCATCCTCCTCAAACAGACATGACACTTTGCCGCCTTCGTCCGTGTACTTTATTGAATTGGCAATGATTTGGTCAATAATAAACCCAAGCCATTTACTGTCACTATGTACGAACGGCTCTTCATCCTGTATCTGGAAATGAATTCCTTTGTTGATGAACCATTTGGCATATTTTTTTACACTATTTTTTATGATTATATTGATGGATATTTCTGTAATGAAGTAATCTTTCGAAAACGCATCGATGCGTGAATAGTAAAGAGCTTGTTCCACATAATGTTCAATTTTATTAAGCTCATCTTCAAATTTATCTACTATTATATCCGTTGATTTGCCTTCACTGTTATCAATTAATAATCGACTTGCCGCAATCGGCAGTTTTACTTCATGAATCCATGACAGGATAAATTCTTGCTGATCTCGTTTCTCGTCATAAAGCTTCTGGAGTTGTGCATTGTAGTTAGTTAGTATTTTCTTTAACACATTCAGAAATAGACTTTGCTCATGTTTTTGTGTCTTCGGAAATAAGGCAAGTGATTCTTCCTGTCTGCTTTGAACCAATTCTACTAACTCTTGATAAAATTTTCTCCTGTAAAAATAACCTATGATGACATACATACTAACAAATAGGCAACAACTAACATTGAGATAGATGATGATGTTTATGATATTTTGGTTAGTAGAACTGAGAAAGAAGAGCAAGGATACAAAAAGTAAGGTCATTAGATAGAAGCTTAAAAAGAATCGTTTATCTTTTAAATAGTCTAAAAAGCTCATTGGATTAAGTAACCTTCTCCTTTTTTTGTTGTTATAAAGTGATCGTTACCTAATTCAGATAACTTTTTTCTAAGTCGAGTGATATTCACTGTTAATGTATTATTGTCTACAAAGTTTTCGTCATTCCATAGGTTGCGCATGATTTTTGTTCGGTGTACAACGGCACCCTTATTTTCCAATAGTAGTTTCAAAATAGTAAATTCAGTCTTTGTTAATTCTGTTTTTCTTCCTTCATAAGATAAGTCCCAGTCTTTTAGGTTCAATACAACACCATTATGCTCTAACGCCTGTTGATTAGTATCTATATACGAGTACGAGCGTCTTAAAAGGGCATTAATCTTTGCCATGAGTACATTCGTATCAAAAGGTTTTTGAATGTAATCGTCCCCGCCCATATTCATAGCCATAATCATATCCATCGGTGTATCACGTGACGAGATAAAAATAATTGGCACCTTAGAAATTTCTCTGATCTTATGACACCAATGGAATCCATCATATGATGGTAGATTGATATCCAATAGGAGCAGATGAGGATTAGCTTTGACAAATAGTTGGAATACTTCATTAAAATCTTCAACTTTCACTACTTCAAATCCCCATTTTAATAGGATTTCACCTAACATTTCTCGAATCGTTGTTTCATCTTCTACAATCATAATTTTCAACAATCATTCCTCCCATGCAATGGTCCTCATAAGAAATAGTATCTCATTACCAATCCAAATTCATTAAGGTGACAATTTTGTAAGGTTAGCAGTCTTATTTGTAAGATTGAATGAGGAACACATCGTATAGAATGGAACTTGTAAAGAGAAATCGTTCTTTAGATGGAGGATTAAATAGATGAAAACAATTGTAGAAGCTAAACGTGTGAAAAAAATATATGGTGGTAAAGGAAATGTATTTACTGCACTCGATGAAATTGACCTTACTGTTCGAGAAGGTGAATTTGTTGGAATTATGGGTCCTTCTGGTGCTGGGAAATCCACGCTATTAAATGTTCTAGCAACTATAGACGAACCGACATCTGGTGAGATTGTCATCGATGGAACAAGCATTCTAACCATGAATGAAGAACAACTATCTGCTTTCCGTCGTGATAAGCTTGGTTTTATTTTTCAGGATTACAATTTATTAAATACCCTTACAGTGAAAGAAAATATCTTGCTGCCATTAGCATTAGCCAAAATGGATGTAAATGAATTGGAGCAAAGAGTGAATGAGGTTGCTGATAAGTTTGGTATTCAGTCGATCTTAGACAAGTACCCCTATCAAATTTCAGGCGGTCAAAAACAGCGTACAGCAGCCTCTCGTGCGATTGTATCCAAACCTAGTTTAATCCTTGGTGATGAACCAACAGGTGCATTGGATTCAAAATCTGCAACCGATCTTTTGGAAAGTTTAAAAAGCTTGAGTGAACATGATCATGCAACGATTCTAATGGTGACGCATGATGCATTTGCGGCAAGCTATTGTCAGAGAATCTTATTTATTAAAGATGGAAAGTTATTTACCGAGCTTGTAAAGGGGAACCTTTCAAGAAAAGAATTCTTTCATAAGGTGTTGGATGTATTAGCAGCACTTGGAGGTGGAGCAAGTGACGTTATTTGATTTAGCGAAAAAAAATATGAGGGGAAACTTTACTAACTATATTGTTTATTTTGTTTCTCTCGTTTTCAGCATGGTGATTTACTATACATTTGTTTCTTTGCAATACAGTGAACAAATCCAACAGAATATCTTATTGTCTGAAACCATGAATTTTATGTTCATGGCTTCATCCTTCATCCTCATTTTATTCGTTGCTATTTTTATTTTGTATTCCAATTCATTTTTCACAAAACAGAGGAAGAAGGAAGTTGGGTTATACTCCATGCTTGGGTTGCGAAAGAAAACGATTGGAAGAATGTTATTTTATGAAAATTTGATTATGGGATTCATTGCATTAATCGTTGGAATCATTTTTGGAGCCTTACTCTCACAGTTGTTTTCGCTGATATTAATCAAGTTAATGGGGGCAACAGCGGATATTGATTTCGGTATTTCACTTGAAGCGGTCACTCAGACTATTCTTGTATTTATGGTTATCATCTTATTTACATCTATCCAGGGTTATCGATTAATTTATCGTTTTAAATTAATCGAATTATTTCATGCGGAGAAAAAAGGAGAACAAGTGCCAAAGGTTTCCGTTGTTTCAGCTGTTTTAGGTCTAGCTTTACTAGCAGTTAGTTATTGGCTCATCTTAAGGCCATTTCCTGAAGAGTTGACAAACGAGTACATCCAGCTTAATTATGGACTAGCCATTGTCATTCTGATTATTGGTACACAATTATTTTTCCGCTCTGCCACTGTGTATTTGTTGAAACTGTTACAGAGGAACAAGAAGCGTTATTATAGAGGGACCCATTTAATTGAATTATCACAGTTAATGTTTAGGATAAGTGGAAATGCTCGAACATTTACACTCATTGCTATATTAAGTGCTGTAACGATAAGTTTCTTTGGTGCAACTTATGGAGGCTATTACGGCAATGAATCTCGAGCTAAAGAAGATTCTGTATTTAGTTATTCCCATTTATCAAGAGGACAAGCATTTGATTCTCAAGTAGAGAGTATCATTAAAAATGATAAAGAACATCCCATAAAAGCACAACTGGACCTTCCCGTTGTGGAGGCTGATGGTGAACTTTCATTTCCTTTGGATTATCTGATTGAACCAACAAAAATTATTTCACAAAGCACATTTAACCAAGTATCTGAGGCGTTGGATCGAGAAGAACATGTAACATTAATGGCCCATCAGGCGGCGGTGATAAAACCTAGAGCGACTGAATGGACGGAAGAAACATTCAAAGGGCAAGACGTATCTTTAAAAACGCCTCAAGGAAACCATCATCTGGAGATTCTGAACATGGTTGAAGGCAGTGTCCTGCCATTTCATTACCCTGATTTTTTTGTCATTGTGAATGATCAAGTTTTTTCAGAGCTGGCTCAAACCATTCAACCTCTCGTCTATAAGGTGTATGAAGTAGAAGATGAAAAAACGACGGAAGCAACCTCTAAGATGTTAGACAAATTAGTTGGAGGAGACTTCCAAACATCACCTTCCTTCTATTTGGAATATAAGGAAGGAAAAGAAGGGAATGCCCTAAATCTATTCATACTCGGATTCTTGGGGCTTGTCTTTTTAGCTGCAACGGGCAGTATGATTTATTTCAAGCAATTAACGGAAGCACATGAAGATAAACCCAATTATGAGATATTAGGCAAAATAGGTGTGGGGAAAACAGATATCCGAAAATCTATAAGAAAGCAAACTTTATTTATTTTCGGCTTGCCTTTGTTGGTAGGAATAGTACATGGTTCAGTCATTCTGCACTTTATTAGTCGCCTCATGTCCAATCTGATTGGAGCGAATATGTTTATTCCCATGCTTACGGCAATGAGTGCTTTCGTTGTTATTTATTTTGGATACTATCTATTAACTGTTACCACGTATAATAACATTGTTAATAAATGAAACGCGGGGACGGTTCTCGCGTTTCGTTTTCCTTGAAATGAAACGGCAGAACCGTCCCTGTGTTTCACTGTGTTTCCCTGTGTTTCCCTGTGTTTCCCTGTGTTTCCCTGTGTTTCACTATCTATCAAACTGAAAGGTGTCGTCTGTAATAGGAGCTACCTTTGCTTTGGCATAGGTAGAACCTTTTTGTGAAAAGAAATCATACGTAGAGCCTTCGTTGCGAATCCCGTTCATTACCATGGGATTGACTTCTTCCTCTGGAAACATCGGTTCAAATCCGACATTCATTAACGCTTTATTCGCGTTATAGCGTACATATGCTTTAACCTCAGGTGATAAGCCTGTTTCCGCATAGACATCATCGGTATACTTCATTTCGTTTTGATATAGATCGAGTAATAGTTCATAGCCCCATACTTGCAGCTCATCCTGCTTTTCCTTTGAAAATTGCTTGAATATATTTTGTGCAAAAAAGCCTACGGCTACACCGTGAATGGATTCGTCACGTAAGATAAGTGAAATAACCTCCGCGCTATTACGCAGAAAACCTTGCCCGCCTAAATAAAGAGGGTAGAAGAAGCCTGAGTAAAACAAGAAGGATTCAAGCAAGACGGATGAAAACATCGCTTTCCAAAGGCTTTCCGAATTACCTTCTTCTATACTCTTATAAATATCACTAATTTTATTTGCTTTGTATTGCAGATACTCATTTTTCTTCACCCATTCAAAAAGCTCGTCGATTTCTGTGTTGGTACATAGGGTTGTAAAAATATAGGAGTAGGATTTTGCATGAATGGCTTCAAAAGCGGCAAAGACCGTGAAGACAGCCTTTTCCTGTAAATCTGTTGCATAGGCGGCAATCTGGTTCATGCCAATATTGGTTTGAATGGTATCAAGCAATGTTAATCCAGCAAATACTTTTTTGTATGTATCCTGATGTTCAAAGCTTTGCCATTGTTTCACGTCTTTACTGACAGCAATTTCTTCTGGAAACCAAATTTGCTTCCATTGCTGATCCCAAAATACTTGGGAGAGTTCACTTGTTGGCTTATTCCAATTGACCGCCTCATACTCATGAATTAAATTTGACATGCTACACACTCCTCTAATGTTTGTAATCGTTGGCGCACATAGTAAACCGACTTAATGCCCATCATCCAAGCATAAATATAAACTTTCGCTAGTTGCTCGGTTGTCCAATTGTCAGTCACATAAAGTGTCATCGAGATTCCTTGATCCACATGTTTTTGAGCAGCCGCATATAAATCAATTAAATCATATGGATTCACATCATATGCCTCAACGTATAAATGTGCATTATCATTTGTAAGGTGCGGCATTGGATAAATGGTTCGGCTATCAGCATAATCCCGTACCTCCACACGCTCTGTACAAGGGGCAATCGAAGCAGAGCAGCTGCGAATATAGGAAATACTCCCTGTGGGTGCAGTGGCTAGACGATACGAATGAAATAATCCGTATTGCATCACCTCTTCTTTTAATGTCTGCCACATCTTTTGCGTGATGAGTGGAACAGTTCCCAATGCGTTTGACACAATGGGGGAGAGTTCTTGTCGCTCTTTATTCACATAAGGGTCGAAATAAATTCCTGATGCATAATCGCTATCCTCAAAGCGATAGAAGGTTTCGCCGCGTTCTTTGGCGATTTCCATGGATGTTTTCAGAGAATAATAGTTTAATGCTTCCATAAAATGATTGATAAATTCAATTGATTCCTTTGAACCGTACAGAATGCCCTGTGTGACAAGATGTCCGTGTAAATTCATCACACCAAGCCCTACGGAATGCATTAATTTATTTGCTTTTGCAACGGACGGCACATTTTTGATGTCTGTCATTTGTGAAACATTGGTTAACAACCGCATCGCCGTATCCACTAACATTCCGAAATCCTTTGATTTGCTTGCTTTATGGATATCGATGGATCCTAGATTACAAGAAACATCTAAGCCGTATTCGTTTGGCTTGTCCTGGTCCGTAATGATACTCGTTTCTTGTACTTGTAATATTTCTGTACACAGATTAGACATTTTTACACGGCCAATGTTTTTGAGCGGGTGGGCTTCGTTGACATTGTCATCAAAGATTTCAAAGGGATAGCCTGATTCAAATTGTGCCTTTTTTACTTCTGTATAAAGCTTCCTTGCATTTATTCGTTTGATTTTACGGATATTTGGATTATCTAATAGCTCGTAATACATCTCAGACATCGAAATCTCAGACATCCGTTTCTTATATTCTTTAAAAATATCATATGGACTAAACAGCACAATATCTTTATCCCGCTTCATTAGTTCAAAGAAAATAGACGGAATAATAATCCCTGTGGATAGGGTGGCGAGACGAATTTTATCATCGGCATTTGGTTTTTTCGATGAAATAAAGTTCTCAATGTCCCCATGAAAAATATTTAAATAGGCGACACCTGATCCGTTTCGTTGGCCAAGCTGATTCGAATAGCTGAAGGAGTTTTCTAGGAGCTTGGCGACAGGAATGACACCACTCGCACGATTAGAAATCCCTTTTATCGGATCACCTAATGGACGCAAATCGGTTAAGTTGACCCCAACACCGCCGCCAAGACGTGATAATTCCAAACAATAGCCAATGTTTTCTGCGATACTATTCATCGAATCATCCATCGATAATTTAAAACAGCTGACTAACTCGCCGCGGGCTTTTTTCCCGCTATTTAAAGCCGTTGGAGTGGCAGGTTGATAAGCTTCCATCATCGCTTCAACTGCATGTTCTGCTAGAAGAGTATCTCCTTGAGCTAAATACAAGGCAATGATTACGATACGGTCTTCGTACTTTTCTAAAATTTCTTCTCCGTCACGGCTTTTCATTGCGTAGCTATCGTAAAACTTGCTGGCACTCATAAAAGACGGAAAACGGAAGTGATAATCATACGCTTTTTTGTACATGCTTTTTATAAATTCCATATCGTACATGCTAATAAACTCTTTTTCATAATAGCCTTCATCTACTAAATAACGAATCTTTTCTTCAATATCAATAAAGTAACGCAGTCGCACATTCACATATTCTAAAAAGTATCGGCGCGTTGCTTCACGGTCTTTTTCCAATTCTAATCTTCCTGTTGTACGATAAGTATTTAGGACTTCATTGTTTAGCTTTAAATACGTGTTCATTCCAGTACCCTCGTTTCATAAAACTTTTGAATGGCGTCATAATCGGCCTGATATCCTCGTAAATCTAGTTTTCGCACCAAGGGAATGTGATAGGCTGCTGCTATTTTATCCCCGGCACCGCCAAATACCGTATGGCCAAAGTTACGATTGCCGCTGACAACGACACCTTTACAATAGTTCGCATGATGTTCTAAAAAGTGTGCCACCTCCCGAGGAATATCGCCTAGACCATCGGTGTATGTAAATAATAGATAAGGTTTATTCACCGTTAATACTTCAAACATATCAATCGATTCTGCTTTTAATTTGGAGGCAATGTATTTGACATTACCCGTACGGCTCGCATAAACAATCATTGGGCAATCAGCTCGATTTGAGATAGCATTTCCTTCACATTACTAATCATCTTTCCATCGAATTCAAGAACAGGAACACTTAAAAAGCCTGCTTCAATGATTCTTTGCTTTGCTTGTTCATCGTGATCAATGTTAATAATGTCTGCTCTAATCCCGGCATTTTGTAATTCGGATTTTACCCAAAGGCACTTAGGACAGATGGTTTTCGTATAAAGTTTCATAGGATCCCTCTTTTCTTCATAATAAAAAAGGCTACCTCTTCAAAGAAGAGATAGCCTAAAATGGAAACGTTCAAAAATAAGAAATGGACACGTCTCCATTTCTCAATCCCCGAAGAAATGATTCATTTGGTTCACATAGGCAGGTCTCCTGGCTTGCTTCATTCTCCGATTCCCTTCCCATGCGAATGCATAGTGGCATTGAATCGTCGTCAGCTTTACAGTTGCGGGGACAGCGTCGGAATACAACCGAACTTCCCTATTAAACTACATATAGTAGTACCTATATAAACGAACACCATATATTGTTTTCGGTACCATCAAGTGTACCACCCTTCAAATGAAAAGTAAATCGAAAATTTGAAACATGGGGACGGTTCTTAGTTATTCAGTTGAATATGGGGGTTCTGTTTTTGTAACTCATTTACAAATGCTTGTTTATCTTTGGGGGAAATTTGAATGGTTTTATACTTTCCGTAATTTATTTCAATGCGATGAACGGAAAGAGAGGGAGCCACAAAAGGATTAGTTGTATTCCGAACGGATTTAATTTCCTGTATAGCAATAGACTTTTTTATAGGTCCGTATGATATTTTAAGTGTGTCATTTTCAATTTTATATCGAGTATTAAACCAGATGGTGCCCAATAAATAACTCATAACAACCATGACAATGATTCCTACTATATCAAGTTGAACAAAAACGGATTGATAAAAAACCCAAATAAATGCAACAATCAAAGCCCAAATGACAATCCCCATCCATATATCTTTTCTTGACGTAAATACCATGGGATCACCTCCATAGTTTTCATACGAATGATACTTTGAATGGGTTTCAAAAATTCAGAAACATAGGGGATGGTTCTCAAAGTGTACTATATATAAACTCCTGTACATATAGTGAAAGAGTATGCGCCAAAATGGACAAATCGATAGAAACATAGGGATGGTTCTGTCGTTTCATATGGAAAAGCTTTTCCTTGAAATGAAACGACAGAACCGTCCCCGCGTTTCACCCCGCAAGAAGCATTCATATCAATCTCCTAAAAGTACCAAATTTGTCATATAATTCTTTATTCTTACTTAAGAATTATTCTATAATTAAATTAGTAATTATTGTCATCTAGTTAGGAGTTTCTTGCGGCTAGAGGCATGCTCATTTCTTAATAGAAAGGGAGAGAGGCATAATGGAATCAAAAGAAACGGCGAATGTAGGGAAATGCCCAGTTATGCACGGTAGTGCGACGAGTAACAAGTCTAGTGGTACGTCGAACCGGGACTGGTGGCCAAATCAGTTGAACTTAAATATTTTGCATCAGCATGATAGAAAATCGAACCCAATGGGAGAAGACTTCAATTATGCAGAGGAATTTAAGAAATTAGATTATGATGCTCTTAAGCAAGATCTTCAGGAGCTGATGACAACTAGTCAGGATTGGTGGCCTGCAGACTATGGACATTATGGTCCATTATTTATTCGTATGTCTTGGCATGCCGCAGGAACGTATCGGATAGGTGACGGCCGGGGCGGCGGCGGAACCGGTAACCAGCGTTTTGCTCCGCTTAATAGCTGGCCTGACAATGCAAGTCTTGATAAAGCACGCAGGCTGCTATGGCCGATTAAACAAAAGTACGGCAATAAAATTTCATGGGCGGATTTGCTTGTTCTTGCGGGGAATGTGGCGATTGAATCTATGGGAGGTAAGACAATCGGTTTTGGTGCAGGCCGTGAAGATATTTGGCATCCGGAGGAAGATATCTATTGGGGTGTGGAGCAGAAATGGCTGGATGACAAGCGGTACTCAGGGGATCGTGAGCTTGAGAATCCACTGGCAGCCGTCCAGATGGGACTTATTTATGTTAACCCAGAAGGTCCGAATGGCAAACCGGACCCGATTAAAAGTGCTCAGGATATCCGTGAAACCTTTGCGCGTATGGGAATGAACGATGAAGAAACCGTGGCACTTATTGCCGGCGGTCATACCTTTGGAAAGGCACACGGTGCAGGAGATGCCTCTCATGTTGGCCCAGAACCGGAAGCGGCTCCAATCGAAGCACAGGGTTTAGGCTGGCAAAGTTCATACGGAAGCGGCAAAGGCCGTGACACCATTACGAGCGGGCTTGAAGGCGCATGGACGGCTAATCCGACAAAGTGGGACAATGGTTATTTTGATCTGTTGTTTGGCTATGATTGGTGGCTGACAAAGAGTCCAGCAGGAGCTTTTCAGTGGCTTGCTGTCGATCCTGCTGAGAAGGACCTTGCACCAGATCCAGAAGATCCATCAATCCGTGTTCCAACAATGATGTTGACGACAGATATCGCATTGCGTCATGATCCCGCATATGAAAAGATTGCTCGTCGTTTCCATAAGAATCCAGAAGAGTTTCAAGATGCATTTGCACGAGCATGGTTTAAATTATTGCACCGTGATATGGGACCGCGTACGAGATATTTAGGTCCAGAGGTTCCAGAAGAAGAGTTTATCTGGCAAGATCCCGTGCCAACAGTTGATTATCAATTGACGGATGGGGAAATAGAAGAAATTAAAACAAAAATCCTCGATTCGGAGCTTACCATCAGCGAGCTCGTCACAACTGCCTGGGCTTCAGCTAGTACTTACCGCGGCTCAGATCATCGCGGCGGTGCGAATGGTGCCAGAATCCGCTTGGAACCGCAGAAGGATTGGGAAGTGAATCAGCCGGAACAACTTTCAAAGGTTCTTAATGTACTAGAATTCATTCAAAAACATCTTGATAAAAAAGTCAGCATGGCTGATTTAATTGTATTAGGAGGATGTGCCGCAGTAGAAAAGGCAGCACGAGATGCAGGGTTTGATGTAACGGTGCCGTTTACACCTGGACGCGGCGATGCATCACAAGAACAGACGGATGCAGAAAGCTTTGCTGTGCTAGAGCCAATTGCTGATGGTTTCAGAAACTATCAGAAGAAGGAGTATAGCGTAAGTCCAGAAGAGCTTCTTGTAGATAAGGCGCAGTTGCTCAAACTGACTGCACCAGAAATGACCGTACTTGTTGGCGGTATGCGTGTCTTAGGTGCAAATTACGGCGGCACGAAACACGGAGTATTCACGGATCAAGTGGGCACGCTTACAAACGATTTCTTTGTTCATTTGCTTGACATGGGAGTTGAGTGGAAGCCTGTGGATGGGGGTGTCTATGAAGGCCGTAATCGCAAGACCGGTGAAGTCGTGCGTACGGCGACGAGAGTGGATTTAGTGTTTGGTTCAAACTCCGTACTGCGCGCCATTGCAGAAGTCTATGCGCAAGATGATAACAAAGAGAAGTTTGTACGTGATTTTATTGCCGCATGGGTCAAGGTCATGAATGCCGATCGTTTTGATCTTAAATAAATAAGAATGACAGTAACATAGAATTTCGAGGAGTTATAAAAGGCAAGTATAGATGATTATTCTGTACTTGCCTTTTAATTAACAAGAATGCTATCGGTTATCTACTAAAAAATCGATGGATATGATGCAATCAGCCAGTTTTCTGGCTGATTTTTTATGTTTTTGGTATAAATAAGGACAATAGCAGAAGGTTGCAAAGCAGTATTTTCCACAATAGAATTCTTCCATTTTCGTCCCAGTTTCATTTTAATCTCCTAGATTATTAACGGATTACCCAGAATGTTTTTGATAGTTTTTGAATGTTATATATCGTTTATGATTATTTTTGATAGTTTTTGGTTGACTTATATGATTTTCGGAAGTAAAATACAAATATATTGATCATATGAAAGCGTTTTAGGAGGTCGTTTTTTTGCTAGAGCCAGAACGCCATCAAACCATTTTAGAAGCATTAAAGAAAAAGAATACAGTCAAACTGCAAGAGTTGGTTGAGTTAACAAACTCCTCTGAATCAACGATTCGCAGAGATCTTACGTATTTAGAAAATAGAAATTTGTTAAAGCGAGTCCATGGAGGCGCGGCAAGACTGCAGGGGAATCTGATTGAACCAACCATGACAGAAAAATCGTCCAAAAACCTTCAAGAAAAGAATCGAATCGCTCAATGGGCTGCCAATTTAGTGGAAGAAGGAGACAGCATTTATTTAGATGCTGGATCGACGATTCTGGAAATGATTCCGTTTCTTCCTAGCGGTATCGTTGTGGTGACTAATGGGTTAACACATGCAAACGAACTGATTGAAAAAGAGATTAAAACCTATTTAATTGGCGGATCGATTAAGCCGACAACAAAGGCAATGGTAGGCAGGGGAGCCGTTGAAAGTCTTGAAAAGTATCGATTTGATAAATGCTTTTTAGGTGTAAACGGCATTCATCCACAGTTTGGCTATACGACACCTGACCAAGAGGAAGCGTTGATTAAACAAATCGCTTTATCACACTCTCGGGAAACCTATGTACTTGCGGATGAATCGAAGTTTTCCGAAGTGTCGTTTGCCAAGATTGCGGAGCTCAGTGAGGCCTCTATCATTACCAATCAATTAAGCGAGGAAGCGAAAGAACTTTTTGCTAGTAAAACAAATATTAAGGTTGTGACAGCATGATATATACAGTTACGTTGAATCCATCACTTGATTACATCGTAGAGGTGGATGGAATGGCGTTAGGCCAATTAAATCGAACAAAGTCAGAAGCCAAATTTCCTGGAGGCAAAGGCATTAATGTTTCACAGGTATTAAAAACATTTGATGTAAAAAGCAAGGCGATGGGTTTCCTTGGCGGATTCACAGGTGATTATATTGAAAACTATCTAAAATCCATTGATATTGAAACTGATTTTGTGAAAATACAAGGTGATACTCGAATCAACATAAAGCTTCGAGCGGAACAAGAAACGGAAATAAACGCAAAAGGGCCTGATGTCACATCCGATGAATTAAGCCTTTTAAAAAGTAAAATCAATGCCTTAACGAATGAGGATTACTTAATCCTTGCGGGTAGCATCCCATCTTCTATGCCGGAAAATATGTACGAAGAATGGGTTAAAATATGTAATCGGAACGGAACTCCATTTGTCGTTGATGCAGAAGGAAGCCTGTTAAAACGGATTATTCCGTTGAAACCATTTCTAATCAAACCGAATCACCATGAACTCGGTGAGTTCTTTCAAACAAAGATTGAGAGTATCGAAGAAGCCATACTAAATGGCAGAAAGCTTGTCGACATGGGTGCAGAGAATGTCATCGTTTCATTAGCTGATAAAGGGGCAGTATTTATGAATGATTCATGCACTTTGGTCGCGAATGTTCCAAAAGGAGAAATGAAAAGTTCCGTTGGAGCGGGAGATTCCATGGTTGCTGCGTTTATGGCAACTTTTGAAAAGACAGGAAACGTGGAAGAAGCCTTTAAATATAGTGTGGCAGCTGGCAGTGCTACCGCTTTTTCTCTTGGTCTATGTACGCTGGAAAGAGTGGAAGAATTACTGCCTCAAGTAGAGATAATCAAGCGATAAGCGAGGAGAACCTTTATGAAAATAACAAAACTTTTAACAAAAGATACCATTCGTTTATCTATTAGTGGAACGAAAAAAATGGATGCGATTGAAGATCTTGTTAATGTATTGGATTCTGCGAATATTTTATCAGACCGCCAAATCTTTAAAGAAGCCATTTTAAAGCGGGAAGAACAAAGCACCACTGGAATTGGTGAAGGAATTGCCATCCCTCATGCGAAGACGACAGCTGTTAAAAAAGCGGCGATTGCGTTTGGTCGCTCTAGTGAGGGTGTGGATTATGAATCATTAGACGGACAGCCGGCACATTTATTCTTTATGATTGCCGCACCAGAAGGAGCAAATAACACACATCTAGAGGCATTATCCAGATTATCGTCCATTTTAATGAACGAAGAGGCAAGGAAACAATTAGTAGAAGCAAAGACAGAACAAGATATTTTAACAATCATTGATCATTATGATGTGGAAGATGAAGCAGAGGACGAGTCGATGGAAGGCAAAAAGAACTTCATCATTGCCGTCACAGCTTGTCCGACTGGAATTGCTCACACTTACATGGCGGCCGATTCGTTAAAGGCAAAAGCAGCTGAAATGGGTGTGGATATTAAGGTTGAGACCAATGGATCCAGCGGAGCGAAAAATGTCCTCACATCCAAGGAAATTGATGAAGCCGTTGCTGTTATTGTTGCTGCAGATACAAAGGTTGAAATGGACCGTTTTAACGGAAAGCATGTCATTGAGACCGCTGTTGCAGATGGGATTCGTAAGCCACAAGAATTAATTGAGAGAGCATTAAAACAAGATGCCCCGCTCTATCAAGCAAATGAAGCCGCTAACAATGAAACAGAAGGAAAAAGAGGAATAGGATCAACGATTTACAAACATTTAATGAATGGGGTTTCCAATATGCTGCCGTTTGTTGTCGGTGGCGGAATCCTCATCGCAATCAGCTTTATGTTTGGAATTAACTCCGCAAACCCTGATGATCCATCCTATAATGCTTTTGCGGCAGCTTTAAATACGATTGGCGGTGGAAATGCATTTGGACTGATGATTCCAGTATTAGCAGGGTTCATCGCGATGAGTATTGCTGACCGCCCAGGTTTTGCTCCAGGTATGGTTGGCGGACTTTTAGCTGCGACTGGAGGAGCAGGCTTTTTAGGCGGATTGATTGCCGGTTTCTTAGCTGGTTATCTAGTCGTTGGTTTAAAGAAAGTGTTGAAAGGACTTCCTGCTTCATTAGAGGGAATTAAAACGATTTTACTTTATCCATTATTAGGTATTGCCCTAACTGGACTCATCATGCTTTTTGTTGTCAATAAACCAGTTGGAGCCTTGAATACAGCTATATCAGAATTTTTGTCAGGTCTTGGTACAGGAAATGCTGTTCTATTAGGAATTATTTTAGGACTGATGATGTCATTTGATATGGGCGGTCCGGTAAATAAAGCGGCATATGTATTCGGAACAGGCTTATTGGCAAGCGGTGTATATGAGCCGATGGCAGCCATTATGGCAGCAGGTATGGTTCCGCCGCTAGGAATCGCATTAGCTACGACTTTATTTAAAAAGAAATTCAGCAAACAAGACCAGGAAGCTGGAAAAGTGAATTATATTATGGGATTATCGTTTATTACAGAAGGTGCGATTCCCTTTGCAGCAGCAGATCCCGTTCGTGTCATTCCATCCGTAATGGTTGGATCTGCGGTGGCAGGAGGACTTTCCATGCTATTTGGAATCAGCCTTCGTGCCCCACATGGCGGATTATTTGTTTTCCCTCTAGTCGATGGCAATTGGCTTCTATATCTATTGGCCGTTGTAATCGGAGCTGTAGTCTCAGCTATCCTAATAGGAATCTTAAAAAAACCAGTAAAATGAAACGTGGGGACGGTTCGCGCGTTTCATATGGAAAATACCTTCCTTGAGATGAAACGGCAGAACCGTCCGAGGCTGCTGAAAAAGTCATTTTAAAAAGAAGGCTTTGTTAAATAATATTGTTGATTTTTGACTCATTTAAGCTGTATGGTCATGAAATAGTAGGAGAAAATG
>Ga0182742_1001673_pt1 | contig 27152 bp, 31 predicted proteins | sample eDN5th37CBELigMG_FD_128880 | JGI IMG/M metagenome (GOLD analysis project Ga0182742, IMG submission 128880) | Enriched Miracle-Growth compost microbial communities from Emeryville, California, USA - eDNA 5th pass 37_C BE-Lig MG (version 2)... ...
AGGTCGCCGCTCAGGCTCCTCGTCATCATCACCTCCTGGCAAATCACCAGAAGCAGTGAATCAGACAAGGCCGATCGCGTGAATCCTCAAACCGACTCTGCGTTCATCGAAGATGCTCTAGTTTGATCAGGACCTTGTCGAGGAGATGGCCCCACCGACATCTTATCGAATACCGAGCTCTGCAATTGTTGCGTCGAGATCCTGTCGAGGCACCTTCGTCAGGTCTTTTGCGAATTCCGCGACAACGGTCTGTCGGAGCGTCGGCGAAAGCTTCCGGCGGAGCATACCCAACATTCGTGGCTCAGCTACGATCGCGATCCGCTCGAATTCACGAGCGCGGAGACGTCGCTCGAGTTCCCCGACAAGAGTATCGGCGAACCGAACCTCCCGGCCTTCCGATAGCACGGCCCACTCCCTGTCCGATGTCATGCTCTCGCGGCGAAAGAAAAACTCGCGCCCGTCCTGGGCAAGTATGAAGCCGTAGCCTTCCACCGGCATGAGCCGCGCGATCGTGCCTCGCAACGTTTCGGGATGCGGCTTGACGCGGTAGCCGCTCTTCTTGCGAACGATGTCTTCGAGCTGCCGCTGCATGGCATCGAAGCTGTCGCGGATAGCAACATAGACGTCTTCATGGGCGTGATCGTCCTGCCGAATCTTGCCGGCAATTATCGTCTCCCCGGGCAAGGTGATATCAACCTGCGCACGGTAAATCCTGCCTTGGTGTCCGCGCCGGTGCGGAGCCTCGATCACGACGACGCAAGACGTGATCCGCTCATGAAAGCGACCAAGGCGAGCGATCCTTTCCTTGACCACCTCTTCCACTGATGACGACGGTTCCATTCCACGGAACCGGATCTGCGGCTCGATCTGCATCTCATTTCCACTTCCGCACCAAGTTTGGCCCTATCTGCAATGAGGCTGCGAGCGACGCTTTGATCCGCATCAATGCTCGCGCGGCATTGGCGTCCATTCTTGAAATAATGAGGCAGGAGATTTGATGATGGTGGGCAAACGAGCCTTCCGCGTCGGCTTCTATTCGTTGCAGGAGATTCGGTTTCTGCGCGATATTGTTCAAGCCAGTGTTCGTAGCGGCGATATTCAGCCGCGCAGCTTGCAGGCGGAAGTCGTGGCGCGTCGGGTTCTGGACGCCTACGAGGATGGCGTCCGTAGCAGCGACGCTTTGGTTGACGCTGCTACGCGAAATCTGTTCGCTGGAATCGGACCTGTTCGGCCAGCAGCCCGGTCTGGAACACGGAGATCACGGCAATGGGCGAGAAGATGATCGTCTGCAACTCTTGCGCCAGCGTCAACCGCATTGCGTCGGCGCGCGCCGCAAAGTCCGCTAAATGCGGAAAATGTGGCCGCAAGATCTTTACTGCTCATCCACAGAATGTGGACGGAGCCACGTTCAGGCGGCATAGGGCGCGTACCACCTTGCCGGTGCTGTTGGACGTATGGGCCCCTTGGTGCGGCCCTTGCATGATGATGGCGCCGGCCTACGAGGCGGCAGCAGCAGAATTGGAACCTGATGTCATTCTGATAAAGTTGAACTCCGACACCGAGGAGAGCGTTTCGGCAGAACTCGGGATTCGCAGTATTCCGACGATGGTCCTCTTTCACGGCGGCAGTGAGATCGCCCGTACGTCTGGGGCCCAGTCCGCTGGACAGATCGTCCGTTGGGTCCGCGAGCACCTGCCTGCTGCAGCCTTCTGAACAGTTGATGGACGCGCTTCTGGCCCGTCTCGGCCTTGCCCTCGCGATCGGTCTTCTGGTCGGTCTCGAACGCGGCTGGCGTAAGCGTGACGCTCCAGACAGAAGCCGGACCGCGGGCATTCGTACCTATGGCATTTCCGGCCTGCTCGGCGGCATCTTCGCAGCGCTTGCCCAATCGCTGAATGAGGTTTCCCTCCTCGTGGCAGGCTTCCTCGGATTCACGGCCGTCTTTGCGTTCTACAAGGCGCGTGAAGCGGCTCATGACGAGGACTTCAGTGTCACCGGCGCGATAGCCGGCCTTGCCGTCTTCGTTCTGGGAGCACTGGCCGTCGCCGGTGATCCTCAGGCCGCGGCAGGTGCTGGAGCGGCACTGGCGGTCGTACTCGCCAGTCGCGAGATTCTGCACGGATTGTTGAAGCGGCTGACATGGGTCGAACTGCGCTCGGCGCTGATCCTTTCGGTGATGACGGCGATCATATTACCGCTTCTGCCCAACCGGTCGGTCGATCCGTGGGGCGGACTCAATCCGTGGGAAATCTGGTTCTTTACGGTCCTGACCGCGGCGATCTCCTATCTCGGCTATATTGCGGTGCGGGTTCTCGGGACCACGCGTGGTCTTATAGTCAGTGCGGTCAGCGGAGCGGTGATCTCTTCGACGGCGGTCACGCTTGCGCTCAGCCGGACCGCGAAATCGGGAGACGATCCCTACCCCTTGGCAGGCGCGGCGTCGCTCGCCGCGATGGTTTCGGTCGTCCGCGTCTGCCTTATCGTCGGCCTGGTGGAGCCTCGGGTTCTCGCCACGATGGGCGCGGCGGCATTCGCGGCCGCTTTCGGCTTTGGCCTCTGCGGCGCCTTGCTGCTGCTATTTGGAACCCGTGGTCGCGCCGGGCTCGACGCGCCGATGAGCAGCCCTTTCGAGCTTGGGCCGTTGCTCATATTCGCCCTCCTGTTCGCGGTTGTCTCGACGGCGAACGCAGCGTTGGCTGGATATGTCGGCACGCGTGGTCTGGTGACCGTATCCGCAATTTCGGGCGCGATTGACGTCGATGTCGCGACGCTCAGCGCTTTGCGGCTGGTCGGAACATCCGCCACGACTGCCACCGCTGGACAGGCGGTGCTGGCTGCGATCGGTGTCAATTCCCTGCTGAGGCTGGCCTTGGCTGTCACAGCAGCGTCGCCGCGCTTCTGGAGTGCGCTGCTCCTAGCAACTGCGGCGGCAGGCACGTTTGGCGGCCTGACCTTCTATCTGTTCCCCGGTTTCTGAAATGGGCCATTGACGCCGATCAAGGGAAATGCCGCGCAGGCCAGGCATGATAGGTGTAGAAAGGAACCATTCTCATGATCGAAATGAAAAGCCTGACACCGAGTTTCCGGCACGTCCGGCTATTGCTCGCACGCGGCAAGGGCCATCCGGAAGGAGAACAGCAGGAGGGCTATGATCTCCTCGTTCCACTCGACGGCGAGGGCCGCATCGATGCTCGGGAGTGGAAGACGTACCAGGCGCTCTGCCGGGTCAGGCGCTTCGACCGGGATGGAGATGCCGAGATCGGCCGCTTGCGCCGCAAACCTGGCGGTCAATGGTATTTCGACTACGAGGAAGGTGACAGCGACGATGAGATCGGATTTCGCTTCGGTGAAGAACGCTTCGTCACTGGCGAATATGTCTCGATCAGCCGAGGGACTTCTATGAACACCTATCAGGTCGCCCGCGTCGAAAAGCCATGAGGGTCATACGCGATCGGCCGGCAGGTCGAGCGATCACAGCCGTTCACGGTTCCGAAGAATCGGGTCGGCCGAACAGAATGCATCGTGCAGGGCCTCGACGACGGTAAGCACCTCCGGTCGGGTGATGCGATAGTAGACGGTCGTTCCTTCCCGTCGCGACCCCACCAATCCGTCGGCCCTGAGCCGCATGAGTTGCTGCGACATCGGCACCTGCTCGATGTCCAGTTGCGCGCGGAGCTCCGCCACCGACTTTTCCTTGTCCCCCAGTGCGCACAGCACCAGCAGACGCTGCGGATGCGACAGGCTGCGCAGCAGTTCGGCGGCCTTGCCGGCGGCGGGGATCATCTCTTTTACATTCATATTGTTGAATTTATAATCTTTGAATGTTATATGCAAGGCACCAACTCCGCCCAAAAGGGGTCGAGGCGCCTGGTTTCATCGCCGACCGAAATCGCTGCCATTTTGAGCTGGATCAAGGTGGGGTGGTGCGACTGAGAAACAATAAAAAGCGCGACTTTGGAGGAACCATCATGTCACACATAGTCATACTGGGTGCCGGCCTAGGCGGCACCATCATGGCCTACGAGATGAACGAGAGGATGCGCCCCGAAGACCGGGTGACGGTCGTCAATCAGGGAAGCACCTATTCGTTCGTTCCTTCCAATCCGTGGATGGCCGTTGGGTGGCGCAAACGCGAGGATATCGCGGTCGATCTTGCGCCGGTGCTTGCAAGGCGCGGCATCGCGCTGCGACCGGAAGGCGCAAGGCGCGTTCAACCCAAGGAAAATCGCATCGAACTCAACGACGGCTCTTTCGTCGAATACGACTATCTCATCGTCGCGACCGGTCCCGATCTCGCATTCGACGAAGTACCGGGGCTCGGACCGGACGGCCATACCCAATCGATCTGCCAGATCGACCATGCAGAGCAGACCAAGGCGGCCTTCGACGCATTGGTCAAGGCACCGGGACCGATCATTGTCGGCGCTGCGCCCGGCGCTTCCTGCTTCGGACCGGCCTACGAGTTCGCCTTCATCCTTGACACGGCCTTGAGAAACGCGCGCAAGCGCGATCAGGTGCCGATGACCTTCATCACGCCCGAACCTTATATCGGCCATCTCGGGCTCGACGGTGTCGGTGACACGAAGGGCCTGATGGAAAGCGCGATGCGCGAGCGGCACATCAAGTGGATCACCAATGCCAGAGTGACAAAGGTCGAGCCGGGGTCGATGTCGGTCGAGGAGGTCAACGAGGACGGCACTGCCAAGGCTTCTCATGATTTGCCCTTCGCCTTCTCGATGATGCTGCCGGCCTTCCGGGGCGTGCCGGCGGTGCGTGGCATCGAGGGGCTGACCAACCCGCGGGGCTTCGTCCTTATCGACAAATATCAGCGCAACCCGGCGTTCCCGAATGTGTTCGCCATCGGCGTCTGTGTCGCCATTCCGCCGGTCGGCAAGACGCCGCTGGCGGTCGGTGTGCCGAAGACCGGTTTCATGATCGAGTCCATGGTCACGGCTACCGCTGCCAACGTCGCCTCGTTGTTGCGCGGAAAGCAACCGCAGGCGGTTGCCAGTTGGAATGCAGTCTGCCTGGCGGATTTCGGCGACGAAGGCATCGCCTTCATCGCCCAGCCGCAGATCCCGCCGCGCAACGTCAACTGGTCCTCGCAGGGCAAATGGGTCCATGCCGCCAAGGTCGGCTTCGAGAAATATTTCCTCCACAAGGTGCGGCAGGGAAAGAGCGAGACCTTCTACGAGAACCTGACGCTCGACCTACTCGGCATCAGGAAGCTCAAGGACATCCACATCGAACCGGCGGAATGATCGTGCCGGCCCTTCACAGGAGAAGAACATGACCATCGATCGTGCCGTCCTGATGTTCGCGGGCCTTGTCGTGCTCGCCTCCCTGGGGCTCGGCTATCTCGTCTCGCCCTGGTGGTATCTTCTAACCGCCTTCGCGGGCGTCAACATGGTGCAGGCATCGGTGACCGGCTTCTGCCCTGCGGCGATCGTCTTCAGGCGCCTTGGCTGCAAGTCGGGCGTCGCCTTCAAGTAGGGCGTCGCCCGCCGCCCGCGTTCCCTCCGTCCCGAGTTTTCCGATGCGCTATGTCAAGATCATTCCACTGGCTGCCCTTCTGCTTGCCGGGCCGGCGATCCCGCTCTCCGCGCGGGCAGCCGAGTTTGTCGTCCGTCCCGTCGCCGTCGCGGAGATGAAGGCGGTCTTCGGCGAGGTGGAGAGCCGCACCGTCGTGCCTGCGCGCGCCCGCATAGGCGGCACCATCCGCGAGATTGGCGTCAGCGAGGGCAGCGAGGTCAGGGAAGGCGATGTGATCGGCGTGGTCGTCGACGACAAGATCGTGCTCCAGCTCGCAGCCGCGGATGCGAAGATCAACGCCCTGAGATCGCAACTGGAGAACGCTCGCACGGAGGTCGAGCGCGCCCAGCAGCTTCTTTCCCAGGGTGTCGGCACGCAAAGCCGGCTCGACACGGCCCAGACGGCATTCGAGGTCGCGACCAACCAGGTCGCGGCGGCAGAGGCCGAGAAAGCGGTGATCGAGCAGGGCGCCCGCGAGGGCGACGTTCTGGCGCCCGCGACCGGCCGCGTGCTGACTGTGCCCGTCACTCCCGGCTCCGTCATTCTCGCGGGCGAGCCCGTCGCCCGCATCGCCACCGGCCCCTACTATCTGCGGCTCTCCCTGCCCGAGCGCCACGCGTCGGAAATCGAGGAAGGCGCCTCGGTCGAGGTCGGCGGGCGCGGCCGCACGCAATCGCCCGGCCAGCCCGTGGCCACGCGGACGGGAAGGATCGCCAAGGTCTATCCCGAGATCGCCGATGGCCGCGTCATCGCGGACGTGGATATCGCCGACATCGGCAGCTACTTCGTCAACGAGCGGATGCTGGTGGCGATTCCGGTCGGCCGGCGCTCGGTGCTGGCCGTGCCGCCCGAAGCGGTGAAGACCTTGCACGGGATCGACTATGTTCGGCTTGGCACGGTTGACGGGCCCGCGGATGTCGCCGTCGTTGTCGGCGAGACCTTCGTCGACGGCGGCCGGCGGTTGATCGAGATTCTGACCGGCCTGCGCGACGGCGATCGGGTCGTGCTGCCATGAAGCCTTTCGCCCTCGGCATCGCCGGCGGCCTGACGCGCGCTTTCGTCGCGTCGCCGCTCACGCCGCTGTTCCTGCTGGCCGCCCTCGCGCTCGGGCTGATCGCGCTGGTCACGCTGCCGCGCGAGGAGGAGCCGCAGATCTCGGTGCCCATGGTGGACATCCGCGTCAGCGCCAACGGGCTGAAGGCGGAGGATGCCGTAAAGCTCGTCACCGAGCCGCTGGAGACCATCGTCAAAAGCATCGACGGTGTCGAGCACATCTATTCCCAGACCGACGACGACGGCGCGCTGGTCACGGCCCGCTTCGAGGTCGGCACCGATGCCGACACCGCGGTAGTCAGGATACAGGAGAAGATCGCGGCCAATATGGACCGCATCCCGGTCGGCATTCCCGAGCCGCTGATCGTCGGGCGCGGCATCGACGATGTGGCGATCGTCGTCGTGACCTTGCGACCGACGCCGGAAGCGGCGTCACGCTGGACCGCGAACGGGCTGACCCGGCTGGCGCGCGAGTTGCAGGTCGAGGTCTCCAAGCTGCCCGATATCGGCCTGACCTACATCGTCGGCGAGCAGCCGGAGGCGATCGAGGTCGAGCCCGATCCCGAGAGGCTGTCCCTCTACGGCGTCACCTTGCAGCAGCTTGCCGCCAAGGTCGAAGGCGCGAACCGGTCCTTCCGCATCGGCGCCGTGCGCGAAGACGGCCAGCAGCGGGCGATCGTCGCCGGCCAGACATTGCAGGACCTGCCCCAGATCGGCAACCTGCTGCTGACCGCGCGAGACGGCCGCCCGGTCTATGTGAGGGACGTGGCCAATGTCGTGCTGGCGACGTCGCCGGCCGAGAACCGCGTCACCGACATAAGCAGGACGGATGCCGGATTTACGCGGGCGCCGGCGGTTTCGCTGGCCATCGCCAAGCGGCCCGGGACCAATGCGGTCGTCATCGCCGAGGAGATCATCCAGCGCCTGGAGCAGGTGCGCGGGCAGATCTTCCCCAAGGACGTGGAGATGGCGGTCACGCGCAACTATGGCGAGACCGCCGACGAGAAGGCGAACGAGCTTCTGTTTCATCTCGGCCTGGCGACGGTTTCCATCGTCGTTCTCGTCGCCGTCGCCGTCGGCTGGCGCGAGGCGCTGGTGGTGGCCGTCGTCATCCCCACGACCATCCTGCTCACCCTCTTCGCCTCCTGGATCATGGGCTATACGCTCAACCGCGTCAGCTTGTTCGCGCTGATCTTCTCGATCGGCATCCTGGTCGACGACGCCATCGTGGTGATCGAGAACATTGCCCGCCACTGGGCCATGCATGACGGCCGTCCGCGCACCGAGGCCGCCATCGACGCCGTCGCCGAGGTCGGCAACCCGACCATCGTGGCGACGCTGACTGTGGTCGCGGCGCTCCTGCCCATGCTGTTCGTGTCGGGGATGATGGGTCCCTATATGAGCCCGATCCCGGCCAATGCCTCGGCCGCCATGCTGTTCTCCTTCTTCGTGGCGGTCATGCTGACGCCGTGGCTGATGATCAGGATCGGGAGAAAGGATGTTTCCACCGGCCACTGCCACGAAGGGGAAACAGGGGGCGGCGGGCTCGGCCGGCTCTATGTCGCGGTCGCGCGGCCAATCCTGAAAAGCCGGGCGCGGGCCTGGGCTTTCCTCCTTGTCGTCGGGATCGCCACATTGGCCTCGCTCGGCCTGCTCTACACGAAGCACGTCACGGTGAAGCTCTTGCCGTTCGACAACAAGGCTACCCTCCAGGTCGTGCTCGACCTGCCGAAGGGTTCATCCGTCGAGGACACCGACAGGGCGTTGCAGGGCATCGTCTCCAAGCTTGAAACCGTGCCGGAGATCGTCTCGTTCCAGACCTATGCGGGCACGGCCTCGCCCTTCGACTTCAACGGGCTGGTGCGGCACTACTATCTGCGTTCAAGACCGGAGCAAGGCGATGTCTCGGTCAATCTCCTGGCCAAGGGCGATCGCGAGCGGGCTAGCCATGCCATCGCGCTCGACATCCGGGAGCGGCTGAACGGCCTGGATCTGCCGGCAGGCTCGGTGGTGAAGGTGGTCGAGCCGCCGCCCGGCCCGCCGGTGCTCGGCACGCTGCTCGCCGAAATCTACGGTCCCGACGCCGAAACGCGCCGGGCGGTCGCCGGCAAGGTCCGCGAGGCGTTCGCAAGCGTTCCCTTCATTGTCGATGTCGACGACAGCTATCATAACCAGCCCGAACGCGTTCGCGTCTCCATCGACCAGGACAATCTGGAATATTTCCGGGTCGAGCAATCGGACGTCTACGACACGCTGAACGCGCTCTATGCGGGCCGGACCGTCGGCTATTCGCACCGCGGCGGCGGACGGCAGCCGATCCCGATCCGGGTCGCGCTTCCCAAGGCCGATGCCGTCATGGGCGAGCGTGCGCTCGCCACTCCCGTCCCGGCGAACGCGCTGCCGGGCGGCCGCGACGTGGTCGAGCTAGGTGACGTCGTCTCCGTCATGCGTGAGCCGGCGTCGTACCCGATCTTCCGGCACAACGGCCGCCCCACGGAAATGGTGATGGCCGAGCTCGCCGGCGCCTACGAGGCGCCGATCTACGGCATGCTTGCCGTGAACGAAGCCATCGCCGAGGCGGACTGGGGCAAACTCCCCAAGCCGGAGATCGCGTTGCATGGGCAACCGGACGACGAAACTCGCCCGACGCTGCTGTGGGACGGCGAGTGGGAGGTGACCTGGGTGACCTTTCGCGACATGGGCGCGGCATTCATGGTCGCGATCCTCGGCATCTACATCCTCGTCGTCGCGCAGTTCGGTTCCTTCCGGCTGCCCCTTGTCATCCTGACGCCGATCCCCCTCACCTTCATCGGCATCATGATCGGCCACTGGCTGTTTTCGGCACCTTTCACGGCCACCTCGATGATCGGCTTCATCGCGCTCGCGGGCATCATCGTGCGCAATTCGATACTGCTCGTCGATTTCATCCGCCATACGCGCCGGCCCGGTCAGCCCTTGTTCGAAATCTTGCTGGAAGCCGGCGCGATCCGCTTCAAGCCGATCCTGCTTACCGCGTTGGCGGCGATGATCGGCGCGGCCGTCATCCTGACGGATCCGATCTTTCAGGGCCTTGCGATCTCGCTGCTGTTCGGGCTGGCATCATCCACGGCACTCACCGTCCTCGTCATTCCCGCAATCTACATCGCGCTGATAGGCGGGCATTACGTCCGGACCAAGACGGCTATCTCGGAAGTTCCGCCCGCTAGCCCGGATCTTGAGAACACCTGATCGATACAAGCGGTTCGGGCTCCTGCTTCAAAAGCGATGCAGTGGCGATGTCGATAGCGCAGTCATGGTGAAAATTCATGATGGAGCTAGGGGGCGTTGCGGCAATGGCAGAGAAACTGGTCGTTTGCGGCACACGGTAATGCCGGCCTTGCCAGGGCCTGTTGATTGTATGCAGCAAACACTTATTCTGCATGCACCGGCTGAGCGGCTGTTTCAAATCAGCCTATGTCATTTAGGGCTGGAATTCTTGCTTGCAGCCGGTGAAAATTGAGCGGACCAGATTTTCGCGATGGCTGTAGCTCGGCAGTGCGGCGATGCTATTCGGCCTGAGCTTCCTCGGGACGCTCAATCGGCTTGGTCCGATCCCGGCAATCCGGCTTGCGGCCGAAGAGCGCCTACGGCCGCAATCGCAGACGCGCATTTGGCGAGCCTGAAGAAGGCCGGCCATCACGCGAAGCCGCCGCTACCAATTCAGGTGATTGACGGCCAGATTTCGGAAGGCAACGCATTCCATAGCCGCGCCATAAGCGTTGGACTCGCCGACAACCCGTCGCCAGTGGCGCACAGTCCCGGTTTGACGCACGTCAATGTCGGAGTTGCAGCCAAGGTGCTTCATAGTTTGCATTGAGGTGAGGCTATGAAGAACGCTCAACGGCAAATCATCAAGATGGCGCTTTCAGCGATTGTCCCATTGACGGGGATCGCCGTCGGCCTTGGCCTTTCCATGGGATTGGCGAACATGAAACAGCAAGCAAGGTTGCTTCCGCCTCGGGCCGTAGCAACAATTACGGAGGTTCATGTGCTTCCCGCGGATGACATCCAGGATTCGGCTACGCCCTCACGCCCGTACTCGGTTGCGTCTTTGTCACGCTGACCCGTATCTGAACCCAATGGAACACCACCAAAACACCGATCGGCGCTGACGCGAGAATCCGAGGTACAGTAACACGACTGTTGACCTGAAACGGAAACGATACCGACGGATTCGTGCCGGTCGGTCTGGCATGCCGCGCAATCGGATTTCCGCATAGCCAGGCGATATGTCGGGAAGCTCCTCCAGCGGGATCGGTCCAAGTCGAAGCTAAATATCTGGGAGGCGGAAAATAGCTTTCCGCCTCCCAGATTGCTACCTCTTGCAAAGCGGCGCGTCAGCCAATGGTAAGCCGGTCTTCCACCTTATTGACTCCCGGGGCAGACCACGCCGCACGTTCCGCAGCGCTTCGCTCCGACCAGGCATGCACTCGACCTTCCAGCGTGACCTTGCCGCCATCCAGGACATTGACCTTGATGGCCTGGGCTTCGATCTCGGCGTTGCGCTTCAAGGCATCCTCGATCCGCTTCTTGACGTCGTACGCGGAGGCGTGCGGCTTGATCTCAATCTGGTTTGAGACTCCGACGACGCCGGCAAGATCACGTACCGCGTCTGCGGCAGCAGTCTTCTGGTATTGCCATTCCACCTTGCCGGTAAGGGTCACCCAGCCGTCCTGGACCTTGATCTGAACGGCATTGTTGGGGACTGAAGTGTTCCAGTTGATCGTGTTGACGGCACGCTTGGCAATCTCGTCGTCGGCAGTCCGGTTGGTGCCAAAGGGGCGAACCTCGATTTCCTCTGCTATGCCCTTCACGCCCTTCACCCTGCGCACGACATCCTCGACCGTGACCTTCTGGGCATAGGTCGGCACATGGCCGGTCAGCGTGGCGACGCCGCTTTCAACCGCAACGCCGATGTCGGCCGAGTCGATGCTCGGCTCGAAGTCGAGCTCGTCGATGATGTCTTGTCTCAATGTGATGTCGCTCATAATTGTCTACCTCGCTGTTTCTTGGCGAACGCCCTGGCGCCGCAATGCGTGATCAGGTTCGCGCGAATACCGCCAATCAACCTTGATCCGCGTCAAAATTGATCGGCCAAAATCTCCAGACGCCCAAGGAAACCTCCGAGCGTTTCCTGATTCAGATCAAAGCAGCGAGGCGATAAATCTGCGATCCGTACGTTCCACAGCTGGGACAATCGCGATGGAACTGACAGAGGCGATCTATGGGCGTCGTGCCACCAGGGCGTTCACAAAGGACCCCGTGGCGAAGCCGGTGTTGGAACAGCTGGTTGATGCAGCTATCCAGGCACCAAGTGCCGGTAACGAGCAGCCTTGGGATTTTGCCGTCATCCGGGACGCGGCCCTGCTCGACCGGATTTCGGTCGCCGCCAAGGCATACATGCTCGAGGCTATGAAAAGCAGTGCCTTTCCGCGCCGACTTCACGAGAACCTCGAAAATCCGGACTTCCATGTCTTTTACCACGCGCCGGCGCTGATCGTGATCTCCGCCGAGGCCGGCAGTTGGAGCGTGGAGAATGCGGCACTGGCTGCGCAGAACCTGATGTTAGAGGCTTACGCCCACGGCCTTGGTTCGTGCTGGATTGGTTTCGCGCAGCGCTGGCTGGAGACCGTAGAGGGCCGGCGCGCCATCAACGCGCCGGAGGGTTTCGTGCCGGTCGCGCCGATCATCATCGGTCATCCGGCCGCGACGATGCCGCCGGTACCGCGCAACCCAGCCCGTCTGCGGTGGATCGGTTGATGCCCATGCGTCGCGGTCAATGGCTTCACCCCCATGCCTGAGTGCCGGACCAAGCCACGGAGAGCGCCGCCATGCGCCTGAAGGACAAGATCGCGATCGTCACGGGAGCCGGGACCGGGATCGGCGAGGCCATCAGTCGCAAATTCGCGCGCGAGGGGGCGAAGCTCCTCCTCGCCGGCCTGCCGGGCGATCCGGTGGCGGACGTCGCCGCGGCAATCGTCGCGGAGGGCGGCGCGGCGACCAGCCATCTCGGCGACCTTGCCGAAGAGGACGAGGCCCGCGCCTGCGTCGATCTGGCGGTGCGGACCTATGGCCGCCTCGACATAGTGATCAGCAACGCCGGCGTCTTCATCGCCAATGCCGAGACCGACGCCTATCGCATCGAGGATTTCGACAGGACCTTCAGGGATAATGTCCGCACGGCGTTCCTGATGACCAAGTTCGCACTGCCGCATCTGCGGAAAACACACGGCAGCATCGTCTTCACCGGCTCCGAGGCCGGGTTCAACGGCTCGCCGAACTTCACGCCCTATGGCGGCAGCAAGGGGTTCCTGCACGCCTTCGCAAAGGGCGTGGCGCTGGAGCAGGCGCCGCATGGCGTCCGCGCCAATTGCGTCTGCCCGGGGCCGGTCGACACCGCCTGGACGCGCGGCCCTGACAGCCCCATCCCGCTCGCCGCGCCGGAGGGGATCGGCGCCATGGTGCCGCTCGGCCGCCGCGGCACGCCCGAGGAGATGGCGAATATCTTCGCCTTCCTGGCTTCCGACGAAGCGACTTATGTGACCGGCGCCCTGTGGCTGGCTGACGGCGGCGTGACCCCGGCCAAAGGTGACATAGGCGGGAGCGTTCCCGATCTGCTCCGACAGGCTCCCCCCGGCAGGCTGGACCTGCGTCATTCCCATGACGGGCTGCGCGGTAAGAGCGTATACCGGGCTCCGTGACTGGAAGCCGGACTGCAGTTGCGATCGATGAATGGTCCGTTGGCGAACGTTAGCAATCGGTGGAACTGTATCGTTCTCTCTGGCCGCCGGAAGAGCGGAAGTTCGAAAACGCGATGACCCCTTAACCTTCACTTGCGTTTCAGTGTGTATCCGGCGCGTAGAACGGTTAGAGGTGGTTGAAATCAACCGCTCGAAACCTCGCCTTCAGATTGAAGACGGCGTCATCAACGGCGATGTCATCGCTACCCTTCCCGCTGATGCGCATCAAAGTGCTCCCAGCCTGTGACTGCGACCCGATCCGCGCTATTCGAGGCCTACCTGCAGGTCATGCACGCTGGAGAGATCCGTGCCGCAGCAAGATCAGGTAGAGCGCCCACACCAGCACGACATTGACTAGCGCGACGGCAAGCAACGCCTCGAGCGCGCCATCGGCTCCGAAGGAGCCGATCAGGAGCGCACCCAACGACGGCGACGCCGCCTGCATGATGAGGCTCGGCATTGCGATCCGGCCCATGATCGAGGCGTAGCGATCCTCGCCGAAGACAGCGAGCGGCAGCGTGCCACGCGCGATCGACTCGATGCCGATGCCGGCACCGTAGAAGATCAGCGCGGCGGCGACGATCGGGAATCCGATCCATAGCAGCCCGACGCCGATCGCCACGAACACCGTGGAAGCGAACTTCGTCCAGATCGGATGATGGAAACGGCTGATCAGCATCTCGATCGCGCGGGCGCCGACCTGTGAGGGCCCGACGATCGCGCCGAGCGCGACGGCGGCCGCAAGCGCGATCTCGCGCGCCTGAAGGATGGTCAGCAGATGCACAGAGAGCATCGCCGAGATCATCGAGCTGATGGTGATGACCAGGGCGACCAGCCCGAACACCAGCTTCGAGGTCACCGCCGCCGGAGAGGCCGCAACACCGGCATGGCTTGCGGGAACGAAGCCGGCGCGGAGACTACGCTTCGGCTCGGTCGGCAGCGCGAAGACATAGAGCGGCAGCAGCACGACAACGTGGATCGCCGCGTAGATCAGGCAGGCGTTACGCCAGCCGAACTCGGAGACGAACAGCGCCGACAGCGGCCAGCAGACAGTGCTCGCGAACCCGCCGAAGAGAGTGAGGGACGCGATCGCCGTGCGGGCGCGCTGTCCGTAAAGCCTGCCGAGCGTGGCAAACGCTGCGTCGTAGAGGCCGGCGCCCATGCCGATGCCGAGCACCAGCCAGGACATGACATAGAGCGGCAGGTTCGGCGCCAGCGCGAGGCCGGCGAGCCCCAGCGCGAGGAACACGGCGCTGGTGGCGAGCACCAGGCGGCCGCCAAGCCGATGGATGCTGTCTCCGACGCGCGGCGAGACGATGCCGGCGACGAGCAGACCGAGCGAAAGGCCACCGACCACCCATGCCAGCGGCCAGCCGGTATCGTTGGCAATCGGCTGCGCGAGGACGGCGAGGAGATAGTAGGACGATCCCCAGGCGAGGATCTGCGTGACACCGAGAACCGGAATGACGAACAGGAGGCGCGGCGGCTCGTAGTGCGAAGGGGCTGCGTCGCTGGCTGCGACGCTCACGCGGCAACCCCGCATCCGCATCCCTTCTTACCTTCTTCCTTCGCCACGGCGTCGGCAACGCAGCAGGCGTCGACGTCGGCCGGCGCCGGACCGCCGCAGCATCCCGACGCGCCAGCCGCGCCGACATCGACATTGGTGACGCACACGCCTGTCTCGGGAAGCACGAGATGGATGTTGTCGGCCGCCGCCATGTCGCCGGCGATCGCCGCGGCGACGGACCTGACCTGCTCGTAGCCGGTCAGCAGGAGGAATGTCGGCGCGCGGCCGTAGCTCTTGATGCCCACGGTGTAGAAACCCGGCTCCAGATGGGCGAGTTCGCGATGGCCGTGCGGCGGCACGGAGCCGCAGGAGTGTTCGTTCGGATCGATCAGCGGCCCGAGCGCCTTGGTGCTTTCGAGCCACGGATCGAGATCGAGACGTAGCTCGCGCGTCAGCGACAGGTCAGGCCGCTGGCCCGTCGCGGCAACGATGCGATCGACAGGTCCGATCGTGCGTGGTCCCTCGGCCGTCTCGCCATCCACCATCAGTCGACCGTCTTCCTCGCGAATGGCGAGGATCGCGAAACCGGCAACGAGCGGCACGCGGCCGCTCTCGACCAGATCGCGGGTATCAGCGCCCAGCTCACCGCGTGCCGGCAACTGGTCGGCATCACCGCCTCCAAAGATGCGGACAAGGTTGGTGCTGCGCGTTGCCCAGATCGCCTTGGTCGTTGGCTCCGTCTCCGCCAGGCGGACAAGATCGAGCAGCGCGTTGGCGGCGGAGTGTCCGGCGCCGACCACCAGTGTCGTTCGCCCGGCATAGATGCTTCGATCCCGGCCGAGCACGTCCGGAATGCCATAGACGATCTGATCGGCGAACCCGGCCTCGCCATCGGCTGGCAGACCGCTCGCGCCGAGCGGGTTCGGCGTGGCCCATGTGCCGGAAGCGTCGATTACCGCGCGGGCAAGGTCACGGCGGATGCCCTCGGCGGTCTTCACCGCCAGCACGAACGGTCGTTCCTCCCTGCCGTGGCTCACCACCTTGTCGATGCCGAGCCGCGAGATTGCCGCCACTCGGGCGTTGGTCTCGATGACCGGGGCCAGTTCGGGTGTCGCGGCAAGCGGTTCGAGATAGTCGCGTACCATCGCGCCTCCACTCGGAAACGCATCGGCCGGCGGCAGCGTCCAGCCCTGGCGCTCCAGCAGTTCGACCGACGCGGCGTCAACGCAATAGCGCCAGGGCGTGAAGACGCGGACATGGCCCCAGTCGCGGAGGTTGGCGCCGATCACCGCTCCTGCCTCATAGAGCTTCACCGGCAAGCCGCGGCCGACGAGATGAGCGGCTGCGGCAAGACCGACAGGACCGCCGCCGATGACGGCGACTCGCAGGGATTCGAGAGCTTGCTTCGTCATGTTCGGTCCTTCCGGGATCATCGAAATAGGTGGCAAAAAAGAGAGCCGGTCATGCGGCCGCCTCTTCGCTGCTCGCGGAGGCCGCGTCGGCGCAGCATTCGTCCGCGAGGAAACCGATGAGGCTGTTCATGGCAGGGTAGTTGGCGCGGCAGATCAGCGTGGTGGCCTGACGCTCCTGCGTTAGCAGGCCGGTGGCGATCAGCCGCTGCAGGTGATGGGAGAGCGTCGAGGCGGGAATGCCCAGCCGTTCTTGCAGGCGGCCGACCGGCAAGCCGGCGTCGCCGGCGCGCACGAGGGTCCGATAGACCTGAAGCCGGGTCGGATTGCCGATCGCTTCGAGCTGCTTTGCTGCTTGTTCGACATTCATGGAAATAGGCTATGCCTGCTAACAGCTGAGGTCAACGACTATTTCCATGAATGTCGAAATTAGCCTTCCTGCCTGCGTTCCTCGGCCAGCCGTGTCGTTGCACGGCCATTCTCGTACCAGCCCTTGGAGCGGTTCACGATCCACACGACCGACAGCATGACCGGCACTTCGATCAGCACGCCGACGACAGTGGCGAGCGCCGCGCCCGACTGGAAGCCGAACAGGCTGATGGCGGCGGCCACGGCCAGCTCGAAGAAGTTGGACGCACCGATCAAGGCGGAGGGTCCGGCCACGCAATGCTGCTCGCCCGAAATCCGGTTGAGCAGGTAGGCTAGCCCCGAGTTGAAATAGACCTGGATCAGGATCGGCACAGCCAGCAGACCGATGACGAGCGGCTGCGCGAGAATCTGCTCGCCCTGGAAGCCGAATAGAAGGATGAGGGTTGCCAAGAGTGCGACGAGCGAAAGCGGCTGGAGCCGGTCGAGGAGACGCTTCAACGCGGCTTCGCCGCCCGTCGCCAGCACCCGGCGCCGCAGGAGCTGCGCGGCGATCACCGGCACGACGATGTAGAGAACGACGGAGAGGACGAGCGTGTCCCACGGCACGGTGATGGCGGACAGGCCGAGCAGCAGGCCGACGATGGGGGCGAAGGCGAACACCATGATGGTGTCGTTGAGCGCCACCTGGCTGAGCGTGAAATGCGGCTCGCCCCTGGTGAGATTCGACCAGACGAAGACCATCGCCGTGCGGGGCGCGGCGGCGAGAATGATGAGGCCGGCGATGTAGCTGTCGATCTGGTCGGCCGGCAGGTAGGGCCGGAACAGATAGCCGATGAACAGCCAGCCGAGCGCCGCCATCGAGAACGGCTTGACCGCCCAGTTGATGAACAGCGTCACGCCGATGCCACGCCAGTGCTCCTTGACCTGGCCGAGCGCGGCGAAGTCGATCTTGACCAGCATCGGCACGACCATCAGCCAGATCAGCGCCGCGACCGGCAGATTGACCCTGGCGACCTCGGCCGCGGCGATCGCGTGGAAGACGCCGGGCATGACGTGGCCGAGCGCGATGCCGGCAACGATGCAGAGCGCGACCCAGAGGGTGAGATAGCGTTCAAAGGTGGACATTGCCGCTCCTCACGCCGTCGCCACACGGCGGCCGTGCTCGTCGACCACGCGCTCGCCGTCTTCCTTGATGAACTCGCCGCGCTGCGGCGGGAGCATGTCGAGCACCTCTTCGGATGGCCGGCAGAGCCTCACCCCTTTCGGGCTGACGACGATCGGCCGGTTGATGAGGATCGGATGCGCCAGCATGGCGTCGACAAGTTGGTCGTCGGTCAGGCTGGGATCGTCAAGCCAAGCTCCGCATAGGGCGTGCCCTTCTCGCGCAGTAGGGCTCGTACAGCGATCCCCATGCGCGCGATGAGCTGGGTGAGCATCGCCCGGCTCGGCGGCGTCTTCAGATATTCGACGACGTGCGGCTCGACGCCGGTATTGCGGATCATCGCCAGTGTGTTGCGCGAGGTGCCGCAGTCAGGGTTGTGATAGATGATGACGTCCATGACCGGCCTCACGCCGCGCTCGGCCGAGGCGACGTCGATCCCTCGCTTCGTCCGATCTCGCGCAGCTCGGTGCCGAGAGCCGCCCTGTCGAGGCTTTCGATCGGTAGAGCCGTAAAGGCGGAAATCCGGGTCTTGAGGTAACGGAAGGCCGTGACGAAGGCGGCTTCCTTCTGAATATCCGCGCCATCGACCGCGGCGGGGTCCTCGATACCCCAATGAGCGGTCATCGGCTGGCCCGGCCAGACCGGACAGGCTTCGCCGGCCGCGTTGTCGCAGACGGTGAACACGAAATCCATGACGGGCGCATCGGGCCGCGCGAACTCCTCCCAGCTCTTCGAGCGGAAGCCGTCGGCCGGATAGTCGTAGGCCCGCAGCACCTTCAACGCGAACGGATTGACGGCGCCCTTCGGCTGGCTGCCTGCGGAGAAGGCACGAAAGCGGTCGCCGCCGTCTTTGGTCAGGATGCTTTCGGCGAGGATCGAACGGGCGGAGTTGCCCGTGCAGAGGAAGAGGACGTTGAAGACACGTTCAGTCATGGCGGGCCGCCTCCCTGGCGGCGATCGTTTGCGGTGGGCAACACGGCGACAGATCGGCGATCAGCGGCGCGCAGATCTCGGGCCGGCCGCCGCAGCAATCCTTGACGAGGAAGCTGGTGAGCTCGCGCACGGCGTCCAGCTTCGCCCGGTAGATGATCGATCGGCTTTGCCGCTCGGCCTCAATCAGAGCGGCGCGGGTCAGGATGGCGAGATGCGTCGACATGGTGTTGTGGGGGACGTCCATGCGCCGGGCGACCTCGCCAGCAGGCAGGCCGCCAGGCTCGTGCTCCATCAGCAGCCGGAACACGTCGAGGCGCGTCGGCTGGGCGAGAGCGGCAAAGGCGAGAATGGCTTGATCTGATTCCATATGTCGAGACTAATCGACATATTGGGAAGAGTCCAGCACCCAAGGATCGAAAGCGGGCCGCTAGTCCTCGATCTCCGCCGCGACGTGTTCCTGTTCGTCTCCGGCAAACCCCGGCATGATGTCGCCGGCCAGCAGCTTTTCCTTCGACAGCAGCCCGGCGTCCTCGAGCGCCTCGCGGTCGGGAAGATCGCGCAGGGTGTCGAGCCCGAACTCGAGCAGGAACGCCGGCGTGGTGACATAGGTGTAGGGCGCACCCGGCTGCGGCGCTCGCGGGCCGGAGGCGATGAACCCGAAGGAACGCAGGTTGCCGATCAGGTCGCGGCTGATCTCCTTGCCGAAAAAGCTCGACAGCTCGGCGCGGGTGATCGGCTGGAAGTAGGCGATGCACATCAGCACGAGCAGTTCGGACTGCGTGAGATCGACCGCGCGCTCGCTTCCGCCGACGGCCGTGCGGATCGCGTCGGCATAGGCGGGCCGGGTCAGGTGCTTCCAGCCGCCGGCGACCGCGACCAGGTCGTAGGGGCGGCCACGTAGCTCCTCGCGGATGTCGTCGATCAGGAGATCGATGCTGCAGCCTTTTCCAACGATCCGCGCCAGCGTCTCGCGGCCGACCGGCTCGCTCGCCGCAAAGATGGTCGCTTCGACCCGGTTCATCCACTCGCGCCAGCGTGCATCGGGCGGCAGGTGATCCAGCTCGCGATCAAACAGCTGGTCAGCTGATCGACCTCCGTTTGGACGGCCCTTCGTTCGTCTTGCGCGCGTCGCCTCCGCCATGGTCATCAGATCCCGTAGAGGCGGAAGGTCGTGCGGCCGCTGAGCTCACGGACCGCGCCGAGTTCGACCAGGCGATCAAACAGGCGCCGGCTGGCCCAGCGCGACAGGTTCTTGGTCGTCAACGCGCCCGACACCGCGTCGTCGCCGAGCAGCCGGTCGATGACCTCGCCGGCAGCCTTGGATCGCAGCTTTGGGGCGGCGGCGCGCAACCGCTCGGCCTGCGCCGCCATCTCGGCCGCCAGCCGGCAGGCCTCCGCCGCTCCAAGGGCCGCGGCGATGAACACGGCCTGCTCGAACCCGTCGCTGTCCGGTCGCGCGCGCCGGCCGTTAGGACCAGACCGCAACAGCGGCGCGTGCATCTGGGCAGTCAGGATAGGCACGGCATGACGCCAGCCCATGCGCCAGGACAGGGCGCAGTCGGCCAGCCACCAGGCGAGGAGTTCGGCATTCGGGTCTTCCCGCATGACGGCGGCAGCGACGCGCGCGGCGATCGCGGGCGCCGGCGCACCTCCGCGGACTTCGTCGCGCACGCCGTCGATCAGGTCGCCAAAACCGTCCGACCAGCCGACGCCGAGCAGGGCGACGCTCGCCTGCAGGTCCTCGATGCGGGGCGGCAGCGAGCGGCCAGTAAGCCGACGCCAGGCGGCCAGCACATTGCCGGCGGGGCCCGCCTCGTCGCCGGGCTGGCGCAGCAACCAGGCGTCCCGCAACGCCGCTTCATCCTCGGCGCGGCCGATCAGCTTCATGCAGGCGCTAGCGGCCTTCAGCGCCAGCCGATGCCGCCACGCCCCACCCCACTCGGGCTCGGCGCGCACGAGATTATCGAGCGCGTTCAAGGCGCTGCCGGCCATGAAGGCGGCTTCGACCTGGTCTTCGCTACGCGCGCGAGGTGTCGCCCATGCCGGCACGCGGGGGACGGGGAGAGCGACGGGTAATGCGGGTTGGGGCTGCCGACTCATTGCGAGCAGCGTAAACCCGGCGTGCGGTTTAAGCGAGCATTTTCGCTTCCATCCGCACAGCTTGTCGAATTAGTATAATGACTGATAAAATTGCATTATCGTTCGTTTTGCTCTTTATAGGAGAAATGGCCTCTCACGACGATCAAAACCCCGAAAACCGTGCTCAGGGACCTTCCGCTCGACCACAGGAAACGGCTCCGGATGTCGACCAGACCGCGTCGGTGCCCTCGGCCGAGCCAGATGCCTCGTCCGACGACGACATGCCGGACATTATCGATGTCGTCCTGGAAATGGGCCGGGCGCCGGCGGAGGCCGACGAGCCCTCCCCTCCCCTCCCGGTCGTGTCGACCCCGCGCCTGCCGGCGCATCTCGATGCGCTTGCGAACCGCGCGCGCGACTATGTCGAGGCCGCGAGTTCCGCCAATACCCGCCGCGCCTACGCGTCGGACTGGAAGCATTTTTCCAGCTGGTGCCGGCGCCAGGGTTTTTCGCTGATGCCACCCGATCCGCAGGTGATCGGCCTCTACATCACCGCCCTCGCCTCCGGTACAGCCTCAGGGGACAAAAAATCCGTGGCGACGATCGAACGGCGGCTGTCCGCGCTGTCCTGGAATTTTTCGCAGCGCGGCCAGCCGCTGGACAGAAAAGACCGCCACATCGCCACCGTCATGGCCGGCATCCGCAACAAACACGCCGCCCCGCCCCGGCAAAAAGAAGCGGTGCTGCCCGAGAATCTCATCGCCATGCTGGAGACGCTGGACCGCGGCAGCCTGCGCGGCCTGCGTGATCGCGCCATGCTGCTCATTGGCTTCGCCGGCGGCCTGCGACGTTCGGAGGTCGTCGGGCTCGATTGCGGCCGCGACCAGACGGAAGATTCTTCAGGCTGGATCGAAACCCTCGGCAAGGGCATGGTGTTGCACCTGCGCGGAAAGACCGGCTGGCGCGAGGTCGAGGTGGGACGCGGTTCGTCCGACGCGACCTGCCCGGTGGTTGCGCTGGAGACCTGGCTTACGCTCGCGCGGATCGCCCACGGCCCCCTTTTTCGCCGCGTGACAGGGCAAGGCAAAAAAGTCGGCGCCAATCGGCTCAACGACCAGGAGGTTGCCCGCCTTGTCAAGCGAACTGCGTTGGCGGCGGGCGTGCGCGGAGATCTGCCCGAAGGCCAACGCGGGATGATGTTTGCCGGCCATTCGCTGCGCGCTGGCCTTGCCTCCTCGGCCGAAGTCGACGAGCGCTATGTGCAGAAGCAGCTCGGCCACGCCTCGGCCGAGATGACTCGCAAATATCAACGTCGGCGGGACCGTTTCCGCGTCAACCTCACCAAAGCGTCAGGGCTATAGGTGGCAAAAAGCCCCCTCCCCTGCCCTGCGAAGCGTCCGCAACGTGGAACTCAGCGCCATGACAGCTGATCTTTCGGCAGGCGGCCGCTCGGATCGATCACCGTGACCTTGTGCGGCAGATCCGGACCCCACTCCCAGAGGACCAAGTTTTGGTCCTCTATCCCGGCACCCGGCGCAAAACTCGGCACGAGAATGCCGGCAGTCCCCTGAGCTTTGAGCCGGTCATACACCGACCACGACGCCGGGCTGTCACCGTCGGCAAGCGCCGTCGCCCATGGACAAGCCATCTCGTCGAGTTCGACCGAATGTTCTCTCCTCCCCCGCTCCGTCGTCAGGTCTGCCACATCCTCGCAGTCGATTTCGTAAGAGCACAGCACGCAGGGATCTATCCGATGCGCAAAGCCCTGATTGGCTTCCTTGACCGCCGTCATGATGCTCAAGCCGAGATAAAGCGCGGGCACACCCTTCGGGTTGAAGCGCGCGCCCCTTATCGCTGCGCCATCACCGGAAGTCGGCTTGAAGACCCACCGCGGATCATGCGCTCGATAGCAGGTCCCAACAAACCTCACGCAAAGCCGCCGAGAGCCATATGGTCGAGATAGTCCCGAACGGCCCCAGCCTTGCCCTCCTTGACGAGCGCCTCGGCGGTTCGTCCGCCGAACGCTGGCAAGGGCTGAGCGCGATACCAGGCCATAGCCTGCTCTTTGCCGCCGGCCCATTCCGTCACGCGGCTGATAATTTCCAGCATCTCACGGAGCCGCCCCTGTGTCCTCGGGGCGCGGCTGCGCTCGACCCGATAGAGTGTCTCCCGTGCAAGCCCCGCTGTCTCGGCAAGCTGGGTCTTGGACATGCCGAACCCGTCCGCGAGCTGATTGATCGCGATCCTGCCCGTCCGGTCCATATACGTCAGGACCAAGGATTCATTCTGTACCGGAACCTTCAGGGCCTCAGCCATTGCTGCCACCTTGCCACATCTGATAGCACATTTCTTGTGCAGAACATATGGCTCTGAGGTGTGCATTGCAAGTTTTGGCCAACCACTGGTGCGGAACGTGCTTCCTAAAACGCGTCTACATCCGATCGGTTATCCTTATCCTCTGTATTTGGAAATCCGACCGAAAACACACTCACAGGCGCTCCAGATGGCCGCTGACATTAAAAATCGCGCTTCCCGTCGACCACAGGGGCGCCTGATCGGCTACGCTCGTGTCTCTACAGACGACCAGGCGACGGAACCGCAGGAATTGGAGCTGCGCGCGGCCGGATGCGACGTCATCGTGCGGGAACAAGGTTCCGGCGCCTCGCGCGCGCGCCCTGCCCTCGCCAAGCTGATCCGCGAGATCGGCGCCGGCGACACCCTCGTCGTCGTGCGTCTCGATCGCCTTGCACGATCGGTCGCCCATCTTCTCGAGGTCATCGAGAATCTGACCGCCAGGAACGCTCATTTCCGTTCCCTCCGAGATCCGATCGACACGACGACTCCGCAGGGTATGTTCTCGCTGCAGGTCCTCGGCGCCGTGGCGCAGCTCGAGCGTGCGCTTATCTCCGAGCGCACCAGGGCCGGAATCAAGGCGGCAAAGGCGAGGGGCCGGTTGCCGGGCAATCCAGGCATCCGGGAACGCCGGCCAGAGGCCTTGGCCAAGGTGACGGCCGCGCAAAAATCGGCTTTCGGCGCGCGCATCCAGGCAACCGCGAGCCAGTAGCTGCCCACGGTCCGCCGCATGCGGCCGGATCACACCTGGGACGATATTGCCCGTGTGCTGAAGCAGCGGGGACTGAATTGGACACCAGAACGGCTGCGTCGCGCCGTCAGGTGGCTGGTCTCCGAAGGGATGGCTGATGCCGCCCTGCTCAAGAAGTCCCCTCCACGCCTGCCAGAGGACCGGCTGATGACGCTGGTGGCGGGGATATACGCCGCAAATTCAGAGCTCACCCTGCGCGAGATTGCCACTCAACTGGAGCAGCTCCATGAGCGGACACCTCGCGGGGGTTCGAAGTGGTCTCCGTCGTCGGTCAAGAATCTGCTCGATCGAGCCCGCCGATCGCACCTTCTGGTTCCGGAAGCAGCGTGAACCCAGGTTGACGCCGACGATGCAAACGCCCATATATGGTCACATATGACCACTTTTGAGGGCCGCCATGTCCACCGTCAGCTTGAAAGACGCCAAAGCCGGCCTCTCGACCTATGTCGACGAGGCGATCCGTGGCGAGTTTGTTACGATCACCCGGCATGGGAAGCCAGTCGCGGCTCTTGTGCCTCTTGCCGCAGCCGAGATCGCGCAACGCGCGCTGAAACCCGCACGGCCGAGCTTTGCCTCGTACCTGAAACAATTTCCCGGTGGTGAGTTCGAGCGCAATCAATCGCCTGCCCGGGACGTTGACCTTTGAGTGGGTACGTCCTCGACACCAATGTCGTGTCGTTGCTGTCGCCGTCCCAGGGTGCACCATCGCCAAGGTTTCTGACTTGGCTCGACGAGGCCGACGCAAAAGGTGAACTCTTCCTGTCGGTCGTGACAGTCCACGAGATCGAACGAGGCATAGCCCTGTTGCACCACAAAGGGGCCTCCGCGAAGGCACGGGATTTGCGGCGCTGGATCGATGGCCTCGTTTCCACGTATGAGGATCGGATTCTCCCGATCGACGCGGCAGTCTCGGCAATCTCGGGCCAACTCGAAGCCGCCGCTGTTTCAGCCGGCCACAATCCCGGCATGGCGGACGCGCTCATAGCCGGAACGGCAAAGGCGCACAATCTGACGGTCGTGACGTTCAACCTGCGCCACTTCGGCCAGTTCGGCGTTGATGTCGTGCCCGCACCGGTTTGAGCCGCCAACCTCAATTCAGCCTCCATTTCCGGCAGAAACCGGCGAGAACGCGCTCGATATTCGGGCTGGTCAGATCGATGTTCCGGTCCTTTGCCCAGCGCCGGAACGCATTGGCGACGATATCGAGGTCCGGTGTCGGCTTAGGCGCATGCTCGCGGATGACGGCGGCCCATCTCGTAAACTGGACCGAGCCGCTCGAGGGGAAGGAAACCAGCTCTTCGACGGCCGCTAGCGGCAAGCCCCCTGCCCCCGCTATACCCGGCCTGCGCCATGCCAAACAGCGACCGGCTGACATGCAACTCGCCATCACGGCCCCGCTGGATCAGCGTTCGCAGATAGGCGCCCGGCTTGGCAACGAGGCCCACCTCGTGTTTCTGGATGGTTACGGCCAGTGCGGCAACGGCCAGATCCGCGCCGAGGACGCCGAGCGCCTCCTGCCAGACCTGCGGATTGATCCCGGCCGCCCCGCAGAGGTCCCGGCCGCTGTCGCGTAGCGTCGACCAGCTATCGAAGGCCTGCGGCACGTAAGTTGCCACCTTTGGGCAGGCGTCCTGCACCAGAGGAAGGGAAATGTATTGCAGATCGTCGGTCAAAACATCCTCGGGGCGTCTCGGTTCTTGCTCAGACCTCTCCGCTTCGCCAGGCTTTTTCTCGAAAGCCATTCCGCCGAAGGCGGTCTTAGGATTGGAGTCTCGGGCGTTAGCCCGAGGCCGTGTCAGATTACTTGATTCAGAATTTAGGCTTTCAGCTGTAGTTAGTAAGGGCCGAAATTTCGATACCGCGGTATTGAAATTCTGGCTGTTCAAAGCGTTGTTATACGCGGCTTCCAGCTCTTCCTGCATTGTTCGAGCTGCTCGACCCAAGACGCCAGTTCCTCCAGATCGCGAGCGCGCGACTCGCGCAGGACGTCGAGACGGGCCTGGGCATGATCCCACGGCCCTTCGAACCCTTCCTGACGGGCGCTGAGTATCAGGGACTGTATCTCCTTGCGGAGGATCGTACGCCGGTCCGAATAGCGCTTCCATTCACGGGCGGTGTAGTCGGCCGTGTCAGCCATCTCGGTCAGTTCGACGAAGCGCACAGCGATCGGTGACAGGTCGATGCCGGCGGCCTCGATAATCCGGCCACTCTCATCGCGGCGCCCACGGCGCTGATAGGTCGGTCCGTCGCTGTATGCTATCAGGCCGGCCTCCACGAGACCGTTGAGATGGTGCTTAAGTGTCGAGATCCCGATACCAAGGGCATTGGCAAGCGCGACATTCGATGGCCAGATAACCGGGGCTACGCCCTCGTCTGTCCAATCCCGCTCCTTGGTATAGGCAAAGAGCTGGGGTTCTGTCGCAAACTCTTCGGTAATGACGGCCAGGGCATGAAGGCTCCTCGTTTTCGGGAGGTCGTCATGTTCAAGGGCCGTCATTTCGACCAGTCGGTGATCCTGCTTTGCGTGCGCTGGTATCTTGCCTACAATCTGAGCCTGCGCGATCTGGAAGAAATGATGGCCGAACGTGGCCTGAGCGTCGATCACTCCACCGTGCATCGATGGGTCGTGCGCTTCGCGCCGCAGCTGCTGGAGCGCTTCAACCGGCGCAAGCGGACCGTCACCGGAAAGTGGCACCTGGACGAGACCTATATCAAGGTCCGCGGTCAATGGATGTATCTCTACCGGGCCATCGACAGCGTCGGTGACACGGTGGAGTTCTTCTTCAGCGAACACCGTGACTTGGTGGCGGCCAAACGTTTCCTGCGCAAAGCGTTTCAGCGTCACGGCCGCCCCGAGCGCATCGTCATCGACGCCAGCCAGACCAATCGCGAGGCAATCATTGCCTGCGACGGTGAAAGTCGGCTACGGGACCGCTCGCGGCGGCTCAAGCTGATCCGCATCCGCCGGAGCCGATACCTCAACAACCGGCTCGAGCAGGATCACCGGCGCATCAAGCGCCGCATCCGATCCATGCTCGGCTTCAAGTCGCAGGCGAGCGCCGCCGTCATCCTATCCGGCATTGAGATGATCCACATGATGCGCAAACGACAGGCGAGATATGCCTACAATCCCAGGCCGTCGATCGCCGAACAGTTCGAAATCCTCGCCGCCTGAACGCCCAAGTCTGCGCAGAGCGCATCTCTCGACTGGGTTTGCGACAGAACC
>Ga0182742_1001674_pt1 | contig 27148 bp, 24 predicted proteins | sample eDN5th37CBELigMG_FD_128880 | JGI IMG/M metagenome (GOLD analysis project Ga0182742, IMG submission 128880) | Enriched Miracle-Growth compost microbial communities from Emeryville, California, USA - eDNA 5th pass 37_C BE-Lig MG (version 2)... ...
GTGCAAGTCCCCGCTGCAGGAGGCGCATGCCGAACCCGCGGCGCATGGGCGGCCCCGCAATGGGCGGTCCGTCCCGCTCGACCCACTCCACGACCGGACGCCCGCCATCAGGGTCCGTCCGGCAGAATACCATCACCCGGCCATCCGGGACCGACAGGGCGCCGTACTTGATGGCATTCGTTGCAAGCTCATGCAGTGCCATGGCGAATAACAGAGCGGGCGCAGGGGACAGCCGCGCCTCGGAAGTGCAGCCCCTGAGGTCGATGCGCGGCTGGCCGTCCGGCCCCGCCACGGGGTTAAGGACTGCTTCGGCCACGCTGTCGAGGCGGACAGCAGCCCAGCTCTCCCTGGTGAGGAGGTCATGGGCGCGGGCCAGGGTCAGCAGGCGGGCCTGGAAGGCCGCCATGAACGATTGGAGGTCGAGCGCGCCGCGGACGGTCTGAGCAGCGAGGGACTGCACGATCGCCAGCGTGTTCTTGACCCTGTGGTTCAGCTCGTTCACGAGCAGCGTCATGCGCTCCTCGGCGGCCCGGCGCTCGCTGATGTCCTGGATGATGCGGACGGCATAGAGAAAGCGCCCATGCTCGTCGCGGATGGCCGTGGCCCTGACCTCCGCCCACCACGCGCGGCCGCTCTTGTCCATGTAGCGGGGCTCGCTCGTGTAGGTGTCCATCTCGCCACGAACAAGGCGCTCATAGGCATCCTGTGCCGCCCGGCGGGTTTCCTCGTCTTCGAGAAAATCCCAGAACGCCTTGCCCTCGATGTCGGCGTGGGAGAAGCCCGTCATCCGGAGGTAGGTTTCGTTCACGCGGATGTAGCGGCCGAATTCGTCCACCTCGTGGATGCCGACCCCTGCGTTGTCATAGGTTGCCTTGAGGCGGCGCTCGCTCTCCCGGAGCGCTTCCTCCCGCTGGCGGCGCTCCGTCTGATCCCGCAGGATCCTCAGCAGGCCGACCTGCCTGTCTCCGTCGCCGGTGACCGGCTCGCGCAGGGGCATGGTGATCCCGCTGGACCAGATCCGCGAGCCGTCCTTCCTGACATGCCACCGCTCGGCCGCGGCGCGCCCCTCCGACAGGGCCTTTCCCGCCTCCTCGGCGGGACATCCGGCTTCGCGGTCCTCCGGAGTGAACAGGATGTCGCCGGACATCCCGATCACTTCCTCCGCGCCCCAGCCGAGGACCTGCTCGGCGCCAGCGTTCCAGGAGGTGATCCGGCGCCCGGCATCCATGGTGAAGATGGCGTAATCCGTCGCACTGCCGAGGATGAGTTGCAGGCGCTCCCTTTCGGCGCGCAGGACATCCTCGGTTGTCCTGCGGTCATGCACGTCCTCGGCGGTGCCGTACCAGCGAAGGATGCGGCCATCCGGGCTCATTCGCGGGGCGGCCCGGAACCGCCACCAGCGGTAATGCCCGCTGCCCATCCGGAAACGGGATTCCACATCGTAGAGTTCGCCTGTCCGGACAGAGTGGTTCCAGGCCGCCTCCATGGCCGACAGGTCGTCCGGATGCACCGCCTGGCGCCACTTGTCGCTGTGCGCCTCATTCGGTGAGAGGCCGGTGGCCTCGTACCAGCGCCGGTTCGCCCCAGTGACCATCCCGTCCGGATCCGCCGTCCAGTGGATCTGAGGGCTGAGTTCCAGGGTCACCTGCAGGTGGTCTTCGAGTTCCCTCAGGGCCTTGTTGGCCCGTTCGAAGGTCTCCCTGTCAGCCTCGCTGGCGGCGAGCGCGGCGCGTCCGGCTGCCATCAACCCCGCATGGCGAGCCTCCACCTGGATGGCTTCGAGCCGTGCGCCCCTGGCCTCCGCGCTCCGCGCCGCTCGCTCAAGTGCGAGTTCCTGCCGAAGGGCGACCAGTTCAGCTTCCAAGGTCGCAATCCGGGCCGCGGCGCCCCGCCGTCCTGTCAGTGCCTTCGTCGCTGCGCCTTCGGAATCCTCTGGCTTCTTTTCCACTTACATTTGGCTCCCGATGCGCAGATAACCTTTGAAGTGATGGAGCGTTTCGCCGTCCCATGCGGACGCCCCGGCCCGTTCCGTTGCCCCTGCGCAAGTTCCGCGCTTGCAACGAGGGCGATCTTCGCGAAGATCAGCCCTACGCCCAACCAGCCACACACTCTGCCCAAGGGAACCGAGAAGGTTCGAACCAGGCCAAGCCAATGGTCCTGGGCCGCCCGATCGGGCAGAGTGGAAAGCAGCTTCCCCGCTGCGCCTGCCCCCGAGCAGGCTGCGGGGCGGGCCAAGGAAGAACAGGGAGGAAAGATCCATATGCTGCAACGCCGTTCCCTCTTAGGCGCGGGAGTCGCCGCGCTCGCCGCCGCACCCGCCATCCTCCGTGCCCAGGGGAACTGGCCGGAGCGCCCGGTCCGCGTCGTCGTGCCCTGGCCGCCCGGCGGCTCGACCGACGTGCTGGTGCGGATTTATGCCGAGCGGCTGCAGGCCGTGCTCGGCCAGAGCTTCGTGGTGGAGAACCGCCCCGGTGCTGGCGGCAATATCGGCGTCGACGCCGTGGCGAAGGCGGCGCCCGATGGCTACACCATGGGCATTGCCGCCGTCGCGCATTTTTCGATCAACCCCTTCCTCTACACCCGCCTGCCCTACGATCCCGACAAGGACCTGATGCCGGTCGGCGTGGCGTGGGAGCTGCCGAACGTCGCGGTGGTGCCGGTGGAACACAACCCCTCGCGCAGCCTGCAGGAATTCGTGGCCTGGGCAAAGGCGAAGCCGGGCGGCATCAGCTATGGCTCGCCGGGGGTGGGCACCACGCCACACCTTTCCGGTGCCCTCTTCGCGGCGCGGGCGGGGTTCGAGGCGACGCATGTGCCCTTCCGCGGCGCGGCGCAGGCCATCCCGGTGATGCTGGCGGGGCAGCTCGACTTCGCCCTGGACAACCTCGCCTCCTATGTGCCGGTGATCCGGGACGGGAAGCTGCGGCCGCTGGCCGTCACCTCGGCCGAGCGCTTCCCGACCATGCCGGAGGTGCCGACGATGGCCGAGGCCGGGGTGCCGGATTTCGTCGTCACCTCCTGGCAGAGCTTCGTCTTCCCCGCCGGCACGCCGCGCGCCGCGCTCGACCGGCTGAGCGCGACGCTGAAGCGCATCAGCGAGGACGAGGCAGTCCGGCGCCGCTTCCTGGATTCCGGTGCCGGGATGGCTTGGTCCACGCCCGAGCAGGCGGCGGAGCGCGCCCGGCGCGAGCGGCCGATGTGGCAGGAGGCGGTACGGATCTCGGGCGCGCGGCTGGAATAGCGGCGGCGCCCGGTTCCTTTCCCTCCGACGGTTTTCCTGCAGAATGCGCCCCCTGCGCGGCCCGGATCGGATGCAATCTCCGATCCGGAGCTTGCCTTCCTGCCATTCATTGCAGAGACCGAAGCCATGTCCGATACCCCTCCCGACCGGCTCTCCAGCGATCCGCGGAGCCCGTATTACGATGAGGCGCTTCTCCGGCGCGGCGTCGGCATCCGCTTCAAGGGCCAGGAGAAGACCAATGTCGAGGAGTATTGCGTCTCCGAGGGCTGGGTGCGCGTGAGCCTGGGAAAGACCGTCGATCGCCGGGGCAACCCGATGACCCTCAAGCTTCACGGCCCGGTGGAGCCCTATTTCCGGGACCAGGCGTGACCTCGGGGCGGGGCTCCGCCGCCCGGTCCGGCCCGCCCCGCCCGGTCGCAGCCACGCGAGCGTGACTTGATCCCAATATGAGACGCCTGTCTCATCCCGGCGCCTGCTACGGCACTAGGGAGGGAACCGGCAATGGCGATGACCCGCTCCGAGATGGACCGGAAGATCGACGAGCATTTCGGCTTCGAGGTACGCGACGACGTGGCGGGCGTGCTTGCCACCCTCGCCCCCGATGTGGAGCACGACGTGGTCGGCTGGCCGACGGGGCCGAGCCATGGCCGGGAGAATGCCCGCCCCTTCTACGATGCGCTCTTCGCCGATCTTTCGGATGGCAAGGTCCAATGCATCCGCCGGCTCTACGGGGACCAATTCCTCGTGGATGAATCGCTGTGGTCGGGCAGGGCCACCGGCCGGCCCTTCGGCCTCGAAGGCAGGGACCGCCCGCTCACATTCCGCCTGCTGCATGTGATCGAGTTCACGGAGGCGGGCGAGATCGGCCGAGAGAATGTCTGGGTGGACCTGGCGGCCATCATCCGGCAACTGCCACAGGGCTGAGGTGGCGGCGCGGGGTAAGGCCAAGCTGACGAACCAGCGGCGGCGCACGCGGAAGGACCTGCTGGAGGCCGCCGCCCGCCTCCTCCGGCAAGGGCTTGCCCCGACCATGGAGGAGATCGCCGAGGAGGCGCTGGTTTCCCGCGCCACGGCCTATCGCTACTTCCCCAATGTGGAGGCGCTGCTGGTCGAGGCGTCGCTCGACACCGCCGTCCCCGACCCGCGGGCGCTCTTCGCCGGGGATGCCTCCACCGATCCGGCCGAGCGCGTGGACCGTGCGGAAGCCGCCCTCCATGAGATGACCTTCCGCAACGAGGTCCAGCTTCGGCTGATGCTCGTGCATGCGATCCAGCAGGCGATGAAGGGCGACCCTGCCGCGGTGCCGGTCCGCCAGAACCGGCGGCTGCCCCTGATCGAGGCCGCGCTCGAACCCGTGCGGGGGCGCCTGGGCAAGGCCGCACATGACCGGCTCTGCGCCGCGCTTGCGCTCATCTTCGGTCCCGAGGCGATGGTGGTCTTCCGGGACGTGCTGCAGACCGATGCGGACCGGGCGCGGGAGGTGAAGAGCTGGGCGGTCCGGGCACTGGTGCAGGCGGCGCTCGCGGAAGCGGAGCAGCGGACCGCGCCGGGCGCCGGGACGAAGCGCCCGCCCCCTTGACTGTGTCACGGCAGCCTCGGTCCGCCGCCGGTCACAGGGGTGACAGAACGGCAGATGAACGCGACAGGCACGGCAAGGGGGAGGCGCCAATTTCCGCAGGCTTACCCCCAGACTTACTCCCATAATTGGGGATAACTGCGGGCGCATTGTGCGCGACGGTTTCGCGCGATGGCCTGCGACGCGGCATGCCGCGTCGCAGGCCACCCTTCGCCTCCGCGCCGATCCGCATTAGCTTGCACCGGCACGGAGAAATGCCCATGGACGACGCTGCCCGCCCGAACGCCCCTCGCGGTCTCGGCCGCAATGCCGCGAATTACGGAGACAAGGAATTCGCCCTCTACCTGCGGCGCAGCTTCGCCAAATCCATGGGCTATTCCCGGGCGATGCTGGACAAGCCGGTGGTCGGCATCGCCGACACCGCCTCCGACTTCAACAACTGCCACCGGACCGTGCCGGAGCTGGTCGAGGCGGTGAAGCGCGGCGTGCTGGCCGCGGGCGGGCTGCCGCTGGGCTTCCCCACGGTCAGCCTGTGCGAGCCCTTCCTGCACCCCTGCTCCATGCACTACCGCAACCTGATGGCGCTGGACACGGAGGCGATGCTCAGCGCCCAGCCCATGGATGCGGCAGTGCTGATCGGCGGCTGCGACAAGACCGTGCCGGCGCAACTCATGGCCGCGGCCAGCGCCGACATCCCCGCCGCCCTGCTGGTCGTCGGCCCCATGCTGGCGCAGCGCTTCGAGGGCGAGCGGCTCTCCGCCTGCACCGATTGCCGCCGTTACTGGGCCCGCTACCGCGCCGGCGATGTCAGCGACCAGCGGATCGGCGAGATCGAGGGCAACCTCGCCACCACCGCCGGCACCTGCGGGGTGATGGGCACTGCCTCCACCATGGCCTGCCTGGCGGCGACGCTGGGCTTCATGCCGCTGCCAGCCGCCTCCGCCCCCGCCGTGCATGCCGACCGGCTGCGCTTCGCGGAGGAAGCAGGCGCGCTCGCAGTGCGCCTCATCACCCATCCGGTGCGGCCATCGCAGCTCATCACGCCGGAGAGCGTGGAGAATGCGCTTCGGGTGCTGCTCTCCCTCGGCGGCTCGACCAATGCGCTGATTCACCTGACCGCCATCGCCGGCCGCGTGGGGGTGAAGGTGGATCTCCGCCGCCTCGACCAGCTTTCCGAAGAAACGCCGGTGCTGGTGGACCTGAAGCCCACCGGCGAGGGCTATATGGAGGATTTCCACGCCGCCGGCGGCCTCCGCGCCCTGCTGCGTGAATTGCGCGACCTGCTCCATCTCGACTGCATCGACCTTTACGGCAGGACGCTGCGGGAACGGCTGGAGGAAGGCCCCGATTTCGTGGACCGCAGCATCATCCGGCCGCGGGCGGAGCCGATCAGCCCGGTGGGCGGCCTGGTCTCGCTCTTCGGCTCCCTGGCCCCGGACGGCGCCATCCTGAAGCGCAGCGCCGCCACCCCTGAACTGTTCGAGACCGAAGCACGCTGCATCGTCTTCGACGGGCTGGAGGACCTCGCCAACCGCATCGACGACGAGGCGCTGGACGTGACGCCGCAGGACATCCTGGTGCTGAAGAATGCCGGGCCGCTGACGCCCTCCGGCATGCCGGAGGCCGGCTACCTGCCCATCCCGAAGAAGCTGGCCCGCGCCGGCGTCAAGGACATGGTGCGGATGAGCGACTGCCGCATGTCCGGCACCGCCTTCGGCACCATTGTCCTGCACATCGCGCCGGAGGCAGCGGCGGGCGGGCCGCTGGCCCTGGCGCAATCCGGCGACCGCATCCGTCTTTCGGTGCGGGAGCGCCGCCTGGACCTGCTGGTGCCGGAGGAAGAACTGGCCCGCCGCCGCGCCGCCTGGAAGCCCGCGCCGCCCCCGCGCCGCGGCTGGGACAGGCTGGTGCATGAGCAGGTCCTGCAGGCACCGGAGGGAGCGGACCTCGCCTTCCTGCGGCCGGAAGGGCGGTGACCGCCTCCGCATGATCGCCGTCATTGGCGCCTCCGGCCGGTCGGGCGCCGCCCTTTGCCGGGCGCTGGCGACGCGCGGCACGGAATTCATACCGGTGGTCCGCGATGCCGGGCGCTGGGCCACAACCACTCTCGCCGCCACGCCGCGCATTGCCGACCTGCGCGATGCCGCGACGCTGACGGCAGCGCTGGCAGGGGCGGAATGCGTCGTCTCCTGCGCGCATGCGCGCTGGGCGCCGGCCATCCTCGCCGCCGCCCCGCCGCAGGCGCGCTGCATCTTCATGGGCTCGACCCGCCGCTTCTCCCGTTGGCCGGATGCACATGGGAATGGCGTGCGCGCCGGGGAGGCTGCCTTCCTCGCCTCCGGCCGCGCCGGCGTCATGCTGCATCCCACCATGATCTATGGCGCGCAGGGGGAGGACAATGTGCAGCGCCTGGCCGCATTGCTGCGCCGCCTGCCCTTCGCACCGCTTCCCGGCGGCGGCCGGTCGCTGGTGCAGCCGATCCATCAGGACGATGTCACCCGCTGCCTGCTGGCGGCGCTGGACCATCCCTGGGCAGGGCCGGAAACCCTGGTGGTGGCCGGGCCGGAGCCCCTGCCCTATCGCGACTTCCTCGCGGCGGTGGCGCAGGCCGCCGGGCTGGCCCCGCCGCGCATCGTCAGCCTGCCGGTGGCGCCCCTGATGGCGCTGGCACCGCTGACCCGCCTGCTGCCCCTCCTGCCGCGCATCCGTCCCGCCGAGATCCGCCGCCTGACCGAGGACAAGGCTTTCGACATCGGCCCGATGCGCCGGACCCTCGGCGTGGAGCCCATCCCCCTGGCGGAGGGCCTGCGCCGCACCTTTCCCTCCCCGTGCCGCGCCGGTTGACCGGTGGCGGACAAGCCTGCACACAGGCCATAAAGCCCGGAGACAGTCGGATGCCCGTCATCAATCGCATCGCCGAGTTCCACCCGGAGATGACCGCCTGGCGGCGGGACTTCCACCAGCACCCGGAACTCGCCTTCGAGGAAAGCCGGACCTCTGGCATCATCGCCGCCAAGCTCCGCGAATTCGGCTGCGACGAGGTGGTGACCGGCATCGCGAAGACCGGCGTGGTCGGCGTCATCCGCGGTCAGGGCGGCGGCGACCGCGCCATCGGCCTGCGCGCCGACATTGATGCCCTGCCGATCCTGGAGGAGACGGGCCTGCCCTATGCCTCGCAGAATCCGGGGCGGATGCATGCCTGCGGCCATGACGGCCATACCGCCATGCTGCTCGGCGCCGCGAAATACCTGGCGGAGACGCGCAATTTCAGCGGCACCGTCCATGTCATCTTCCAGCCGGCCGAGGAGAATCTCGGCGGCGGACGGGTGATGGTGGAGGAAGGGCTGTTCGAGCGCTTCCCGATGGAGCGCGTCTTCGGCATGCACAACTGGCCCGGCGCACCCGAAGGCACCTTCCTGTGGCGCGAAGGGCCGATCATGGCCGCGGTGGCGAATCTGGAGGCCGAGATCACCGGCAAGGGCGCGCATGGGGCCATGCCGCATCAGGGCAACGACCCGGTGGTGATCGCCGCCCATATCGTCACCGCGCTGCAGAGCATCGTCGCCCGCAATGTCGAGCCGGTGGAGGCCGGCGTCATCACCATCGGCCATATCCAGGGCGGCCATACCTGGAATGTAATCCCGGAGAGCGTGCTGCTGCGCGGCACCGCCCGCTGGTTCAGGCCGGAGGTGGGCGACCTGCTGGAGCATAAGTTCAAGGAGATCGTCACCGGCGTCGCCGCCGCCTTCGGCGCCCAGGCGGTCGCACGCTTCGAGCGCGCCTATCCCGCCACGGTGAACGACCCTGAGAGCACGCAGCTCACCCTGCCCGCCGCCCGCGCCGTGGCCGGAGAGGGCAAGGTGCAGGAGCTGCCGAAGCCCACCATGGGCGGCGAGGACTTCTCCTTCATGCTGAACGCCAAGGCGGGCAGCTACATCATGCTGGGCGCCGGCCGCACCGGGAACGACCCGCAGGTGCACCACCCGAAATACGACTTCAACGACGCCATCCTGCCGGTCGGCGCCAGCTACTGGGCAACGCTGGTCGAGCAGCTTCTGCCGCGGCAAGGATGAGGCGACCGGGCTTCCCGCGACCGGGAAGCCCGCCTCTCACGCGGCCTCGCGGGCTGCCCCAGCCTGTCGAGGAGGGGCGCATCCCGGTGCGGGCGACGCAGCATCGCCCCCGGATAGGCATTCAGGCGCTCCCGCAGCCAGAGCGCCATCGCCGGATCCAGGCGGCGCGCAGGTTCCAGCGGCCCGTCCTCATCCTCCGCTGCGGCCAGGGCTGGCGAGGGCGGCGACCTGTTCCGGGGCAAGCCGGCTCGCCCGAGGCAGGGCAACCCGGTACCCCGTCAGGCACCAGGCAGGTCGCCCTCCCCATTCACCGGCACGAAGCGGCCGTCCTCGGCAAGCATGACCAGCGATCCGGTATAGATGGCGAAGTGGCAGCCATAGAGGCGGAGCCGCCCCGCCTCCACCGCCTCCCGCACCCAGGGGAAGGTCATGAGGTTGGCAAGCGAGAGGCGCACCACCTCATGCTCGCAGGCCTCCTGCCGCGCCTCGGCGGGTTCGCAGGCCAGGACCCGGTCGCGCGCCTTCCGGGCGAGGCTGATCCACGGCCCGACGAAATCGCTCGCCTCCGGCGGCACGCCCTCCAGCAGCGCCCGCACGCCGCCGCACTGCCCGTGGCCCATGACCACAAGCTGCGAGACCTTCAGCACCCGCACGCCGAATTCCAGCGCCGCGCTGGTGCCGTGATGGGCCTCGTCGGGCTCATAGGGCGGCACCAGATTGGCGACGTTGCGCACCACGAACAGCTCGCCTGGCGCCGCGCCGAAGATCATCTGCGGATCCACCCGGCTGTCGGAGCAGGTGATGACCATGGCACGCGGGTGCTGCCCGTGCCTCGACAGGCTCTCGAAGCGCCCGCACTCGCGTGGCCAGGTCTGCTCACGGAAGCGCCGATAGCCGTCGAGGAGCTGGTCCATGGCCTTCCGCTCAGTGGCGGAAGTGGCGCATGCCGGTAAAGACCATGGCAAGCCCTGCCGCGTCGGCCGCCGCGATCACCTCATTGTCGCGGATCGAGCCGCCCGGCTGAATCACCGCCGTCGCCCCGGCCGCCGCCGCGGCCTGCAACCCGTCCGCGAAGGGGAAGAAGGCGTCGGAGGCGACGACGCTGCCGCGCGCCAGGGGCTGGTCCAGGCCAGCGGCCTTGGCGGCCTCCTCGCTCTTCCAGGCGGCGATGCGGGCGGAATCGACGCGGCTCATCTGCCCGGCCCCGATGCCCACCGTGGCGCCGCCCTTGGCATAGACGATGGCGTTCGACTTCACATGCTTGCAGACGCGGAAGGCGAAGAGCAGGTCCGCCATCTCCTGCGGCGTCGGCGCCCGCTTGGTCACCACCTTCAGCTCCGCCTCTGTCACCCGCCCGCCATCGCGCGACTGCGCCAGGAAGCCGCCTGCGACGGAGCGGAAGGCGAGGCCCGGCGCTGCCGGATCGGGCACCCCGCCGGTCAGCAGCAGGCGCAGGTTCTTCTTCTTCGCAAAGATCTCCTTCGCCGCCTCCTCGGCATCCGGCGCGATGACGACCTCGGTGAAGATCGCCGCGATCTTCTCCGCCGCCGCCGCGTCCAGCTTGCGGTTCGCGGCAACGATGCCGCCGAAAGCGGAGACCGGATCGCAGCGCAGCGCCAGATCCCAGGCGCTGGCAAGGTCATCCGCCATCGCCACGCCGCAGGGATTGGCGTGCTTGACGATGACGATGGCCGGCTTGTCGAATTCCGCCACCGCCTCGAAAGCCGCGTCGGTGTCGTTCAGGTTGTTGTAGGACAGTTCCTTGCCCTGCACCTGCACCGCGGTGGCGATGCCGGGCCGGCCGGTCCCGTCCAGATAGAAGGCGGCGCGCTGATGCGGGTTCTCGCCATAGCGCAGCCCCTGCCTCAGCACGCCCGCGATGGCGAGGCGCGGCGGGAATTCCTCCCCCTCCTGCCGGGCGAACCAGCCGGAGATCGCCGCGTCATAGGCGGCGGTGCGCGCATAGGCCGCCGCCGCCAGCTTCCGCCGCAGCGCGAGAGTGGTGCCGCCCTTCGCCTCGATCTCCGCCTGGACCTCGGCGAATTGCGCCGGCTCGGTCAGCACCACGACATGCGCGTGGTTCTTGGCAGCGCTGCGGATCATGGCCGGGCCGCCGATGTCGATGTTCTCGATACAATCCTCGAAGCTGGCGCCCTTCGCCACCGTCGCCTCGAAGGGGTAGAGGTTCACCGCCACCAGGTCGATCGGCGCGATGCCGTGCTGCTGCATCTGGGCCTGGTGCTCCGGCAGGTCGCGGCGGCCGAGCAGCCCGCCATGCACCTGCGGCACCAGGGTCTTCACCCGGCCGTCGAGGATCTCGGGGAAGGCGGTATGCTCGGAAACATCCTTCACCGGCACGCCGGCCTGCCGCAGCGCCGCGGCGGTGCCGCCGGTGGACAGGATCTCGACGCCCCGCCCGGCCAGGAAGCGGCCGAACTCCACCAGTCCGGTCTTGTCGGAGACAGAAAGAAGCGCGCGGCGGATCGGGACGAGATCGGTCATTTCAAGCACTCCGGCGGGGAGGGCCGCGGCATAGACCCGCCCGCCGCAAGCCGCAATTCCGGAAGCCCGTCGCTACAGCCCCAGCAGGTCCAGGGTGCGGTTCACCACCTTGGCCTCCGTGAACCGCTCCAGTGCCCTTGCCCGCCCGGCCTCGCCCATGCGGGCCCGCAGCGCGGGGTCGGCCGCCAGCTTCGCCAGGGCGGCGGCCAGCGGCTCCACCGTGGCGGGTGGCACCAGGAAGCCAGTCTCGCCCTCCACCACCTGCTCGCGCGGGCCGCGCACATCGGTCGCCACCACGGGCAGGCCGGTCAGCATGGCCTCGATGACCGACATCGGCAGGCCTTCGAAATGGCTCGGCAGGGCGAAGACATCCGCCGCCGCCAGCACCCGCGCCACGTCATGCCGGTAGCCGAGGCGGCGGATCCGCGCTCCCAGCATCGCCTCCGCACGGGTGAAGTGGGGTTCCAGATCCTCTCCGTGGTCGGAGTCCAGGCGCTCCCCCACGACCCAGAGCGTCGCGCCCGGCACGCCCTCCATGGCGCGGAGCAATTCGGGGTAGCCCTTGTGCCGCACCAGGCGGGAGACGGCGACCACCACGCAATCCTCCGGCCCGGCGCCGAATTCCGCCCGCAGCGCGGCACGGGCCGCCGGATCGGGGTGGAAGGCCGCCGGATCGCGCCCGTTCAGCACCGCGACCGGACGGCCATGGATGCGCAGGCGGCGGGCATCCTCCGCCTCCTCCTCGCTGACGGTCAGATAGATGTCGGTGATGCGCCCCGCCGCCCATTCCAGCCCGAGCGACAGCCCGCGCCGCCAGAGCGGCCCCGGCTGGTTGAACAGGTAACCGTGGCAGGTATAGGCGACGCGCGGCACGCCCGCCGCCCGCGCCGCCGCTCGCGCCAGTATGCCGCTGATCGGCATATGCGCGTGCACCAGGTCGAAGCGCTCCGCCCGGAACACCCGCAGCAGCGCGCGGAAGGCCCGGGCCTGCGCCGCCGGGTTCAGGCTGCGTGCCATCGGCACCGGGATGATGCGGAAGCCCTCGGCGCGCGGCAGGTCCAGCAGCGGGCCCTCGGCGCAGATGCCCACGACCTCATGCCCGCGCGCCCGCGCGCCGCGCATCAGCGGCAGCAGGAAGTGCCGCAGCGAGAAATCGACGTTGATGACCTCTGCGATTTTCAGGGGCGGGGTCAGCCTTCCGGCGGCGGCTCGCCCGGCATCGTCGCGCTGACGCGGTTGATCGCCCATTGGATCGTGTCCTCGCCAGGCTCCGCCTGCAGCACGATCTGCTGGGTCCGCCGCGCCTCGCCGCCGAGATAGACGCTCTCCTCCACCGCCACCTTGGCGCCCTTGGCGCGCAGCCGCCAGCCATGGCCGGAGGGCAGGCGCAGCAGCACCCCCTCCCCGTCCTGCACCGGGCTGGCCACCACCGCAGGATGCAGGTGGAAGCGCACCAGGAAGGCGGGGATGGGCGTCCCTGCTTCCTGCATCTCCACGATGTCCTCGCCGCGCAGGTCGTCGCCCGTCTCGGCCAGGTAGAGCCGGCGGCGGTGGACGGCGCCGAAGGGCTTGCGCCAGCCGTCATGGCTGGCTTCCAGCCATTGCGCCCCGCCGGCCTCGTGCCGGTCGGCCTCCACCCGTTCCGGGCGGCGGCCCAGGCCCTCCTCCTTCAGCTCGCTGCTGTTGGTCTCGGCCAGGACCAGGGTCGAATGGGCGGCGGTGGCGCGCAGCGCGTCGCGCCACTCGCCCTCGGCCGCCGGAGCGGCACCACAATTGACGATCACCCGGTCGCGCCCGACCGACATCTCGAAGGAGAGCGTCCCGGCATGGGCGAAGCGGTCCGCGCCGCGCGGCAGGCCGGAGCCCACATCCCGCGCCCGTCCGGGCGGCGGCGGCCCGGTATCGGCGATGACCAGGGTGCGGCCGGCCTGGAGGCGGTGGAAGCCGCTCTCTTCCAGGAGCATCGGGGCGCGGCCTCGCGCCTGGCCCTGGGTCAGCACCAGATCGACCTGGGCGGCCCCTTCCTCCCGCGTGCCGTTGAACAGCGCCAGGCCGCCATCGCCGTGGCGGAACAGGCGCAGCGCCTGGCCGGCGCGCTCCAGCACCGTCGCCAGCACCGCCGGGGCATTGATGCCGGCACCGTGCAGCAGGTTGCGGATCTCGATCAGGTCCTGGATCGCCGCCATCAACTGGCCGGGGGAGCGCTCCACATGCCCGCCATCCGGATGGAATTGCCGCTCCAGTTCGCCCGGCAGGAAGCGGAGCGCCCGGTTCATCCAGGCCTCCTCCTCCAGCGCCACCGCCGCGGCCATGGCGCCCTTCAGCGTGACCAGCGCGCCGCGATGCAGCGCCTCCGCCGGCAGGCTGGCGACCACGCCGCGGGCATCCTGCGCCAGCCGGACCAGCAGGCGGCGGCGGAAGCCGTCCTCCGCCGTCGCGGCCACGAAGTCCCAATGACCGAGCCAGGCGGAGATGCGCGCCGCCGCCACCTCCGGCGCCTGGGCGAGTTCCTGGTCGGAGCCGCGGGCCAGCCAGTCCTCGGTCAGGTCGCGGGCGCGCAGCCGGGCGGCATCGGTGCCGAGCGCCCGCAGGTCGCGCAGCCAGGCGAAGCCATGCGCAGCGGCGCGCCAGGTGATGGAGCCTGCGGCCTCATCCCAGCCCTCGGCACCGCGGGCTTGGCCCTCCGCCGCCGGTTCCAGCCGGCGGGCGGTGCCATGGACCTCGAATTCGCCCCGCATCAGCCGGGCGCCGCGATTGGCGTCGCCGGGCCACAGGTCACGGAAGGCGCGGGCCGGCGCATCCGGCACCTTCACGGGCTTGAGGCCGGAGAGAAAGCGGCGCGTGGTCCGCAGCAGGTCGCGCATCAGCCACCCCCCTCCCCGCGCAGCGCCCGGATGGCCTGCGCATAATCCGGCGCGCCGAAGACGGCGGTGCCGGCCACCAGCACATCGGCGCCGGCCGCGATGCAGCGCGGCGCTGTCGCGGCGGTGACGCCGCCATCCACCTGCAACGCGATCTCCCGCCCTGACGCCTCGATCATGCGGCGCAGGGCGGAGATCTTGGGAAGCTGGCTGTCCAGGAAGGACTGCCCGCCGAAACCGGGATTGACCGACATCACCAGGATAAGGTCGCAGAGGTCGAGAACATTCTCCACTGCCGAAACCGGCGTCGCCGGATTGAGAACGACTCCCGCCCGCTTGCCCAGGCCCCGGATGGTCTGCAGCGTCCGATGCAGATGCGGGCCGGCTTCCGGATGCACGCTGATGAGGTCCGCCCCGGCCTTGGCGAAGGCCTCCAGATAGGGGTCGGCCGGGCTTATCATCAGGTGGACGTCGAAGGGCAGCGGGCAGTGCTTCCGCAGCGCCTGCACCACCACCGGGCCGAAGCTGATGTTCGGCACGAAATGCCCATCCATGATGTCGAGGTGCAGCCAGTCGGCGCCGGCCGCGGCGACGGCACGGACTTCCTCGCCCAGTCGGGCGAAGTCGGCGGCGAGGAGGGAGGGGGCGATCCGGACAGGGGCGGGCGGCATCCGGGCGGTTCTAGCGGCGGGGGTCCGGCGGGGGAAGCCGGGGATGGCTGGTCGAATCGGGAAAGGAAATTTTACATGCGAGAAACATCAAGGCGCATTTTTCCCCTCTTCCGGCCTTGGCCCGATCAGCAGTTGGCCTTGTGGCCTGCAATTTCTGGCCAAAGCCTCCCCCGACCGAACCGGGCCGGGCAAGTCGGCCCTCGGTGCTTTGCACCAACCGTTGGGGCGGCGCCTCGACCGCCCGCATATCGGCACCGTCGCGAACGGAGCCAAGCAGAACGGCGGCCCGGACCGGCAATGGTCCATACAGACCGCAGAGACAGGCCCCGAGTACCAGCAGGCGAAGGAGGCGGCAGCTGAGGCCGTCTGACGGATTCCATGAAGCTGAGTTTCAGCCGGATTCCTGGGCTGCCTGATCGGTGATTCATGGTGTGTCGGTTTGCGGGGGGCCGACATGCTGACGCGAATGAGCAAGTCCGGGCAGACGCCGGGGCACGAGTGGTTCAGACCCAATCCGAAACAGTTTTTAACTCAGAACCATGCTCCTGGGGTGGTATCAGATGCCTGCGCCATCACCCAGGCATTGATGGCAAGGTTGGAGCCCATGCTGCTGGCTGGTCCAGCAAACAGCGCACATGGAGGACAAACCAATGACGCACCCCAAGAACGACCAGGCGGTGGTGAACTCCATCGAGGCCCCGGAGGCTTCCATGGAGCTGACCGATGCCCAGCTCAACGATGTGGCAGGCGGCAGCGTCTGGAGCGGTATCGGGCATTTCGCCTTGGGCGCTGCCGAAGCCATCGGCGGCGTTGTGGAGACCGGGGCCTCGCTCGGGGCTTTAACACCGATCGGTGTTATCGGGATCGCGCACGGTGGCTACGAGATGGCCAAGGCCCTGGATGAAATCTTCACCGACGGAAAGGGCGGCCTCCCCTGACCCAGGTTGCGATCGGCTGAACGCCGAATCACAACGAGGCCTTCAGTCCGGTAGCCCGCCCGGCATTCGATCGGATCGATGCCGGGCGGGTGTCGTGGTGCCCTCCGGAGCCCCTCTAACGGCGGCATCCCAAGCCGCGATGCCACGCAGCGCGTCCGGAAGCTCCCGGAAGGCACACGGCCACATCGCCAACTGCTTCGGCGCATCCTGCCGATCTGCCGCGCGGGGAGGATGGGTGGCACAGGTCCAGGCTGACAGCGCCAGCCTCCGGCCCCGCACGGGAATGTCACCTCCGGCGCAAGGGCTCCCCCCTCCCCCGCCACTGACCCGCGCCCCGGTTCTGTGGGATCGTGGCGGCGATCCGGCTGGATCAATCCGGACAGGAGGACCGCCATGCGCCTGCGGATCCTGTGGCCTCTGGCCTTGCTCTGCGCCGCCCTGCTGCTGCCTCCGCCGGCACAGGCGCAGCAGGGGGTGGAGTGTGACCCCAAGCTGGAAACCTCCTGCCCCAACGGGGCGCGCTGCGAGGTGCCGCTGTGGAACTTCCTATTCGGCGGCGGCGGCCGGTGCAGCATCGGCAGGCTCTGCAACGCGGATAGCGAGTGCCGGGCCGGCGAGGCCTGCATCGCCAGTCGTTGCAGCTTCCGGAGCTGCGTGGCGGACAGCGACTGCAGCGCCGACACGCGCTGCACCGGCGGCGCCTGCCGCCACCAGACCCAGCCCGCCTCCTCGCCTGCCGCGCCGGCGCAGTGAGGCGCGCGACGCCTTTGCCCTGAACCGCGGACCTATTCCCGCGCCCTGAAGCGGGCGACGAAGAACCCGTCCATCCCGCCCCGCTCGGCCCAGAGATCCGGCCGGGTGCGCAAGGTGCCGGCGGAGGTGACCGCCTCCCCCAGGCCCGGCACCTCTTCCGCCCGCACCGGGTCCGGTTCCAGGCCGAGCGCCGCCGCCGCCTCCAGATGCGCCTCCCCCTCCTCCGGCTGGAGGGAGCAGGTGGCCAGCACCAGCCGCCCGCCGGGCTTCAGCAGCCGCGCCGCATTGGCCAGCAAGGCGCGCTGCGCCTCCGCCATGGCCGGCACGTCGCGCGGGCGCTTGAGGTGCGGCACGTCCGGATGGCGGCGGATGGTGCCGGTGGCGGTGCAGGGCGCGTCCAGCAGCACGGCATCGAAGCGCGCACCGCCGGCATCCCAGGCCGCGGCATCGGCCTCCACCACCTCAGCGGGCAGGCGCAGCCGGGTGAGGTTCTCGTGCAGCCGGGCGGCGCGCTTGGGGTCGCGCTCCACCGCCGCAACCGAAGCGCCGGTCGCGGCAAGCTGCGCCGTCTTGCCGCCGGGCGCGGCGCAGAGATCGGCCACCCGCTCCCCCGCCCGCGCCGCCAGAAGGCGGGCCGGCAGGGCGGCCGCGGCGTCCTGCACCCAGAAGCCGCCCTCGGCGAAGCCGGGCAATTCCGTCACCCGCGTCCCCGGCGGCAGGCGCAGGCTGCCGGTGGGGAGCATCTCCCCTCCTTCCGGCGGGGTGGCGCCCGGAGCCAAGGTCAGGTCCAGCGGCGCCTCCCGCCGGTGCGCTGCGGCGATGGCGCGCACCGCCGGGCCATAGGCATCGTGCCAGGCGGCCCAGAGCCAGGGCGGCGTGTCCAGCCGTTCCGCATCCAGCCCCTCCAGCGCCGCCGGCCCGGCCTCCGCCACCCGCCGCAGCACGGCGTTCACCAGCCCGGCGAAGGGCCGCGGCGCCAGGGCCACCGCATTGGCGACGGCGGCATGCGGCGGCGTGCCGAGCAGCAGCAATTCCGCCGCGCCGATGCGCAGCGCCAGGCGGACCACCTCCGGCGGCTCCCGCCGCAGATAAGGCTCCAGCACCGCGTCCAGCGAGCCGGTACGGCGCAGCACCATGGCGGCGATGCGGTGCGCCGCCGCCCGGTCGCGCGGATCGAGGCGCGGGGGCAGCGCGTCCAGCGCCTCCTCCAGCGGCCGGCGGCGGGTGAGAACGGCATCCAGCAGGGCCAGCGCGGCGCGGCGGGCGGGGGAGGCGCCCATGGGGCGGGGGCTCGGGGGCATGAGGCGGCGATTTATGCCGCTCCGCCCTCGCTTGCCAGACGGACCGCATGCTAGTCCGCGCATCCATGCACATCGCCCCTCTCGCCAGCGAGCACCGCCCCTTCGGCCAGGTGTCGGAGACGCTGGAGCGCCGCCCGAAACTGGTCCTGGTGCTGCTCTGCCTGGCGCTCTGGCTGCCGGGCTTCTTCACCCTGCCGGCCACCGACCGGGACGAGGCGCGATTCGCCCAGGCCAGCCGCCAGATGATCGAGAGCGGCGATTATGTCCGCATCCATTTCGGCCAGGAGGAGCGGAACAAGAAGCCCGCCGGCATCCACTGGCTGCAAAGCGCCTCGGTGCAGGCGCTGGAGGCGACGGGGCTGGGCGACCGCTCCGATATATGGGCCTACCGGGTGCCGAGCCTGCTCGGCGCGCTGCTTGCGGTGCTGGCGACCTTCCATTGGGGCCGGGCGCTGGTCGGGCGGCGCGCGGCCTTCCTCGGCGCCGCCATGCTCGCCTCCTCCCTGGTGCTGGTGGCCGAGGCGCATATCGCCAAGACGGATGCGGCGCTGCTGGCCACCATCGCCGGCGCCATGGGCCTGTTCGGCCAGGCCTATCTTCGGCCCGGCGTCTTCACCGCGCGGCAGGCGGCCGGGTTCTGGCTGCTGCTCGGCCTGTCGGTGCTGCTGAAGGGGCCGATCGGGCCGATGGTGGCGCTGCTGACCGGCATCACCCTGGCGGTCGTGGACCGCGGCGCCCCCTGGCTGCGCGCCCTGCGCCCGGCCTGGGGCCTGCCGCTGATGCTGGCCGCGGCGGCACCCTGGTTCGTCGCCATCGGCATCGCCACGGAGGGCCGCTTCTTCGAGCAGGCGGTCGGCGGTGACATGCTCTCCAAGATCGGCTCGGGCGAGGAGAAGCACTGGGGCCCGCCGGGCTACTACCTGCTGACCTTCCTCATCGCCGCCTTCCCCTCCGCCTGGATCGTGCTCTGCGCCCTGCCGGCGGCCTGGCGCGACCGGCTCTCCCCCCCGACGCGCTTCCTGCTGGCCTGGATCGTGCCGAGCTGGCTGGTCTTCGAGGCGGTGCAGACGAAGCTGCCGCACTACACCCTGCCGGCCTTCCCGGCGCTTATGCTGCTGGGCGCCGCCTGGGCCATGGACCCGCTGCGGCGGATGCCGCCGCGCTGGCTGCGCTGGCTGGGGGTGGCAGGGCTGGCCCTGGTGGCGCTGGGGCTGGGGGTGGCGGCCCTGGTAGCGCCCTGGTCCACCATGCACAGGATCCTGCCGGGTGGGCCGCTCGTCCTGCCGCTGGCGGGGCTGCTGCTCTGGCTGGTGCTGCGCGCGGCGCGGCTGGGGGAATGGGGCCGGGCCGGACTGGCCGGCGCGCTGCTGGCCGTGCCGCTCTATGCCGCGGTGCTGGAGGGGGTGGTGCCGGGGCTCGCGCCGCTCTGGATCGCACCGCGGCTGCAGGCGGCGCTGGCGGCCGAGGCGCCCGGCCTGAAAGCCGCCGATTTCGGCATCACCGGCCATTCCGAGCCCTCGGTCGTCTTCGCCATGGGCACGGAGACGCATCTGCTGCGCACCGGCACCGACGCCGCGCGCTTCCTGGCCGCCGCGCCGGGGCGGGTGGTGGCCGTGGGCAACCGGGCCGAGGCGGATTTCCGGCAGGAGGCCGCCGCCCTGTCGCTGCAACCGCGGGAGATCGGCACGGTGACAGGGCTGAACTACTCGCGCGGCCGCTGGGTGACGCTGATCCTCTACCGGGCAGGACCATGATCGAGTGGGCGACGGAGCTGGTCGCCGCCGGGGGCCTGCTCGGCCTCTTCCTGCTGATGGTGGCCGAGAACCTGTTCCCACCCATCCCTTCCGAGGCGATCATGCCCCTGGCCGGCTTCGCCGCGGCGCGCGGCCAGATGTCCCTCACCGGGGCGATCGCCGCCGGGGTGGCGGGCTCGGTCGTCGGCAATGCGGTGTGGTTCGAGGCCGCCCGCGCCTTCGGGACGGGGCGCATCTACCGGCTGCTGGACCGCTTCGGCCACTGGGCCGGGCTGGGACATGCGGAGCTGCGGCAGGCCGAGGCGGCGCTCCGCCGCAACGGCCCGGCCGCGGTCTTCCTGACGCGGCTGATGCCGGGGCTGCGCACCGTCATCTCCATCCCCGCCGGGCTGGTGGAGATGCCGCGCTGGCCCTTCTACATCTGGACAGCCCTCGGCACCGCGGTCTGGACCGGCGGGCTGGCCGTGGCCGGCTTTGTGCTGGAGGACCGCTTCCACCTGGTGGAGGCATGGGCCGGCCCGGTCGGCTTCGGCATCATGGGGCTGGTCATGGCCGGGATCGGCTGGCAGCTCTGGAAGGGACGGCGCGGCTGAACGGCCCTGCTGGCCGGAGGGTGCCCCCCTTCCCTCCAGGCCGGATCGGGCCAACCATGAGGCGGAACGGAGAAGGCCACGACCCGGCCGCGAGAGAGGACGCCATCCATGCCACAGGACGCTGCCCGCGCCTGGACCCCGGCCGAGTTCCGCACCCTGGTCCTGGTCTCCGGGGCGCATCTGGTCAGCCATTTCCACATCCTGGTCCTGCCGCCGCTCTTTCCCCTGCTGCGGGACTGGCTGGGGGTGGGCATCGTCGAGCTTGGCTTGGCGCTGACGGTGTTCAACGTCGTCTCGGGCGTGGTGCAGACGCCGATGGGCTATGCGGTGGACCGGTTCGGCTCCCGCGCCGTGCTGGTCGGCGGGCTGTGCCTGGCGGCGGTCGCCTTCGTGCTGCTCGGGCTCTTCGGCACCTATGCCTGGCTGCTGGCGGCGGCGGTCCTGCTGGGGATCGCCAACAGCGTCTACCATCCGGCGGATTACGAGATGCTGTCCCGCGCCATCGGCGAGGCGCGGATCGGCCGCGCCTTCTCCATCCACACCTTCGCCGGCTATCTGGGCGGCGCCATCGCGCCGGGCGTGATGCTCGGCCTGACGGCCCTGGTCGGGCTGCCGGCGGCGCTGATGGCGGCCGGGCTGGTGGGGCTGCTGGCGGCGATCCCGCTGGTCTTCCTCTCCGTGGCCGATGCGGCGCCGACGCGGGTGGCGGTGCAGCGGGTGGCCGGGGCGGGCGGCCCGGCGACTTCCGTGCTGACGCCGGCGGTCATCCTGCTGACCGCCTTCTTCACCCTGCTCAGCCTCGCCACCGGCGGGGTGCAGAATTTCTCGGTGGTGGCGCTGGTCGGCGGCTATGAGGTGTCCCTCGCCTCAGCGAACCTGGCGCTGACCGGCTTCCTGTTCCTGAGCGCGCTCGGCGTGCTGGTGGGCGGGGTGATCGCCGACCGCACCAGGCGGCATGGCGATGTCGCGGCGCTCGGCTTCGGCGGGACGGCGGTGCTGATCGCCCTGGTCGGGCTGGTGCCGATGGGGCCGGTGCCGCTGGTGCTGGCGATGTCGCTGGCCGGCTTCCTCTCCGGCATGATCATGCCCTCCCGCGACATGCTGGTGCGGGCGGCGGCGCCACCCGGCGCGGTCGGCCGGGTCTTCGGCATCGTGACCACCGGCTTCAACATCGGCGGGACGCTGGGGCCGATGCTCTATGGCTGGCTGATGGACCATGGCGAGCCGAAGCTGGTCTTCGCCGTCTCCGTCGGCTTCATGCTGCTGACGGTGGCGCTGGCGCTGATAGGCGACCGGCGGATGAAGCGGCTGCAGCCGGCGCCGGCGGGGGAATAGGCGAAAGCCGCCTATTCCGCCTCCCGGTGCACGTCATGGGTGACGATGCCGGGATCCTCGGGCGGCAATTCCAGCCAGTCCCGCTGCGCCAGGGTGCGGCGGGTGTCCTCGTAGCCGCCCTGCCAGTGCTCCCGCATCGTCTCGGGGCCGAATTCGTAGTCCTTCGCCTGCCCCTCATAGGCTTTCTGCTGATAGATCAGGTGCAGGATGGCGATGCGCGGCAGGCGGGCGAGGCGCTCCCGCATCGTCCGCTCCTCCGCGGTCAGCGCCTCCTCCGGCAGTTTCGACAGCGCCTGTTTCAGCGACAGCTCCCAGCGGCGCCGCCGGGTGAAGGCATCGGTGTTCATGCGAGTGCGGGAGGAGTAGCGGATGTCCTTCTCCCGCCCCAGCACCTCCTCCATGTCACGCGGCAGCGGGCCGCGGGCGGGGAACAGGTCCACCTGGAAGACCACAGTGTCGTGGCCATTGGTCTCGTCCTCCAGCAGGTACTGGAGCGGCGTGTTCGAGACCAGGCCGCCATCCCAGAAATACTCGCCCTCGATCCGCACCATTGGCAGCCCGGGCGGCAGCGCGCCGGAGGCCATGACATGCTCCGGCCCGATCCGACGCTCCACCGTGTCGAAATAGCGGAAATTGCCGGTCATCACATTCACCGCGCCGACTGCCAGCTGCGGACGCCCCTCCGGTTGCGCCAGCAGCGTCCAGTCCACCAGCTCCTCCAGCGTCTCCCGCAGCGGCCCGCTGTCGTAGAAGGAGGTGGCGCTCTCGCTGCCACGGGGCGCCAGCCAGGGATTGACCGGATGCGGCCGGAACAGGCCGGGCTGGCCCAGTGCCAGGGTCGCCCAGGCACTTTGCAGGTTCCGCGCCTTGCGGAACTCGTCCCCGTCCGGCGTCACCGGCCAGACCGGGCGCGTCGTCACCTTCTCCCAGAAGGCGCGGAGCCGTTCCAGCCGCCGCTCCGGCGGATTGCCGGCGATGATTGCGGCATTGACCGCGCCGATGGAAACGCCGGCCAGGAAATCCGGCTCCAGCCCCGCTTCATGCAGGGCTTGGTAGACCCCGGCCTGGTAGGAGCCGAGGGCGCCGCCGCCTTGCAGGACCAGGGCGATGCGGCTGAAGGCGCATGGGGTCGACGGGACGGGGTCCATCGGAATGCTCCGCTGGGGCGGGCATCCTAGCTGCTCCCGCCCGCCCCGCCTCCCCCATCCTGCCCGGCAGGGCTATGCTGCGGGGCACGGAGGGACGAAGCATGGCCGGCACCGCGGGCGCGAACGACCAGCAGGCGCAGCTTCAGGCGCTCTATGCGGAGATGCGGCCGCACAACCTCTATCCGCTGTGGGAGGTGCTGCACGCCCTGGTGACGCCCACCCCCCGCTCCCCGGCCCTGGCGCATCTCTGGCCCTATGCGCCGGCCCGCGACTACCTGCTGCGCGCCGGCGACCTCATCAGCGCCGAGCAGGCGGAGCGCCGGGTGCTGATCCTGGAGAATCCCGGCCTGCCCGGCAGTTCCGCCGTCACGCCCAGCCTTTATGCTGGGCTGCAACTGATCCTGCCGGGCGAGGTCGCGCCCTGCCACCGCCACACCCAATGCGCGCTGCGCTTCGTCATGGAAGGCGACGGCGCCTATACGGCGGTGGACGGGGAGAAGGCAGTGATGCGCCCCTTCGACCTGGTGCTGACGCCGAATTGGCAATGGCACGACCATGGCAATGAAAGCGGCCGGCCGATGATCTGGCTGGACGGGCTCGATATCCCGACCGTCCGCTTCTACGATGCCAGCTTCGCCGAGCGCCTGCCCACCCCCTCGCAGAGCGAGGCCACGCCCCCCGGCGACAGCCTGCGCCGCTACGGCCGCAACCTGCGCCCCTTCCGCGCCACCGCCGCGGATCGCCGCCCGGCGCATCAGCCGCTCTTCCACTACCCCTATGCCGAGTGGCGGGAGAGCCTGCTGGCCCTCGCGGCGGTGGAGGCGCCGGACCCGCATCTCGGCCATGCCATGGAATTCGTGAACCCGGCCGATGGCGGCCCGGTCATGCCGACCATCGCCGCGCATGTCCGCCACCTGCCCGCCGGCTTCGAGACGAAACCCCGCCGCAGCACCGACGGCACGGTCTTCGTCGTTGTCGAGGGTCGCGGCACGGCGCGGGTGGAGGGCCGCGAATTCCCGCTGGCCGAGCGCGACCTGCTGGTTATCCCCTCCTGGCACGCCCTGGAATTGCGGGCCGAGAGGCCGCTGATCCTGTTCGGCTATTCCGACAAGGCGGCGCAGGAGAAGCTGCTGCTCTACCGGGAGGAGCGGCAGGCGGCCTGAGCGGCGCCGCAGCGGCGCCCCGCCGTCACCGCGCCCCGGCCAGTCTTGGCATCCGGTCCGGAGAGGCGGCGATCTCGCGTGCCGCCGCCCCCCAAGCCGCGAGCCGTTCCGGCCCGGCCGGGTGCGTGTCCAGCAGTCCAGCCGTCACCCGGCTGCTGCCGGACCCGGCCAGTTTCACCCAGATGCCGGAGGCTTGGTCGAGATCGTAGCCAGCCCGGGCGGTGATATAGGCCGCAAGGTAGTCCGCCTCGCGCTCATCCGCCTTGGAATAGGCCAGCCGCCCGGCATAGGCGCCGAGCCCGGAAAGATCGCCCAGCCCCGTATAGGCCTCGAGGGCGGCCCCGACCAGGGCGCCGAGGGTGGTCCGGGTCTGCGCGCCGGCGACGTGCCGCGCGATGTGATGCGCGAATTCATGCGCGACCACGGCGGCCAGTTCGGCATCATTGTCCACGACGCGCAGCAGCCCGGCGGTCACGGCGATATCGTCGGAGCCGGCAGCATAGGCGTTCACGGTATCGGACGGGTCATAGGCTATGCGGAAGCTGCAATTCCGGCCGTGCTGCGCCTGGCAGATGGCCTGGGCGGCGGCGGCGATGCGGGTGGCGACGCGGCGCAGCATGGCCTTCTGCTCCTCCGGGCCGCGTGCATGCTCGCGCAGCGGGGGCGCCGAGGCGATCTCCCGCTGCGCGGCGGCGAGCGCCCCCTGGCCAGGATCCGGCAGGCTGTATCGCGGGCCGCAGCCGCCGAGCAGGGCGGCGGCGAGCAGGAACGCCGGAAGCATCCGCAGCATGATGGGGCCTCCGTTCAGGGACCCGGAACGCGGACAGAACCGGTGCAGCCAACGCCGGTTTCCGGCAGGCGGGAAGGGCTGGGCGCTGCGTCTCATGCCAAGACCGCAACAGCGCCGGCGAACCCCTCCCCTCGCCCATGCGTTCCGGTTGTGACAGCAGAGGGACCGGATCCATGTCCGACCGGAACAAGGAAAAGCACCATTCCAGGCATTACGACTCCCGGCCCGGCAGCGCGCCGGACCGCAGCGAGCAGATCGGCTCCATCGACTCCTTCCCGGCCAGTGATCCGGTCGCGTCCACCACTGCCACCGGTTCCCGCGCTGTCTCACCGCAGGAGATGATGGATCAGTCGAATTCGCCCCCGGCGAAAGCGGATGATTGCGTCCCCGTGACTGCCCGCTTCCGCAGCCGGGAGGCCGCCAAGCTCGCGGTGGAAACCTTGGTGCGCGAAGGGCCGATCGACCCTCGTCAGGCGGAGATCACCCGGGCCGATGACGCGGTGACGGTCAGCCTGACCATGCCTCGCGGGGATGCGGGCCGGATCGGCGATATGCTGAAGCGGCAGGAGGGCTGCCTGGGCTGACGGCTGGCCGAGATCCGTCGAGCCGGCGATTTACGTCCTGGGCGTCGCCGCCCAGGACGATACTGGCCTATTCCGCCACCGGCGCCGCATGGCCCGGCGTGCCCGGCAGGGGCACGCCCTTGCTGGTGCTGTATTCGAAATGCAGGGCCTCCCCAGGGAAGACGCGGGGGTGGATAGCATGTGCTGCCATCGCCGCCTCGGAGAAGCCCTGCAGGATCAGCTTCAGCTTGCCCGGATAGGTGGCGATGTCGCCGATGGCATAGATGCCGGGGGTGGTCGTCTCGCAGGTGGCGGGCGTGACGGTGATGTGGCTGCGCTCCAGCCCGAGGCCCCAATGCGCGATCGGCCCCAGGTCCATGGACAGGCCGTAGAAGGGCAGCAGGTGATCGGCGGGGATGGTCCTCGTTTCCCCCTTCAGCGTGGCGACCACCACGCCGGAGAGGCGGGAGCCGTCGCCCTCCAGCCCATGGAGCTGGTAGGGGATGGCCATTTCGATCTCGCCCCGTGCCGCGGCCTCGTCCAGCCGGGCGGCGCTTTCCGGGGCGGCGCGGAATTTCGGGCGGCGGTGGACCACGGTGACCCTGGCCGCGATCTCCTTCAGGCTGAGCGCCCAGTCCACGGCGGAATCGCCACCGCCGGCGATGACCACCCGCTTGCCGCGGAAATCCTCCCGCCGGGCCACCAGGTAGCGGACTGCGCCTGAGGCCTCGTAGCCGTGCAGCCCCTCCAGCGGCGGGCGGTTGGGGCCGAAGGCGCCGGCGCCGGCGGCGATGATGACGGCCCGCGCCCGGATCACGTCGCCCATGGAGGTTTCCAGGATGAAGATGCCGTCCACCTCCTGCAGCCGCTCCACCCGGCGGCCGAGCAGGTAGAGGGGCGTGAAGGGCGCCGCCTGGCGCTCCAGCCTCGCGATCAGATCCTGGGCGTCGATCGCGGGATGGGCGGGGATGTCGTAGATCGGCTTCTCGGGATAGAGCGCGGTGCATTGGCCGCCGATGGCGTCCAGCGCGTCGATCACGGCGCAGCGCATCCGCAGCATGCCGCATTCGAACACGGCGAAGAGCCCCACCGGGCCCGCCCCGATGATCGCGACGTCGGTCTCGACGGTTGCGGTCATGGCGTCTTCCTTCATCAGGCCGGGCGTCATAGAGGAGAGCCGGGGCCGGCGCCACACCTGGAGCCCCTTGGGCAACACAGCCCTTGCATGTGCGGCCCGGCCCTTGAAGCGGCACCACCCCGCCGCAAGACTCCAGCCCCAGCACGAGTCCCGGATCCGATGGAAGGCCCGATCACGGTGCTATTGCCCGACCTTGCCGCGACGGAGCGCCTGGCCGCCCGCCTCGCCCCCGCGGCGCGGCCGGGGGATGCGCTGCTGCTGCAAGGCCCGCTGGGCGCCGGCAAGAGCGCCTTCGCCCGCGCCTTCCTGCGCAGCCTGGCGGGCGACCCGGCGCTGGAGGTGCCCTCCCCCAGCTTCACCCTGGTGCAGAGCTACGACCTGCCCGGCGGGGTGGAGGCACATCATTTCGATCTCTACCGCCTCTCCGGCCCGGCAGACCTCACCGAGCTTGGCTGGGAGGAGGCGCTGCGGGGCATCGTGCTGGTGGAATGGCCGGAACGGCTGGGCGCCGAGCGGCCGGCGGATGCCCTGACCGTTACATTGTCACATGGCAAGGGCGAGGAGGAGCGGGTGGCCACCCTCTCCGGCTGGCCGGATCGCTTGGAGAAGCTACTGGCGTGAGATTTCCGGACCCCTTCCTCGCCGCCCATGGCTATGGCGCCGCGGAGCGCCACCCCCTGCCGGGCGATGCCAGTTTCCGCCGTTATATCCGGCTGGTCGGCGGGCCGCGCCCCGCCCTGCTGATGGA
>Ga0182742_1001675_pt1 | contig 27136 bp, 19 predicted proteins | sample eDN5th37CBELigMG_FD_128880 | JGI IMG/M metagenome (GOLD analysis project Ga0182742, IMG submission 128880) | Enriched Miracle-Growth compost microbial communities from Emeryville, California, USA - eDNA 5th pass 37_C BE-Lig MG (version 2)... ...
AATTGTGCCGAGCACTATTGGGCCGAAGGCCGGTCGCCCCCGTCGTCGGATTTACGGAAGGAGTTGGGGATCCAATCAAAAAGGCCGAACTCGCTTCGAAATCCCACGACCCCCACCCGGCCCTGCGGGCCCGACCCCACAAGTGGGGTTCCCCCCGCCCCCGGCGGGAGAGGGAAATGGAGGCCGCCTCTTCCTCACCTCGTCATCAGCCTTTGGGCTTCGGCTTCGAGGAGGTCGCTGTAGGCGACGGGGTACTCGTAGTCGGTCTCCAACTGCTTCAGGGGCTCGGGCAAGGCGGCCAGTTGGTCGGCGCATCGTTGGCGGATCTCCTCCAATGATGGCTGGGGGGCGACCGGTCGGCCATCCTTGAGGATCGGAACGAGGAGCGGCTCGCCCCGATTCGGCGGCGGTTCGTCGGCTCGGGCGGCGAGGTCGCTTTCGAAGCGTCCGTCGGCGCCGACGCGGCGGTAAACCTGCTTCGCCGCCGGGTAGGTCTTCTTTCCCGGCGCGAGCTTGTAGACTCCCCTGCCCTCCAGTTCGACGAGCTTGTAGACCATCGACAACGCCGGCGCGTCGCGCGAGGTGACCAGCTCGGTGCCGATGCCGTAGCCGTCGATGGGAGCGTTGGTCGCGGTGAACTCGGCGAGGCCGGTTTCCTCCAGGTCGCCGGAGGCCAGGATCTTGACGTGGCTTTTGCCGTGGGCGTCGAGGATCTCCCGGGCCCCTCGCGCCAGGTCGGCGACGTCGCCGCTGTCGATTCGGATCGCGGCCATCGGCGCGTCGAGCGTCGCGGCCAGGCGAACCCCTTCGAGGGTGTCGTAAGTGTCGACCAGCAGCGTCGTCGAATCGGGGAAGACGCGGGCGTAGGCTTCGAACGCCTCGCGCTCGGTCTCGAACGCCTGGACCCACGAATGGGCCATCGTGCCGACGCAGGGGATGTTCAGCCGTCGAGCGGCCTCGACGTGGCTGGTCGCCGCGAAGCCCGCCAGATACGCCGAGCGCGCCGCGAGCATCCCGGCCTGGGGGCCGTGCGCTCGGCGGGCGCCGAACTCGAACAGGGGCTTGCCCGCCGCGGCCAAAACGATCCGAGCCGCCTTCGAGGCCACCAGGGTCGGATAGCCGAGCGAGGCCAGGAGGAACGTCTCAACCCACTGGGCCTGCGGCAAAGGGGCCGTCACCCGGACGAGCGTCTCGCCGGCGAAGACCACCGTGCCCTCGGGGATCGCCCACACGTCCCCCTGGAACCGAAGCGAGCGCAGGGGCTCGAAGAACTCCGCGGGGAGCGACCGGAACGCCGGCCACGCGCGAAGCTCGTCGATCTGATCGCCCGAGAACGCCAGTCTCGCCAGGTCGCCGATGGCCTGTTCCAGCCCGGCGAAGACCAGGAACGAGCGGTTGGGCGGGAGCCGTCGGACGAAGACCTCGAACGTGGCCGTCTTCCCGGCCATCCCGTTGGCGTAATAGCCGGCCGCCATCGTCAACTGGTAAAGGTCCGTCAACGGCCCCAAGGCCTCGGGATCGGGCCAGAGCGAGACGGGGGGCGAGGGGTTCATCAAGGGGCTCCAATTCCTCGACGTCGCAGCAACCAGAGCGGCGCGTCGGTCTCGGCCGGCCGCGCCGTCCGGGCCGCGCTCGGGTCCACGTCGAGCAGGGTCGGCCAGTTCAAGGTCGTCGGCTGTTCGCCGACCTTCTCCCAATGCTCCAGCAGTCGGGCCGCGGCCTCGTCGGCGTTCCCCGATTGCCGAAGCTGCGCCCAATCCACCAGCGCCCAGCGGCCCGAGACGTCGCGCAAGAGGCCCTCCAGATCCGCCTCGACCCGCGCTCCGGCCCCGCCCGCCAAGTAAAAGATCATCGGCGGTCGGGCGAGGACCCGCAAGCCCGACGCCTCCTCGGGCAACGCGGCGAGCGTCGCTCCAACGGCCCGCCGCAACGAATCGCTGGGGGCGAGCAAGCCGGTTCCGCGCTCGGCCGGGCTTGGCGTTTTCATCAACACGAGCCCCTGAGCCAAGGCCGCGAGACAGCAGGCCGCGAGGATCGACAGCCGCGCCGGGGAATGCTTCGATCGCGATTCTCCCGGCGCGAGCAACTCGGCGATCAGGCCCGCGGCGGCGATCCAGCCCAGCGATTGGATCGGCAGCCAGAGTCGGGCGTAGGGATGGTAAAACGGGGTCAGGATCGAGAGCCCAAGCCAGGCGACCCCCAGCAGCCGACGCCCCGGTGAAGCGTCTCGGCCTTGGAAGACAAGCCACCCGAGCCCCACCCACCAGAGCATCGTCGGAGCGACGATCCCCGTTCCGACCACCAACGCCAGCGCCGTCAATCGCCCGAATTCGGGTCGCGCTCCGCCGCGTCCGAGCCTGCTCGCGATCGCCGCTCCGAGCGCCAGAATCCAGCCGGCGACGTTCCACGGGAAACCTCCCGACAGCGCGCTGAGTTGCTCAAGCTGGGCCCGCCAATGGGCGAACCACGAGCCGAGCGAGCCAACGTAGCCCCCGTGATGGGCCATCAAGGCGCGATAGCCGCCGTGGTTCTCGACGAACAGGAACCAAGGGGCGTAGACCAAGGCGGCGACGATCGCCCCCAGCAGGCCGAACCCCCAGGCGCGGGTCTGACGCGCCACGGTTCGCCGGGAGGGGTCGCCGAGCGTGATGGCGATCAGGGCGAGGATCGTCGCCGCGCCGAGCGTCCATCCGCTGTACTTGAAAAGCTGCGCGACGCCGACCGCGATTCCGAGGGCGATCCCCGAGCCGACCCCCGGGCGCTCCAGGAACCGTTGGGCGACGATCAGGCCGACGAGCCAGCAAAGCAGGAACGAGGCGTCGGTCAGCGCCATGCGCGAGAAGGCGACGTGAACCCCCGAGAGCGCCGCGAGGGCCGCCGCGGGAGGTCCAGCCCCCGCCCCGAAGGTCCGATGGGCCAACCAGGCCGCGGCGGGAATCGTCAGCGCGCCGGCCGCGATCGAAACCAGGATCGCCGAAACGTCGCCGGCGCCGAGGATCGAATACGAGAGTCCGACCAAAAGCGGGAACCCGGGCGGCGCGTACGGAATCACCAGGGGATCGAACGCCGAGAGCCCTTGGGGCGAGAGCGACCAAAGGCCCGCGATCGCGTAGATCCCCTCGTCGAAATGGACGAGCCCCAGCCGTCCCAGGCCCCAAAGACGAAGGAACAGCCCGGCCGCGGTGATCGCGGCGACGAGCGCGACGTCTCGGCCGATCGATGGCTCGCGGGCGATGGAGGAGGCTTGGCTCATGGATCGTGATTGTACACGAGGCGAGCCCGCCCGTCGCGTCGCGGATGTCGAATCCCAACATCGTCGCCGACCGTCGTTATCCCGGGAGGGCGGAGCTCTTCGCGCCTCGCGAGCGTTCGCCGCTCTAGACGCAGCCGGGCCAGCGGGGGGCGTTGGTTTCGATTCGCCGGGCGCCGTCGGGCGCGCCGATGATTAGGACGTCGCAGAGACCGAGGAACAGCCCGGTCTCGAAGACGCCGACGACCGATTGCAACCGGGCGTCGAGCGCTTCGGGGTCGTCGAGACCCGGGAAGCGGCAGTCGACGATCAGGTTGCCGCCGTCGGTGACGAAGCGCTCTCCGTCGGCGTTGAGCCGAATTTCGGTCTCGGCGCCGAGCTTTTGAAGCCGGCGTTCGACGTGCTTCACTCCCATCCGGCTGACCTCGATCGGCAGCGGCGAGCCGACGCCCAGGCGATCGACGACCTTTTCGGGGGAAACGATCGTGACCCGTCGCTTCGCGGCGCAGGCGACGATCTTCTCGCGGAGCAAGGCCCCTCCCCTCCCCTTGATCATCCGGTACTGGGGATCGATCTCGTCGGCGCCGTCGATGTTGATGTCGAGCGTCGGCGCGTCGTCCACGTCGCGCAAGGGGATGTTCAGCTCGCGGGCCATCTCGGCGGTGGCGACGCTGGTGGGAACGGCGACGATCTCCAAGCCCTCTTGGGCGACCCGCTCGCCGAGGCGTTGGACCAAGAGCGCGGCCGTCGAGCCGGTCCCCAGACCGACGACCATCCCGGATTGGACCAATTCAGCCGCGCTCCGCGCTGCTTGAAGTTTCGCGGAGTTCGTTTCCGATGACACGACGACGCGCCCTGCGTTGGAGGAGAGGCTAATTCATCGACCGAAGGGGGGAAAAGTCGGGGCGACTGGATTCGAACCAGCGACCTCCTGCTCCCAAGGCAGGCGCGCTAACCAAGCTGCGCTACGCCCCGAACGGCGGCAACGCCTTCGCATCGTATTCGTTTGGTGGCGGATTGGTCAAGTCGGGCTCGTCGCGCGATCGACGGTTCTTCGCTCCGCGGCGGCCAAAGGCCAGCGGATCCGGGCTTTCACCCGGGGCTCGCGCGACCAGGAAAGTTTCCCGCCGTGCTCGGCGACCACGCGCGCCAAGAGCGGCAGCGACAGCGAGGCCGTCGTCGTCGACAGCGACCCCGGCGGGGATGGGAGCGGAACGGGCGACGGATCGGCGGGCGTCTCGCCGGCTCGCTCGCTCCAGGTGATCGCGAAGCCGTCGCCATCGGCGATCCAGCGCAGGACCGCGCGGCCTCCCCGGGGAAGCGAAGCGGCCCGCCAGGCGACAAAACCGTCGAGGGCCGTCCCGAGGAACATCGGGTCGAACCGCCCTTCGCTCTCCTCCTCGGGCGCCTCAAGAATCAGCTCGTTGCCGTTTTGCCGAAACCAGTCGATCCAGGTCGCCCCGCGCTCGCCGACCAGCGCGCCGAATCGACCGTCGATCAGCGTCAAGGGCATCGCCTGGTAAATCGTTTGAAGCCGAGCCTGGAACTGCTCGACCTCGCGATAGGTCTGGTCGATCTCTCCCCAACGCTCCGAATCCGCCTGAAAGCCGCTTCGCTTCGCCAGGTAGAATCCCATTCGAAGGCTGTTGAGCAGGTTTCGAAATCGATGGTTGAATCCTCGCAGGGATTGCTGCAGCGCGTCCAAGCGGCCTCGATCGACGAACTCAAGCAGGCCGTCGCAAAGCCGAGGGGCCGCCGATCCTTCATGCGGTTGTGGGGGCATCTTGGGTGTGCACCTGATAGGCGTGGAAGTGTGGTCGACCGGGAACGTCGAACCTCGTTCGGCCGTCCGACCTCTCTGATGATTCCAACGTAATGCCGGCTTCGGCCGCTCGCAACGCGGAGGCGCTTCAGGACCGAACCCCCATCTTGGTTCCCGTCCTGTTTGGCCGCTCGCCATCACGGAGATCAGGCAAACCCGATGCCACGTCGGACGAATTCATTCGGTCGAATCGTAGGTGTTCGCGGGGAAATGAATTGAGGACGGCGGCGCCCCATCCTCAGCGGGGCGCCGCCGTCCTCAAAGCGAGCGCTTGGCTTCTCGAATTCCCGCGACGAGGCGGGGAAATGGGAAGTTCGGTTCCAGTTGGTGGGGCGGACAAGACCCGTCCCGCCCCGGCCATCCACCATCCACTACCCGCCGCGGATCATGGCGCTGACGCGCTCGAATTCCTCTTGGTTGTTGTAGTCGATGATGATCTGGCCCTTCTCCGGGGTTCGGGAGCGGATCAGGACGGCGGTGCCGAATCGCTGGTGGAGGTGTTGCTCCAGCTCAACGAGGTGCGGGGGTTTAACCGCCGGGCCGTGGGCCGGGTCTTTGCGGATCCGCGTTTTGGCGGGGGTGGGAACGCCGGTGGCGACCAGGGCCTCGGTCTGGCGCACCGAGAGGCGTTCGGCGATCACCCGTCGGCAAGCGGCGATCTGGGACTCGGCGTCGGCAAGACCCAGAAGCGCTCGGGCGTGCCCCTGGGTGATCTCGTTGTCGCGAACGGCCAGCAAGACGTCCTCGGGAAGATCCAGCAGCCGGATCAGGTTCGAGATGGTCGAGCGGTCCAGGCCGAGCTTCCCGGCCAGCTCCTCCTGGGTGCCGCCGTATCGGGAAAGGTATTCGCGGAAGGCGGTCGCCTTGTCGACGGCGTTGAGATCCTCGCGCTGGAGGTTCTCAACCATCGCCAGCTCGAAGACCCGCTGGTCGTCCAGCTCCATGACGCGGGCGGGGATGTCGTGGACCTGGGCTTCGATGCTGGCGCGAAGCCGTCGCTCGCCGGCGATGAGCTGGAAGCGGTCGCCGTCGACGGCCCGGACCAGGATCGGTTGAAGGACGCCGTGCTGGCGAACCGAGTCGGCCAGCGCGGCGATCTCGGCGGCGGGAAAGTGCCGGCGGGGCTGATACGGATTCGGGTCGATCTGGTCGACGGGAATGCGGCGCAGCTCCGATTCCTCAAGGTCTCCCGGCTCGAAGCCCCCCTCCTCCCGGCCCAAGAGCGACTCGAGCCCACGTCCCAAGCGTCGTTTATTCACGGTCGATAACCTCCATGACAAGTTCCGTGTAGGCGCGAGCCCCCCGAGCCCGAGGCGCGTAGTCGAGGACGCTCAGGCCGTGGCTGGGCGCCTCGCTGACGCGCACGTCTCGGGGGATCAGCGAATCGAAGACTGTTCCATCGAAATATTCTCGGACCTCGCCAACGACCTCGTTGGCCAGGTCGAGCGTCGGGTCGTACATGGTCAGCACGATCCCGCCAATCTCCAGCCTGTGGTTGTCGCGCGACTTGGCGTGTCGGGCCAGCTCGATGATTTGCGAGAGCCCCTCCATCGCGAAGTACTCGCACTGGATCGGGATGTAAAGCTCGGCCGAAGCCCCGAGCGCCGCTCTCGTGAGCTGCCCCAGCGACGGGGGACAATCCACGAAGACGTAGTCGAAACGTCCCAGCTCGCCGGCCAATTGCTGGCGAAGCGTCGAGGCCCGCTGGCGATTCGAGGCCGACAGCGCGTCGGCGTCGGCCAGGCTCTGCGAGCCCGGCAGCACGAACAAGTTCGCCTGCGAGGTCTCGACGACCTCCTCGGCCAGTGGCTTTCCCGCCAAGAGCGGGTGCCTTCGAGCCGGCTCGACGCCCAGCCCGCTGGTCGCGTTGCATTGGGGATCGACGTCGATCACCAGCGCGGTTCGGCCCGACTTGGCCAAGCCGGCCGCGATGTTGATCGCCGTCGTCGTCTTCCCCACTCCCCCCTTTTGATTGGCCACGCTAATAATCTTGGCCATCTTCAAACCGCCCTCCGCGCTGGCCCTCCACAATCGACTCTGGCTGGTTCATCGGCCAACGCGGGCCAAAACTCGATACGACTCGCGCCGAGGTCCCCTTCCCTCCGAAGACGGGCAAGCCGGGCAAATTCGACGGGCGGCCCCGCGCTAGACGGTTTCTCCAGCCTTCCTCAACGCCGGGGAGACGCCAATTTGCCCGACCGTCAGGGAAGCCGGGCGCGAGCGCGCGGAGATTCCGCGCGGCCCATCATCCTTCTCCCGAGGGCAAGATTCTTCACCGTCGACGCAACCCCATCCATCAGATCTGGCTCACGCGCGGGAGAGCGACCGAAAGCCCCGAAGGGGCGATCGTCAATAGCCGGGGGTGTGAACCCCTGGGAGCCCGAGGCCATCGGACCATTTGCCCGGCGAGCCACGGGGCGGCGGAAGCCCCATCGTGGACGGAGAGCGGCCGTCGCCAAGCAGCCTTACCCAGCGCGCATGACGGTGAATGGGGAGAGGCCCGTAGGGCGGGCATCGCCCGCCGGGGAGCGGCCGTCGCCGAGCGTCCTTCTCCCCCTGGGATCCGGAGACCATCGGACCATTGGTCCGGCGAGCCGCGGGGCTGGGCGGAGAGGGGACGCGACGCCCCGCGAGGCCCGGGGGTTGACACCCCCGGCTATGGACGGCCGCCCCTTCCAACCAATGGCCTCGCGCGGGGTCTCCGGCGCGCCAGCCGTCCATCGGATACAGGGTTGCGTCGAGCGTGAAAATCTTGCGAGGGGGAGATGGAGTAGCCGTAGGGTGCGTCGGCGCTGCGCTTGACCACGGGGTTGGGCCGCTTCGCGCGGGAATTGCAACGCAATCGTTCGCCGCGCTAACGATCCGACGGATTGCTGTAGCGCCTGTAAAGGTGGCCGAGGCCCAGGTCGTGGATTTCCGCCTCGACGTCGGCGTCGTCGGTCGGGTGGATGGTTTCCTTCAGCTCCAGGACCAAGAGTTCGATGAACTTGGCCCGGGCGCGCTGGAGGTTCTTGCGGAAGGCTTCGGGCGAGACCCGGGCGCCGGTCTGCGCGCTGAGTTTCTCGGCGATCTCATCGATCGGGGCCTTGGGATGGTCTCGGCGCAGTTGCAGCACGGTGGCGTAGCGGTTTTTGGGCGTGGTCGCCTGATAGGTTTCGAGCCGCGACCAAACGCGCTTCAAGACGGCCTCGCGCCAGACGCGGTCGAAATCCGCGTCGGTGCTGGACGAGTCGTCCAGCAGGTCGCCGGGCGGCAGGGGTTGGAGCTTCCGGGTTCGAAAATGATCGATGACCAGGCGATGCAGCACCGTGCGGAGGTAGTCGCGAAACCGCCCCTTGGCCTTGTCGGCGCCGGCCAGCTTGCCGGTGAGGAGCTTGGTCCAGAACTCCTGAAGCACCTCGTCGGCGAGGTGTCGGTCGCGGACCTTCAGATGGATGTAGCGCGTCACCGCGTCGTGGTAGCGGCCCACCAGCTCGCCCATCGCCTCCTGGCTCCTGGGGCCCGCGCCGTGCGCGCTGGTGATCGTGGTCCAATTGGTCTGAATTTCGGTCAGCCGTTCTTCGGGCATCGCAACGCGTCCCATCCGAGTCGAATCGATCCAGGATCCCGATCCCACCGCGGCGTTCCCAAAGTGGAGACCTTCGCGAGTTGTGGCTGGGTTTCACGTGAAATCACGGCCTCGCCTCGCCTCCCTCCGCGATCGCGTCCATTCGTTATTCTAGGACATTCTTGGACTCGACCGCGACTTGGCGGTTCGAAAGCCGCGCGACGACGAATCCGCCGCGTTGAAGTCCACCCGCGATCGCCTGGAAGACGTCGGACACGAAGTACGCCCGGCAGGACTCGAACCTGCGACCGACGGTTTAGAAAACCGTTGCTCTATCCGTCTGAGCTACGGGCGCGCTGGGACGTCGCGACGCGGGAGGTGGCCGATTCCTCAGAGGAACATCGAAGAGGATCCTTAGCGAATGGGATGCGCCCGGCAGGACTCGAACCTGCGGCCTGCGGTTTAGGAAACCGCCGCTCTATCCACCTGAGCTACGAGCGCCGCGCCGTCGCCGAAGGCGAACCGCTTAGGGATAGATTCTGATCGGCGGCGGGCGTTCTGTCAACCGATCGCCGCGGCGACCCGAGCCGTTTGTCGACGGCTTCGAACCTCTCCGCGGCGACCTCCGTCCTAGGATGACGGATGGGGGCCCTGTTCGAGCCTCTTGAACGTATCGTATCATGAACGAAACAGGCGGCGCGCGCCGCGGCGTCAGCTCCACGTCGATGTCAACTCTGGGATTGCTCACGAGGGGATGGGCGGCACCATGTCCGAGGCTCAGCCGGCCAAGACCGATTCGTATCGCTTTCGGCTTGGAAGCTACGGCGTGTTGAACTCGCTGGGCTCCGGCGGCATGAGCTCGGTCTACCGGGCCGTCCATCTGGAGTTGGGGCGCGAGGTCGCGCTGAAGGTCCTTCCCCCGCACATGGCGAAGAATCCGACGGTCTTGCGGCGATTCATCGGCGAGGCCAAAAGCGCCGAGGCGCTCGAGCATCCCAACATCGTCTCGATCTACGATCGGGGAAGCGACCAGGGACAATACTATCTGGTCTTGGAGTACGTCCGCGGGGGCGACTTCCACGATTACGTTCAGCGCCATGGACCGATGGACCCGGCCGAGGCGGCCGATGTCGTCAGGCAGGTGGCCCAGGGGTTGGAGCACGCGGCCTCCCGCGGCCTAATCCATCGCGACATCAAGCCGTCGAACCTGCTGCGGACCCCCGAGGGACGGGTCAAGATCGCCGACCTGGGCCTGGCGCTTCGGGCCGAGGACGAGGACGAGCGCGTCACCCGAGAGGGCACGACCGTCGGCACGGTCGATTACATGGCCCCGGAACAGGCGCGCGACAGCCGAGCCACCAGCCTCTTCAGCGACATCTACTCGCTCGGCTGCGCCTTCTATTATCTCCTGACCAGCTCGCCCCCCTTTCCCGGGGGGAGCATCGCCGAGCGCCTGAGCCGGCACGCCCGGGAGCCGGCCCCCGACGTCCGCGCGAAGCGACCCGAGGTCCCGCCCGCGCTGGCGGCCATCGTCGCCCGGATGATGGCCAAGCGTCCCGAGGATCGGTTCGCGAGCTACTCGGACCTCTTGTCCGCGCTCGACGCCGCCGCGCCGGCCGCGACGGGTCATGAGACGAGCATCGCGCTGATTCCGATCGACGAGCCCTCTCCGGTCCCTTCCGCGCCCCGGGCGGGTGGTCCGGGAGCCGAAGCGCTCGACGCGCCCCGCCGGCCGATTTCATCGCTGCCGGAGATCTCGCTGGCGAGCCTCGCCCCGGCGCTGCTTGAGGACGACGACGAGCCGGTCTCCCCCCGCCAAGTCCCGATCGCCGCGCGGCGGCGGTCGACGATTTCGATCGGTCCGCGCGGCTCGACCCTCTCGGATCGCGCCTGGCTGATTCGGTGCGTCGTCTTGGGCTTCCTGACGATCGTGGTCGTCATCGGGCTCGATCTGATCTTGAGGCCCTACCCGAACTTCTCGCCGATCGAGACCACCGACGAACCCGAGCCGATTTCGGCGAGCCGGTGGCCCGAGCCGCCGACGACGCCGACTCCGCCGCCACGAGTCGAGCCGCCGCCCGCCGTGGTCGACTCGCCGCCCCCTGAAACGCCGGCCCCGGCCTGGATTGAGCCCAAGGATCCGGCTCTCGGCGCCGGCCCGCCCAAGTCGTACCCCGACGAGGTCTTGGCCGAGTACCTTCCGGAATGGGGAAGGGAGCCCATCCCCGACCAGATCGACGGCCCGACGACGCGGGTTCGGCGCGTGGCCGAAACGCGCGAGGCGGGCTCGGTCGCCTCGCTCCGGCTCGCCTTCGACGTCCCCAAGGGGACCATCGAAATCGACGACGCGGGCCCCCACTTCATCGACGACGCGCGGGTCTCGGGCGAGACGCGCCTGGTTCGGGCCGGCTCGGGCGTTCGCCCGGTCATCCGAATCGGGGGGACAAGCTCCGACGCGGTTCGGGCGCTTCCGGGGGTCTTCGCGCTCGACGGCCGGACCTTGATTCTCGACTCGCTCGACCTGGTGGTCAACGTCCGGGATCTGGGCATGAATCAGCGGGCGCTCTTCCACTGCGCGGGGTCGCGGCTGACGCTCAAGAATTGCACGGTGACGATCGTCAATCCGCTCCGCCTTCCGTTCGTCCTCCTCCGAGCCGACGATCCGGCCGGCCGGGAGTCGCGGGTCCGAATTGAGGACAGCCTCATTCGCGGCGACGTCGCGCCGTTGATCGACTTGGGACGAGGGCCGACGGAACTGATGATCGCCGAATCGGTCCTCTTCGGCGAGGGGCCGATCCTTCGCGTGGCCGACGCGGAGTCGCCGGCCCGCCATCGGCTGTACGCGCTGGGAAGCGCGCTGGGGTGTCGGGGCCCCTGCTTCGACCTGGGCGACGGAGGCAAGGCCGCGGGCTTGTCCGGCCGGCTCGTCGCGAGCGCCTTCGATTGCGCCTTTGGCCGGTTCGCCGGTTCGGGGGTGTCGAGCCTGGCGACGAGCGGCGATCCCGACGCGGACCTGGGCCGATTGCTTCGGTGGCGGGGCGAGGCCAATATGTTCTCGGGCTGGGGGAGCTATTTCGCGAGCGGTCCCGAGGCGACGATCCGGGTTCGCAACCTTCAGGGGTTCCGCTCCACGTGGAACAATGGTTCGGGCGACGCCCGTGAGATCGCCGCCGAGTGGCCCGCGCCGCCGGCGATCGCCGACGCGGTCCCGGATCTGATGGGGCCGCTCGCGCCTGGGTTCGAATGGCTGATCGCGCGGGTCGCCCGCCCTCGCCCGTACCTTCTGGCCCGCGCGATGTTGACCTTCCCGGTGCCGAATCCTCCCGAGGTCGTCGCCTGGAGAGCCGAGAACGAGGTGGTCGAGTTGGTCTTCGACGCCGACGCGGGCGAGTGGGGCGGCGACCTTGGGGCCTTCCTGCGCGACGAGGCCACGGCCGATCGGCGTCATCTCCGCGTCCGAGTGGTCGGCTCGGGCCACCGTCGCGTGTCTCCGGCGAGGCTCCCCGACGGCCTCGTCTTGGAAATGCGGGTCGAAAAGCCCAAGGCGGCCGACGCCCCCTGGCTCACCTTCTCGCCGGCGCCCGAGGCGCGGGGCAAGCCCCTCTTGGAGCTGCGCGGCGGCGCCTTGATCCTCTCCCGGTTCGGATTTCGGGTTGAGGACGGCTCGGTCCCAGAGTCGCTGCTGAGGGTCGACGACGGCCATTTGATCCTGCAACACTGCGAGCTGTTGGGGCCGCAGGAGACGGACGCGGGTTCGTCCGAGTTTCGACTGGTCGATTTCCGAGCGGCGTCGACGAAGCCGAGAACTTCGCCGCCGGGGCCTCCGATCTTCGCCGGGACGGTCGATCGGCCCGTCTGCATGGTCTCCGAGAGCGTCTTGGCGACCGGGGCCTCGGCGATCCGGGCCGAGGTCGGCGCGGGGCTTTTGGCGCTTCAGGATTCGTTGATCGCCGCCCGGGGCGACGCCGTTGATCTGACGCCGGCCAAGGTGGCGCGAAGCCGCTTCGCCGCCGACCTGCGGATCGACGGCTGCACGATGGTCTCCTCGAGTTCGGTGATTCGCTTGGCCGCCTGGCCGGGAGCGGCTCCGGGGCCGGATCGCCCTTGGCTGATCACCAGCTCCAACACCGCGTACCTCGACTTCCCGGATCGAGATCGCGCTCCTCGCGAGAGCGTCTTGTTCCGGGCCGACGAGTCGAGCTTCGCCCGAGGAGAGGTCTTCTGGCGGCAGTCCAACGACGCGGTGGAGGTCCACGGCTTCGCCGCCGCCGGCTCCGGCCAGCCCTCGAACAGAACGCGCGACATCGTCTCTCAGTGGGTCAACCTCTGGGGAAGCGACAACATTCGAGGGACCAGTGGTCCCCGACCCGGCGGCCCCGCGCCGAGCGTCCGATTCCTGGGCTCGACCCGCCCGGGACGGATCGAACCGACCGCGCTGATTCTCGACCCCGGTTACCACCCCGGCCGCCCCTCGCTCGACCTGGGCCCCGACCCCTCCCGGCTTGGCGTCGCCTCCCACGCGCCCAGCCCCCGCGATCGCTGAGAGCGGCCGCGCGCTCGGGACCGCGGCCCGCGCCGCGTTCGCTCGTGGACGGCCTCCGCGAGGCCGGGATCGGCGTCGGATTCTCCACGACCGCGCCGAAGCCTCGGGCTCCGGCTACAATGGGCCGGCGCGCGGCCAAGCCCCGCGCGCTTGTTGTCGACGACACCTGGAACACCCCGAGGAATCCCGCTCATGCTTTTGGATTTGGCCCGGCCCGGCCGACGAGGATGGTTCGTCGCCGCCGGGTTGGCGCTGTTGGCCGTTTCGGCCTGTCGAGATGGATCCGACCCCGCCGCGAGTCGCCAGGCGGCATCGAGCGACGGAATCCCCGCGGCGGCGGCCGACGCGGTCATGACCGCGCATCTCCGGGGGCTCGGCCTGATGGAGCGGTACGAGTACCCCGAAGCGGTCGACGCCTTCCGCGAAGTCCGCCGGCTGGCCCCCGGCTGGACCCCCGGGGCGATCAACCTGGCCATCGCCCTGCTCAACGACGACGAGCCGCGAACCGAAGCCGAAGCCGAGGCGTCGCCGAGCCGATTCGACGAGGCCCTCGACCTTTTGGCCGAAGCCCTGGAGCGCGACCCGGAGAACCTTCGCGCCCTCTTTTGCCGGGGGGTGATCCTGGCCCAAAAGGGAAGCCTCGCCGAAGCCCATGAGCTTTTCTTGGAGGTCGCCCGGCTCGACCCGCTCGACGCGGCCTCGTGGTTCTGGGCCGCGACGACGATCACCGACGCGGACGACCCGTCGAAGCCCCCCGGCCCGGCCGAGGCCGAGGCCCAGATCGAGATGTTCGAGAAGGCCCTGGCCGCCGATCCCGCCCTCGCCCCGGCGTACTACCGGCTCGCCTTCGCGCGCCGGGAGGTGGGGAACGTCGCGCTGCAAAGGGAGATGCTCGCCCGTTGGGCCGAAATCAACCCCGACCGGATCCAGGACTCGCCCGGCCCCGGCAATCGGCTCGAAGCGGCGTACGGCGTGATGGGGCGGCACGGCTTGATCGTCTCGCCGCCGGCTCGAGACGAGCGTAACGCGTCCGCCACCGCGCCCCCGCCTCGATTCGCCCCGGCCGAGGCGTTTCATGTGAAACTCGCCGACGGGGATCGCTGGGCCGCGCCGGGGGATTTCCAGGGCGAGCGCGCCCTCTTCGGCCGCGTCCGTTCCAAGTTCGGCGCGGGCGTGGCCGCCTTCGACGCCGACGGCGACGGCAAGACCGACCTCTATCTAACCTCGGCCATCGTCGGTCCCAACGGGCCGCGCGACGTCTTGCTTTTGAACAAGGGGGCGGGGAGGTTCGAGGACGCCACCGCCGCCTTCGGCCTCTCCACCAATCGTGCGAGCCTCGGCGTCGCCGCCGCCGACTTCGACGCCGACCGCCGCGTCGACTTGTTCCTAACCGGCGTCGGCGGCAACGTCCTGCTCCGCAACAAAGATGGCGAGGGCTTCGAAGATCTGACCGAATCGCTGGGTCCCCAAGATCCCCCCGCGCTCTCGCTCTCGGCCCGCTGGCTCGATCTGGACCAGGACGGCGACCTCGATCTCGTCGTCGTCAATTACACGGCGGCCGACCGCGCCGACGCCGCCTTCCTCGACGATCAACCGCCGCCCCAGGGTCTCCGCAACACGGTTTACCGCAACGACGGCCAGCCCGCGCCGATTCCGGGAACGCCCTCGCCCGCCTGGGCGCCCCTGGCCGCGGCCGACATTGTGGACGCCGAAAAGGGTCTGTCGATCAACCTCGTCCCTTGGACCGGCTCGGACGTCGAAGCGCTCCGGGGAGGCGACGCGCCCCATACCGGGATCGCCTTCGGCGACTTCGACGGCGACGGAGACCTCGACGCGATTCTCTCGGCCGACGGCGCGCCGGCCACCGCCGCGCTCAACGATCGGCTCGGGCGTTTTCGCGCGGTCGCCGTCGACGGCGTCGCATCGATGGAGGGCGGCTCGGGAATCCTGGCCGCCGACTTCGACGGCGACGGCCTCGTCGATCTGGCGATCCCCTCGCGCTCGGGCCGGGTCCGCGTCTGGCGGAACGCCACCAACCGACAACTCCCGGCCGAGCAAACGATCGGCTTCGAGCCCTTGCCGACCGACGCCGAAGGATGGCGCGCGGCGATGGCGGCCGACCTCGATCTCGATGGCCGGATCGACCTTTTGGGACTTCCATCCCGCGACTCGCAAGCGATCGCCTGGGCGCGCAACGAAGGGGGGCGACTGGCCGCCGCGGGTCTCCACGCGCCGAAGATCGACGGCGAGGCCGCGGCCGTCGCGCTGGTGGATCTGACGGGAGACGCTCTCTCCGATCTGGTGATCGTCCCGCCCGGCTCGCCGCCGCTTCTGGCCGAAAACCTGGGCAACGGCAACAACTGGCTGGCGATCCGGCTAGAGGGGCGCTGGCGCGTCCAACCCCAATTATCGCGGAGCAACTCCCAGGCGCTCGGCGCCCGAATCAACGCGCGGAGCAGGGGGCTGAACGCCGCCCATCACAACGCGACGCCCGACGCCGCCATGGGCCAGTCGGTCGGGCCGATCACGCTCGGCCTCGGCGATTCGACGGTCGCCGAGTTGGTTCGAATCCAGTGGCCCGACGGAGTTGTGCAGAGCGAGCTGAGCATCCCCGCGAATCGAGAGATCGTCTTCGCCGAGCTCAATCGGAGGATGGGAGGCCGCCCGGTGCTTTTCACGTGGAACGACCAAGAACTCGCCTCTCCCGGCGCCTTCTTCGGCGGAGGAGGCATGGGCGATCCGGTCCCGCCTCATCGATGAGGCGCGAGGCTCGGTCAAAGGGGCCGACGCGCTCGCCCGTCGGCCTCTTCCCTGGTCGATCCCCCGGCCACGAGAGCGGCGACCAACCGCGTTGCGCGCGAGTTCCAATGGGAGGGCGAGGCTCCCGCCGAGCCCCGCGCAACGTCCCGGCTCGGCGGGAGCCTCGCCCTCCCGAATCCGTCCCTAAGGGGCGCGCTCCACACAACCGTTCGCCGCCATGGAACGCGACGGCCACGCCGGCCGGCCGGCCGGCCGGCTCACATGGAGTTTCGCGAAAACTTTCCGGATGTGGAAAAATCTCCGCGCCCCCTTGACCGCCCATTTTCCGCATATACAGTTATCTAGTGGGAAGCGGAATGCGCGATCCGTTCGCGCAAACCGTGTCCCTTGTGCCGTTACGGCCCTTACATCGGATGGTTTGCGCGGCAGGCGCAATGGGCGACGGAGAGGAGCGAAGATGCTGGTTCTCTCACGCAAAAAGAACGAGAGCATCATTATTTGCGACAATATCACGGTCACGGTGATCGAGATCCGAGGCGACAAGGTGCGCCTTGGCATCGAAGCGCCGAAGGACGTGACCGTGCATCGTCGCGAAGTCTACGAAGCGATTCAGAATCAATCCCGGTCCCAGGACCAGGGAACCCCGGCCGTCAATCCCTGACCCGACCGAACCGGTCTCCTCAGGAACCGCTCACCCGAGCTTGCCTCGCGAATCCACAACGAGCCTCCGCCTGGACGAATCGAGTCGATTCCCATCAGGTGGTCGTTTTCCGAGATTTCAGAAGGCGAACGAACTCCCGCATCCACGGGCCGTTGTCGTTCCACGCGCGAGCGGTGACCAAACCGCCGTCGACGACGACCTCGCGATCCACGAACGACCCACCCGCGGCGCGCACATCCGGCGCCACCTCTGGATAACAGGTCAGCGTTCGTCCCTCAAGCGCCTGGGCCGCCGCCAGAATCAATCCGGCGTGGCAAGTGGCCGCGATCGGCTTGTCGGCGTCGAGGAAGTGCTTGACGACGGCGACGACCGAGGGGCGGTTGCGCAGATACTCCGGCGCGCGTCCGCCGGGCAGGACCAAGGCGTCGTACTCCTCGGGCTTCACCTGGTCGATCGCCAGGTCGGCCTCGATCCGATAGCCGAGCTTCTCCGTGTAGGTGTCGAAGCCCGGCTCGAAGTCGTGGACAACGGTTTGGATCGGCCGCTTCTCAAGAGCGGCGACGTCCACCCGCCACCCCTCCTCCTCAAGCCGATATTTGGGGTAGAAGATCTCCAGCGCCTCGCCCGCGTCCCCAGTCAGCATCAAGATCCTGGTCATCGTGTTTGATTCCACTCACGTCCCCTCGGGGGACGAACCGACCCGCGAAAGCTGGAGAGCGCGGGAGTTGGACCTCGGAATCGACCTCTCGGCCGTGACTCTCCTTCGAGGCTAACCCGTCGTCCGCGATCAATCAATACCATGAATCCGGGTCGATGCGACCGCGCCAAAGCCGCGTCGACGACGCCGAAGAATTTCGGGGAACCAGCCCCTTGACCTCCGAACCGAGGTTGGGTATAGTGCGTATCCCCATTGAGAACTGGCCCCGTCGTCTAGTGGTTAGGACACATGCCTTTCACGCATGCAGCACGGGTTCGACTCCCGTCGGGGTCATTAATCTCCACGAACGCCGCGAGCGGGTTTTCACCCTTCGCGGCGTTTTTCGTTTCCCGACGAACTTCCGCCGCGGTCATTTCTTGGCCGGCTCCGCTCCCAGGGCGTGAAGGTGAACCGTCGCGCAGCCGGCGAGGATCGGGACGTTATAGCCCCCCTCCAGAACGCTGAGGATTCGCCCCTGGGCCTGAGTCTTGGCGACGTCGACGATCTCGCGCGTCAACACGTCGAAGTCGTCGGTGTCGAGCCCCAGGTCGCCGATGGGGTCTTCGGCGTGGGCGTCGAACCCGGCGCTGATGATGACCAGCTCGGGCCGGAACTTGTCGGCCAGGTCGTGAAGCCGCGCGCGGAAGGCCGCGTGATACTCGGCGCGGGGCGTTCCGTGGGGTAGGGGAATGTTGGTCGTCAGGCCAAGCCCCGCGCCGGTTCCAGTCTCATCAAGTAGGCCGGTCCCGGGATAGAATGGGTGGCGGTGAATCGACAGGAAGGCGACCTGGCCGGAGTCGTAAAAAACTTCCTGCGTGCCGTTGCCGTGGTGGACGTCGAAGTCGACGATCAAGACCCGGTTGACCTCGTGACCGGCGACCGCCTCCTTCGCCGCGACCGCCGCGTTGCCGAACAGACAGAAGCCCATCGCCGCGGCCGGCCTGGCGTGATGCCCGGGAGGACGGATCAAACAGAGGGCTCGCCGATCTCGATCGCCGACCACCCAATCGACGGCCTCGACCGCCGCGCCCGCGGCGAGCCTCGCCGCCAGCAGAGAGCCCTTCGACATCCAGGTGTCGGCCTCCACGGAGCCCCCGCCGCGCTCGTTGAGCGTCTCCAATTGCTTGAGGTAGTCGGGCGAATGAATCCGCAGAAGCTCCTCGTCGGTGGCCTCGCGAACCGTCCCGGCGGGGCAAGACTTTAGATACCCGGTCCGCTCCAGGTGCCGGAGGATCGCCTCCAGCCGCTCGGGCCGCTCCGGGTGCCGCTCGGGCGGTCGGTGCTCGATCATCCGACGATCGGTGTACAGCGTGACGGCCATGCTCCCTCCCGAAGTGGTCTCGCGAATCTTCCGGCGAATCGTGAACGTGATCGACGTCCATCCTACTCGAACGCCGGGGGTTCCACGTGGAACAAGGAAGCCCGCGGGGACCTCGACGCGCCTCGCCTCGCGCCCCGGGGGAGGCCGCCCCGACAACGGGTTGTCGTCGAATCCGGTCCCGCCGAGGCGCGCCACGTAACCGCTCGCCGCTCTAGCTCCCGAGCCGCGCCTTCAGCTCGTCGAGGATCTCGACGGTCTTCGAGGCGCCGAAACGGTCGCAGCCCAGCTCGACGACTTCGATCGCCTGGTCGAGCGTTCGGACGCCTCCGGCGGCCTTGAGCTTGACCTGGGGAGGGGACGCCTTCCGCATCAGGATCAAGTCCTCGCGCGTCGCGCCTCCGGTCCCGTAGCCGGTTGAGGTTTTGACGTAGTCGGCGCCGACCTCGCCGCAGATTTGGCAGAGGCGGGTCTTCTGGTCGTCGCTCAAAAAGCAGTTCTCGAAGATCACCTTGACGATCGCCCCGCGCCGGTGGGCGACGTCGACCACGCCCCGAACATCGTCGGCGACCTGGTCCCATTGGCCGCCGAGGACCCAGCCGATGTTGACCACCATGTCGAGCTCGGTCGCGCCATCGTCCATCGCCCGCTCGGATTCGAAGACCTTCACCGCCTGGGCGTGGCCGCCGTGAGGAAAGCCGATCGTCGTGCCGACCTCGACCCCAGTTCCCCGCAACAGCCGAGCGGCCAGGGCCACGGCGAACGGTTTGATGCAGACGCTGGCGACGCCGTATTCGGCGGCGATTCGACAGCCCTCCTCAAGCTCCTTCTCGGTGAGCGTCGGCCCCAAGAGCGAGTGGTCGATTCGCTTGGCGATCAGGTCGTAGGTCAATTCCAGGGCCATGGTTCGCGCTCCGCTTGCATTGGCTCGATAAAATACCGGTGTGCGTCTGGGTGATTCTGTCCGTCCGCCGCGTTGGGAACAAGGGGAGGTCGTCATGCCCGCGTCGAGTTCCAAGGTCGCCATCATCGGGGCGAGCGTCAACCGATCGAAGTTCGGCAACAAGGCCGTGCGCGCGTACCAAAACCAAGGTTGGGAGATTTACCCCGTCCACCCGACTCTGACCGAAATCGAAGGGCTGCTCGCCTATCCCAGTCTCGACGCGATTCCCGAGCGATACCTGGACCGGGTGTTGTTTTACGTTCCCCCCGAGATCGGCGTGGGGATCCTCGATCAGATCCCCCGCAAGCAGGTCGACCAGGTCTGGATCAACCCCGGCGCCGATTCTCCCGAGCTGATCGAACGCGCCGAGCAACTGGGCCTCAACGTCATCCAGGCCTGCGCCATCGTGGACATCGGCGAGAGCCCGGGGCGGTACAATTGAGAGCTCGCACCCGCTTCATGAGCCTCGATGGCGGTTGGCCGGAACTCTGTTCGGGCGGGTCATCCACTTTCCTGCAAAACCGCCAACACCGTTGGCGGAATTGTTACCCGATGCCGCCACGGTTTTTACGGACAGCTATCTGGTAAGGTTTCTCGACCTTCCCGGCCGCCATTCGGAGGCCGGTCGGCGGCTCATGATGAGGTGATGGCGGACGGCCCGGGCTCGGCTTGTGAACCTGGGGCGCGCCGAAGTGAACCAAGGTCCAATTCTCCAATGTTCAAGGCCCGAGTGTTCGATGATGAGGGTGGGCTGACCCTTTTCGGCGTTGGGGCGCGTTTCACGTTCATGGGGGCGGTGGGGGGCATCGGCGCGGGTCTTCAACAAGAAGGGTGGGAAGGCGCGGTGATCGGCGGTTTCGTGGTCGGAATGTTGGTTGGCTTCGGCGCGAGCCTCTTCACGCGGTTCGCGCGCTGGGTGGCCGCCCGGCTGCTTGGGGCGAGGCATTACGACGGCTTGGTCCGACGGCCCGATTACTGGGGGCGCGCGCTGATTTGCGAACGCTGCGGCTGGCATACGCGACCCGACGATCCAGTTCGCGTCCGCGACTGCTTCGCTGAGCCGCCGCTTTTCTGTCCCTGCCGCGCGTCGAAGCTCCAGCGGCCGGTTATCGAATGTCCGGCCTGCGGCAACCACTGTCCCCCAAGAATTCGTTTTCCAATGAGTTTCCGCGTTTGGCTCTGGCGTGGAGACCTGTGCGGCGCCTGCGGGTGCGAGTTCGACCTGTGGGGACGCGAGTTCCGCGCCTGACCGGTTCGAGTGACGAGCGGACTCGAGCATCAAAAAAGCCCCTCGGGTCGCGCAAGCGGTGAGAAGAGGAGGCGTCCCATGCGGCCACTACTGATTTGGATTGCGTTTGGCGTCGGGTCGATCTCGCCCGCCGGCTTGGCCCGGGCGGACGGGGAAGGGGAGGGCGCGCCGGATCCGAACGTGGATTACCGGGTGATCGTCTGGTATCGGAAGGCCGAGCCGATCGACACGTTCAAGTATCAGATCTACGACCTTCGCAAGAACGAGTACTCGCCGGCCGTCGACGAATGGGTTGAGACGACGCGGGCCCGGTATCCGCATTTCGAGGTGATCGTTCGCGACGTCAACGTTGCACGTGAAACGGGGCCGAACGACACGCGCAAGGTGGGTTCGGTGATTTACCGCGAGCTGCTCTCGGCCGCCGCCGCGCAAGGGGTCTTTGTGGGGGCGGCGGCGCGGCCGTTGCGCCCTTCGGCGGCTCTGGAACGCCCCAGGTTTTTCGACGCGCCGGTCTTGCCGCGCGGGCCGTTCCCCGGCCACGGCTACAGCCCCATCCTTCCGATGTTCTATCAAAATCCGCTCCCCCAAGGCTTCCCGGTGCCGATGCCGTATCCGCGTCCGCATCCGTGAGTCGAGGAGGGAACGTCGGGCGATCTCTTGCCAACAACCGACCGGCGGGGCAGACTACGTGGTTGACGAGTTCAACCGAAGCCCCTGTCCGGGAGACCGTTCCATGAAGTCGGCCCTCGCCTCGATCGTCCTTGGAATGCTTGGCCTCGCGCTGGCGACCACCCAGGCCCTCGCCGATCCGCCGGGGTTGAAGACGCTCGCCATCGGCGCCAAGGCGCCGGACTTCGACCTTCCCGGCGTCGACGGGCGCAACCACAAGCTGAGCGACTTCGACGACGCCAAGGTCCTTGTGGTCGTCTTCACCTGCAACCACTGCCCGACGTCCCAGGCGTATGAGGATCGGCTGGAGAAGCTCTGCGTGGACTACAAGGACAAGGGCGTGGCCGTCGTGGCGATCTCGCCCAACGACCCGCTGGGGGTCCGGCTCGACGAACTCGGCTACACCGACTTGAACGACTCGTTCGAGGAGATGAAGATCCGGGCCCGCGACCACAAGTATCCCTATCCTTATCTCTACGACGGCGACACCCAGGAAACGTCCATCGCCTACGGAGCGCTGGCCACTCCCCACGTCTTCATCTTCGACGCCGAGCGGACGCTCCAATACGTCGGCCGGTTCGACGACGGCGAGGTCAAGACCCCCACGTCCCACGACGCCCTCAACGCCGTCGACGCGCTCTTGGCCGGCGAAGAGGTTCCCGTGCAAACCACCCGCGTCTTCGGCTGCTCGACGAAGTGGAGCGACAAGCGGGACGAGGCCGTCAAGTCGCTGGAGCGTTGGAACGCCGAGCCCGTCTCGCTTGAGCCGATCGACCTGGAGGGGGTCGCCAAGCTGGCCAAGAACGAGACCGACAAGCTGACCGTCGTGAACCTCTGGGCCACCTGGTGCGGCCCTTGCGTGGCCGAGCTTCCCGAGTTCGTCACCATGAACCGCATGTATCGCGGCCGTCCCTTCCGGCTCGTGACCATCAGCCTCGACGACCCCGAGAAGAAAGATCAGGCGCTGAGGGTTCTGAAGGAGAATTACGTCTCCTCGACCAATTACATCCTTTCGTCCTCCGACCGCGACGCCTTCGCCGAGGCCCTCGACTCGGAATGGCCCGGCCCGATCCCCTACACCCTCATCATCGCGCCGGGGGGGGAGGTGGTCTATCGCAAGACGGGTCAGATCGACCCGCTGGAGGTCAAGCGGGCGATCGTCGGCCAGTTGGGCAGGACCTACTAACGGTCCTTCTCGACCGGGGAAGGGGCGTCGCGCATTTTATGGCCGGGGATCCGCGCCTCCGGCGCATGAGCTTCGGCCCGCGGTTTGCGTCTCGGCCTCAAGGAGGCCGGTCACGGACGAGCGCTCGACTTCCCCGCCGTCAACCCGACGCGGGGTGGTCTTGAGCAAAAAGCCATTCGCGCGCCATACTGTCACGCGATCGGGAACTTGGATCTTTCAGGACATCGGCCGCATTCCGGCCGACGATTTCGCCACAGAGGAAGACGCATGGCCGGCCAAAGCAAGATTCTCGAGAAGCTGAAGGAACTGGGCCGCAACCTCTGGTGGTGCTGGCAGGCCGGCGTCTACAGCCTCTTCCGCGAGTTGGACCCAGCGCTTTGGAGCAAAGTTGGCCATAACCCGGTCGAGTTCTTGAAGCGGATTCCGGTCGATCAGCTAGAGCGTCGGGCCGCCGAGATGGCCCTCGACGCGCGAATCGACCACGCCTTCCGCCGGCTCTCGGAGTACCTGAAGAACAAGCAGTCCTGGGGTTCGCTCAACGCCTCGATCCTTCGGGCCAGGCCGGTGGCGTACTTCTCGGCCGAGTTCGGCCTGCACGAGAGCCTGCCGATCTACTCCGGGGGCCTCGGCGTCCTGGCCGGCGACCACCTGAAAAGCGCCAGCGACTTGGGGATCCCCCTGGTCGGCGTCGGCCTGCTCTACAACCAGGGGTACTTTCGCCAATCGCTCGACGCCAACGGCTGGCAGCAGGAGCACTACCTCGACGCCGACACCGATCTCTTGCCGATCGAACCCGCCCTGGACGCCGAGGGCAAGCCGCTGACGGTCGCCGTCGAGACGGCCAACGGCTCGATTCGGGCCAAGATCTGGCGGGTCGAGGTGGGGCGGACCCAGCTCTTGCTGCTCGATTCCAACGTCCCGGAAAACAGCGAGGAGGACCGGACCCTCACCGCCCGGCTCTACGGCGGCGACGCCCGGGTGCGGATCCGCCAAGAGCTGCTGCTGGGCATCGGCGGAGTTCGGGCGCTGACGGCGCTTGGGATCCAGCCCTCGGTGCTGCATCTGAACGAAGGCCACAGCGCCTTCGCCACGCTTGAAATGATCCGCATGATGATGGAGGAGTCCGGGCTCCCCTACGGCGAGGTCGTCAGCGACGTGGCCCGGATGACCGTCTTCACCACGCACACGCCGGTCGCCGCCGGGCACGACCGCTTCCCCGCGGAGCTGGTCGAGGAGCACCTGGGGAAGATCCGCGAGGCCCTTCGGCTCTCTTACGAGGACTTCATGGCGCTGGGGCGGGTCTACGCCAACGACCCCAACGAGCTGTTCTGCATGACCGTGCTGGCGCTGAAGTTGTCGCGCTCCGCCAACGGCGTCAGCGCGCTGCACGGGGTGATCTCGCGGCGGATGTGGCACCCGCTTTATCCCAACGTCCCCGAAGAGCAGGTCCCCATCGGACACATCACCAACGGCGTCCACGTCCAAAGCTGGATCGCGCCGCAGATGACGCTCTTGCTGTCGAACCACCTGGGCGGCGACTGGTCCCGACGCCAGCGCCACCCCGAGGCGTGGAGCGGCATCGAAAACGTCGACGACGCCGAGCTTTGGGAAACGCAGCAGATCCTCAAGGCCCAACTGATCGCCTTCGTCCGCCGCCGGCTCGTGTTCCAGGCCAAGCGGCGCGGGGAGTCGCCCGAGCGGATCGAGCGATTCGCCGGCGCGCTCGACCCCAACGCCTTGACCATCGGCTTCGCCCGGCGGTTCGCGACCTACAAGCGGGCCGGCCTGGTCCTTCAAGACATCGAGCGGATTGTCGACTTGATCCGATCCAGCGATCGGCCGATCCAGTTCGTCTTCGCCGGCAAGGCCCACCCGGAGGACCGGATGGGCAAGGAGCTGATTCAGCACATCGTTAAGATCACCTGGGACGAGCGGTTCTGCAACAACATCGTCTTCGTCGAAGACTACGACATGGACGTGGCGCGGCACCTGGTGCAGGGGGTCGACGTCTGGCTCAACAATCCCCGTCGCCCCCAGGAGGCCAGCGGCACCTCGGGAGAGAAGGCGGTGCTCAACGGCACGCTTAATTTCTCGGTTCTCGACGGCTGGTGGGCCGAGGCGTATGATGGGTCCAACGGCTTCGCGATCGGGTCGGGGAAGATCCACGCGGTGCCGGCGATTCAGGACGAGCGCGACCACGCCGCCTTAATCGACACGCTAACCAATCAGGTCGTGCCGACCTTCCACCAGCGGGACGCCGACGGTTTGCCTCGCGAGTGGATCGCGCGGCAGAAGCACGCCTTCCGCACCTTGGCTTGGAAGTTCAACGCCGATCGGATGGTCATGGACTACGCGCTTCGGAGCTACCTGCCGGCCGCCGGCGCCGTCTCCTGCCAGTAAGCGCGGCGCGGCTTCCCCGCCCCGTTTCTCTTCGGTCGCCACCCCGCGTTGACGCGGGGCGTTGGGTTCCAATCCCCGGGAGGGTGGAGTCTCGCCCTCCCAAAACCAGGCGAGGTGGACCAGCAGGGCCATGAGTCAAGGCTTCCTCGGCGAAAAACTCGGATCCTTCCGTCTCGAAGAGGTCCTCGGCACCGGCGCGATGGGTGTGGTCTTCAAAGCCACGCAGGAGACCACCCAGCGCCGGGCCGCCGTCAAGATCATCCAGGGAGAGATCGCCGAGAACACCAAGCTCCTGGAGCGGTTCATCCGCGAGGCCGAGATCATCAAGCAGTTCCGGCACCCCAACATCGTCCGCTGGCTGGCCACCGGACGATTCAAGGGGACCTATTACTTCGCGATGGAGTACGTCGACGGAGACACCTTCGAGAAACTCCTCCAAGACCGCGGCGAACTCCCCTGGCGCGAGGCGGTCGACCTGGCCATTCAGATCTGCGACGCCCTTCAGTACGCCCACCAGCAGGGGGTCGTCCATCGCGACCTGAAGCCCTCGAACCTGATGATCACGCGCGACGGCCGAGTCAAGCTCACCGACTTCGGCATCGCCAAGGATCTCGACCGAACGGCCCTCACCGCCCCCGGCCGCACCCTGGGGACCGCCGCCTACATGGCGCCGGAGCAGATCCGAGGCACCCCGGCGGTCAGCCACAAGACCGACCTCTACGCCTTCGGAGCGGTCCTGTACCAAATGCTCGTCGGCCAACCGCCGTTCACCGGCGCGTCGGCCGTCGTCCTGATGCATCAGCACATCAACGAGCCGCCGCCGCGCCCCAGCGCCAAGATCCATGAGATCCCCCGGGCGCTCGACGACCTCGTCATCGCCCTGATGGCCAAGAACCCAATCGAGCGCCCCTGGGACGCCGACGCGGCGGGCCTGGTCCTAACCGAGTTGCGCGACAAGACCGAGCGCAAGGAGGCCGTGGCGATGGTCTGGCCCACGGCCGACTCGCCCGCCGCCGATCCTCCCCGCGCCAACGGCCCCGTCACCTCCGCCGAGACCTCGTCTCCCTCCAAGACCGCGAGGAAGCGAACGAAGACCGGCGGCAAGAGCAGGGGGGCCCGAGACGGAAGCGGCTCGGGGATCGCCGGAGCGCTGTCAAAGGTCGGCATGGAGACGATCGGCCTGGTTTTCGCCTTGATCGCCGTCGGCGCCCTCATGGTCTATTGGGTCTGGCCCCCGAGCGCCTCGTACCTCTACCGCCGCGCCGTCCCCTTGATGGAATCGTCCCGCCGCGCCGATTGGCTCATCGCCATGAGAGAGTACATCGAGCCCCTCGACCGGCGGTTCCCCGATCACCCCCACCGAGAACAGACCCAAGCCTGGCGCGACCAAATCGCGCTCGACGAGGCGGAGGGCCGGTCCAAGCTGCTGGCCAGCCCGGTCAAAACCCGCTTCTCCGAGCCGCAAACCAACGGCGAACGCCAGTTCATCATGTTCAACGAACTGGCCACCAAAGCCGAGGCCGAGGGCGACGAGCTGACCGCCCAGCGCATCTGGCGCGAAATGAGCGCCACCGTCAACGCCGACGATCCCGACGACCGCAAATGGTTCCTCCTGGCCAACAAGCGGGCCGACGAGCTGGCCGGCCGAATCCAGGAGCGCCGCGCCTTCGTGGAAACCCAGCTTCGACGAGCCGCGAACGCCTATCGAACGGGTCGGACCAGCGACGCGATGGCCATCCAGACGATGCTCCGAGATCGCTACTCCCACTTCACCGACCTGGCCGACCTCTTCGCCCCCATCCCCCAAGCCGAAGACCACGAGCCCGAGACCGAGACCGAGACCGAGACCGAGACCGAGACCGAAGAAACCGAACCCGAGCCCGAAGCAAAGACCGAAGCCGCGCCGTCCTCCGCTCCCGCCGACGACGAGCGCTTCTAGAGCGGCGAACGTTCGCGTGGCGCGCGGGTTTCAAGTGGAGGTTGGGAGGGTATGAGATCATGTAGGGGCGGCCACGGGGGGCCGCCCTCACGGGACGGCGCGCGGACCCGCGCCAATCGAACGCCGGAAAGCATCGGCCGACGCGCCTTGTC
>Ga0182742_1001676_pt1 | contig 27134 bp, 25 predicted proteins | sample eDN5th37CBELigMG_FD_128880 | JGI IMG/M metagenome (GOLD analysis project Ga0182742, IMG submission 128880) | Enriched Miracle-Growth compost microbial communities from Emeryville, California, USA - eDNA 5th pass 37_C BE-Lig MG (version 2)... ...
ATTCTCACAAAATGAAAGAATAGCTGAAATGGCTATCAAAGGAGATCGACCACTTGACGATCGAAGACGATTATATATTCACTACGAAATTCATGTACATGACAAGCGTTTTAAATCACGAGGAAAAACAATGTACTGAAATCACCGAAACCACCGGTACCTTCATCATCGATAAGCCTATTGTAGAAGTAATAAATAATAGTGTCTTTTCCATTGGACTTGATTTGACAGGAGTACTGGAAACATCCAAATGGCTACTTGGAGATGTCCCGTTGTGCCCCATCATGGTGAATCCAATCCGCCAAATTGTCCTATTTCCAACTCACTCACCTAAAAACATGAAAACCATCTGGTTTAATCCTAGCCATATTCGCAGTACCTCATGCATCAACCGACGTACCTTCATCACATTCAACAACGGAAAGACAACGATGGCTCCAGTCCGTCTAAACTTCTTTAACACCCTCCTAAATAACGCCAAGCAATTACGAAGGATGGACGTTGATTCAGTTGATAAACCTTTCTGTTTTATGATTGATCCGAAGAATCGGTATAAATCGAGGAATTGAGGGACACAGGAACAGGTTCATTGTCCCAGCACCCAGCGCCTTACTCGGGGCGACACTGTGACGGAAACATGCTGTAACCGGTAGCCTGCTTCTCAAACAGAATATTTTCCTGTATAATGGAAATATAATAAAAAGAGAGAAGTGTTAGTAGCACTCCCCTCTCCGCAACCTCTACCGTCAGGGTGGTGGTTGTCAAAGGAGTTTATTTATTTTGAGAACCACCCTTTTGCTTTGGACGGCGTAGGGTGGTTTTCTTGTTTTCTAATATGTTTTTCCGAAAGAAATAGCGCCTATTTCACGCACGATCCCCTTCAGAACTTCACGAAGAAATTCAAGAAATGTCTCCATGATTATCACCTCCTTTCCTTAACACGGAAAGAAGCGCAACAACCAACCACCCTCACAATATTCAGTTGCTACTTCAGTTTATCACATTCTACCATTCATCCTATCTATCACTGTTCGACAAATATCGGGGCGTCACTGTGACCGGAAGTTCATGGGAGGCTTTCCCAGCGTTGCTCCCTCAAAGCTGAAAGGCTAGGTTAGTATTTTTCTTTACGTGGCTTTCAGCTTATCCACTTATGTATAAAAGGAAACCTTTCACCAAATCACATCCAGTCTATCTCTAACCGGGATAATGGACCTGTCCCTTCGTCCCGTTAAAATGAGATAAATGCGCTAACACTAACACTTCTCTCGGCAACCTCTACCTTCAGGGGGTAGTTCTCGAGGGTTATCTATATTGGATATCCATAAAAAATCCAGATACGTTATTGGTTGTTGCCACAGCTAGATCAACTTTTACTCTAACCTTTACATTATTGAGGGAAAGATATTCCACTGCTTCTGCTTCTGTAAAGGGTAAGTAAATTTCGTTTGTTACATTAATGAGGTATTTATCATCCTCTTTTAGCAACTCTGCTAGTTTTTTTCTTAAATCAACTTTGTTCATTTTAACCAGTTCTACTTCACATTTATTTATTCTGACAGAAATGGTATGGTTATCATAACCTAACCAATATCGCTGATTTGTGATGATATATTTTTCTACAACATTAGAAAAATTGGTATAAGCTTGTTTCAATATATCAGCCTCTTGATAGAGTTGGGGTGAATCGGGTGAGATTCCTGATACAAAAACATTTATGTTGCTAGAGTTATTCTTATTAATCCGTTTCACCAACTCTAGTAATGTATTAATCTTTTGAGGAGTCGTATTAAGAATTGACTCATAGATAAAGCCTGATTGAATAAGAAAACCGATTAAGTTCCGTTCAAATTGATGTAGTATCGTATGTCTGAAGCTTTCTAAACTATAATTACGCTGGTTTGCTATGAATGTAACAGGGGTTTTTATATTTTGTTCAAGGGTATGATGTTCAACTTCTATTGGCTCATTTGGAAGCTTCATACCATCTAATATTGGGTTATCCTTAAGCCCCTTTTCTATTTCAATTCTTAAGTTATCTAGGTTTTCTTTGATTTCATTTTCATTATTAGCTTCCTCCCTAACCTCCTTTAATCGAAAGTATTTATACTTCAACAAAGTTTCTTCCTTGAACCTTTCCATATCAGCATGTAAGTTCCGTTCTTTATTACTGAAGGCCACAACAAATTGTTTATATGAGACTACCAATTGTTCGGAGAGCTGATTTTTGTTTAAGTAAGGATTAATCATTGCAAACAATTCTGCTTCGGTTAAAATGTCATTGGAAACACTAGTTAAATCTAAATCATTTATAATGGTTAAAAATAAGAAGTACTCTCTTACAACATTGTCCATCATCAGCCACTTAGCATCAATACCTATAATTTCCCATCTTTTCAATTCAAGCTTAATTGCCTTGTAATGCATCCAAAACTGGTAAGTATCATAAAACTCCAAACTATTGACAAATGTTGTTTTTAAACTATCCAAAATAAAGATATATTCCTGCTTATTCTGCTCATCATCTCTTCTTTGTAGACTAGGTAATACATATAAACTGACATCGTAAGATAAATCTTATCTACTAGATTAGAATCCAGATGAATCTTTCTCACCCTAACTATTTCAAGCGCCCTCTCAAGACTTGACCTGTCTTTTGTCCGTATCATCGTTAGTAATATGTTATTTAGGGTTCTAAAAATAATAGTCTTAACAAAATCTCCATTATTGTAGTGCTTAAAATAGAAAACATCTTCTAGGATTCGATCTAACATATATTGTTTGTCACTCGATTCTAAAATTTTATTCTCATTAATCGAGATATACACACTTTGAATGACAGATGGTATATTATTATCTACTAACACCTCATTATCTTTTAATCCTGAGTTTGCCACCATATGATAAATGAGTTGTTCCCATCGAAGATGCAAGAGTTGATTAAAACGATATTCTCGCATTTGTCTTAATAAGAGACTTATAGAATGATCAAAATACACAAATAAGTTCTTCTGTTTACTATTATTAATAATTTCATACACTTTAATAATATGATTTATTGCTATTTGTTCAAGACCCTTCTCAAGTAACTGTCTACAAATCGAATCTAGATAAGACAAAAGGCTGCTATAAAGTTTTGATTTACTAGGGTCATCACTTTCTTTCAGTATTTTTTCTAATATCTCGTACATTAAACCGAAATTTTCTTCAAAAATATTAAGGTTTTGATTATCTATCTCTTTTATTGTATCCTTATATAACCGATTTAGAATTTTATCCATTCTCCGTTTTCTCCAGCTTTTTCATTTGTTTATTTTCTTCTTTAATTGATTGACCACATATCAGTTTGATATAGTCCTTTATTTCCTCGTTCACTTTGTCTTCAAAAAGAGTCATTTTAATACTGCAGAGCAGGATTCTAAAAATGAAGTATCCCGCAATTGAGAATAGGAAGACAGATCCCGCTAGTGCATTTGTTGCAACAAAACCGTACTGACAAAAAAGTAATATGAGACTTATACTAATTTCTTCATGAAATTTAAACTGTATTTTTCTCCTGTTGATATTAAGCATAAAATCTAGTGTTTTAAATCCATACTTTTTCTCTTTGTTTAATCCAGTTATTAGTGCAAGAATGGCAATACTTGTTGTTGCTAGTCCCGCGTGTACTTGCCATATCGTATTAATTAAAGAACTAACATCGTCTTGTTTAATCGGTAAAACATTATATTTCTCCGTTAGATAACTAATACAGATCCCAACTACAATATATGCCAGAATAATCACAACTAATTTAAAGATGCTTTTCATAGATACACCCCAATTATTAATTCACGAACTTTTCTATTATAGCAAACTTAACCATAACTTCCAGATTACAGGCAATGTCCCCAAGTAACATAATTAGGCTGTAATCGGCTGCAAAAAATAATATAACAAATAAAAGATATCACATGACTTTATGCACTTAAACTCCTGGTCAACATAAATAATATTGGATTCCACTTACTTTTGAAAATCAATTATCAATACAAAATATCCCTATATATTTCTATGATAATGTTTGATAATCTATTAAATAGAATTGCAAAATTTGTAAAACCGTGGAGGATTGTGAATTAATGGAGAGAAAAAAGAAGAAAAAGAGCACTTGGTTGCGTGTTGTTGGTATAGTTGGATTACTCTTGGTCTTAGGGATGGGGGCATATCTCTTCTCAGTCTATCAAACAATTTCAAAAACAGCTGAGACAATGCATCAACCGATTGAACGAGGAAAATCCGAAAAAAGAGCAGAGGATCTAAAGTTTGCTGAAAAAGAACCTTTCTCTGTTTTAATGCTTGGAGTCGACGAACGTGAAGGAGACAAAGGCCGTTCGGATACAATGATTGTTTTAACTGTTAATCCAAATACAAACTCTGTAAAAATGTTAAGCATTCCACGTGATACACGGACTGAAATTGTTGGTAAAGGCTTTGAAGATAAAATCAACCACGCCTATGCGTTTGGCGGAGTCGAGATGTCGATGAACACTGTTGAAAACTTTTTAGATATTCCGATTGACTACTATTTACAAATCAACATGGATGGCTTTAAGGATATCGTCGATTCAGTAGGTGGAGTGACCGTTACGAATGATTTGGATTTTAAAGTCGGCAAAGATCACTTCCCAGTTGGAGAGGTTACATTAGACGGGGACCAAGCTTTAAAGTACTCTAGAATGAGATATGACGACCCTAGAGGGGATTTTGGAAGACAAAAGCGTCAACGCCAAATTATACAGGCCGTGTTAAAAGAAGGAGCAAGTTTATCAACCTTAACAAACTATGATGATATCTTCACTGCGTTAGGGAAAAACATTAAAACGAATTTAACATTAGATGAAATAATGGATATACAAAAACATTATAAAAATGCTGCTAAAGACGTTGAACAACTAACTCTTGAAGGTAGTGGTACAAAGATTGACTCTATTTATTATTTAATCGTCACTAATGAAGAAAAAGAACGATTACAGACTGAGTTAAAAGGGCATCTAGAGGTTTAGTATACTACTTACCAAGGGAATTGGGTATTTCATCCAATTTCCTTTTGTTATTTAAATTACATCTCGAAAAAATGAACATTCTGATAATTGCATTGTTATAAAAATAGCCCCAAAAACTAGTTGGAGGCTTAAGGTTAATTATTTTACTTGATAATATTTCACATACCAACCAATCCGTAAACTGCTGCAATCCTTCCTCAATAGAAGTCTGGCTTAAACTCAACAGCTTTTTGCAATTGGTCTGTTGAAGCATACGTTGCTGGATATCACCAGGCTTAATCGGTTCAAATTATTTTTCAAATTGAACCTCTTTACTTAATGACTTACTTAAACACTTCTCTAGTGTTTCAATGAACGTCATTAGCTTCTTAGAATTGTTGTTTCCAATGTTAAGCACATTATGAGGAACAGTCTCCCCTCCAGCTGGAGGATTGCTTAGAAGGCGTTCAATTCCCTCAACGATGTCATCGATATAAGTAAAGTCTCGATATAGATTGTTTTCGAAGTCCTCATTATTAAACCATTTGCCTAAGCATATGTAGCTGGTTTTCTTTCAATTGTCTAGTGGCAATTAGTGTTTCAAAAAGAACATTTGCATTACTAATTTGTTGTTGAAACCGTTCACACTGTCTTTTCCGTTCCTTTTCTACCCTGCTTCGAAAATCAGAGGATAAGTGGAAGCTTAGCGTTACTTATTTCACTTGATAATACTTCACATACCAATCAGTAAACCGCTGTTCCCCTTCCTCAATGGAAGTCTTTGATTTAAATCCAACGACCTTCTCCAATTGAACAGTTTTAATCGGTTCAAATGATTTTCAAATTGAACCTCTCTCTACCCAACGACTTACTTAAACACTTCTCAAGTGTTTCAATGAATGTCATCAGCTTCTCATTGTTGTTGTTCCATTGCTAAATACTTTATGAGGGACAGTATCACCAACTGTTGGAGAGGTGCTTAGAAGACATTCAATTCCCTCGACGATGTCATTAATATAAGTGTAATCTCCATATTGATTATTTTCAAAATCACCATTGTTTAAGATTCTAATTGATTCATCTTTAAAGTGCTTATCCATAAATCCAAAGTATGCCATATCTTGTCGCCCATTGGTGCATATACAGTAAAGAAACGAAGTCCTGTTGCTGGGAATTTATAAAGGTAGCTATACATACCCTTTATCCCTTAGCTGAACGGGTGCTAACCCCGATACCCCAGAGAATAACAACATAGTTGTGAAACATTACGTGAAACAAGATTTTCCGGGGAGTCACTGTGACCATAACCATATAACTTCCTCTATTATTGTCATAGGAAATTTCCACCATTTAAAAATATTTCCTCAAACTGTTATTTTCATAGTATAATATTCCTACCAAAAGGAGGATTTAACTTGTCAAAAAATAATAATCGAATAGAAAGTCTTGATTCACTAAGGGGTTTAGCCTCATTTTCCGTAGTCATTCATCATTCAATGTTAATTTTCCCTGTCTTTTATTTAGCCCATAACCATGAAGTTAATAACTCATTTGTGAATCTACTTACAAATACACCTTTACATACAGTTTGGGCTGGTCATGAAGCTGTCTTACTATTTTTTATTTTAAGTGGTTTTGTACTTTCTTTACCCTTTTTTAATAATCGTTATACAAATTATCCACAATATTTGATCAAAAGATTTTGTAGGATTTATATCCCTTATATCTCCGCTGTGGTCATTTCTGCAGTTTTGTTTATTTTAATTGATACAGAAAAAATTAATAATATGAGTGAGCTTTTTTATGGAATGTGGTCACACGAAATTTCAATTATTAGTGTTATATCTCATGTGCTTATGTTAGGTTATGATGCACTCAACTTAAATGGCGTTACATGGAGTCTTGTTCATGAAATGAGAATTTCAATTGTCTTTCCTTTTATAATGTTTTTTATCCTGCGGTGGAATTGGAAAATAATAATAAAAATGGGTATTATCTCCACTCTAACACCATGGGCTTTCCTTACGGTCTTATCTAAATTTATAGAAAATGATATTACTAAATATTTACTTATCTCAATTGGTGATACCTTTTATTATTCTTTGTTTTTTATTTTTGGTGCCACACTCGCTAAAATTAGTCCAACAGTAATAAAAAAGACTAAAGCACTAAAAGTTAAAACAAAAGCACTACTATTCGCTTCCTTTTTATTACTATATAATTTCGAGTGGATATTCTTTGGATTTGGAAGCTTAAAATATATAGACTCTACTATCATAAGTCAATTAGTTGCTATTATAATCGATATGGTTATTGCAATATCAATTTTACTGCTTTTTACCCTAACCATTAGTTTACAAAAGTTTGATAAATTACTAAATAATATAATTCTTTTGAAGTTAGGCAAGATTAGCTATAGTTTATACCTTACTCATATTATTGTGCTCTTATCAATGGTATATTTACTGTCAAATGTTCCAACAGTTTTACTCGCTTCTTTAGTTCCAGTTGCATCAGTGTTACTAGCGATCCCCTTCTATTTGTATGTCGAAAAGCCGTCTATGCAACTTGGTAAATACTTAACAAAAAACAAATCACTTTTAAAAGAGCCTAAAAAAGCCCTAAAAAAAGGGGCTTAGGCTCTTTGCTTCCTACACGCGGGGTGGTTTTCTTGTATAGAACGTTTTCCCGAAAAAAATGTTCCGTTATTTCACGCACAATCCCTTTCAGAACTACGAATCAGTTTATGAAATGTTTCCATGATTATCACCTCCTTCCCTTAACGTAAAGAAGACTGACAACCAACTACCCTCACAATATTCAGTTGCACCTCTATTCTAGCACTTTCTCGAATCTTCAATGCTATCAATCTTCAACAAAATTCGATCAGTGACTCCAAGCACCAAAACCTTCTTTATCCTTTATCATATTAACGCTGGACACTTTATCTGAACGGGGGTATGACCCAAATTCCCCCGGAACCTGTCGCGCCGTCCCGTTAGAAAGGCATCAATTATTCACTTACGTATTTGGGATCTGACTCATTGGTCCACAGTGACGATTAGCTTATCAACATTCTATAAAATTCGGGGTATCAATGCGTCCGGGACTCATTGATAATTATAACTTTTTGACTTTTGACTAATTGATATATATTGTCGAAATATATGGTTCTTTATTTGACAACCTTCTCCTTACTTCTCATAAAAAGTTTGATAGCATAGAAATAAATATATTGGAGATAATATAAAAGTTTTATCCACAATGTATTTAAAGGTTTTATAAGAAATCGTCAAGATTGAAAGAGCATCTTAGATAAAATATTGATTGTCTGACTATAAGGAGATGTTATCATGGGAGAACCAGAGGATTTCTTAATCGGCTTATTATGGGGAACTTCTTTAAGTATACCATTATGGATTGCATTTCTTGGTTGGATAAAGTTAGTACTCCTTCTCCTATGAATAGATAAAAATGTCCCTTACACAAAATCTATGCAAGGGACATAAAATGCTTGTACTTATTTAACCTTATAATATTCACAATACCAATCAGTAAACTGCTGCAACCCTTTCTCAATAGAAGTCTTAGGTTTAAACCCAACTGCCTTCTCTAATTGTGAAGTAGAAGCATAGGTTGCTGGTACATCACCAAGTTTAATAGGTTCAAATGATTTTTTAAATTGAACTTCTCGGCCTAATGACTTACTTAAGCACTTCTCTAGTGTTCCAATAAACGTCATTAGCTTCTCAGGGTTGTTGTTTCCAATGTTAAATACTTTATGAGGGACTGTATCTCCTCCAGCTGGAGGATTACTTAAAAGCCGCTCAATACCCTCTACGATATCATCTACATAAGTAAAGTCGCGATAAAGATCATTTTCAAAATCTCCATTATTGAAAATCTTAATGTCTTCACCTGCAAAATACTTATCGGTAAATCCGAAGTAAGCCATATCTGGGCGACCCATTGGTCCATAGACTGTGAAAAAACGAAGTCCCGTAGCAGGGAACTTATAAAGATGACAATAAGTGTAGGCCATTAATTCATTTGATCTCTTTGTAGATGCATATAGAGAAACAGGTGTATCCACAAAATCAGTTTCTTCAAATGGTACCTTTTTATTAGCACCATAAACAGAGCTAGAAGATGCATAAACAAGATGATCGACCGGATAATACCTACACGCTTCAAGAATATTATAAAATCCAATAACATTGCTCTGGATATAAGCATCTGGATTTTCAATCGAATAACGCACACCAGCCTGGGCTGCCAAATTCACAACAAAATTAGGCTTGTACTCTTCAAAGACATTCGTAATAGTTGCTTTATCTGAAATATCCCCTTCAATAAAAGTAAAATTATCAAAAGGCTTTAACTGTGCCAAACGAGCATATTTAAGATCCACATCATAATAGTCATTTAGATTATCAATTCCCACTACCTTGCAGCCCTGTTCTAGCAACTTTTTTGAAAGATAGAAGCCGATAAAACCCGCTGCTCCTGTAATAAGATATGTTTTATTAGTGTCCAATTGGTTGAAGTGTGTCAAACTGGCCAAGCTCCTTTTCATCCTTTTTTGCTGAAGGTTTCGCTACGGATCTTCCGATAGAATAATACTCTACCCCTGCCATACTCATATCTTCTACCCCATAAATATTCCGTCCGTCAAATACCAATGGAGTTCTCATCAACATCTTATATGCATCTGGTGTGACTGCTTTCACTTCACTCCACTCTGTAAAGACGAAACATACGTTAGCATCCTTCAAGGCTTCTTCTGGATTGGAAACATAAGTGATACTTCCTTTTCCATTATTCCCTTCAGGGTGGACTTTAGCAAAGTTTTCAGCGCCAACAGGATCAAAAGCATAAATATCTGCACCTTGCTCTAATAGTAAAGGAACATTTTCAAGCGATGCTGCTTCTCTTAAATCGTCAGTTCCTGGTTTAAAAGTTAAACCTAGTACTGCAACCTTAAGGCCATTAAATGTAATAAGTCTCTTACTAGCTTTCTTATATAACAAAGTCTTTTGTTCCTTATTTACATCAATAGCCGCTTTAACTGTTTTTAATTCATAACCGTTTTGTCTAGCAATGTTTTCAAGTGCCTTAGTATCCTTAGGGAAACACGATCCACCATAACCAATTCCCGCATTTAAAAACTTACTACCAATACGTTCATCAAAACTCATTCCTCTTGCAACATCTTGAATATCTGCCCCAACTAATTCACATAAATTCGCAATATCATTCATATAAGATATTTTAAGAGCAAGAAAATCATTTGATGCATACTTAATCATTTCAGCAGACCTTCTGTTAACTGAAACAATTGGTAAATGGAATGGTTCATAAATGTTCATCAATAACTCTTCTGCCCATTTACTTTCCGTACCAATGATTACTCTTTCTGCATAAAGAGTATCATGAACAGCAGAGCCTTGTGCTAGGAATTCAGGGTTTGATGCCACTTCTACTCTTACATCATTTACTAAAAAGTCTTGAATAAACTGTTCTACTTTGTCATTTGTTCCAACTGGTACAGTAGATTTAACAACTACAAGACAATCCTTTTCTACTGATTCTGCAATTTGCCTAGCAACTGTTGCTATATATGATAGATTCGCAGAACCATCTGGAAGTTCTGGAGTACCTACACCAATAAAAATCGCATCAGCATCTTTGTAAGCTGATTTATAATCAGTTGTATAATCAAGTCTTCCAGCAGCATGGTTCTTTTGCATTAATTCTTCCAAATCCGCTTCGTAAATTGGGGAAATGCTAGACTTCATTAAATTCACTTTGTTTTTGTCGATATCAACACAAGTAACTTGATGTCCCTTTTCAGCGAAGCAAACACCTGCCACTAGGCCAACATAACCTGTCCCTGCTACTGCTATTTTATACATGGTCTCGCCTTCCTTCTCCAAATACTTCTTCACCGTCTTGATTACTAATAATATTTTTCATGGAATTAATTTCAAAAATAAAAGAATTTATTAAACACACTATTAAACATTTTACTACTTTCTTTCCTAGCCTAAAAGACCCAAATTATTCCCTATTCAGAATAAAAAGGTTAGACAATTATATGCCAAACCTTTTATCACAAGAAATATTATATAGAGTATTGTTTCTCAAAGTATTTTTTATATTCACCACTAATAATTTGCTCCCACCATTCTTGGTTATCTAGATACCATTTGATAGTTTGAGCAATACCTGTTTCAAATGTGTAAGTTGGTTTCCAACCCAATTTTTCTAATTTAGTTGGATCAATAGCATACCGTTTATCGTGACCCAGGCGGTCTTTTACAAACTCTATTAAATCCTCTGATTTACCTAATGTACTAATTATCGCCTTTACCACTTCTAGGTTTGTACGCTCATTATGTCCACCAACATTGTATACATCTCCGTTTAGTCCCTCATGCATCACAAGATCAATGGCAGCACAATGATCCACAACATGTAACCAATCACGAACATTTTTTCCGTTCCCATATACTGGAATCTTTTGATCATTTAATACACGTGATATTGTTAATGGAATTAGCTTTTCTGGAAAATGATAAGGACCATAATTATTTGAACAGCGAGTTATATTAATTGGTAAGCCATATGTTTCATGATAAGCACGTACCAACAAATCAGAAGATGCTTTACTTGCACTATATGGACTGTTCGGTTGAATCGGAGTTTCTTCAGTGAAAAATGTTGTTGGGTCAAAGTCTAGTTCCCCATAAACTTCATCAGTTGATACATGAACAAATTTTTTAACTCCAACTTGCTTTGAAGCATCTAATAATACTTGAGTTCCTAGTACATTAGTCTGAACGAATACTCCTGGATCTGTAATTGAACGGTCAACGTGGCTTTCTGCTGCAAAATGAACTACATACTCAAATTTCTCTTTTTCAAAAAGTGGTATTATTATATCACGATCTGCAATATCTGCTTTTACAAAATGATAGTTTTCCTTCGGTTCAATATCACGATGTTTTGTTAAATCTCCAGCATATGTTAATAAATCCAAATTATATATATCATAATCAGGATATTTATTAACCATATATTGTACAAAGTTTCCACCAATGAAACCTGCACCGCCAGTAACAAGTACTTTCTTCTTTATCATCTATTCCACCCCGTAATTTAATTGTTTTAGGTATCTTTCTACGGCATCCTGCCATCTTGGTAACGGACTAAAACCATTATCCACCAGTTTTTGTTTTGACATTCGTGAATTCTTGGGGCGTGCAGCTCGTGTAGGGTATTCCTCCGTTGAAATAGAATTCACTTTTACTTCAATATTTGCTTGTCTAAATATCTCTTGAGCAAATTCTGCCCAACTACAAAAACCTTCATTAGACGCATGATAGATTCCATATTTATCAGTTTTAATCATGTCAATTAACAATTTCACCAAATCTGATGTATAAGTTGGTGAACCAAACTGATCACCAACGACATTTAATTCATCTCGCGTTTCTGCTAACCGTAGCATAGTCTTAACAAAGTTGTTTCCATTAATACCAAAAACCCAAGAAATACGAATAATAAACCATTCATCCGTTAGTTGTTTTACTAATTCTTCCCCTGCTAACTTTGTTCTACCATAGTGTCCTATTGGGCTAGGTTCATCAGTTTCTTTAAATGACCTTTCTCCTTCACCATTAAACACATAGTCTGTGCTGATATACATAAATTTCGCATTAATTTCTTTAGATACTTCAGCTAAATTATATGTCCCATCAACGTTTACTAGTTCGCATGTATCTCTATCATCTTCAGCTGTATCAACAGCTGTATATGCTGCACAATGAATAATTGCATCTGGTTTTATTGTTTTAACATATTGAGAAACAGCCTCTTTATTTGTTATATCTAAATCCTTTGACCCTATTCCAACCATGTTTAATCCTAATTGTACTCCTTGGTGAACAACATCATAGCCCAGTTGGCCTGTATAGCCAGTTACTAAAATTTTCATAACATTACTCTCCATAAATGAAGTTATTTTCAGCAACCTTTAGTAATGGTGCCTTTTCATCTTTTGCTGATAATATAGGCTTAACATCCATGGGCCATTTAATTCCAATTTCAGGATCATTCCACATGATACCTCTATCACACTCTGGAGCATAAATTTCATCTACTTTATATTGAACTTCCACTTCTTCAGTTAAAGTCATAAAGCCATGTGCGAACCCTTTTGGAATAAGTAATTGTTTTTTATTTACATCTGTCAATTCTATCCCAAACCATTTTCCAAATGTTAAACTACTCTTTCGTATATCTACTGCAACATCAAAAATTGCTCCCTTTATACAACGCACCAACTTGGTCTGTGCTTTCGGGTTCAATTGATAATGTAATCCTCTAAGAGTACCTTTTGCTGCCGAGAACGATTGATTATCTTGAACAAATTTTATATTTATTCCTGCATCAAAAAAATTTGACTCATTATAAGTTTCCATAAACCACCCACGATGATCACCAAATACATCTGGTTCAACAACGACTACACCCTCTAAATTTGTCTTAGAAATTTTCACCTTTATTTCACTTCCTTCAAGGTTTAATATAGTATTTCTCCGTTTGCAACTTTCATTAAGTATTGACCATACCCAGTTTTACTTAGTTTCTCACCGCACTCCCATAATTGTTCCTTAGTTATCCAACCATTAATAAAAGCAATTTCCTCAGGAGCAGCTATCTTAATACCTTGGTGTTCCTCTACTGTTTTAACAAAGTTTGTTGCTTCAACTAAGCTTTGGTGTGTTCCAGTATCCAACCAGGTAAACCCTCTACCTAATAATTCCACTTCTAGATTTCCCAACTTTAAATATTCCTCATTTATCGATGTTATTTCTAGTTCTCCACGGGGAGAGGGTTTAACATTTTTTGCTATATCGATTACACGATTATCATAAAAATATAACCCCGTAATAGCATAATTAGATTTAGGGAATTCTGGCTTTTCTTCAACACTTATTACCTTTCCACTTTCATTAAACTCAACAACCCCAAAGCGTTGAGGATCCTGCACATGATAACCAAATACTGTAGCACCATTTTCTTTACTTGCAGCCCGCTGGAGTATTTTCCTCATACCACTACCATAATAAATATTATCCCCTAAGACCATGGCAACAGAGTCATCACCAATAAACTCTTCACCAATTAAAAAGGCCTGAGCTAATCCATCAGGGCTTGGCTGAACTTTATATTTTAGATTTAACCCAAATTGTGAACCACTACCCAATAGAGCTTCAAAACGTGGAGTATCCTCTTCAGTTGAAATAATTAATATATCTTTTATACCAGCAAGCATTAATGTTGATAGAGGGTAATAGATCATCGGTTTGTCAAAAATCGGTAACAATTGTTTACTCGTAACCATTGTTAATGGGTATAGTCTAGTACCACTACCACCTGCTAAAATTATTCCCTTCATTACAATAGTGCCCCTTTCTATTCTTTCAAATATTTGATTATCTTGTAACCTGATGTGCACCATTTATATTAACTTTTAAATTCCTATTACAAACTTAGGAATAGTGTAATGACATCTCTGTAGCTACTTGTAATTTTTCTAACTATAGAATCGTCTTATATCCAATAATCCCCAGGATTCCTTCTATCTATTAAAACAACTCTTCAATTTTAAAACATTAACATCTACCTTCTTCTTTCTTTAAGAGCTAGTGAAGCGAATAAAGCTTTGTTATTAGGTAGGGCTTTTGAGCGAGAAATTGTGTACCATCTATTTTATTTTTTCATTATTACAAAACCTATCTAAGATTATTCGAATACATTTATAAGATAAACTAAAGGTGTACCTAAAAGACTGACCTAACAGAAACTCAGTATATACTTAAGCCCCTTTTCTCAGTATCAACTTAATCTCTTTTAATGCTTTCATTATTTTTCTACGTTTCAGTAGTAAGTATAATATATAAGTTGTTAAATATAAAATTACCGATACCCATGAATTCATAAACCATCCAAGTAAAATAAAGATAATTGTAACAATTAATTCAGCAACCGTATCATTATAAATTGAAATTTTAAGCAGTTTTGACAAATGCCATTCTGCTAATATAGCACGAAAAGCTATTATTATAACAATCGATAATATTGAAAGTATTAAATTTTTTAATAAAAATGCACTAATAAAAGTGATTAAAACACTTAACACTAATGAAACAAAATTTATTTTTAACATTAATTTTTCTTTTCTTAGTGTTTTCAAATATGTGTTAATCAAGAGAGACATTTTTCCTTCATAAACAAACATAGGGAATAACAACGCCATATATTGCAAACTTTCGAAGTACTCAGGAATCCAAGAAGTCAAGATAACTTTCAATGGGTAATATATTATAAGAAGACCTAAAAATATCGCCATCAGTACTTGACTCAACGTTCCGTAAATGGTGCTCAGCTTTTTTTCATCCACTCTTTTAAGTACTGGAAATAGGATTATACCGACAGCATTAATGAAAAACATTATCATATTAGAAATGCTAAATGTAAGTGAGACTTTACCAAAAGTTGATATATTCCAAGAACGCTCAATTCCAAATCTTATGACACCAATAACTAATAAACTTGCAATATTAGCAAACATAAGTTTAATACCGGCATTTATATTAATATATACTTCTTTTAAACTACCACTAAATGTAGCAAACCTATGAAAAACAATATCCCTGCATAAATACACAGCATATACTAATGATAGAGTTTTACCAATCAAGTCTGCAAAAATCATAACCCTATAGTCTTTAATGCCACTAATCATAAAAGCAGATATTAGAATAAAGTATAAAAGCCTATCCAAGATAGTAACCTGCGAAAATTCCTTGATTCTGTTAGTAGCTTGGAAAATAAATAGAGGCATTGCTCGTACACCAACAACTATTAAACATAAAGCCAATACTTCTAAGATAAACTGTCTATCTGTATCCTGGATTAAAAAGTAAGATAAAGTATAAATTAATAACGCAATTATTGTCTGAAAGATTAGCAATAACCAGAATTGTGTCGAGAATAACCCCTTATCTAACGTATTATAATCCTTACCACCAAATCTTAGATATATACCGTCATTCCACCCAAACTGCAAAAAACCAATATAAGATGAGTAAAAAATATATAGTTGCCAATAACCATATTCTTCTACTCCAATCATTTTTGGAACAATGAGGACAACCATTGTTGAAATAAGAAGGGATACCATATTTGATGTGACTGCATATGAGAAGTTCTTGATAAACGCTAAAGCTCTATTATTCATGACTTCAATAGATTACTTATAAGTTTATTATTTTTAATTCCCTCATTATTTAATTCTTCATATAAAAACCCTATATTGCTCCTAATAATATCGGTATTTAAATCCTCCAAGTCTATTTTAAGTAAAATCTCAATTATTTCTTCGGGAAACCTATACTTTATAATCCTGCTGCCTCCATAAATAGCATATGGTGGTACGTCTTTAGTTACTACGGATCCTGAAGCAATTATGGCACCTTGTCCAATTTTCACACCGGACATTACAATACAACTCTGCCCTATCCAAACATCATCCTTAACTATAATGTCCCCTTTACTAAAAGCTTCTCTTTCATTAAACATTTGTGATTTAAATGGATAGGTTGTTATGGTTTTATAGTTATGTTCCCCACACAATAGAAATTGAACATTTTTAGCAATTGAACAAAAACATCCGATAATTAGTTTCTTGTCGCTGTTATATGCAGTAATATTTAAATCTCCATATGTGTATTTTCCAACTTCCACATCGTCTATAGGGAAAATTGATTTTGCAACTGTGAAATTATATTTATTCTTCCTTCTCCACTTTCGATTAAATAAAACTAATTTTAAATGTTTGTTTAAAGGCATTAATAGTTCTTTTATCAAATTTATCACCACTTAACTATTTATTAAGATAGACATCGTTTTATGGCCTCTAAATATCCAAATTTATTTTTTTCATCAGGTTCAAGATATGCACCCTCACTCCATTCATTCCAGGCAGTGATAAAGATAAAATCTGAATTATTTTTATTACTCCTTTTTACTTGTGTTCCAAAATATTGTTCGAATTTCTCAGGGTTTGCTCCCAGATGAACAATTCCATTTTTCCCCCATCGAGCAGTAGTATCCCAGTCATTATAACTGCCTAAATAAGTTGGGATCCCGTTTGAAGGAGTTTTTTCAAAAATCTCCTTCCATACTTTATCATAGTTAACTTTACATGGAATCCCTAATAAATCCTTACATAATATACGCTTAGTATTATAGTATTTAGCATAGTCAAATTTTTTACTCTTCCCCAATGCAAAAGTTGGTTGATACTCAAATTGAGCATCAAAATTATACTGATTTGAAAATTCCACATCTATTTCATGTTTTAAGGTATTTACATAATGTAATCCATCAAAGCCAGCTTCCATTGCTAACTCTTCCCAAACACTCTTCATCTCTATCCAACAAGGAATATCCTTGACATCATAAATAACCATCATTGGTTTACCATTAACCTTTATATATCGATCGTCTTTAAAAAATTGTAATAAATAATTAAAATGTAAAACCCAGTCATCTCTTTCTCCGTAAGTTTGTTCAATTAATGTTTTTCTTTGTTTTATCGAGGGCCCAGAACTCCATGTATGATTAGCCCAAGATATACAAAAAGGTAAATCAATTTTTGAGTTTTTTAACATGTTCTCCATCGGGTTTTCCAATAATTGCTTACCTTTAAACCAATAATGATAGTAACAAAATCCGTAAATATTATATTCCTTTGCTAATCTCACTTGCTCTATCTGAGCTTCTTCATCTAAGAGATTATAATAGTTATTATTCATGGGGATTCTTGGTTGATTATGCCCTTTAAATAAAGGTCCCGCTTTTTTACACGCAACCCATTCCGTATGACCCTTTCCATGCCATTTGTTATTCTCCTCTATTTCATGAAACTGCGGTAAGTAAATCGCTATTACTTTAGTCATTATTTTATCCTCGCAATCGAATAAGTATTAATTAATAAATTGTCCCATTTTACCTTTCTTAGCATCATTCATTCCTCTAATTCCTAATTTAATCTTCATTATTTTTTTAGGTTCAAACAATAAAATTTTAACTACGAATTTATATAAGCTTACACCCATAAATGGTTTAATCTTCTTAGTATATTTCCTTTCAAGGTATACCTGGTTTCTAAATAAATAATATGTCCTTACTGGTTCTGCAAAAGATGGATGTACTGTTTTCCATAATATTTTTTTAGGAATAGAATTCCCAAATCTTTGATAAATCAGCGCATCTTTTAATTGGATTATTTTTTTATTAATAGCAGCAAACTTCACACCAATATCTATATCAATATGTGCAATGAACAAATCATTATCAAAACCATCTACGGCAGAAAAATCCTTTAAACTCATTAGAGAACCAGAAGTCATCACCCAATTAGTTTCTCTGTTACTCTCATTTTCATTTAAAACTGTATATGCTTCCAACTCTTCATTTAATATATTATCAATGTAAACCGATTTAACATTCGGAGCTATAATTGCATAGTCTTTATTATTTTGTTCAATAAAATCTTTCATTAATTTGACTGACCCTATTTCAAATTTTGAATCCTGATCCATGGTCAAACAATAATCAAAACCTTCTTCCACAGCTTTTCTACAACCTACATTTAAAGCATATGCCAATCCTTTATTTTCTCTTAAATGGATATAACTTATCTTATGACTACTTTTAATCCTATCTATTAACCCTTTATTATTTTGATTAGAATTATCGACCACATATAGTCTTTCTAGGTCATTTATATAAGTGTCAATATTTTCAACGACGTTGTCTTCAGGATTATAAAAAACTACTACACCACAGTATTTGTTCAATTTATTTACTCCCTTCTTAAAAGACCATTAAATAAATGGATATCGTTCCTCTTCTAGAATTTTTTCATCAACTTAATATTTATACCAAAGACCTTAAAAAGAAAAGGGAATGACAATACGTTAGTTTATATTTTTTGTTTTGCCAATTATAAATGGTAAATACAAAACAATAAACTTCCCTAGGATAATCTCTGTGCCAAATGATGAAGTAAAAAGTAATAATAAAATAATTTTATTAAAACCTCGTTTGCTAAAAATACCAAATAACCCATAAAAAAAGAAGATGGATAAACCTATTGTCCCAAAATAATAATAAATCCTAGGAATACCAGGAATATAATTTTCATAATCCACCATGCCTTGCCCTATCACTTTATCAAGTGTTGAAGATTGTCCTAAAAACACCTCAGAATAATTTCCGAATCTCCCTTCAGTTGCTGAGCCATTTTCAAATGTTCTATCAACAAAACTATTATAAATCGGGGATCTAATGAATATTAAACCTAAAATAGCCACAAAGACTAAGACTAACATATATCTTAATATTTTTTTTGTACTATTAAGTTCTTTAAGTAATTTAAGTAACCATAAGAATACTAAACCTAATGCCAACAATATCCCTGTTGATGATCCTGCTAAAATTAACGAAACACCTATTAATATTAAAGTGAGTTTTTCTTTTTTGTAATTACTAAACAATGTTATAGCAAAAAACAAAAGAACATAGCTTGCAAAATGAGCAGGTTCTTGAAATATTGAGTTAGGCCTATTCGAATAACCCAAAGCATAATTTCGACTTAACTCATTTAATGATTCGGCAGAAAGAGGTAAACCAGGTATATATACAGATAAATAATAATTAGCAAAATTCAATAAAACAAATTGTAAAATTAGTAGTATAGAAGATATTACAGAAATTATTTTTAATATCTTTAATCCAAGCCTAAAATCAAAATATTCTCTTACAAATAAAGCAATAAAAAGTAAATACAAAACAAACCGCATAGTCCTCAAAAGCATATCACTTTGAATTCCGAGTTGACTGATTAAAATTATTATTAAGGCGTGGAAAATAACTCCTACCGATATTAATAATAAATGCTTATTTATAAATATTTTTTTGTTATTTTTTATCAATAATATATTTGTTATATATGCCAATATAAAAGCAAGTAAAAAGGCATCAGCTAAAGTAAACGTTAATATATTTACCTTATATAATGATAAGGGAACAAACAAAATAACTATCCAAGTATAAAATTTCTTTAACATTTATTATTCACCTGCTTTAATTTAAGACCTCAAACCCTATCCCCTATATTATGTTAAGTTTGCACAACTTACAAAAAGATAAAATTTCTATAATATTTAAAACTTAAAAAACATTTGGTAAAATCTTTGTAGTTTGTCAGCTGTGTCTGTGATTACAAAACCTTTAGATTTTATTTCATTATAAGTATTTCTTTTATTATAATCTTGGAACCCCAAAATAATATTCGACCATTCTTGGGGACTTTCCCTTAAAGGTACTTTTTGGATTAGATCTGTAACAAAAGCCTCATTTGGAAGATTGTCTGCAACAATACACTGTAATCCAGCTGCTTGTGCTTCTATTACCACAATGCCTAAGCCTTCATATAAGGAAGGAAAAAGAAATAAGTCCATAACTTGCATTAGTTTCGGTATATCTGAGCGAACACCAGTAAAAATAACATTTTCCGCTAATCCTAAGTTCATTACCTTTTTTTCAATCTTAGGACGCAATTCTCCGTCCCCTACTAATAACAAAACCGCATTTTTATTTTTGTCATATACTTGTTTGAAAATATCAATTATAAGACTATGGTTTTTTTGAGTATGGAATCTCCCTATATGTCCAATAACAAATTTATTTTTTTCAATATTCAAAGATTCCCTCATGTTTTCTCTAATACAGTCATCATATATAAATTTTTCAGCATCTATAGCGTTATTTAAAATAATGAAATTATCTCTTTGACAAGCCCTTTTCCCGAACAGCCATTCTCCCGCTGATTTAGAACATGCAAAAAGGTAATCAGCCGTATGTCTAATTGGATATTGTAATATTGTTTTTACAATAGACGATACACCAAAACCAGAAGATGTATTATGACTATGGGAAATTGTTATTAGACCTTGTTTTTTCGCAATTTTCAGATATATAGACGCAGTACTTCTAACGTGCCCATGAACTATTTTGTATTCAGGATTATCTCTAAAGAATGTACGCCAAGCTTTTTTGTATTGAAAATGATTTGTTCCTTTATAACGTGGAAGATGGTATATCCTCCCGCCTAATAGTTTTATTTCATCATTAAAATCACATTGTTTTTTAGTGTGAATAATAAAATCAAATTGAATTTTTCTTCTATCAATTTTTCGATATAAATTCATTATCATGGTTTCCGCTCCTCCCCTATCCAGAGCGCCAAACACATGTAATATCCTAATAGGTTCAGCCATTTTATGACTCCTTATAATTTGTTGTAGAACTGCGCAATTTATTGAAGTAATAATAAACTAGGTAAAAAAACAATTCTTTTACTAAGAAGATCAGCTTTTTAACTTTAACTTCTGTTCCTGTTTACTTAACTTTCCCTTTTTTATATCAACCTCTAAAATGGAATCTATCCAAATTATAGACTCTAAATAAAGACTCTCATTTACATTATTATAAGAGGTATATACGGATTTTTTAATAGTTAACAAAGAAAATGTATTTATAATCCATGTTCCACTAACATAGTATTTATATACTATTTTGTAATTCAGAGTAAAAATCGTGTATCCTGTTTGCAACAATTTCTTCAGTAAATTCCTTCTCTATTCTTTTCCTACCTTGTTTCCCATAATCAACCCTTAAATGGCTATTTGTTATCAAGAGATTAAACGCATCTGATAATCCTTCAATATTTTGATAAGGAACTAGTATACCCGTTTCATTATTAATGACTAATTCTCTTGTTCCTAGCACATCGGTCGCAACAACTGGTTTAGAAAAGGCCATAGATTCCATAATGATTCTTGGAATACCTTCTTTCATTGAAGTAAGTGCCACAATATCTGCTAGTTTGATATATGGATAAATATCAGTTTGGTGACCTATTATTTTTACGTTATTCGATAAGTTTGAATTCACTATCTCGTTATTGATTTCTTTTTCTAAAACACCTTCTCCCGCTAATAAACATACAAAATCTTTTTGATATTTTTCTTTTAAATCCTTTAAACTTTTAATTAATAATGAGTGATCCTTAACTGGTTCAAATCTAGCACCTACAAAGATAACTACTTGTTCATCCCGGATATTTAAAATGTTTTTCAATCTACACAATTGCTTTTCAGATATATTTTTATTTGTCTCATCTAGCTTTTCTAAATCTACACCATTTCCTTCATAATAAACAGGAACATTTTTTGGCACTATGCTCTTTAATTGTCTCAGATCTTCTTTATTCTGAGAACCAACGCTATGGCAAAAAAACGAACCTATTTTTTCAAGAGTTTTATATATAAAATAAATCACTTTTGACTGCCCCTCATAGAAAGGCAAACCATGAGCTGTATGCAAAACTAAAGGGACTCCAGCTAATGTCGCTGCAACTCTCCCAATCACCCCACCTTTTGCGGTATGGGTGTGTACAATATCAAACCCTTCTTCCTCAAATACCTTTTTAAGTTTCAATATAGATATTAAATCCCGCAAAGGATTAATCTTCCTATCCATTTCAACAAATTTATATTTAAATTCGTAGTTTGCCATCAACTCTTCATTAAAACCTTTTTCAGATGAAACTAAATAGATATCATAATTATATTTTTTTAGTAAAGTTAATTTATCCACCAAAATTTTATAGCTCAAAGCTGTTGTGCAAACATGAGCAACCTTCTTCATTGTACACCAACCCTATTTTTTTATTTTTCTTGTACGTATTGTTAATAAATAATTAAATATTAATAATAAGTATTAATTTCTCCTTTAATACTCATAACACTAGGCTAATACCCTAATGCCCTTCTGATGAATAGATTTACAAATTTATCTAATAATAGTAGTTATGAATACAATATTAAAAACTGTATCCATTGGATATTCATGATTTTACACTAAAAAACCAGGTCTAATTCTTTAATATTTTTCAGTTTGCTAGTTTATAAATTTTAATCAACACTAACCTCAAGTAACTGGGCCAATATTATTTCTAAATCATATGAGCAGTTTTTTTAATTCATACCCTAGTATATTTTTATCTAGCTCCTTCTCCTGTCAAGACTATACGGACCGTCTTAAAAATAATCTGGACATCTAAAACTATTGATCTATTTTCTATGTAGAATAGATCAAGCTCCAGCTTTTCATTAGGTGTAATATCATACCCCCCATTAACTTGAGCCCACCCAGTGACTCCTGGTTTTACTTCTAAGCGTTTTATAAACCCTGGAATCTCTTCATTAAACTGAGCAGTAAATATAGGACGCTCCGGACGTGGTCCAATCATACTCATATCACCTTGTAACACATTGATTAACTGTGGGATTTCATCAATTCTTGTTTTCCGAATAAATGCACCAATTTTCGTCACACGAGGATCATTTATTTCAGCCCACTGAGCACCTTTTTTCTCAGCATCAACTCCCATAGAACGTAATTTAATTACTTTAAAATACTTTCCATTACGACCAACTCTCTCTTGCAAATAAAATGCCGGTCCAGGCGTTTCTAATTTAATTGCAATGCAAAACAATAATAAAATAGGCATAGAAATAATAAGTCCCGTAAAAGCCATTGTTATATCCATAAAACGTTTTATCACTGAATATGATTGAGGATAAGCGTAACTTTTTCCAATACTTTTTTCTAGTGAAACTGCATATTCATCATATAAATTATTTTGAACCTTTCTTAAAGACAATTGTCTCACCTCTATTAAATTTTATTTACAAAAGATTTTTTATTTCTCAAAAATCAACTATGCACTCTATTTCGCACTTGATAAAGTTTATAACAAATATTAGCACTGACTGTCGTCAATTTATTTTTTCTTTTTGTAACACTCTATTTTTCTTAAAAATTTTATAACTTCGCTCATTATATTTCCTCTCACCAAAAATTCACAATTAATAACGAATAAGTTATAATTTAGGTTTTCTTTATTATTAAAATACCCTTTTAGTAGATTAGGACTTGCTTAAAACTTAAATTTATAATCTAACCAACTACTAAACTACTAAATTAATCAATTGCATATAAAAATTATATTGAGCCGATTCGTTAACCCTATAAATTAAAATTTCAGATGATTAGGCAATGTTTGAAAAGTAATTTATTGTGGTCAAAATTGATTTTTTCATAAATATAAATTTCCATGCTGTGTAATTTTGTTCCCCCTCTTGTATCTATTCAATCACCCTTAAAATGACAAAATGGATATTTTCCTCTTAAACCAACATCTTATTAATTGTACTAAAACCTCATTACCACCTTATCTCTCAAAGTTTCCATCTCCCTAACCAAGGTAGACAGTTCCCCTAGAACTATTTAGACCACTACTAGTTTTCTAATTTTTTATAATAACTGCTAGGATTAAACAAAATTAAACAAGAAAACCCTAGCATATAAAACTGAATATCAAACAAGCTTAAACTTAAATTTCAAATTAATTTACTCTTCATAAGAGGAATATCATCGACTTCCTCCGCCAAAAGCCCAACAATGTTAAGATAAGAGTTAATAGAAGGAAGTGACTATAAATAGTTTACGGTACCTTATATAGTTTTTTTCTGTAATACCCTTAAAAATCATCGTGAAAATACCAATTCCAATTGTTTGTAAAAAGGAATGAAATTTACAAAATTAGAATTTAAGTTATTTAACTTAGAGGTAATACCTCTCTAAACTCCCACTTTACTCTTCGCCAAAACACTCTCAAGATAATCCAATAGCTCACCATTAATCTCCTCATTCTGCAATGCAATCTCCACCGTAGTTTTCACAAACCCAAGCTTCTCTCCAACATCATATCTTTTGCCCTCAAAATCATAAGCAAACACCCGCTGAATCAGATTAAGCTTCTGAATTGCATCAGTCAATTGGATTTCTCCCCCTGCACCTGTTTGTTGCTTTTCAAGGCACACGAAAATCTCTGGAGTAAGAACATAACGACCCATTATAGCTAGATTAGATGGCGCAGAACCAGGCTCAGGCTTTTCAACAAAGTTTTTAACCTGGTATCTTCTATCTTCTTGTACAGATGGATCGATAATTCCATATCGATGTGTCTCATCATTTCCTACGGTTTGAACACCAATAACAGATGATAAAGTTGCTTCATATTCGTTAATAAGTTGACGTAAGCACGGAGTATCGCTCTGAACTATGTCATCACCTAATAGGACTGCAAATGGTTCATCCCCTATAAAGTTACGTGCACACCATACAGCATGTCCTAAACCTTTTGGCTCTTTTTGTCGAATATAGTGTATATCCGCTAGATTCGTAGAATAGCGAACTTTTTCTAGTAAGTCTTTTTTTCCCTTTGATTCAAGATTCTGTTCTAACTCAGGAGCAAAATCAAAGTGATCCTCAATTGCTCTTTTTCCTTTACCTGTTACGATAATGATATCTTCAATCCCTGAAGCAATCGCCTCTTCAACGATGTACTGAATAGTTGGCTTATCAACTATTGGCAACATTTCTTTTGGCATCGCTTTTGTGGCTGGTAAAAATCTAGTTCCTAATCCTGCTGCTGGAATGATGGCTTTACGCACTTTTTTCATCATTTTTCCCCCGTTTTATTTTTTCTAAAGCATTATGTTTTAATTGGATTTTCCAAAAATAAATACCTAACGAAAAACCATGTAAAAATGACATGCTCTTTCATTAGATATTTATCATAAAAATATTAAAGTCGGGCATCAAACCCACCCTCACATCATGCTTCTGACGACATCTGCGTCTAAGGATACCCTTCTGGATCCCACAGCATGATCGAGTGTCTCCATCGATAACGGATAGGAGACATCACCGCTCAGGATTTTCCTCCTGAAGCTGTTTTTAGTTAGCTAGATTTCTCAATTTGATGTTAATAATCTAAAGATGTACATTCTTAATTTATTAATCTCCGATTCTGCAATCTATTGTAATGAAGAAACTGGAATAGTCACTATCAAAATATCCCCAAAAACTTCTTCTTTTTAATTGGTTGTGGCATCTCTTTATAGACATTCAAACCTTCGATCATAAGCTCAGCATTTTCTAAAAACATATCTTCATAATCAGATCCATATTTGCTTCTGACAATGTCAAACGCTTGTCCCATATGGAATGCACGACTTGTGATATTATGAGCATCGGACGCAATGAAGTGAACTAGGTTTGCTTCAATCAATTGCTCTGAAAAACTCTTAATCTTCTTGCCAAACCTTCCACAAAGACTGCCAGCGGTTAGCTGAGCTAATGCACCCTTTTCAACAAACTCGTACAACTTTTCAGGACGTTCATGAATTTCTTGATTTCGTTCAGGGTGAACAATGATTGGGATTAGACCTTTTAACTGAAGGTCAAATAACATCTGTTTCGTATATCGTGGTACATGATTTGAAGGGAGTTCTACAAATACGTATTGTGTTTGATTCAAAGGGAGGATGTCTCCATTAAGGTAATCATCTAAAAGATCGCCGTTAATAGCTGTCTCTTGTCCAGGAAGGACTTTTAATCGTATGTTTGCCGTTTGCAACTGCTTATTGAGCTCTTCTACTCTTGGTAATAACTCTTGCTTTGGATTCATGTATTTACTATTTTTATGATGTGGAGTGGCAATGATTGTGTGAATCCCCTCTTCAACAGCGAGCTTCGCCATCTCCAAGCTATCCTCAAATGTTTTTGCCCCGTCATCAATGCCAGGTAAAATATGAGAGTGTATATCAATCATTGCTATCCCCACTTCCATCTCGTTTTTTTGCAACTATTTCATAGTACCATCGACCTATTTCGCGGTCAAAGGGTGTATTTTGTCGAAACAAGTCGAATTACTAATTATTTGCATAGTAATAATAACCATCTGATTTCTGGATCTTTTTCCCATTCAAAACAGCACCAAGTAATTTGCCTTTTGCATTAAGAAGGGATTCTTTTGCTTTTATCACATGCTCA
>Ga0182742_1001677_pt1 | contig 27131 bp, 28 predicted proteins | sample eDN5th37CBELigMG_FD_128880 | JGI IMG/M metagenome (GOLD analysis project Ga0182742, IMG submission 128880) | Enriched Miracle-Growth compost microbial communities from Emeryville, California, USA - eDNA 5th pass 37_C BE-Lig MG (version 2)... ...
CGCGGTGGGCGCCCTCACGACGGGGCGGCGGCCCCGTCGGGGAGCTCGTCGACCACGTCGTCGACCAGGCCCCACGCCCGGGCCGTGGCCGGGTCGATCCGCCGGCCGGTGAGCCCCATGAAGCACGTGCGGTGCCGGCCGATGCGGCGCGGGATGGTGGCCGTGCCGCCGGCGCCGGGGACGAGCCCCATGGCCACCTCGGGCAGCTGGATGACGGTGTCGGCCCGGGCCACGACGCGCCCCGCCGCGGCGGGGATCTCGATGCCCGCGCCGATGCAGGCGCCGTGGAGGTGGGCCTCGATCCGGTCGGCGCTGCGGTGCACGAGCACGGCCGCCGAGCGGGCCCAGCGCACCAGGTGGGCCGTAGCCGGATCGGGGGTGGTGCCGAACTCGTCGAGGTCGCCGCCGCTGCAGAACGACGGCCCCTCGCCCCGTAGCACCACCCGCCGCAGCGACCGGTCGGCGGCCACCAGGCGGAGCGCCTCGACCAGCTCGTCGCGCAGGGCGGCGCTGTAGGCGTTGTGCACCCGGGCGCGCGACAGCGCCACGTGCAGCTCGTCGGCGAAGCGCTCCACCCGCACCAGCGGGCGCGGGTCCGCGGGGCGGACCTTCACCGGCCGGGCGGCCCGCCACGCCAGGAACTCGGGGCCGCCGAGCAGGGTGGAGTAGGTGAGCGACTCGAGCACGACGGCCTGCTCGAGCGTGGCCCGCTCGCCGACGCTCAGCAGCTGGGCCAGCGCCACCGACGCCATCGGCGAGGCCTGCACGGCCGCGGCCAGCTCGTCGACCACCGCCTCGACGGTGTCGTCGCCGACGGCGACCCAGGGGGCCGGCGGCGACGCCGCCGCGGTGAGCAGCACGTCGGCGTGGCCCTCCAGCCCGGTGGGGAGAGCCCCGTCGGGATCGACCACGACCAGCACGAAGTTGCGGGGCCGGTCGGCCGGGATGGCGGCGGCGGCCGCCGCGGTCGGGCTCCCGGCGTCGAGCGGCCGCCGCTGCTCCACGACCACCAGGCCCCCGCCGTGCAGCGGCGACCAGGCCTCGTCGGTCCACGGCACGGCCAGCTCCTCCAGGAGCTCGGCCGGGGTGAGGCGGCGCACCGCGAGCGGCGCGGCGTCGTCGGGCTCGGGGACGTGGGGTGTTGCGGTCACGGGCGGCGTTCCTCGGTGGTCGTGCCGCGCACTCTGGCACACCCGCTCCCGGGGAGCCGGTCGTGAGGGCGCGCGCTGCTACCTTGCCCCGCCGGGGTCGCCAGAGCGGCGACGGGAAGGAGCGGGGATGAGCGACGACTCCCTCGAGGGTCGCCAGGGCGAGCCGTTCACCATGCGGGTGGAGCTCGGGAAGGTCCGGGAGTTCGCACGGGCCACGAAGTCGAAGAACCCGGAGTACCTGGAGAGCGACGAGCCGGTGATGCCGGTGACGTTCCTCCAGACGTCGGCCTTCTGGCAGACGCCCGCCAGCTCCCCCACGCGCGGCATGACACGGGACATGTCACGGGTCCTGCACGGCGGCCAGGAGTTCGTCTTCCACGGCGAGCCGCCCCGCGCCGGCGCCGTCCTCACCGGCCAGACCCGGGTCGACAAGGTGTACACCAAGCAGGGGTCGCGCGGCGGGGCCATGAACTTCACCGAGATGGTCACCGAGTACCGCGACGAGACCGGCAAGGTGGTGGCCGAGAGCCGCACCATCTCGATCGTCACCGAGCGCGCACCGAGCGGGGGTTGAGCACCATGGGCATCACGTGGGACGACGTGCAGGTGGGCGACGAGCGCCCGGCCTTCGTCGACGACCCCCTCACCGTCACCGACTTCGTGCGCTACCAGGGCGCGTCGGGCGACATGAACCCGATCCACCACGACGAGGGCTTCGCCAAGCAGGCCGGCTTCCCGTCGGTGTTCGCGGTCGGCATGCTCCAGGCCGGCGTGCTGGCCACCTACGTCACCGACTGGTTCGGCGCGAGCAGCGTGCGCCGCTTCGCCGTGCAGTTCCGCGAGCAGGCCTGGCCGGGCGACGTGCTGACCTACACCGGGAAGGTCGTGGCCAAGCGCGAGGAGGGCGGCGAGCGCCTGGTCGACCTGGAGCTCCAGGCCACCCGGCAGACCGGCGGCGTGCACCTGAAGGGCACCGCCACCGTCGCGCTCTGAGCGCGGCGCCCGCCGGCGCCTTCGGCCCTAGGCCGACGACCGGGCGGCGTCGCTCGTGGCCCCCAGCCGGCGGGCCCGGCGGTGCAGCTCGGTCGCCGCGCCGCCCACGAGGCGCTCGGTCCGGAAGAACGGCGCGTAGGCCACCCCGGCCAGCTCGTAGGGGAAGCCGATGGCCATGAGGGCCACGATCCCGACGTGGAAGCTCCAGGCGGCCACCACCCACACCGTGCGGGCGCGGCCGCCGAGCAGGGCGAACGGCGCGCCGAGCTCGAGGGCGACCGTCGCGAGGGCCAGCGGCGGGAACACCCAGGCGTACTGCGAGAGCCAGCCCCCCACCGGTGAGTGGAGGTCCCCGAGGAGCACCTTGCGGAGGTTGTCGTAGGCCACCTGGTTGCGCAGCACGTCGCCCACCAGCCAGTCGAGCCCGCCGAGGCGGACCTTGGCCACGCCGGCCAGCACGTAGGTGACGACGGTGAGGAGGGCCATGACCCGCACCGGCCAGCCGTAGCGGGCGTGCCCGCCGGGCTCGCCGGCGGCGCCGGCGGCGGCTGTGCCGACCGCCGCGAGCCGGGCCCGGCGGTCGTCGAGCGACCACGCGTCGGCCGCCGGCACGAACCCGACCACCAGGAGGTGGAGGGCGGGCAGGTGGTCGGTGTGGAGCACGTGGCCCCACGACACCTTGTAGGTGGTCACGGCCAGGAAGGCCAGGGCGAAGGCGGGACCGGTCACCCGCCAGCGCCAGCCGGCGACGAAGGCCACGCCCAGCGCCACGGTGGCGGCCAACGCCACGCGAGCCACGCCGGGCGCGAGCGGGCCGGGCATCCAGAAGAGGGGCCCGACCGGGTGGAAGCGCTCCGGCGGCAGGTCGGCCACCTTCAGCAGACCGGGCGTGCGGATCACCAGGTAGGCCACCGCGTACACGCCGGTCAGCAGGCGCAGCGCGGCCAGCCGCGTGGCCGGGGCGGGCGCCAGCAGCCAGGCGTCGACGCGCCGCCAGGCGGCGATCACGGGGCGCCTCCCGAGCCAGCCCGTCGCCCCGGCACCTCCACGGGGCAGCGGGCATGCACCACGCGTTCGAGCGGGTCGCGCCGGCCGGCGAACCAGTCGGGCGCGTCGTAGCGCTCGGTCACCACCTCGACGGCGACGACCACGCCGCTGTCGGCGTCGGCGCCGGCCAACCGGGTGGCGATCTCGGCGCAGAGGTCGTCGGCCCGACCCTGCTGCACGGCGGTGCGCACCGTGGCCGCGGCCTGGATGACCTCGTCCGTGCCGGCGATGCGCTCGGGCGACAGCCGCACCACGCGGCCGTCGTCGGCGACGGCCACGGCGGTGGTCACCTGCTCGGCGCTCGACCGGCGGCTGGCGAACATCGGGAACGTGGACAGCGGGAAGCTGTCACGGTCGGTCACCAGCGGGACGACGCCCACCACCCCGACCACCGCGGCCACCGCCGCCCAGGCGCGGGTGCGCTCGCCCATGGCGGGACCGTAACGTCCGCCGCCGTGTCGAGCGGCGCCGGTCGGCGGGTGGCGGTGTGGGCGGTCGTGGCCCTCGTGGTCGTGGTCGCGGCCCGCGCCGTGGTGGGCCTGCCGGAGCGCTGCGGCGACCCGACGCCGGCCGTGCTGCGCCGGGCGGCCGCCGAGGCGGTGGCCTGGTTCGACCGCAACCAGCTGCCCGACGGCACCTGGCGCTACCGCGTGGACGTGGACCAGGGCGTCGACCTCGGTGGCTACAACTGGGTGCGCCACGCGGGTGTGCTGCTGTCGCTGGAGCAGGCCGCGGCCGCCGGGCTCGAGGCCGCGGGCGCCGTGGCCGACGCCGGTCGGCCGCCGATCCTCAGCCGCCTGGTGCGCCACGGCGACCGCCTGGCCCTGGACGACGGCGGCGTGCTGACGACCGGCGGCACCGCGCTGCTGGCGGTGGCCCTGGGCGAACGCCGCCTGGCCACCGGTGACCCGACCAACGACGAGCGGCTGCGCGCCCTCGGCCGCTTCCTGCGCCAGCAGGTGGAGCCCGACGGCTCGGTGAGCCGCACCGCGGCGGTGGCCACCGGCGCACCCGAGCGCGGCCTCCACTCGCCGTTCGCCACCGGCCAGGTGCTGTTCGCCCTGGCCCGCCTGGAGCGGCTGTTCCCGGGCGAGGGCTGGGGCGAGCCGGTGGCGGCCATCAGCCGGTACCTGGCCCACGAGCGGGCGGCGGCCGAGGGCTACGTGCCCGACGCCTCGGACCACTGGGCCGCCTACGGCCTGGCGGAGGTGACCGCCTGGGAGACCGGCGCGCGGCTGGCACCGCACGAGCTCGCCTTCGCCCGCAAGCAGATGGGCATCGCCGGCATCCAGGTCCGCTTCGACGCGCAGCGCACCAACGGCGGCCTCGACCGGTGGCTGCGCGGCCGGACCGCGTCCGGGGCGGGCGTCGGCACCCTCGGCGAGGCGCTGGCCGGGTGGTCGGTGGTGGCCGCCGCCGAGCCGGCGCTGGCCGGGCAGCGGGGCTGGCTGGCGGAGCGCCTGACGTGCGTGGGCGGCGTGCTGGCCGACCGCCAGCTCGACGCCGACGAGGCGGCGGCCACGCCCTGGCCGGAGGTCGCGCGCGGGGCCTTCACCCAGTTCGGCATCACGCAGATGGACGACCAGCAGCACCCCCTCTCGGCCCTGCTGGCCGCGGCCACGGTGGTGGCCGACGTCGACCCGCTGCCCCGGCGCACGCCGGTGCCCGAGCAGGCCTGGCTGACGGCCCTGGCGGCCGCGCTCGCGCTGAACCCCGTCCGCCTGGTGGTGCGCGGGCCACGCGGCGTCGGGGCCCGCGGCGCCGTCGCCCTCGGCACGGGCGTGGCGGTGGTGGTGCTCGGGCTGGTCGCCGCGGCCGGCGGACCGCTGCTGCGGGCCCTCGACGTGTCGGCCGCCACCGCCGTGGTGGCCGCCGGGCTGGCCGTGGCCGTGGGCGGCCTACTCGCCGTCGGGTGGCCGCTCAGAGCCGAGCCCGCCGAGTCGGGGTGGCGGGCCGGGCTGGTCCCCGTCGCCGTCCCCCTCGCGCTGCGGCCGGAGCTGCTCCTGCTGGCGCTGGCCGCCGGCGCGGGCGGCCAGGGGTGGGCCGCGCTGGCCGGGGTGGCGGTGGGCGCGGTGCTGGCCGTCGCGGGTGCCGGGCGCCGCCCGGCCGGCGAGGGGGCGCGGTCGGGGCCCGGCAGGGTCGTGGCCGACTGGGCGGCCCGCCTGCTGGCCGTCGGCGCGCTGGCGGCCGGCGTGGCCCTGATCGTCGACGGGGTCTACGCGGTGTGAGCGGCTACAGGGCGGCGGCCACGGGGAGCAGCTCCTCGGCGAAGCGCTCCATGCCGGGGATGGCCTCCTTGCTCGACGTCCACGGGCGGGCGATCACGCGCGTGATGCCGGCCTCGGCGTAGCGCTCGAGGTCGTCCTTGCCCTCGATGGGCAGGGCCACCGTGAGCTCGACCGGGTCGTCCCGCCCGGCCGCCCGGCGCAGCTCGGCGATGCGGGCCATGGCCTCGGGCAGCTGCTCCACCGAGTGGTTCATGGGCAGCCAGCCGGCGCCCACGGTGGCGGCCCGGCGGAGCGCGGCCTTGCCGTCGCCGCCGATGTGGAGCGGGATGGGCGACTGCACCGGCTTGGGCTCGAACATCACCGGGCCGAAGTCGAAGTGCTCGCCGTGGTACTCGACCACCTTCTCGGTCCACAGCAGCTGGCAGATCTCGATGGCCTCGTCGACACGGCGGCCGCGGGTGGCGAAGTCGAGGCCGACGGCGTCCCACTCCTCCTTCAGCCAGCTGGCGCCGATGCCGAGCTCGACGCGCCCGTTGGAGATCACGTCGAGGGTGGCCACCGCCCGGGCGGTGCTGAAGGGGTGGCGCAGGCCGATGTTGTAGACCTGCGTGCCGAAGCGGACCCGCTCGGTGCGCCCGGCGAGCAGGCCCATGTAGACGAAGGCATCGAAGGTGGGGATGTCGGCGGGCACCGGCGGGTGCTCCTGGCCGTGGTGCGGGCTGCCCTGGCCCCCCACCGGGAAGATGAGGTGCTCGGGGATCCAGACCGACTCGAAGCCCAGCCGGTCGGCGGCCTCCGTGACCGGCACCCAGAAGCGCGGGTTCACCGACCCCAACGAGATCCCGATCTTCACGTCGACCCCCTCTGTCCTCCGGGGTCCCGACCGTAGCGCCTCGCTCCCGAGGGGCGGCCACGATGGCTGCGCAGCGACCGAGCACGACTCGTCTGGACTGGCGCCGCGGCCCACGAGCACCCGATCGGGCCGCGCCAGGCATGCCGGCTCCCCCGATCGGGTAGCCCGTGGCCGCCCGGGCGCCGGCGCGCCCGGCCCCTGTCGCCCCTCGACCGATCGGACGGATCCATGGCCCAGCAGCTCCCCGGCTCCACCGGCCCCCACCCCCTCCTGAGCGCCGTCGAGCAGCTCGCCGACGACCCCAGGCTCGACCGCGCCCGCACCGCCGTGGCGGCGGTGGCCGAGCGCGTGGTGCCGCCCGGCCCCCGGCGGGACGCGTTGCAGGGGGCCTGGCAGGGCTCGCCGCTCCACCCGGTTCTCACCGACGTCACCATCGGGTGCTGGACGAGCGCCTTCGTGCTCGACCTGGTCGGCGGCCGACGGGGCCGGACCGCGGCCCGTCGCCTGGTCGGGCTGGGCGTGCTGAGCGCCCTCCCCACCGCGGCCAGCGGCCTGGCCGAGTGGGCCGATGCCGACGAGGGCAGCCAGCGCATCGGCGTGGCCCACGCCGGCGCCAACAGCGTCGCCCTGGCCTGCTACGCGCTCTCGTGGCGGGCCCGCCGCCGGGGCCACCACCTCCGCGGCATGGCGCTCGGCCTGGTCGGCGGCGGCGTGGCCACGGTCGGTGCCCACCTCGGCGGGCACCTCACCTACGAGCGCGGCGTCGGCGTGGGGCGGGAGGGCCGCCGCCAGCGGGCGGCCACGTCGCCGGCCCACCGAGCCGAGGAACCGTCGGTGAGCGGCGAGGGCGCCCCCTCGGACAACACCACGTTGAGCGCCGTGGTGGCCGACTACGAGTCGGCCGGCTTCACCACCGCCTTCCTGATCCGCGACGGCGGCACGATCACCTGCCGCCACTGCGGCCAGACCAGCCCCGCCCGGCAGTTCTCGCTCCACTCGCTCCGGCGGCTGGAGGGGGCCTCCGATCCCGCCGACATGGTGGCCGTCGCCGCGGTCCACTGCCCCTCCTGCGAGGCCCGCGGCCTGCTGGTGCTCCCCTACGGGCCGGAGGCCGGCGAGGACGAGACGCTCGTGTACCTGGCCCTCGACGACCACCGCCAGGACCAGGATGGGGTGCCGTCGTCGGCCGGGCCGACGGAGGGCCAGGAGCGCACCGGCCCCACCTGACCTCGCGGTCGCGCCGTCAGCCGGCGGGGACGAGCCACACGGGCTGGTCCCCGCCCTCCGACACCGTGAGCAGCCCGCGCCCGCCGTCGAGCACCGTGACGGCCTCGCCCTGGCGCTCGGGCGGGGCGTCCGGGCGGCAGGGGTCGCCGGCCAGGGCGTCGAGCAGCGAGCCCCCGGGCGGCCGGTCGTAGACCAGCAGCGACGTGTACGTGCGCAGCACCACCGCCGAGCCGTCGGGGGCCACCGCGCCACCGGTCACCACGGCGCCGAGCCCGGTGCGCACCTCGCCCACCAGCTCCAGCGTGACCGGCCCGTCCGGCCCCGCGTCGGCCGGGACGCGGGCGACCTCGGCCCCGCCGAACAGGACCTTGCTGAGCAGGAGCAGCTCCTCGCCCTCGGGCGCCGCGAGCACGGCCTCGGCGTCACGGGGGTGGTCGGGCCAGTGCAGGACCCAGCGCTCGGCGACGGCGGTGAGCCGCGCGGGTTCCGCCGCCGCCAGGTCCACGTCGGGTTCGGGGACGACCACGAGCGCCACGCGCGTGCGCTCCGCCAGGTTGTCGCCGGTGTCGGCGATCACCAGCCGGTCGGGTGAGCCGATCACGGCCAGGTCCTCCCAGTCGACGTTGCGGGCGCCCTCCACCGCCAGCCGGGCCAGGACGCGGCCGCTCTCGTCGATCGCCACGACCTCGGCGGCGCTCTGGGAGTCGCCCACCGCCCACAGCACGCCCGGGGTGCGCCGGCTGGCGGCCAACCCGGAGAGCTCGGCCAGGCCGGGATCGGCCACTGTGCCCACCTGCCGGGGTGCGCCGCCGGCGCAGAGGCGGGCCGCGGTGGACGGCGGCGGCGCCGCGGTCGACGGTGACGTCGCGGCCGTGGACCGTGTCGCCGTCGTCGGGCCAGCCGCCGGCACGGACGACGGGTCGACCTCGGCGCCGCCGTCGCGCCCGGCGTCGCGCCCGTCCGAGCCGCACGCCGCCAGGGCGAGGGCCGGGACGGCGCTCAGCGCGCCGAGCGCGCGTCGAGCTCGGCGACGCACCGCTTGGGCGCCACGAGGCGGTAGCTCTCCTCCACCCAGTCCTCCAGCACCCCCACGGCCGGCGCGCCCCGGCCGAGCGGGATCTGCACCCAGCCGGCCTTGCCCAGCCCGTAGCCCGAGGGCGCCGCGCCCGGCGCGGCGAGGGCCTGGGCGTGCGACTCGGCCAGCTTCACGCCGATGCCCGACTCGGGGTTCCCGTCCGCGCCGGCGAACAGGAAGATCTTCTTGCCGACCTTCAGCACGGTGTCGCCCCAGGGGTGGTCCATCCACGCCTGCGGCAGGCCGAGGCCGAACTCGAGGAGGCGGTCACGCGTCGACGGCCGAGGCATGGGCGCCATCATCGCTCGCCGCGGCGCCCCGCTCGCGGCGCCGACACTGGGGTTTGACGTCCGTCACACCGGCCGGCCGCGGTGGCTGTACGGCGTAGGGTCGATCGCCATGGGGAAGGCGATCGTCACGCGGACACGCGACCCGCAGGGGCGGTGGGTCCTGCACGACGCAGCCAAGGCCGGTCCGCACGACCCGGTCACCGAGACGCCCGACCGACGTCCGGGCTCGGTGCGGCGCACGAGCACCATCGACACCCGGTGGCCCGAGGGCCTGCTCGGCCCGCGGCTCATGGACGGCCGGGCCCGCGACCTGCGCACCGGGCCCGACGGGCGCGTCGACGTGCTGGGCGAGGCCCGTGTCGATGTGCGCGCCAGCGCCGGCCGCCTGCTGGAGACGATCGAGACCGACCCGCCCCGCCCCGAGCTGCAGCAGCTCGCGGGCGTGCTAGTCGGCCCGGGCTTCAGGGCGCAGATGGAGCAGCTCGTGCCCGACGAGCGCGACGGGCTCACGCTGCTGCACCTGCTCCTCGACGACCTCCCGGGCGCGTCGCTGGTGTCCGGCTACGTGCACCAGCGCAGCGACGGGCCCCGACCCGAGCGCATCGACGACGGCATCGAGCGCGAGGACCTCTGCGCCGGCTGGGCGCGCGAGGCCACGATGATGACGACGATCCGCGTCACCGGCGAGCACCCGGTCGTGCTCGGGCCCGTGGCGCCCTCCATCGAGCGCGACGACGACCCGTGGGCCTGGCACGCCATGGACCCCCTGCCGCCGGTCAGCATGCGCCGTCGCCGGCGCATCGACGTGGTGGCCCCCGAGGACGGCGACGTCGGTGCGCCGCATCGCATCGACGTCCACTTCCGTGACAGCCACGTGGCCGAGGACGGCCAGGAGACGATCGTGCACGAGTACCGCGTCACCGGCACGGTCGACGCGGCCACCGCCACCATCGTCGAGATGACCGCCCGCGCCCACGTGCTCCCGTGGGTGGAGTGCCCCCGCGCGGTGGGCAGCGCCGGCCGCCTCGCCGGCCTCCCGCTGCGCGGCCTGCGTCCCCTGGTCCGCGAGACGTTCGTGGGCACCACCACCTGCACCCACCTCAACGACACGCTGCGGGGCCTCGCCGACGTGGAGGCCATGCTCGGCCACCTGCGATCGGTTTCGCGCTCCTGAACGCGAGGTAGCTCCCGGGCCGCATGGCCCCGACCGCTCGCGCCCTCCCGCCCACCACCGCTCGCGCCCTCCCGCCCACCACCGCGCCCCCGCCGCTGCCCGTGCCCCGCGGCCCGATCAGCGAAGGCCTCGTCGGCCACCTCCGCCACCAGCCGCCGCACGCCGTCGCGCCGCTCGACGCGCCGGTCGCCGATGCGGTGCACGGCGAGGACGAAGCCGTGAGCCTCCACCTCCTCTACGAGCTCCACTACCGCGGCTTCGCCGACGTGGACGACGGCTGGGAGTGGGAGCCCTCGCTGCTCGCGCTGCGGCGCCAGCTCGAGGAGGCCTTCCTGGACGGCGTGGCGGCCGCCGTCGGCCCGCCGCAGCCCTTCGCCGGCGACGTCGCCGCCGCCCTGTGGGACCTCGTCCGCTCGGCGACGGGACCGTCGCTGTCGGCCTGGGTGGCCGCCCACGGCACCCGCCGCGAGCTCACCGAGATGGCCATCCACCGCTCGGCCTACCAGCTGAAGGAGGCCGACCCGCACACCTTCGCCCTGCCCCGCCTCGACGGGCCGGGCAAGGCCGCCATGGCCACCATCCAGAGCGACGAGTACGGCAGCGGCCAGGCGGACCGCATGCACAACGCCCTGTTCGCCCGCACCATGCGCGCGCTGGGGCTCGACGACCGGTACGGCGCCTACCTGGATCGCATCCCCGCGGTGACGCTGGCGCCCACCAACCTGCTGTCGTTCTTCGCGCTGCACCGGCGCTGGCGCGGCGCCGTGGTCGGCCACCTGGCCGTCTTCGAGATGACCAGCGTCGTGCCGATGGGCCGGTACGCCGAGGCGCTGCGGCGCGTCGGCGCGCCCGACGGCGCCGCCTTCTACGACGCGCACGTGGAGGCCGACGCCTGGCACCAGCACCTCGCCGCGGACGGGATGGCCGCCGCGCTGTGCCAGGCCGAGCCGGCGCTGGCCGCCGACGTGCTCTTCGGCGCCCGGGCCCTCATGCACCTGGAGGACGTGCAGGCCCGGGCGATGCTCGCCGCCTGGGAGCGGGGCGAGAGCTCGTTGCGCCCGGCGCGGCCCAGCAAGGAGCAGGCCGCCTGACCTCGCGGCCCGAGCCGCGCCACGCGGCCGCGTACGTCCTGCCCATCCGCTGCGACGTCGAGCCGGCGGGCCCCGACCTCGCCGCCTACCTGCACTGGTTGGTGACGCAGCTCGACGTGGTGGTGGTCGACGGCTCGCCGGCGGCCATCGCGGCCAGGCACCGCGCGATGTGGCCCGACGCGCTGGTGCACGTGCGGCCCGACCCCGATCTGCGCTGCGCCAACGGCAAGGTCGCCGGGGTGCTCACCGGGCTGCGCCGCGCCCGCCACGAGCGGGTGCTGCTGGCCGACGACGACGTCCGCTACGACGCCGCCACCCTGGCCGCCATCCTGGCGCGCCTCGACCGGCCCGGGGTGGGCGTCGTGCGGCCGCAGAACGTCTTCGAGCCCCGTCCGTGGCACGCGCTCTGGGACACCAGCCGGACGCTGCTCAACCGGGTCAGCGGCGGCGACTGGCCGGGCACGCTGGCCGTGCGCCGCCAGGCGCTGCTGGCCACCGGTGGCTACGACGGCGACGTGCTCTTCGAGAACCTCGAGCTCGTGCGCACCGTGCGGGCCGCCGGCTGGCGCGAGGAGGTGGCGCTCGACGTGCTCGTGCCGCGCCGCCCGCCCAGCACCGGCCACTTCCTGTCCCAGCGCGTGCGCCAGGCCTACGACGAGCTGGCCCGGCCCGTGCGCCTGGCGGTGTGGCTCTCGGTGGTGCCCGCCACGGCCGCCCACCTCCGCCATCCGCGGCGCCTGCTCGGCGGTGTCGCCGCGGTCGTGCTCCTGGCGGAGGTGGGTCGCCGGCGGGCCGGCGGACGTCCGCGCCTCCCGGCCACGGCGAGCCTGCTCGCGCCGGGCTGGGTGCTCGAGCGAGGGGTGTGCGCGTGGCTGGCGGTGGGGCTGCGCGTCGGGCGCGGCGGCGTGCCCTACCGCGAGGGCGTGCTGCGGCGGGCGGCGACACCCGTGCGCGTGCTGCGCCGGCGCTACGCCGCGGGCAGGGCCACCGTGGCGGTGCCGGGGGCCAGCTTGTCGCCGTCCTGGTTCTCGGTCCACACGTCGAGGTCGACGAGCACCTCGTCGCCCTCGCGGCGCACGGCCTTGACCACGCCCTTGGCGGTGACCACCGCGCCCTTCAAGGTGGGGCTGCGGAACTGGCAGGTGACGGCGACGATGCGGCCTCGCTCCACCCCCATCCACTGGTGCAGGAGGATGTGGAGGTAGGCGAACTGCAGGTTGCCCATGCCGAACGCGCCCGGGTAGCCGGCGGCCTTGCCGGCCTCGTCGTCCATGTGGATCGGCACGAACTCGTCGTTGACGGCCGCGTAGCGGTTCCAGTTGTCGAAGCCCATCGTCCGCTGGAAGGTGGGCAGCTCGAGGCCTTCCCGGATGTCGTCGACGGCGACAGGGGTGACGGACATGCTCGGCGCTCCTCGCCTCAGTAGCGGATGTTGGTGGACCGCTGGACCTTGACCATCTCGCCGCGCTGGTTCGTCCAGCGCGTCTCGGTGATCGTGAACAACATGAGGCCGAGCCGGCCCTCGCGCTCGCGGTACTCGGCCAACGAGGTGATCGACGAGATCACGTCGCCGGGCCGCATGCGCACCCCGTACTGCGTCTCCATGCCGCCGTTGAGGATGAACTTGAGGCCCGGCCCCTTCACGCCCACCTTCCCCTCGACGATGTCGTCGAGGCTGCTCGTCGCGCCGGCGCGGACGCGGAGCACGCCGGGCGGGTCGGCCGCCATCCACGCGAACGGGTTGAAGTCCTCGGGCGCCACGATGCCGCCGAACGGCGTGGTCTTGGCGTACTCCTCGTCCCAGTAGAGCCGCGGAGGCTCCTCCGGGTAGTAGATGGCCACGGCCCACTTGCGGATGTCGGACGCGGCGATCGGGTACGACGTCATCGCCCCGTACGTCCGGCCGATGGCGGCGCGCATCTCGTCCGAGATGTGCGTGGCGACGGTGCTCATCGCGAGTCCCTCCTGGATCGTGGGCGGCGCCCCCGGCGCGTCGAGCCGGCAAGTCCTACCACGCGCCGGGGAGGCCGGCGCCAGCCCGGCTCAGCGGGGCTGCAGCACCACCGTGTCGAGCACGGCGTCGTTGCCGAGCGCCAGGATGTTCATGGCCGCCGCGCAGAAGGACTGCAGCGAGGCGGCCCGGCCGGTCATCAGGCCCGTCTCGATCCACTTGGGCGACAGCTCCGCCGCCGTGGTGGGATCCCAGCCGGCCGAGAACTCGGTGGGCGACTCGGCCCCGCCCGTGGGGCCGATCACGAACAGCGTGAAGGCCACGTCGGGGTGCTCGCACCGGTACCACTGCACGAGCCGCTGCAGCGCGGCCTTGCTCACGCCGTAGAGGCCGAGGCCCGGCCAGGGCGGCGTCACCTCGGCGTGGCCGGTGATCGACGAGACGTAGACCGCGCGCCCGCCCGTGGCCGCGAGGTGCGGCAGGGCCACCTTGGTCACGAGCGACGCGCCGGTGACGTTGGTGGCCCAGACCTTGGCCCACGTGTCGGCGTCGGCGTCGGCCAGCCGGACCAGCGGCCCGTAGGCCGGGCAGTAGACGAAGGCGTCGAGCCCGCCGAGGGCGCCCACCGCCTCCGCGATCCCGGCCTGCACGGAGGCCTCGTCGCACACGTCGACCTGGACCGCGACGGCGTCGCCGCCCGCCTTGCCGGCGGCCTCCTCCACCAGGTTGCGCCGCCGGGCGGCGAAGGCCACCTTCGCCCCGGCCTCGGCGAGGCTCAGCCCGAGCCCGCGGCCGAGGCCCACGGAACCGCCCAGCACCAGGACGCGCTTGCCTTCGATCCCCTCGTTCATGGTCCCCCCATCGTGCCCGCGGCCGTCGGGCTCGCGGTGGTCGTGGACGGCATGGTAGCCCTCGGTGCGCCGGCCCCTCGTCGGGTGGCTACCGTACGAACCAGGCCGTGGGAAGGCCGCCTGATGGGAGGGACATGGGCGCGAGAGTCGAGCCGGTCGAGGCCACGACCGAACGGGCGCACCCTCCGCTCGATCGCGACACGATCGTGGAGGCGGCGCTGCGGGTGGCCCGCCGGTCGGGCCTCGAGCACCTCACCATGAAGGCGCTGGCCGAGGAGCTCGGCGTCTCCACGATGGCGCCCTACCGCCACGTGCGCAGCAAGGAGGAGCTCCTCGAGCTCATGGTCGACGCGCTCTACGCCCGCGTCATGATCCCTCCGCCGTCGGCGGGCACGTGGGAGGACCGCCTGCGCCAGCTGCACGCCTCGGCCTTCCGCGAGCTGGCGGACTACGCCGGGCTGTCGCTGCAGTGGCCCCTCCTCGGCGTGGTCACGCCCCGCCAGCGCGAGCTCGGCGACGCCGTGCTCGACCTCCTGCACGAGGCCGGCTTCGTCGGCCACGAGGCGCTGCTCGCCTGGGAGGCGCTCTTCGCCTACGTGAGCGGCCAGCTCGCCATCGTGGCCAGGAGCCGGACCGGGGACGGACCCGACGGGCGCAGCGTCCGGGTGCTCGGCGCGTACCTGTCCGAGCGACCCGAGGACGCGGCCACCATCCCGGCCGACGAGGCCTTCGCCGCGGGCTACGAGCTGGTGCTCACCGGCCTGCGGGTCCGCCTCGGCGAGCGCGCCGGCGCCGCGCGCCGCTGACGCGGGCTTCGGGCCGTCGGGAGCGCAGCGGCCCCGCCGATAGGGTGCCGGCCGTGTTCACGGGCATCGTCGAGGAGCTGGGTCGGGTCGAGGCGATCGAAGGCGGCCGCCTGCGGATCGCCGCCCGCACCGTGCTGGACGACGCCACCCAGGGCGCGTCCATCGCCGTGAACGGCTGCTGCCTCACGGTCGTCGACCAGGGCGACGGCTGGTGGGAGGCGGACCTGTCCGAGGAGACGCTGGCCCGCACCAACCTGGGCGCGCTGCGGCCCGGCGACCCCGTCAACCTCGAACGACCGGTGCGCCTCGCCGACCGCCTCGGCGGGCACCTCGTGCAGGGCCACGTCGACGGCGTGGGCGAGATCGTGCAGCCCGCGCCCGACCTGCAGGTGCGGGCGCCGGCCGAGCTGCTTCGCTACATCGTGGAGAAGGGGTCCGTGACCGTGGACGGCGTGAGCCTCACGGTGGTGCAGCCCCTGCCCGACGGCTTCACGGTGGCCGTCATCCCGCACACCGCCGAGGTCACGACGCTCGGCACGAAGGGCCCCGGCGCGCCCGTCAACCTCGAGGTCGACGTCCTCGCCAAGTACGTGGAGAAGCTCCTGAGGCGCTAGCAGCGCAGCACGACGCGGCGCGACCCCGCTGCAGGTCGCGTGGCTGCGGGAGCGGCCATCCTGGCCGTCCGCTCCCCGACAAGCCCTGTCAGGTGAGTGCGGCGATGAGGCCGTCGGGGTCCTCGACGGAGACGCGCAGCTCGCGCACGGTGATCGGCACGGGGCCGATGCGGGCCTTGGCCGGAGGGTCGAGGTGGAGCTTCACCAGGTTCGACGACGAGCCGTTCACCAGCCAGCGCCCCCGCCAGCCGTGCACGCCCCAACCCCACACCGGATCGTGGTCCGGGGCCACGGAGCGCACCCGGGAGCGGGGCACCTCGAGCCGGAAGGCCCAGCCCATCCGCACGCTGACCGTGGTGTCGTCCACGTCGACGTAGGAGCGCGACGGCCCCATGCCGAGCACGGCCATGGCCTTGTTGGCCCCGGTGAAGAGGATGGCGAAGCGAGCCCTGGGGTTCACCGCCTGCCGGCCCCCTGCTCGATGTCGTCCGTGACGCAGTCGGCGAGCTCGACCGGCACCGTGTCGTCGCGGTGCTGGCGCAGGTGGTGCAGGTAGGCCTGCACGTTCCCGGCCACCATCGCCTTGGTGACCGTGCCCTCCCGCAACCGGGCGGGCACGCCGATGGCCATGGCGCGGCTCGGCACCTCCATGCGGGGCGGCACGAGGGCCCCGGCGGCCACGAACGACACCGCCCGGCACACGGCCTCCTCGAGCACGACCGCGCCGGAGCCCACCAGCACGTCGTCCTCGATGGTGCAGCCCTCGAGGTGCACGAGGTGCCCGATCACGCAGTCGTTGCCGATCGAGGTCGGGTTGTGGGGCTGGGTGTGGATCACGGTGCCGTCCTGCACGGAGCTGCGGGCCCCGATGCGGATGGGGCCGTTGTCGGCCCGGATCACCACGCCGGGCCAGACCGTGGCCTCCTCGGCGAGGAGCACCGGCCCGATCAGCACCGCGTCGGGGTGCACGTAGGCGCGGGGGTGGATGCGAGGGCGCTCGCCCTCGAGCGCGTACAGGGGCATGGCGCGCATTGAAGCAGCCGCCTGGCGCGGGACCCGCATCCGGGTCGCCCGCGACCGGGCGGGCCGGGCGGCGCGGGACGGATGTCACATCCTTGCAGTGACCGCAAAGTTGCAGTGACTGCACCTTGGCGGTTCACTTGCCCGGCATGACGGCGGTGATGGGGTTGCGTGAGCGCAAGAAGGCCGAGACGCGCCTCGCCATCGCCACCGCCGCGCTGGCGCTCGCCGAGGCGCACGGCCCCGATGGCGTCACGGTCGACGACATCGCGGCGCACGCCGGCGTGTCGCCCCGCACCGTCTTCAACTACTTCGCCACGAAGGACGAAGCCATCCTCGGCATCGACCCCGAAGCTCGAGAGGCGGTCCGCGCCGCCATCGTCGACCGCCCCGCCCACGAGGCACCGGTCGACGCGGTCGGCGCCGTGCTCGTGGAGCGGGTTGCTGATCCCGCGTTCGGCCGCCGCTGGCGCACGCGGGCGCGCCTGGTGCGCGAGCACCCGCAGCTGCACATGGCCCGGGCCAGCTCGTTGCGGGCCTACGAGGACCTCATCGCCGAGGCGGTGGCCGCGCGGACGAACCTCGACCCGAGCCGCCACGTCTACCCCCGGCTGGTCGCCGCCGCCACCCTGAGCGCCCTGCGCGTGGTCGTCGACCTCACCGCCGACGAGCAGGACCCGGCCCGCCTGCGGGCCGCCCTCCTCGACGCGTTCGCCGTGCTCACCGCCGGCTTCCCCCCGCCCCCCCGCCCGTCCCGGCCGTCCGCTCCGAGGTCCCGCCGCCCATGACCACCACCATCGACCGACCTGTCGGCGCCGCCGTCAACTCCGCCGGCTTCACCCACCGGCAGGTCCTCACGATCTTCTCGGGGCTGCTGCTCGGCATGCTGCTGGCCTCGCTCGACCAGACGATCGTGGCCACCGCGCTCCCCACGATCGTCGGCGACCTGGGCGGCCTCGACCACTACTCGTGGGTCGTGACCGCCTACCTCCTGGCCACCACGGTCTCGACGCCGCTCTACGGCAAGTTCGGCGACCTCTACGGCCGCAAGCGCCTCTTCCAGATGGCCATCGTGGTGTTCCTGGTGGGCAGCATGCTCTGCGGCGCCGCCACCTCGATGATGATGCTGGTGCTGTGCCGGGCGCTGCAGGGCCTGGGGGGCGGCGGCCTCATCGTGCTGGCGCAGGCGATCATCGCCGACGTCGTGAGCCCGCGCGAACGGGGTCGCTACCAGGGCCTCTTCGGCGCCTTCTTCGGCTTGTCGGCCGTGGCCGGCCCGCTGCTCGGCGGCTTCTTCACCGATCACCTGTCGTGGCGGTGGGTCTTCTACGTCAACCTGCCCGTGGGCCTGCTCGCCCTGGCCGTCACCAGCTCGGTGCTGCCCGCCTCCCGGCTGCGCCGCCAGGTGAAGATCGACTACCTGGGCGCCGCGCTGCTCACCGCCACCATCGTCTGCATCGTGCTGATCAGCACGTGGGGCGGCGCCGAGTACGACTGGGGCTCCCCGGTGATCCTGGGGCTGGGCGTCGCGGCGGCCACCCTGGCCGTGCTGTTCGTCATGGTGGAGCGCCGGGCCGAGGAACCGGTGCTGCCGCTGCGCCTGTTCCGCCTCCGGACGTTCAACATCGCGGTCGGCGTCGGCGTGGTGGTCGGCATGGCCATGTTCGCGGTGATCAGCTACCTGCCGCTGTTCCTGCAGACGGTGAACGGGGCGTCGGCCACCGACTCGGGCCTGCTCCTGGTGCCGCTGATGCTGGGGCTCCTGACAGCGTCGATCACCGCGGGCCAGGTCGTCACCCGCACCGGGCGCTACCGCTTCTTCCCGATCGCCGGCACCGCCGTGCTCACCGTGGGCCTGGTGTTGCTGACCCGGCTCGACGGCGCCTCGAGCCAGCTGGAGTCCGGGCTCTTCATGGTGGTGGTCGGCGTGGGGATCGGCCTCACCATGCAGATCATCGTGCTGGCCACCCAGAACGAGGCGCCGCCCGCCGACCTCGGCATCGCCACCTCGGCGGTGAACTTCTTCCGCTCCATCGGCGGCTCGCTGGGCGTGGCCATCTTCGGCGCCCTCTTCACCAGCCGCCTGGGCGAGCGCCTCACCGGCGACCTGGCCAGTGACGGCGCCCTCGACCCGACGCAGGTGCAGGCCCTGCCCGACGGGGTCCGCCACGACTACGTCGATGCCTTCGCCGACGCGCTGGCCGGCAGCTACCTGTACGTGGTCCCGCTCGCGGCGGTCGCCGTGGGCGTGGCCTGCCTGCTCAGGGAGAACCCGCTGCGCGACCAGGTCCACAGCGCCGAGAGCATGGGCGAGCTGGTGTGAACACATCCCCCGGACAGGGGCTTTCGCCCCGTTCCGGCGCGGCTCCCTCATGCCGGGTCCACGTGCGCCGATGGGGCGCCACACGGAGGTAGGCGACGTGCCCGGCGATCAGCCGGGCAGCGCAACGGCCACGGGCAGCCACCACAGGGGAAAGGCCCCCATGCGCTCCATCACCGTCCGCTTCTCCGCCAAGAAGGCGCTCACGGCCGCCGGCCTCGCCGTCGTCCTGGGTGGCTCCACCTACGCCTTCACCGCCGGCAACACCATCGGCGCCGCCCGCGCCGGCGATGGTGCGAGCGCCATCAGCGGCTACAACGTCTCCGGCGTCGCCTACGTGACCGACCCGTCGGTGCCCACCGACATCGACGCCGTCACCTTCACCCTCGATGCCAACGCCACGACGGTGAAGGCCAAGGTCGTGGCCGCCGCGACGGCGTACACCACCTGCGCCAACACCGCGGGCAACTCCTGGACGTGCGACTTCACCCCCAACGTGCCGGTGACGACCGCCGACCAGCTCGCCGTCGTCGCCACCGAGTAGCGGGCTCGAGCCGTGCGCGTGGCCCTGCGACTGGCCGCGCTGGCGGTCATCGCCGGCGCCGTCGTGCTGCTCACGCCGCTCGGGGGGCGGGTGCGGTACCTGGTCCCCTACGGCGCCAGCATGGAGCCGACGTACCGGAGCGGGGACCTCGTCTTCATCCGCCAGCAGGAGCGGTACGAGGTGGGTGATGTGATCGCCTACCGCAACGCCGACCTCGGCCGGGTGGTGCTGCACCGCATCATCGACGAGGCCGACGGCGCCTTCACCGTGCAGGGCGACAACAACGAGTGGGTCGACTCGACCCACCCCACCGCCGCCGACGTGCTCGGCGCGAGCTGGGTCCGGGTGCCGCACGCCGGCCGGGTGCTCCTCGCCCTCGGCCGGCCTCCGGTCGCCGCCGCCCTGGTGGCGGTGGCCGTCCTCGGCATGTCCGGGGCCTTCTCCATCCGAACCGAGCAGTCCGACGACGAGGTGGACACCCCGGTGGCGGAGGTCCCCGCATGAGCGCCCTCCCCCGGTGGGCGGTGGTCGCGGCGATCGTCGCCGGCGCGGCCCTCGTGGCGGCCCCCGCCGCCACCGGCGGCTCGAAGGTCTGGGGCGGCCGCGCCGGGCGGGTGACGTCGTCCACGCAGCTGCGCCAGCTCATCCCACCGGCGTGCGCCGCACTGCCGCTCACCGGCCTGGTCGCCGGGTCGCTGCTGGTGAACGGCACCAACAAGGACGACCTCGTCCTGGGCAGCGGCCTCGGCGACATGCTCTACGGGCATCAGAGCGCCGACTGCCTGGTCGGCGGCGCCGGCAACGACGTCCTCGACGGCGGCCAGGGCAACAACGACGTGTGCCTCGGCGGGCCCGGCCTCGACGTCTTCATCGGCTGCGAGACGGCCGTCCAGTGACGGCGGCCGCCCGGCCGGCTGCCAAGCTGCTCGGATGCGACGGGCCGAGCTGGAAGCGCACCGCGGCCGCGCGGTCGACGACCTCGTCGGCCCGGGCACCCGGCTGCTCCTCGTGGGCATCAACCCCAGCCTGTGGACCGCGGCGGTGCAGGCGCACTTCGCCCGCCCGGGCAACCGCTTCTGGCCCGCGCTGCACCGCGCCGGGATCCTCGAGCGGGACATCGACGCCTCACAGGGGCTGAGCGACGACGACCGCGCCCACGTGCTGGCGCGCGGCGTCGGGATCACCAACCTCGTGAACGTGGCGACCGCCCGGGCCGACGAGCTCACCCCGGCCCAGCTGCGCGAGGGCGGCGAGCGGCTGCGGCGCCTGGTGGAGGAGCTGCAGCCGGCCGTCGTCGCGGTGCTCGGCCTCACCGCCTACCGCCAGGCCTTCCGCCGCCCCAAAGCTCGCCTGGGCCGCCAGCCCGACGACCTCGCCGGCGTGCCCCTGTGGGTGCTCCCCAACCCCAGCGGGCTCAATGCCCACGAGACCGTCGACTCGCTGGCCGCCCACTACCGCGCCGCAGCGGAGGCGGCCGGCCTCCCCTTGCCGGACGCCGCGCGTGGCGCGACAAGGGAGAGCATGGTCAGCGAACCCGTGCACCAGTGCCCGTACTGCGAGCTGCGCTTCGACTACCACAACGAGGTGAAGCACCACATCCTCACCGACCACCCCGACCACGCCGAGGTGGCCGCCAGCGTCGAACCCCACGAGCTGCCGCACACGTAACAGGACTCGCCTCCGTAACAGGACTCGCCTCCGCCATCCCTGGCCGCTCGCCCAGCACCCAAGGGCGGCGCATGCCCTCGCGCTCCGGGCCAGAATGGGCGGGCCGCGCCGGGGGAGGCGCGGCGCTGACGCGAGGGGGACACGGGCACCATGCCAGGCGCACTCGAGGGCATCAGGGTCGTCGACCTGACCACCGGCGTGGCCGGTCCGCTGGCCGCCATGGTCCTCAGCGACTACGGGGCCGACGTGGTCAAGGTGGAGCCGCCGGGCGGCGACCCGATGAGGTCCTACGGCGGCTACGTGGTCTGGAACCGGGGCAAGCGCAGCGTGGTCCTCGACCTCGACGAGGCTGCCGACCGGGCCCGCTTCGTCGAGCTGCTGGCCACGGCCGACGTGCTGGTGGAGGGCTGCACCCCGGGCACGATGGCGGCCTGGGGCCTCGACCACCCGACGCTGGCCGAGCAGCTGCCCGGCCTCGTGTACTGCTCGGTCACCGGCTACCCCCGCACCACGGCCGCGGCGCAGCGCCCCGGCTACGACCTGCTGGTCCAGGCCCGCACCGGCCAGCAGTACGAGCAGCCGGGCTGGCGCGTAGGGCCCATCTACCTCTACGCCCCGCTGCCCAGCCTGGCCACGTCGTACCTCGTGCTGGAGGCCGTGCTGGCCGGCCTCTACGCCCGCGAGGTGACGGGGCGCGGGCAGTGGGTGGAGACCTCCCTGCACCAGGGGGTGCTGGCCTTCACCACCCAGCTCTGGCAGGACCCGGAGGACCCCGGGCCGAACTTCTGGGGCATCCCGCGCGACCCGCAGCCCGGGGTGTTCGAGTGCGCCGACGGCCTGTGGGTGCACTCGATGCACGGGGCCGGCGGCCGCGGCAAGGACCGCAGCGCGCTGTGGCGGATCCTCGGCATCCCCCCGCAGGAGCCGACGCTCGACCCCGAGGTCATGGCCCGCAACCAGGAGGAGGTGCGGGCCGCCATGAAGCGGATCCCGCGCCAGGAGCTCCTCGAGGCCTTCTGGGCCAACGAGATCCCGATCGCACCGGTGCGGCCCGCAGCCGAGGCGCTCGACGACCCCCAGCTGACCCACAACGGCATGGTCGTGGAGGTCGACGACCCGGTGCACGGCCGCACCCGCCAGGCGGGCTTCCCGTTCCGCCTGCACGGCGCCCCGCCGCCCGCGGTGCAGCGCCCGCAGACGAGCGTCGGCCAGCACACCGACGAGGTGCTCTCGGCGCTCCCTTCCGAGCCCGCCCGGGCCCGTCGGGTGGGCCCGGCCCAGCGGCGCCTCGAGCACGCCCTCGACGGGATCACGGTGCTCGACCTCGGGAACTTCCTCGCGGGCCCGTTCGGGCCGATGCTGCTCGGCGACCTCGGCGCCCGGGTCATCAAGCTGGAGTCGCCGGAGGGCGACCAGATGCGCCACGTCACGAAGCCCTTCAACGGGTGCCAGCGCGGCAAGGAGGACGTCGTCGCCGACCTGAAGACCCCCGAGGGACTGGAGATCGCCCACCGGCTGATGGCCCGCGCCGACGTGGTGCACCACAACATGCGCCCGGGGGTGGCCGAGCGCCTGGGGGTCGACTACGCCACGGCCAAGCGGCTCAACCCCAAGGTCATCTACTGCCACACCACCATGTGGGGCACCGACGGTCCCCGCGCCACGTGGCCGGGGTTCGACCAGCTCGGCCAGGCGTCGTGCGGGCTGGAGCACGAGCTCGGCGGCGAGGGCAACCCACCCGTCTGGTACCGCTTCGGCATGTGCGACCAGGCCTGCGCCTGCCAGTCGGCCGTCGCCGTGCTGATGGCGCTCCTCTGGCGCGAGCGCACCGGCGAGGGCCAGTTCGTCGACACCTCGATCGTGAACGGCGGCCTGTACCTGAACTCCGACGTGTGGGCCGGCCCGGAGGGGCCGTTCACCCGGCCCCGGCTCGACCGCCACCAGACGGGCGTGTCGCCCCTCTACCGCCTCTACCAGACGGCCGACGGGTGGCTGGCCATCGCCTGCGTGCGCACGCGGCACTGGGACGCGCTCACCCAGGCGGTGCCGGAGCTCGCGGGCGACCCCCGCTTCGCCACGCCGGACGGGCGCCGCCGGCACGCCGCCGAGCTGGCCGACGTGCTGGAGGCCGCCTTCGCCGGAGGCACCACCGCCGCGTGGTGGGCGCGCCTCGACGACGCCGGCGTGCCCGCCGAGGTGGCCGACCCCGACGCGCCCGAGCGGTGGTTCACCCAGCCCGACCTGGTGGAGGCGGGCCTCGTGGCGGAGTACCCGCACCCCACCTACGGCCGCTTCCGCCAGTTCGGCCACCTGATCCACTTCTCGGCGACGCCGGGCCGGCTGCGCCACGCCCCGCCGCTGCTCGGCCAGCACAGCCGGGAGATCCTGGCCGAGCTGGGCTACAGCCAGGCCGAGATCGAGGCGCTGCGGGCCAAGGGCGTCACGACCTGGCCCTGATCGCGGCTCACGCCGGAGGTGCGGGCTGGTCGCGCAGCTCCCGGCGGAGGATCTTGCCCGTGACCGTCTTGGGCAGCTCGTCCACGACGTCGACGCGGCGCGGGCACTTGTAGGCGGCCAGCCGCTCGCGGCAGAACGCCCGCAGCTCGTCGGCCGTGGCGGTCGTGCCGGGCTTCAGGCTGACGACGGCCCGGACGCTCTCGCCCCGGTACTCGTCGGGCATCCCCACGACCGCGGCTTCCCGCACCGCGGGGTGCTCGTAGAGGACGTCCTCCACCTCCCGCGGCCAGACCTTGTAGCCGGCGGCGTTGATCATGTCCTTCTTGCGGTCCACCACGAAGCACCAGCCGTCGGGCCGCATGAAGCCGACGTCGCCGGTGTGCAGCCGCCCTTCGGGCATGGCGGCGGCGGTGTCCTCGGGCCGGCCCCAGTACCCCGCGACCACCTGCGGGCCGCGGACCACCAACTCGCCCAGCTCGCCGGGCGGCACCTCGCGGCCGTCGTCGTCCACCACCCACAGCTCCGTGTCGGGGACCGGCACACCCACGGAGAGCGCGCCGGAGGCCGGATCGACGGGCGTGTCGCCGCCGAGCGGCACGGCGTGGGTCGGCCCGGTCGCCTCCGTGAGCCCGTAGATGTTGTGGATGGCGGCGCCGAAGCGGGCCCGGTAGGCGTCGGCCACGCCGGCCGGGATGGGGGCGCCGCCGGAGTAGATCGTGCGCAGCGAGGCCAGGTCCGCGGGGTCGAGACCGTCAAGGTTCATGAGGGCGATGAACACCGTGATCGAGCCGACGGTGAACGTCGGGCGGTAGCGGCGGATGGCGTCGACGACCACGTGGGGCTCGAACCGGTGGGCCAGCACCAGCGGGCACCGGGCCAGCAGCGAGGCGCCGATGTGACCCGTGAGCCCGGTGATGTGGAACAGCGGGGCGACGCCGAGGATCACGTCGTCGCGGCCGAGGCGGGCCCAGGTGCGGTAGAGCTCGGCGGCGAAAGCCAGGTTGGCGTGGGTGTTCATGGCGCCCTTGGGCCGCCCGGTGGTGCCCGACGTGTAGGTGAGGACGGCCACGTCCGACGACGCCCGCACGCCGTCCGGTGGAGGCGCCGCGCCGTCGTGCTCGGCCAGCAGCTGGGCCAGGTCGACCGTGTCGGGCGGCCGCAGCCGGCGGCCCTCGGCGAAGAGCCGCGGGTCGTGCTCCGACTGGTGCTCCAGCTCCGAGGTGGTGACCACCAGGCGCACGGCGGTGCCGGGCACCACGTCGCGGGCCACGTCCTCGTGGAGGTGCTCCAGGCAGAGCAGGGCACGGACGTCGGCGTCGTGCAGCACGTGGGCCAGCTCGCGCGCCCGGTTCATGGGGTTGACCGGCACAGCGATGCCCCCGGCCTTCCACGCGGCCAGCAGGCCCACGACGAATTGCGGGACGTTCTGCAGGTACAGGGCCAGCCGGTCGCCGGTCGCGAACCCGGCGCGCGCCAGCCCGACGGCCAGCGCGTCGCTCAGCCGGTCGAGCTCGGCCACGGTGAGGGCGCCGTCGAAGTAGCGCACCGCCACCGCGTCGGGCGCGTCGGCCCGCCACGCCCGCAGCATCGCCACGAGGTCCGGGTGCTCGAGCGTCAGCGACGCCGGCACGTCGGGCGGGTAGGCGGCCAGCCAGGGCCGGTCGTCGTAGGGCCCGTCGTCGTAGGCACCCATCCCGTCAGGACCTCGGGCGGGCTCGGGGACGGCGGCGGCGCGCCGTCACGTCACACCAGCCGGGCTGCGATCTCGGCCGCCGTGCGGGCGCAGCGGTCGATGCGCCGGCGCAGCGCGTCGACCTCCACCGTCGACCCCTCGCCCATCGCACCCAGCAGGTAGCGGGTGCGCACCCCTTCGAGGATGCAGGCCAGCTTCCAGTTGGCGAAGGCCAGGTAGAAGTCGATGTGCTCCAGCGAGCGGCCGCTGGTCTGCGCGTACCGCTCGAGCACCTGGGCCCGTGACGGGAACCCGGGCAGCACGGTGGGTGGGTCGTCGAGGCCGCTGTGCTCGTCGCCCGGTCCCACCCAGTACAGGCCGAGCAGGCCCACATCGGCCATGGGGTCGCCCAGCGTGCACAGCTCCCAGTCGAGCACCGCCGCCACCCGGCCGTCGCGGGTGACGAGGCAGTTGTCGAGGCGGTAGTCGCCGTGCACGATGGCCGCCGGCCCCTGCTCGGGGATGCGGGCCGACAGGATCCGGTGCACGTCGGCGATCTCGGGCGCCGGGGTGGCCGTGCTCTGCTCGTACTGCGCCAGCCACCGCTTCAGCTGGCGGGCGATGTAGCCCTCGTGCCGGCCGAGGTCGCCGAGGCCCACCGCGGTGGGATCGACGGCGTGGATGGCGGCCAGCGTGTCGACCAGCGCCTCGGCCACACGGGGGCGCGCCTCGGCGTCGAGCGCGGCCTCGGCCTCCGCTGGGTTGTGGATGGCGGTTCCCTCCACGTAGGCCATGACGTAGAAGGGCGCGCCGTTGACGTCGGGGTCGTCGCAGAAGCCGAGCGCCTCGGGCACGGGCACGGGGCTGTCGCGGAGCGCGGCGATGATGCGGTGCTCGCGGCCCATGTCGTGGGCGCTGGCGAGCACGTGGCCGAGCGGCGGGCGGCGCAGCACCATGCGCCGGCCCTCGGCGGGCAGCACGTGGTAGGTGAGGTTCGAGAGCCCGCCCGCGATGACGCGGTAGGTGAACGGGCCGCGCACGCCGGGGACGTTGGCCTCCAGCCAGGCGCCGACCCGTGCGCTGTCGATGCCGGCGACGGCCTGCTCGCTCATGGCCGCAGCTCCCGACCGTGGTGCTGCCTGGTGGTGATCATGCGCTGCACGTCGTGCGCTTCCCTTCGTCGCGAGCGGTCGTCATCCTGCGCCGGCCGGCGCCGGTCGGCGGGCGGCCTCCCAGGAGCCCTCATCGGCGCGGGGTTCGCGCGGCAGGCCCAGGGCGCGCTCGCCGAGGATGGTGCGTTGGACCTCCGAGGTGCCCTGGTAGAGCGTCCCGGCCCGCGCGTTCAGGAACACGTCGGTCCACGACGCCGACGAGTTGGGCGCGCCGGGGGCGTCGGGGCCGAGCGGGCTCATCGGGCGGCGGCCGCTGGGCACGAGCGCCTCGGCGCCGAGCACGTCGACGGCCAGCTCGGTGACCACGCGGTGGTACTCGCTCCACTGCAGCTTGGCGATCGACGCCTCCGGCCCCGGCTCCTGGCCGCGCAGGAACGACGTGAGGACCCGGAGCCCCGACCAGCGCATGATCTCCACCTGGGTGTGGCACCACGCCAGGCGCTGGCGCACGATCGGGTCGCGGTCGAGGCCGGCCTCGCGCACCAGGGCCAGGAGCCGGTCGAGCTCGACGCGGTAGCCCACGTGGAGGGTGGCCGCGGCCGACCCCCGCTCGTGGCCGAGCAGCGTCATGGCCACCGACCAGCCGCCGTCGACCGGGCCGACGACGTGGTCCCTCGGGGTGCGGGCGCCGGAGAAGAAGACCTCGTTGAAGTCGCTGCCGCCCGACATCATGCGGATCGGGCGGATCTCGATGCCGGGCTGGTCGAGGGGGCACAGCAGGAAGGTGATGCCCTTGTGCTTCGGCGCGGTCGGGTTGGTGCGGGCCAGCAGGAAGATCCAGTTGGCGGTGTGCGCGGCCGTGGTCCAGATCTTCTGCCCGTCGATCACCCACTCGTCGCCGTCGAGCACGGCACGGCAGCCCAGGTTGGCGAGATCGGAGCCGGCGTCGGGCTCGGAGTAGCCCTGGCACCAGCGGTCCTCGCCCGA
>Ga0182742_1001678_pt1 | contig 27128 bp, 25 predicted proteins | sample eDN5th37CBELigMG_FD_128880 | JGI IMG/M metagenome (GOLD analysis project Ga0182742, IMG submission 128880) | Enriched Miracle-Growth compost microbial communities from Emeryville, California, USA - eDNA 5th pass 37_C BE-Lig MG (version 2)... ...
AAACATCTTCTGAAGTGATGCATCAAGATTCAGTATCAATCGATTAACTTAATGTGGGAGGTTGTGCAATGAAAACGAAGAAAGTACCACTTCGTAAATGTGTGGCATGCCAAGAAATGATGCCTAAGAAGGAGCTTATTCGCGTTGTTCGTACTCCCGACGAAGAGGTTTTAATCGATCTAACGGGGAAAAAATCCGGTAGAGGTGCATATCTTTGTGGTAAAGTTTCATGCTTTACATTAGCAAAGAAAAGTAAAGCACTCGATCGTGCCTTAAAACAATCCGTATCGGATACGATCTACGACCAGCTAGCCTCTGATTTTGTTAAGGTAGAAGAAGAATTTCATGCTAGCAAGGAGCTTACAGCTGATGAATAACGATAAGGTGCTCTCATCATTAGGAATGGCGATGAGAGCAGGAAAAGTCATGACTGGTGATGAAATTGTTGAAAAAGCAATTAGAGCAGGAAAAGCGAAACTTGTAATAATAGCAAGTGATGCTTCTGATAATACTAAAAAGAAGTTTAGCGATAAATGCAATAGCTATGATGTAAAGCTTGTTTTTACACATAATCGCGAAAGTTTAGGAAGGGCAATCGGCAAATTTGATCGAGTAGTTATTGCAATAACTGACTTGCAATTTTCTAAGTTGATTGCGGGTCATATAAGCCAATAAACGGAGGTGGTCTTACTTGAGTAATCAACAAGACAGTAAGTCAAATAAAGACAAGTTACGCGTGCATGAATATGCTAAGTCATTAAGCATGAGTAGCAAGGAAATTATCACCATTCTCAAGAGGCTGGATTTACCTGTAACGAACCATATGAGCGTTATGGAAAAAGATATGATTAATAAAGTTGAAGGATTTTTCCGTGAAATCAAAGAAAATGCAGCAGTGAAACGTTCAAATGTTGAAAGCAGCCAAAGTGCCGCTAAGGTGAAACCGGTTGTACACGAAGAAAAAAAGGAAATCTCACAAGAGAAAAGACAGGGGACAATGAATTCTATTAATACTAATGATACAGAAAAACGTGAGCAAAGACCGCAACAATCACGTTCAAACGACAACAATAACAACAACAGACAGCAACGTCCGCAAGGACAAAGTCAAGAAGGACAACGCTCTACACAAGGCGGTCAAAGTAGAGAACGTCAGGGTTCTGACAATCGTCCACAAGGTCAAGGCTCTCGTCCACAGGGACAAGGTGGTCAAGGCTCTCGTCCACAGGGACAAGGTGGTCAAGGCTCTCGTCCACAGGGACAAGGTGGCCAAGGCTCTCGTCCGCAAGGCCAAGGTGGTAACCGTCCACAAGGTCAAGGCTCTCGTCCACAAGGGCAAGGTGGTAATCGTCCACAAGGTGGTCAAGGCTCTCGTCCACAAGGTCAAGGTGGTAATCGTCCGCAAGGTCAAGGTCAAGGCTCTCGTCCGCCATACAATAAAGATCGTCAGCAAGCGCCAGCTATTCCTAGTGCACCAGTAACTGCGACTAAGCCAACTGAAAATCGTTATGAAACTAAAGTTGAAGATCGCAATTTCAGCAAAGGCAAGCATAGCAACAAACGTTTTGAAGATGGTAGACCAAACTACAATAACAGAAATAACAAAGGTCGTAATCAAAGAGGAAGACAACAAAATCAACCACCTAAAGAAAAAATTGATAACACACCTAAGAAAATTATCGTTCGTGGTGATTTGACGGTTGGCGAGTTTGCTAAGCTTCTTCATAAAGATGCATCCGAAGTCATTAAAAAGTTATTATTCCTAGGCGTAATGGCAACTATTAACCAGGAAGTTGACTTAGATACGATTATGTTAATCTCTGAGGAGTATGGTGTAGAAGTTGAAGTGAAAATTCCTGTTGAGGAAGATAACTTCGAAACAGTTGAAGAGGTAGACGAAGAGGAAAACTTAGTCAGTCGTCCTCCTGTAGTTACCATTATGGGTCACGTTGACCACGGTAAAACGACATTACTTGATTCCATCCGTAAATCAAGTGTAACAACAGGTGAAGCAGGCGGTATTACACAGCATATCGGTGCTTATCAAGTTGAGATTAATGGTAAGAAAATTACGTTCCTTGATACACCAGGTCACGAAGCATTTACTTTAATGCGTGCTCGTGGTGCACAAGTAACAGATATTACAATTATCGTGGTAGCTGCAGATGATGGCATTATGCCTCAAACAGTTGAAGCAATTGCTCATGCTAAAGCAGCAAACTGTCCAATTATTGTAGCTGTAAACAAAATTGATAAACCAGAAGCTAATGTAGATAAAATTAAGCAAGAAATGACTGAATATGAGCTAGTTCCTGAAGAGTGGGGCGGCGATACAATCTTCGTAGAGGTTTCTGCAAAACAGCGTATTAACCTTGAAGGCTTGCTTGAAATGATCTTATTGGTTGCTGAGGTTAATGAATATAAAGCAAATCCTAATAAACGTGCTCGTGGTACTGTAATCGAAGCTGAGCTAGACAAAGGTAAAGGTCCAGTTGCTCGCGTACTAGTCCAACACGGTACTTTAAAAGTAGGGGATGCATTCGTAGCTGGACATTGCTTTGGTCGTGTACGTGCTATGGTTAATGACCGTGGTCGTCGCATTAAAGAAGCAGGACCATCAACACCTGTTGAAATTACTGGCTTAACTGAAGTGCCTTTAGCTGGTGATCCATTTATGGTGTTTGAAGATGAGCGTAAAGCTAGAGCTATTTCTGATCGCCGTGCGATTAAACAACGTCAATCAGAAATGGGTGCTCAAACTCGTGTAACTTTAGATAACTTAATGAGTCATATTAAAGATGGCGAAATGAAAGAGCTTAACGTTATTATTAAGGCTGACGTTCAAGGCTCTGCAGAAGCATTAAAAGGCTCATTAGCAAAAATCGATGTTGAAGGTGTACGCGTTAAAATTATTCATAGCGGTGCTGGTGCTATTACTGAGTCTGATGTTATTTTAGCATCTGCGTCTAATGCAATCGTCATCGGCTTTAACGTTCGTCCTGAACCACAAGCAGAGGCAACAATTGCACAAGAAAAAGTTGACGTTCGCATGCATAATATTATTTATAATATTATTGATGAAATTGAGCAGGCTATGAAGGGTCTACTTGATCCAATTTACAAAGAAGTTGTGACTGGTCATGCAGAGGTTCGTAACATTTTCAAAGTAACTAAAGTTGGCTCCATTGCAGGTTCAATGGTAATCGACGGTAAAATTACAAGAAATGCAGAAGCACGTGTTATACGTGATAATGTTGTAGTGTTTACAGGTAAAATCGAATCCTTAAAACGTTATAAAGACGATGCAAAAGAAGTAACACAAGGCTTTGAATGTGGTATTACGCTTGATCGTTTCAATGACATTAAGGAAGGCGATATCATTGAAGCATTCATCATGGAGACTGTTGAGAGGTAGGATTTAATGGCTAAAATTCGTGTTGGTCGTGTAAGCGAACAAATTAAAAAAGAGCTTAGTCAAATTATTCAGTCTGAATTAAAGGATCCTCGTGTGGGCTTTATAACTGTAACAGGTGTACAAACTACAAATGATTTGTCACAAGCTACTGTTTATTTAAGCGTATTAGGAAATGACGAGCAAAAGGAATCTACTCTTAAAGCACTTCACAAGGCTACTGGTTATCTTCGCTCTGAGCTAGGTAAGCGTGTGAAGTTACGTCATACACCTGAATTAATCTTTAAATTTGATAGCAGTATTGAATACGGAAGTCGTATTGAAACATTGCTAGCAGAAATTAATCAGGACCCAAAATCAAATGACGAATAATGAACAATATGTAAAGCAATTGGAGGAAGCTGTAGCCTTTATTAAAGGTTACTCTTCCTTCTTAATTGTTTCTCACGTAAATCCTGATGGAGATGCGATTAGCTCCTCCTCAGTAATCGCTTGGATTATTGAGCGATTTAATAAGCAGGCAATTATTATTAATGAGAGCGAATTGCCTAAACGACTAAACTATTTATATCATTATGAAGATATACTTCAATATTCAGATGAATTATCACTAAATTTTGATGCAGTGATCGCTGTAGATTGTGCAGATGATCAACGTATGGGAAAAGTGACACAATTATTTAACGCAAATACTCCTATCTTAAATATTGACCACCATGCTACAAATAATTTTTTTGGTAAAGTTAATATCGTTAATGCTGATGCAGCTGCAACGGTTCAAATTTTATTTGATTTAATGAATCATGCAAAGCTACAAATAGATGTGCAATGTGGAATTGCACTATATACAGGGCTAATTACTGATACAGGTGGATTTAGATACTCTAATACTAGTCCTGATGTGATGAAAATGGCTTCGCACCTATTAGCTATTGGTGTACCTGGACATCAGCTTGCTGATACTTTGCTTGAAAAGATGACAATTGGAAAGTTGAAATTACTTAAATTAGCTTTAGCTCGCATAACATTTAGCGAGGATGAAAAAATCGGTTGGGTTTATATTCAAAAAAATGACCTAATTGATTGTGGTGCAGAGCCTGAGGACATGGAAGGTATAGTCAATTATGTTCTTAATGTTGATGGCGTAGAAGTTGGATTTCTACTAAAGGAAACGAAAACAGGTGCCTATAAAGCTAGCTTGCGTTCTGCAGGTAAGGTAGATGTTGCACAGGTCTGTCAAAACTTTGGCGGTGGTGGACATATTCGAGCTGCAGGATGTACTTTAGGAGATTCAATAGAAGAAAATATTGAAAAGCTAGTTTCTGAAATACGAAAGGCGTTGACATAATGGAAGGTATTTTAGCAATTTGGAAGCCCGAAGGCTGGACTTCTCATGACGTTGTTGCTAAAACTAGAGGAATTTTAAAGGTTAAGCGTATCGGTCACGCTGGTACACTTGATCCTATGGTAACGGGTGTTTTGCCACTATGTGTCGGTCGTAGTACTAGAGTCGTAGAATATTTACAAGAACGACCAAAGGCGTATGAGGCTACAATTACACTTGGTATAGCAACGGATACTGAAGATACCTCGGGTGAAGTCATAGAGCGTGCGAATGCTTCACATATTACTTTAGAGCAAGTAAATCAAGTGTTAAATACTTTTAAAGGTGAGATTATGCAGGTGCCACCGATGTTTTCGGCAGTGAAAATAAACGGTAAGCGATTGTATGATTTGGCTAGAGAGGGAAAAACAGTAGAGCGTCAAGCTAGACCAGTTACAATTCACTCTATTTCATTATTAGAGGAAAACTTACAAACAGCAGAGCCAACCTTTAGATTTCATGTTGAATGCTCAAAAGGTACATATATTAGAACCTTGTGTGTTGATATTGGAAAAGCACTAGGTGTACCAGCTACGATGTCATCGTTAGTTAGAACGATGTCAGGTGGTATTACGAAAGAGCAATGTTTAACGCTAGAGCAGGTTAAACAATTAATGGATGAAGATAAGCTTTCTGAACATTTATTACCTGCAGAGGTTGCTATTAATCATTTACCAAAAGTTATTGTTAAAAGCAATAAAAAGCGCTATGCTTTACAAGGTCAAAAGCTATATTGGACTGATTGTATAGGACATGAGCATTTACTTGTAAATGAAATTGTACGAATATATGACGAGGAACATAATTTTATTGGAATTTTTGAGCTTGAGCAAAAACTTCAGCTTATTAAACCAATCAAAGTATTTTCATAGTCAAAAATGTTAATGATGAAATGTAGGTGTTTCAACTTTGAAAATCATAACGTTGACTTATCCTCTTGTTGATACTGTAATTAATAGCATTCAAGAGCAAATTTCACTGGCTATCGGTAATTTTGATGGGATTCATAAAGGACATCAACAGGTTATTAATGAAGCAAAAAGAATAGCTTTTGAAAAGAAGCTCGCTTCGGCTGTGATGACGTTCGATCCCTCACCAAAGGCTTATTTTTCTCGTGGTGAACAATATAATAAAGCAATTACGCCACTTGCAGCTAAGCTACTATTACTAGAAGAAATGGAAATTGACTATGTGTTTGTTGTGCAGTTTAATGAGTCATTTTCACAAATTACTCCTGAGCAATTTATTCAACAGTTTTTAACACGTTTATCTGTAAATCATGTCGTAGTTGGATTTGACTTTGCGTTTGGTAAAGGTGGACAAGGTAATGTTGAATTATTAAAGCAATTAGCTACAGGAAAATTTGATGTACATATTGTTGAGCCTTATATCCTTAATGGTCAAAAGGTTAGTAGTACAGCAATAAGACAATCATTAGTGCAAGGTCAAATATCTACAACAACACAACTACTTGGTCGTTATTATCGATTAACAGGAAATGTTGTAGGGGGAGACCAACGTGGTAGAACGATTGGATTTCCAACTGCTAATTTGCAATTAAATGATGAGTATATTTTACCCGCACTTGGTGTATATGCTGTTAAAGTATATTGGAAAAATGAGCAGTACAAAGGTGTACTAAATTTCGGTATGAAGCCTACTTTTAATAAAGCGGAAATTGTACCGGTTATGGAAGTCCATATTATTGATTTTGATAAACAAATATATGGTGATCAATTATCAATAGAATGGGTACACTATATTCGATCTGAAATGAAATTTAATGGCATTAATGAATTAGTTGCTCAAATTAATAAGGATAAAGAGGAAGCAAAACAAATTTTAGCTTCTTCTGATCTAGACTCGACAAACTAATTTAGGATGTGCTATAATACTTAAAGTTGTGGCAACGTAAGTTGTCTAAACAACGGAACCTTAGCTTGGGTATCGAGCTCACCGCCGTTAGCTAGGCTATAGGCGATTATTGAAGGAGGTGAATCAGGATGGCAATCACAAACGAACGCAAAAATGAACTAATTGAGACTCATAAAACTCACGCAAGTGATACAGGATCTCCAGAAGTTCAAGTCGCTATCCTAACGGAAAACATTGTTAACTTAACGGAGCATTTACGTACACACAAGAAGGATCACCACTCTCGTCGTGGTCTTTTGAAAATGGTAGGTCAACGTCGTAAATTACTTGCTTACCTTAAGAAAAAAGATGTTAAACGTTATAGTGCATTGATCGAAAAACTTGGCTTACGCCGCTAAATCAATGTAATGAGAAGCAACCTTGTTGCCTAATAATCATCCTTGTGGGATTTTAGGCATTGGGTTGCTTTTTGTAATAGAAAAGGAGGGTTTGAATGCAACATCAAGTTGAAATGACACTAGGTGGAAGAACGCTAATTTTAGAAACTGGTCGCTTAGCTAAACAAGCAAATGCGGCAGTAATGGTTCGCTATGGTGAAACTGCGGTACTTTGTACAGTAACGGCGTCAAGCGATCCGAAGGATCTTGATTTTTTCCCACTTACAGTTAACTATGAAGAACGCTTATATGCGGCTGGAAAAATTCCTGGAGGATTTATTAAACGTGAAGGTAGACCAAGTGAAAAGGCTATTCTATCTAGTCGTTTAACTGACCGTCCAATTCGTCCGCTATTCCCAGAAGGATTCCGTAACGATGTACAAATTGCAAATATCGTGATGTCAGTTGATCCAGATTGTGCACCAGAAATTGCTGCTATGATTGGTACTTCTGCGGCATTAGCTATTTCCGATGTACCATTTGATGGTCCTATCGGTGGTGTTATTGTTGGTCGTATTGATGGTCAATTTATTATTAATCCAACACCATCTCAGGAACAGCTTTCTGATTTATATGTAGTAGTTGCAGGTACTAAAGATGCAATTATGATGGTAGAAGCTGAAGCTAATGAGGTGCCTGAGGTTGATATGCTAGAAGCCATTATGTTCGGTCACGATGCAATTAAAGAACAAATTGCGACGATTGAGCAATTACAGGCTGTTGCCGGTAAGCCTAAAATGGATGTTGTCTTACATAGTATTGATGAAGAAGTTAATAAAGCGGTTCGTGAATTTGCACAAGCTCGTTTAGTTGAAGCAGTTCGTATTGCAGAAAAGCATGCACGCCAAGATGCAATTGATAGCATTAACAGCGAAACTGTTGCACATTTTGAAGAGGTTTATGCAGAAACACCGGAGCTTATCGCTGATGTAAAAGAAGTGCTTTACGATATCGTAAAGGAAGAAGTTCGTCGCTTAATTACACACGATAAAGTACGTCCAGATGGACGAGCTTTAGATGAAATTCGTCCAATTGAATGTGACGTGGCATTATTACCGCGTACTCATGGCTCAGGTTTGTTCACACGTGGTCAAACTCAAGCTCTAAGTATTTGTACGTTAGGCTCTATGAGTGAAGTACAAATTTTAGATGGTATATCTGAAGAGGAAAATAAACGCTTTATGCATCACTATAACTTCCCACCGTTCTCAGTTGGTGAAGCTAGACCACTTCGTCCTCCAGGTCGTCGTGAAATTGGTCATGGTGCGTTAGGTGAACGTGCACTTTCAAAAGTTATTCCTTCTGAAGCTGAATTCCCTTACACTATTCGTCTTGTGTCTGAGGTTTTAGAATCAAATGGTTCAACTTCACAAGCAAGTATTTGTGCAAGTACTTTAGCGATGATGGATGCAGGTGTCCCAATTAAAGCACCAGTAGCAGGTATTGCAATGGGTCTAATCAAAGATGGAGATCAATTCTCAATTTTATCTGACATTCAAGGTATGGAAGATCATCTTGGTGATATGGACTTTAAAGTTGCAGGTACAGCTGAAGGTGTAACAGCGATTCAAATGGATATTAAAATTTCTGGTATCGATCGTAATATTTTGTCTCAAGCACTTGAGCAAGCTAAAAAAGGTCGTATGCATATTTTAGGTGAAATGTCTAAAGCTATGACTCAATCTAGAGGTCATTTATCAAAATACGCTCCTAAAATTTTAAGCATGAAAATTAATCCAGATAAGATTCGTGATGTTATCGGTGCTGGTGGTAAAGTTATTAACAAAATTATTGAGGATACTGGTGTTAAAATCGATATTGAGCAAGATGGTTCTGTATTTATCGCTTCATCCAACGAAGAGATGAATCAAAAAGCAAAAGCGATTATTGAAGGTATCGTTAAAGAAATTGTTGTTGGTGAAATTTACTTAGGTACAGTTCGTCGCATTGAGAAGTTTGGAGCATTTGTTGAAGTACTGCCTGGAAAAGATGGTTTAGTCCACATTTCACAGTTATCGACAGATCGTGTAGCCAAAGTCGAGGATGTTGTCGCAGTTGGAGATCAAATTACAGTTAAAGTAACTGAGATTGATGCTCAAGGCCGCGTAAACTTATCCCGTAAAGCAGTATTAACACAAGAAACTACAAACGAATAATATTCATTTGTACATTCAATAGGTGTAGGAAGAGTCAGATTATATCTGTCTCTTTTTTTATTGTAATCATAAACAATAATTTACTTCATATTAATAATATGAGCTTGTACAGCTTACATTTAATATGGAGTGATGAAGGATGAATAAGGGCTATATACAAAAAGTTTCATTAATATTAGCGACGACAATTGGACTTATCATATTTATAAAACTCAATGATAATTTATCTACCTTTTTTGAGCGGGTTAAGGATGAAGATGCTGTATATACATTTATGACAGCAAATCGCACAGAGCTAGAGAAGCAAGAGCTGCGCTTATTAATTGAACAAGAGGCTAAACAATTTAATGTTAAACCAATAGATGCTTATATCGACAGAGTCTATCATGCCATACCTGGCTATAATGGGCTGGAGGTTGATATTGATGCAACTTATAAGTACAATGTTAATTTGCCAAGAGGAGAAAAAATTCATTATATTTATAAAGAAATCAAGCCTAAGGTACATCTCGATGACTTAGGTTTGCACCCTATTTATAAAGGCAACCCAAATAAAAAAATGGTGGCTTTCATGGTTAATGTAGCTTGGGGTACTGAAGAACTAAAGGGTATGTTAGATATTTTAGAGCAAGAGAACATAAAGTTAACATTTTTTATGGATGGTATGTGGCTAAAGCAAAATATGGAGCTAGCTGCTACAATGCTAGAAAGTGGGCATGAGCTAGCTAATCATGCTTACTCGCATCCTGATATGTCAAAGCTTTCTCGCGCAAAGCAAATGGAGCAAATTAGTAAAACAAATGAACTATTAGAGCAATTGAATGTTAAATCTAAATGGTTTGCACCTCCGTCTGGAGATTACAACCAAACGACGGTAGAGGTTGCAAAAGAATTCGATATGCATACTGTGCTTTGGACCATTGATACGATTGATTGGCAAAATCCACCTCCAGCTCAAATAGTGAATCGAATTTCGCAAAAAATAGGACCTGGACATCTTGTTTTAATGCATCCTAAGCAAGTGACCAAGGAAGCACTATTAGATTTAATAAATGTAGCAAGGGAAAAAGGTTTAGCTATAGGGACAGTAAGTGAAACGCTATCGTCAGATCGTGAGCGAAAAGAGGTTGTGAGCCCTATACTATTTTGATATAGTTTAAATATTACGTTTATTTCAGATCGTATTAGGAGGCAATTTAGTGGAAAAATTCAACTTAAGCAATGGCATGCGTGTCGTTGTTGAAGAAATTCCTACTGTTAGATCAGTGTCTATTGGCATCTGGGTTAAAAATGGCTCTAGACATGAATCTTTAGACACTAACGGCATTTCACATTTTATTGAGCATATGATGTTTAAAGGAACTGAGCAACGTTCAGCTCGACAAATAGCTGACTTATTTGATGGTATTGGTGGTAATGTAAATGCATTTACTGCTAAAGAATACACATGCTATTTTGCAAAGGTATTAGATCAGCATCTACCTCTAGCAGTAGACGCTTTATCTGATATGTTTTTTAATTCTGTTATGGATGAAGAAGAATTAAATAAAGAACGCAACGTTATTTTTGAAGAAATAGCGATGTATGAGGATACCCCTGATGATAAGGTGCACGATGAAGCTGCAATATCTGCTTATGGTGAGCATCCGTTAGCGTATACGATTTTAGGTACTGAGGAAAGATTGGCTAGTATGAGCTCAGAAACATTGAAGTTGTTTATGCAGGATCGCTATAAAGTAGAAAATATAGTAATCAGTGTTGCTGGACATGTTCATATAGATTCATTAAAGCACTTATTAGAGACATTTTTTGGTCATTATAAAAATTATAGTACTAAAGCAGAGCAATTACAGAAGCCGCAATTTTTAGGTGGATATCAATTCCATCAAAAAAAATCAGAGCAAAACCATATTTGTATATCCTTCCAAGGCTGTGCACTTGGTGATCCGCTGCAAAATGCAATGGTGTTACTAAATAATGCCCTTGGTGGTGGCATGAGCTCACGATTATTTCAAATTATTAGAGAAGAGCGTGGCTTAGCTTATTCCGTATATTCATATCACTCTGCAGCTCAAGACTCAGGCTTGTTTACCATTTATTGTGGAACAGCACCTAAGCAAACGTCAGAAGTGATAGATTTAACACTACAGCTTTTACATGATGTGAAGCATAATGGGTTAACTGAAGAGGAGCTACACAGAGGTAAGGAGCAACTAAAGGGCTCTATCATTCTTAATCTTGAAGGTACGAGCAGCCTAATGAATCGTAATGGTAAGCATGAGCTAATGCTAGGAAGACATACTACATTAGATCAGCTTATGGACAAAATTGATAATATTTCTCATGAGGACATTAAAGCTGTTAGTCAAATTATGCTCGAAAAACCATTTTCTTTAGCTATGGTAGGATCGTCTGATGCGACGATTCAATCAATAAGGAGAGATCAGCTTGTATAATGTACAATTTAAACGGTTACCAGGTAATGAAGATTTAAATTTACCGAAAAAAATGACAGAGGCTGCAGCGGGGTTTGATTTGCAAGCAGCTGTTGAATCGCCTATTGAGCTGCAACCTGGAGAGAGAAAGTTAATACCTACTGGATTTGCAATGGCTATGCCTAATGAACTTGAGGCTCAAATTAGACCTCGAAGTGGACTTGCCTATAAGCATGGAATTACGGTATTAAATTCACCAGGAACAATTGATGCTGATTATCGAGGTGAAGTAAAGGTATTGCTAATCAATCAAGGACAGCAGCCCTTTGTTATTGAACGTGGTGAACGAATTGCCCAAATGGTAATTCAATTAGTCCCACAAATAAATATAACAGAGGTTGAAGAGCTTTCAGAAACTGTACGTGGAGCAGGTGGCTTTGGCCATACCGGGGTATAAAGTATATTTCAAAGACCAGTTAATTAAATTTTAACTGGTCTTTTTTATGTTTAAATAACTAATTTGTTATATAAATTCTAGTTACACACCACTGGGCAGCTTTTTGCATATCATGTGGTTATATGAGTGCCAGAAAGGAGAGTGCCGTATGCTTGCAGGCATTAAAGTGCTTTTGCTTGGTGGTGATGCTAGGCAGATAGAAATAATTAATAAATTATGTACTATTAATGCAGATGTCTATGTGTGTGGATTTGAACAAAAGGACAATATTCATCCAGCAGCCATTCATTGTGAGCTAGAGGAGAAGGTGCTTAATCAAATTGATGCACTAATATTGCCTGCTGTAGGTACAGATGAAGAAGGATATATTCCATGTACTTTTAGTACACAAGCAATAAAGTTAACTGATAATCATATAAGTCAGCTAAAAGAAGGTTGTACAGTGTTTACTGGCATAGCGAAATCTTACCTGCAAAAGCTATGTCGTGCAAATCAGCTAGAGCTTATCGAATTATTTGACCGAGATGACATTGCTATTTATAATTCAATTCCGACTGCTGAAGGTGCTTTAATGATGGCCATCCAACATACTGACATTACGCTTCATGGTGCAAATGCTATGGTACTAGGGTTTGGGAGAACAGGAATCACGATGGCTCGCGTTTTAAAAGCACTTGGTGCAAATGTTTTAGTAGGTGTTCATCGATCTGAACAGTATGCAAGAGCGTATGAAAATGGCTTTAGTCCTTTTTATACAAAAAATTTAAATGACTATGTTCATAATATTGACTTGATTTTTAATACAATTCCGACTATGATAATCAAAACACAAACTATCGAAAAACTGCAAAAAAGTACAGTGATTATAGATTTAGCGACAAAGCCTGGCGGTGTTGATTTTTCCGCAGCTGAGCAGTTAAATATAAAAGCTATACTTGCACCAGGTTTACCTGGCATCGTAGCTCCGAGAACAGCTGGAATTATTTTAGCGGATTGTATAACTCAAATACTGCTGAATAAAAAAGCTTGATCGGAGGATTTAAAATGGATTGGAAAAATATAACGGTGGGGTATGCCCTTGCTGCTTCACATTGTACAATTGAAGAGGTGCTGCCACAAATAGAGCGCTTTGTTAATGCTGGAGCAAATGTCATTCCTATCGTGTCGCAATCTCTTATTACGACAGATACTAGATTTGGTACAGCAGAAAAGTGGAAGTCTGAGTTACAGCGCATTACTGGAAATGAAATTATTTCTACTATCGTGCAAGCTGAGCCGTTAGGTCCTTCAAAAAAAATTGACGTGCTTGCTATTGCACCTTGTACTGGAAATACAACTAGTCGATTAGCAAATGCGATTACAGATAGTGCCATATTGATGGCTGCAAAATCTCAAATGCGCAATGGACGTCCTATTGTAATTGCGGTTTCTACTAATGATGGTTTAGGTTTAAATGCTGCTAATATAGCAAAATTATTAGTAACTAAAAATATATATTTTGTACCGTTTGGTCAAGACGATCCAATTAATAAACCCAATTCATTAGTTGCAAGGATGGATTTAATAATGGAGACGTGCGAGCAAGCATTGGCTGGAAAACAAATTCAGCCTATTTTAATCCAACGGTAATTTTAATATACTATAAAAAGAGTTATTCAGTAGAGGGGAGAAACAATGTATGTCTAATCAGAAATTATTTAATGTAGCTGTAGTCGGAGCGTCAGGAGCAGTAGGGGAACAAATTATTAAGTTGCTTGATACAAGAAACTTCCCTATTCAATCAATTAAGTTTTTATCATCTGCACGTTCAGCAGGCAAAACAATTACGTTTAAAGGTGTAGACTATACACTTGAAGAAGCTAAGCCAGAAAGCTTTGATGGTGTAGATATAGCGTTATTTAGTGCTGGTGGTGATGTATCAAAGGCATTGGCTCCTGAAGCTGCAAAACGTGGAGCTGTATGTATTGATAATACAAGTGCATTCCGTATGGACGAAAACACCCCACTTGTTGTGCCAGAAGTGAATCCTGAAAAAATTAAAGAGCATAATGGTATTATTGCTAATCCAAACTGCTCTACAATTCAAATGGTAGTTGCCTTAAAGCCATTACATGAGCGTTATAAAATTAAACGTATTATTGTTTCAACATATCAAGCCGTTTCAGGTGCAGGTGCAAAAGCCATTAATGAAACGATTAGACAATCTAAGGCTGTATTAGCTGGAGAGCCAGTTAACCCTGATGTATTACCAGTAGGGGGATTACCTGTTAAACATCAAATCGCATTTAATGCTATTCCACAGATTGATAAATTTACTGATAATGGTTACACATACGAAGAAATGAAAATGACAAATGAGACTAAAAAAATTATGGGAGACGATTCAATCGAGGTTTCAGCGACTTGCGTACGTATTCCTGTCATTTACGGTCACTCAGAGTCAGTATATGTTGAATTTGAAAATAGCTATGACTTAGCAGAGGTTAAAGCTCTATTAGAGAAAGCTCCTGGTGTAGTCGTGCAAGATGAGCCTGAAACACAATTGTATCCTTTAGCTACAGATGCTGCTGGAAAAATAGACGTGTTTGTTGGACGTCTTCGTCGTGATATTACAAGTGAAAATGGTCTAAATATGTGGATTGTTTCCGATAATTTATTAAAAGGTGCGGCATGGAACGCAGTCCAAATTGCTGAATATATTGCTAAAGGTGAGTAATGTAATCTAACTAAATTGAGTGACAACAACGAGTTAAGTTGTTGTCCTCATTTTTTTAGTAGGTTAAGGTATATTTTTGTAGCTATTAACTTTAATTCATTAAAACAAAAAAGCGTAAAAGTGAATATTTATACATAATATGTAGAAAAGTATAAAAAATCACATGTACAAACTATGCTTTATTGTGCTAAAATTTTTATAGTAATCTAATTTATTGTATGTTAAATGATGTAAATGTAAGAGTAAACAAAAGGAACATTTTGTGCAAACAACACATACTCTTTAAACATAGTCATATTGTATACAAGAGGATATAAGTAAATATAGGAGGAGTTAAAATGAATTTCGGACGTTTAATAACCGCGATGGTTACTCCTTTTGATCATAACGGGGATATTGATTGGGCAACCACAGAGCGCTTAATTAATTATTTAATCGACGATCAAAAAACCGATAGTATAGTAGTGGCAGGTACGACTGGAGAGTCACCAACACTTTCAAATAGTGAAAAAGAGCAATTATTTAAATATGTCGTTGAAAAGGTTGCAGGACGTGTTAAAGTCATTGCAGGTACTGGAACAAATAACACAAGAAGCACGATTGAATTGTCACAAATCGCTGAAAATTGTGGGGTAGATGCCCTGCTTGTCGTAACACCTTATTATAATAGACCAACGCAAGACGGTTTATTCCTGCATTACAAGGCTGTAGCTTCTAGCGTGAAGCTGCCGATACTGTTATACAATGTGGAAGGTCGTACTGCTGTTAACTTAACGGCAGAAACAACAATAAAGCTTGCACAAGAGTGTCCGAACATCATTGGAACAAAGGAATGTGCAAACTTACAACAGGTAGCAACAATTATTGAAAATAGTCCTGAAGGCTTTTTAGTTTACTCAGGTGATGATATAGCGGCATTACCAGCAATGGCTGTAGGTGCTGATGGTCTAATTAGTGTAGTATCACATATTGTAGGTAAAGAACTAAAAGCTATGATTCAAGCTTTTGAAGCGGGTAATGTAAAGGAAGCGGCTCAGATTCATCGTTCCTTACTTCCAATATTTAAAGGATTATTTGCAATCCAATCACCAATTCCAGTTAAATATGCACTTGAATGTGTTGCTTTCCCTGTGGGAGACGTTAGATTACCGCTTGCACCGATTACAGAGGAGCAAAAACAATTCGTTAAGCAGATCCCATTTATTACAGCAAAACTTAAATAATTTGTAATAATAAATTTAATTGTTGCCGATGCTATAAAAGCATCGGTTTTTTATTTAATTTAGAAACGTGAGTTATGCTACTTGTATTCCTTTATTTTTATACTGTATAATGAATTTAAGTGAATGGGAGCGGCAATATTAAAATTCTCAATATTTTTTTAATTTGAACATTCCGTCAGAGCGGCATCTGACGTTTTTTACTTAATAGAATGTAAACGTATAAATTAAACATAGGTAAAACCTAATAGGAGGTATAGATTCAGTTGTCAAAAAAGAATAACCAAGATAAACTGCTAATCTTCGCGCTTGGCGGTGTGGGTGAAATCGGCAAAAATATGTATGTCGTTCAATACAATGACGACATCGTAGTTGTGGACGCCGGATTAAAATTCCCTGAAGAAGATATGCTTGGTATTGATATCGTTATTCCTGATACAAGCTATTTGCAGGATAATATTGATAAAGTACGTGGCATTATTATTACTCATGGTCATGAGGATCATATCGGTGGACTTCCGTATGTATTAAAAAGTCTAAACGTTCCAATATACGCAACACGTTTAACATTAGGCTTAATTGAAGCCAAGTTAAAGGAAGCAGGTATTTTAGGTGATACAAAACGTATCCTAATTACTGCTGATAGCGAGCTACAGCTTGGTTCAATCAAAGCGAGCTTCTTTAAAACTAATCACAGTATTCCAGATTCAGTTGGCGTATGCTTAGATACACCAGAAGGCTTAGTTGTTCATACAGGAGACTTTAAGTTCGATCATACTCCAGTCAATGATCAATTCGCAGACTTACAACGTATCGCAGCAATTGGAAGTAAAGGAGTATTAGCTTTACTCTCTGACAGTACAAATGCTGAACGTCCTGGATTTACTCCATCTGAAATGAATGTTGGACATGAGCTTGAGGATATTTTCCGTAAAGCAACTCAGCGTGTAGTTGTAGCAACATTTGCTTCAAACGTACATCGTGTACAACAGGTTATAAATGCTGCAATCGCAACACGCCGCAAAATTGCAGTTATTGGACGTAGTATGGTTAATGTCGTTACAATCGCACATGAATTAGGCTATTTAAATATTCCTGAGGGTATGATTATTGATCCTGAGGAAGTTAATCGTATGGCCGCTGATCGTGTTGTTATTTTATGTACAGGTAGCCAAGGTGAACCGATGTCAGCCTTAACACGTATGGCTCGTTCTACACATCGTAAAGTTGATATTTTACCAGGTGATACGGTGATTATTGCCGCAACACCTATTCCTGGTAATGAGCGTTACGTAGGTCGTACTGTAGATGAATTATTCCGTCTTGGTGCCCATGTTATTTATGGACCAGGCTCTGTATCAGGAGTTCACGTATCTGGTCATGGTAGCCAAGAAGAGCTTAAGCTTATGCTTAATCTAATTAAACCTAAATATTTTATGCCAATACACGGTGAATATCGTATGTTAAGAATGCATGCTCAGCTTGCTGAAGGCATCGGTATGGAGCCTGAAAATATTTTTGTTTTAGATAATGGGGATACAATAGAAATACAAAATGGTGTAGCTACAAAAGGTGCTAAACTTCCAGCTGGACGAGTATTAATTGATGGTTTAGGTGTAGGCGATGTAGGAAATATCGTATTACGTGACCGTAAATTATTATCTCAAGATGGTATTTTAGTCGTTGTTGTTACGTTAAGTAAAGAAGATGGTACCATTTTATCTGGTCCAGATATTATTTCTCGTGGATTTGTATATGTTCGTGAGTCCGAAGGCTTATTAGACGAAGCTAATCGTATTGTCACATCTACATTAAATAAATTAATGAGCGATAAAGTTAATGAATGGGCTTCATTAAAAACGAATGTTAAAGATTCATTAAGTCGTTACTTATATGAGCAAACTCGTAGACGCCCAATGATTTTACCAATTATTATGGAAGTATAATTTCAAATCCATTCACCTAAGATGTCTTTCTTTTTGAAAGACATCTTTTTTTTGTTTATTGGTCATAATAGTAAAGCAATTTATTATTAAGGAGCTGCTTAAATGAAAAAAAGAGATGCCGCTACATATCTACAACAACTATTGAAACAAAAAAGACAACAATTATCTAAAGGATCTGCACCATTAGTTAATCAAAATTCCGAAACTCAGGCTCCACAGCAACAACCTGAACCTGATAAAGACCAGTTAGGAAAGCAACTACAAGAACAAGCCATACAGGCCATCACACAGTTTGGGACTTCACAAGTAGCAGTCAATGACTCCAATATTGTATGTATCTCAATTATTGGTCAAATTGAAGGACATTTAATTTTGCCGCCACAAAATAAAACGACAAAATATGAGCACATTATTCCTCAGCTTATAGCTGCAGAACAAAACAGTAAGGTTGAAGGAATCCTTGTTGTATTAAATACCGTTGGTGGTGACGTTGAAGCAGGTTTAGCGATAGCCGAGTTAATCAGTACTATGACAAAACCTTCTGTAACTTTAGTATTAGGAGGTGGTCATTCAATTGGTGCACCCATAGCAGTTAGTGGAAATGTTAGCTTTATTGCTGAAACTGCAACGATGACTATTCATCCAATACGGATGACAGGGTTAGTAATAGGCGTGCCTCAATCCTTTGAGTATTTGGAAAAAATGCAGGAGAGAGTGACAAAATTTATTACTACACATTCTAATATTGATGAGCAAACATTTAAATCATTAATGTATACAACTGGTGAGCTTACTCGAGATATTGGTACGACCATTATAGGGGAAGAAGCAGTCAAACATGGCTTAATCGATAGAGTTGGTGGAATTGGTGACGCACTATCAACTTTAAAAGAAATTATAGAGGAGAAAAGACAAAATGAGCATTCTTCATAGCATTGTTCCGTATGAAAATATATTTCAATTGCATGAATATGAAATAAACAAACGTGAAGAGCTTGAATATAAGGGTATGCTTGTTGAAGTAGAGTATGATGCACAGGATAATATTGTACTTAGTAGAATTATTAATGCACCATTAAATAATTATTTAAATAGTAAATATTCGCCAGGAACAGTTATTGGAAAACGTAATACTTTTATCTAAAATTGATAGCTCCCGACTTCATAGATGTAAATTATGTCATGTGATATAATGGAAATGAAGGAGGGAGCTATTTGGCTAAAAGAAGGAAAAAGAAAAAATCAATTGGAGCTCAAATTAAGTATGAAGTATACGGTATCATACTTATTACGTTGTCCATAATTGCTCTTTCTGGTGAAGCGACAGTGGGTCGTGCACTATCTAAATTATTTGGATTATTTTTAGGTAAATTTTATTTTGTATTAGCGATAGTGGGTGCCGTTATTGGTCTTAGTGTCATGATTAGGAGACAATGGCCAAGGGGCTGGACAATTAGACGGACTGGAATTGTTGTTTTAGTCATTGCTGCTGTATTAAGCAGTGCAATTTCTCATATGAATCAACGAATGTTAGGTGTCGATCATGAGCAACTTACCGCTGGTCTTATTTTTCAAAGTTTAGATTATGATATTCGAAATCAGCTATTAGCAAATAATACAGGAGCTGAGGGGCATATCAACATAAGGGATATGTCAATTAGTGGTGGTTATTTAGGAGCTGCTGTATATTCATTTTTATTTATGCTATTTGGCTATTACGGTGCTCTAGTAGTTAATGTCGTATTATACTTAATCGCATTTTTATTAATTACGGGAAAATCGTATGTTGAAATGCTTCGAATTATTCGAAAATTTGTGCGGCAGTTTGTGAAGCTCGTTGCAGCAAAGATTTCTGTTATTAAGTCACGAAAAAAGGCTATTGCTAAGGTGCAAAAACACGATGATTACATAGATGATGATGATGATGAACAACAGGTTGAAGTGATTAAGCCTAAACGTTCAGCCTTTTTTGATTGGAGTAAAACAGAATCTGATGATCATTGGGAGCCTGTTGACCAACATGATCATGAAGGAATTTTAGTAGGTTATGAAGCTAAGACTGAAGATGATCAAGCAGCAAAAGAGTCTGAGCAACGCATAGAACAAGTACAGCAGCATGATGAGCCATTTGAGCGACACGCTAGTGTTGACAACGAGCAACTTGAATCTACAGATATACAAAACGTGTTGTCTCAAATAAAGAATCAACAGCTTAATCAGCATCAGCAAGATACACATTCATTACCTGATTACGTAGCGAATGATCAAATAGATGAGTCTTTCATAGAAGAACATGAGGATGTAGACGCTGCTTCACTTGAAGAAGATTATGACTATCCTACTGGTCACGTTCAAAAATCAGATGCTCTAATAACTGAGGAGAGCTTAGAGGCACAAGATGATGCAGGAACTGCTCCTGAAATACCTGCACCAATACCTTATCAGCTACCACCATTTCATTTATTGAAGAAGCCAACTGGAACGGGGCTTATGAATGATACAACCGAAATGTATGATTCCAAGCGTAAATTAGAAGCTACATTAGAAAGCTTCGGTGTGCGTGCAAAAGTACTTGATGTAGTAAGAGGCCCAGCAGTTACCAGATATGAGGTGCAGCCCGCCACTGGTGTGAAGGTAAGTAGAATTGTGAGCTTAACAGATGATATTGCTTTAGCACTAGCAGCAAAGGATGTAAGGATGGAAGCTCCTATACCAGGTAAATCTGCAATTGGAATTGAAGTGCCAAATGGTGAAATCTCGGTTGTCACAATGCGAGAAGTAATGGAAACGCCAATATTTATGAATGCAGCATCCAAGCTGTCCATCGCGTTTGGACGTGATATTTCTGGTCAAACGATTGTAGGTAATTTAGCTAAAATGCCACATCTATTAGTTGCTGGAGCAACTGGCTCAGGAAAGTCTGTTTGTATCAATGGGATAATAGCAAGTATTTTATATAAGGCAAAGCCAGATGAAGTTAAATTCTTAATGATTGACCCTAAGATGGTTGAGCTTAATGTTTATAATGGCATTCCGCATTTATTAGCTCCGGTTGTCACAAATCCAAAACGAGCTTCCTTAGCATTAAAGAAAATCGTAGTGGAAATGGAAAAGCGATATGAGCTATTTTCTAAAAGTGGAACACGTAACATAGAAGGATATAATCAGCAAGTGAAGGATGATCCAAGCTTAGTGCTTCCTTATATTGTCGTTATTGTCGATGAGTTGGCAGACTTAATGATGGTTGCTTCAAATGAGGTAGAGGATTCCATTGCTCGCCTTGCTCAGATGGCTCGTGCAGCAGGCATTCATCTTATCATTGCGACTCAGCGTCCATCTGTTGACGTTATTACAGGGGTAATAAAGGCTAATATTCCTTCTCGTATAGCTTTTGGTGTTTCCTCACAAGTCGATTCAAGAACAATTTTAGACTCTGCTGGTGCAGAAAAGCTATTAGGTAGAGGCGATATGCTGTTCTTACCAATGGGCATGAATAAGCCGATTCGTGTTCAAGGTGCATTCCTTTCAGATGAAGAGGTAGAGAGTATCGTCACTTATGTTAGCTCACAAGGCCAAGTCGTATATAACGATGATATAGTACCAGAGCTAGATGATGATCAAGGTGTAAATGAAGATGAGCTTGATGAATTATTTGATCAAGCAGCAAAAACAGTTATCGAAAGCGGACAAGCTTCAGTTTCGCTATTACAACGCAGATTACGTATAGGCTATGCTCGTGCGGCGAGACTCATTGATCAATTAGAAGCTAAATCAATAGTAGGTCCTTATGAAGGCAGTAAGCCTAGAGCAGTATTAATATCGCAAGACCAATATAATGCCAAATAATTCAATAATCGCCATATCTGTATAGAATGTTTCATAGTTTATCATACTATCATTATGTCAATCCTTGACAAGAAAATAGTAGGATAAGTGAGGCAGAATACAATATGAAACGACGTCATATATTTTTTACTATGACTGGAATCTTGTTATTAATCGGTATTGTTTACATTTCGTCCAATGATTACACCCCTTCACAACCAACTTTTAGCTCAGCCATTTTAAAGGTTGGGTCATCAGGAGCAGATGTAAAGGAACTTCAAGGACGTCTTAAGTTTTTAGGTTTTTACAATGGTGATGTTGATGGCGTTTTTGGTAGCAGGACGAAAAATTCAGTCACTTGGTTTCAGTGGGAATTTGGATTGCCATCTGATGGGGTTGTTGGTGAAAAGACAAAGAAGCTGCTTGTAAAGGCGACAGCTAAATGGGATGGTAAAACTACCTCAACAAGCTCTGGTAAAACAAGTGGTAGTAGTGGAGGCACTCACGCATCATCGTCAGGAGCAAATGCATTGGGCTTATCGGAAAGCGATATAGCATTAATGGCAAATGCAGTCTATGGTGAAGCAAGAGGAGAAAGCTTTGAGGGACAAGTTGCTGTTGCAGCAGTAATTTTAAATCGAATCAAAGACCCTAATTTCCCTGATACTGTACATGGCGTTATTTTTCAACCTAGAGCATTTACTGCTGTAGATGATGGACAAATATATTTAACACCTAATGAGCAGGCTAAAGAAGCTGTAATTGAAGCCATAAATGGCTGGGATCCAACATACGGCTGTATTTATTACTTCAATCCAGATACGGCTACTTCAGCATGGATTTGGACTAGAGAGCAAGTCAGAACAATTGGCAGACATATATTTTGTAAGTAGGAATAAAAAGCAATCATGAAGCTGCCACATGATTGCTTTTTCCGATTGAAAGGCTTATTAGTGAGTAAATATAAGGAGGAATGATAAATGAATTTTCAACGTCAAATTGTTAATAACATAAATGTTCATGTGTTACCTACAAAACAGTTTAAGACCTTTACGATGACTTTATTTTGTCATACACCATTGAGTGAGGATAATGTTACAGAAACAGCATTAATTCCATACGTATTAAGAAGAGGTACAGCCAAGACTCCTGAAACGATTCAATTGCGCGAGCAATTGGATGATTTGTATGGAGCGGGCTTTGGCTTTAATACTAGTAATCGCGGCTTAACACAATCGATTAAATTTAGTATGGATATTATTAATGATCGATTCGTTCAAAGCGAGCAATCATTATTACGCTCAGGTATTGAATATATAGGTAATATCGTTACTACTCCATTAATTGAAAATGATCAATTCCGTCCTGCTTATGTTGAAGCTGAAAAAGAAACAGTTAAAAAACAGCTTGAGTCTATTATTAACGATAAAATACGATATGCATCGCAGCGTTCTATGGAAGAGATGTTTGCTGGTGAACCATTAAGACTAAATGCACTTGGCAAGCTAGAGGATTTACCACATATTACTCCCGTAACACTTTATGCTCGATATAAAGAGTGGTTACAGCAATGTCGATTTGATTTTTACGTAGTTGGTGATACCTCCATTGAGGAAGTAAGCCAATACGTAACCGAGGCATTTAAGATAGAAAATAATAAAGCGACACAAATCAAACGCTATAATAATAAACCTGATGTCAATGAACCAAAAACAGTTGTTGACCAGCTTGATGTTAATCAGGGTAAATTAAATTTGGCATTAAAGCTTCCTATTAGCTATGAGGATAAAAATATTGCAGCAGCCTTTGTATATAACGGCATTTTAGGCTCATATCCACACTCCAAGCTTTTTGTGAATGTGCGTGAAAAGGAAAGCTTAGCTTACTATTGTGCATCAAGCTTTGATCCATATAAAGGATATTTATCAATCCAATCTGGTATTGAAATAAAAAATTATAAAAAAGCACTAGATATTATATTAGATCAATTAAAGGCTATAGAAGCTGGAAGCATTTCCGAAAATGAATTAGTTCAAACAAAGGCTATGCTTGTTAACGCATTTAAAGAAACAACAGATAATGCATTTGATATTATCAATTTTGATTTTGCCGCTCAATACTTTAATGTAAATCTATCTTCTGATGACATTATACGGATGGTGGAACAAACTACAGTTGATGATATTGTAGAGGTCGCAAGACAAGTTAATCTCAATACGATTTACTTTTTAAGAAATAAGGAGGTGTAGAGTAAATGGAAGTCATAAAGTATGAGCATGTTGAAGAAACCTTATATCGTAAAATTTTAGATAATGGCCTAGAGGTCGTTGTCTTACACAAGCCAGATTTCAAAAAAACATATGCTACTTTTTCCACAAAATACGGTTCAATTGACAACCATTTTTCTGTAGGTGACCAGCCTGAAATACGTGTACCTGATGGAATTGCTCATTTTCTTGAGCACAAAATGTTTGAAGAGCCAGAAGGTTACGATGATGTATTTACTACGTTCGCAAAATATGGAGCTAGTGCCAATGCCTATACTTCTTTTGATCGCACCGTGTATTTATTTAGTGCAACAGATCATATACAAGAGAATGTACTTGCCCTAGTTGATTATGTTCAGCGACCTTATTTCACTGAAGAAAATGTTAATAAAGAAAAAGGGATAATCGAGCAAGAAATCAATATGTATGGTGATAATCCAGATTGGCGCGTATATTATGGCTTAATTGAAGCTTTATATCAAAAAATACCAGTTAGAATTGATATTGCAGGAACAGTCGAATCTATTTATAAGATTGATAAGGATACATTGTATCGATGCTATGAAACCTTTTATCATCCGCAAAATATGCTTTTATTTGTTGTAGGACATGAGTCGCCAGAGAAAATTATTAGCTTAGTTGAAGAAAATCAAAAACAGAAAAACTTTAAGCCACTTGGTGAAATTAATCGTTATTTTGAAAAGGAACCAAATGAAGTCGCTGAAAAGCGAAAAATTAAACATCTCCCTGTATCTATGCCAAAGGTGATGATGGGATTTAAAGAAAAAGAAGTGAATTTATCTGGTGAGGAGCTTGTTCGAGAGGAAGTCATTACCAAGCTTTTGCTTGATATTATATTTAGCTCAAGCTCAAAATTATATCAACAATTGTATGATGAAAAAATTATTTTTGACTCATTTGGATTTGAGTATAATTGTTCGCCGCTTTATAGCTTCTCAGTTATAGGTGGAGATACTCCAAATCCAGATTTACTTGTCACTAAAGTATCTGACGCAATAAAAGAATTACAGCAAAAAGGCATTGCTGAGACAGATTTTGAGCGTGTTAAACGTAAAAAGGTTGGCAACTACTTACGTATGCTTAATTCCCCAGAAGCGATAGCAAGTGAATATACAAAATTTAGATTCCGTCAAGCTGATATGTTTAATGTCCTTAAATATTATCAGTCTTGTACAATTGAAGATGTTAACAGACGATTAAAAGAGCATTTTGATTTTGATCAATTAGCAATCTCAATTGTAGAATCTGCACCACAAGCATAATATGCAACGACCATTTTCTGAGCAAACTGTTTTAATTACTGGGGGAAGCCGTGGGATAGGTGCGGCTATAGCTAAACGCTTTGCAAAGGAAGGCTTTAACATTATTTTGCATTATTTGAATTCACATGAAGCAGCTAATCAAGTAGCAAGAGAATGTATTGAAATGGGAGCTAACGTGATTACAATTTCTGCTGACTTGAGTTCAAAGGAAGCATTAGTAAGAATGAAAGATAAATTAGATGCTTTAGAGCTATATCCAGATATTATTATTAATAATGGTGGAATTTCTCACTACGGTATGTTTATGGACATCACAGACGATGAATGGGATAAGGTTATGAACATTAATATGAAAAGCGTCTATATTATTTCTCAATTATTTATGCCTCATATGTTAAAGGGAAAGTATGGACGAATTATTAATATTTCATCAGTATGGGGCTCTTCTGGTGCAGCATGTGAAGTACTCTATTCGGCATCAAAGGGTGCAATAAATTCGTTTACTAAAGCATTAGCAAAGGAATTGGCTCCTTCGGGGATAACGGTTAATGCCGTAGCACCAGGTGTCGTTGATACAGATATGATGAATGATTTTAATCATGAAGAAAAGCAAGCACTTGAACAAGAAATTCCTTTAGGACGATTTGCAGAAGCTGCAGAAGTCGCATCACTTGTGTATTACTTAGCACTGCCAGAATCATCTTATATTACGGGTCAAATTATTAGTCCAAACGGGGGCTGGATCACATAACATAAAAATTCCACTTATACAGTATAACGAAAGGGACATACTATCGTTGTTAAGTAATTAACAAATCTACTGCTATAAGGAGGAATATTAATGGGTACAGTCTTAGAGCAATTCGATAACTGGAAAAAGTTTTTAAAGGCACGAGTTGAGCAAGGAAAGAATATGGGTTTAACTGATGAAACAATTAATAATTTAGCTTACGAAATTGGTTCCTTTTTAGATGAGCGAGTTGATCCCAAAAATGAGGAACAGCGTGTACTAAAAGAGCTTTGGGATGTCGGAGATGACCAAGATCGTCATACGATTGCTAAGTTGATGGTAAAACTTACAGAGCAATCATAAATAAATTTGCTTTATTTTGAAAAGAGTCCTGCACAGCAGGACTTTTTTCACATATAAATTGAACTTGATTGCAGGAAAGTGTTGAATTATGTAGAATATTATAGATTGTGTTATTATTTTTTGCAAAATTTGGGAAGGTGAAGGATATGACATCAAAGCAATGGTATATGGAGTATACGATACATAAAAACAGACCTGGTCTTTTAGGTGATATTGCTTCTTTGTTAGGTATGCTTGAAGTCAATATTCTTACCATTAATGGAGTAGATAATCACACTCGTGGATTACTGCTAGAAACTGATGATGAAGAAAAAATTGAATTGTTGGGCAAGCTATTACAAAAAGTTGACGATATTACTGTAAATAAATTAAGAATGCCGACTATAGTTGATATATTGGCAGTTCGTCATGGACGATACATAGAACGTGATTCTGATGATCGCAAAACGTTTAGATTTACACGTAATGAGCTCGGTTTACTCGTTGATTTTTTAGGAGAAGTTTTTAAAAGAGAAGGTAACCAAGTTATCGGCTTAAGAGGAATGCCACGTGTAGGGAAAACAGAATCCATCATTGCAGGAAGCGTATGTGCAAATAAACGATGGACCTTTGTATCCTCAAC
>Ga0182742_1001679_pt1 | contig 27116 bp, 23 predicted proteins | sample eDN5th37CBELigMG_FD_128880 | JGI IMG/M metagenome (GOLD analysis project Ga0182742, IMG submission 128880) | Enriched Miracle-Growth compost microbial communities from Emeryville, California, USA - eDNA 5th pass 37_C BE-Lig MG (version 2)... ...
CAGCGAGTAATCGCGCAACAACACTGTCCATGAACAGTGCTATTCGCCGACCATCCCCCGCGATGTTCCGCGATAGTCGGATACTGCCGTCGCTGCGATCAGCGATAACAAATGGCGGGCCATAAGGTGTGTCGATAGTTATTCGCATTGTCCGCCTTCAACAGCATCTATTAATAGATTTGATAATTCGACAGCGGCTGCATCCGATAATTGGATATGACCGAAGTAGTGCACGACCTCGATATGGTGTTCGGTGCGCGTCACCTGTGGTGGCCTACACAGCGGGCAGATACCGGACGGATGCCGACTACGGCGCTTGCCACAGGTCCGACACCACCGGCCACGGGTACGGCGGTCGGTCAATCGTCCGCCCGCTTCGGCCCGGTCACAGTGGCGGTTAGGTGGAAGGTGATCCCGTCCAGCGTGGCCAGCCACCCGTGGGCATCACGGTGCAGCGGCACAGTCGCTAATCCTCCTCCACCCGCTGCGGATACCATGATTCCGAGCGGTGTAGCTGTTTTTAGCTTTCCATTTGGTTTGTTCACAATGCGTTTCCAATAGCTATTTCTGTTTAGTCGCTAGGTGCGGATTCTCAGCTAGAAATTTCCGATAGCAAGGCTCGTGAGTTGAATGACCCGACCGCGTGATACACGGGGTTCCCTCGATTACCTGATGACAGATGTGACACCGCGACGGGCTATCCCACGGATCGGCCTGGGCGGAACCCTGTTCTGTTCTGCCCGCCATCGCATCAGGAGATTCATCTACCTCCTCACCACTAGGTGAAGAAGTCCAATAATCATCATGTTCAACTTGTGGGTAGCCGCGAGCGTCAGCGAGCGTTTCTTGTAACCTGCCCACTTCCCGGTCGCCGTCAGGCGATCCGGAAGAAACTCTAGGCTCCCAAGAATTACCACCCACATACTCCGATGGTTCGTTAGAACCTCGGAATGGTAAACCTGATGGGTGGTCACCCGTGACCTCTGGCGTGCTGGTCTTTTTGGTTTGTTTGACCTCTGGCAATAGGTCACCCGTGACCTCTGGCTTAGCCCATTGGTTACGTCCAGTCCGGTTGCGCGGCGCTCGCTTAGGCTTAGGTGCGGGCGGGCGGAACTGCGGAATAGTCACCCAGTAGACGGGCGCCATCTTCTGCCCAGTGATAGCGTGGCCCCGCTCTTTCTCGATGAGCCATTTCTTATCTCGCAGCGCCTTACGGGCACGGCGCACCGTTGCGATGCTGACGCCCGTGTATTCGGCTACCCGCTGCTCACTGACGAATGAATCGCGACCGTTGGAATGATCGCCGAACTTGAATTGCGCCATGAGCACCGAGCGCTCATTGGAGGTCAGATCAGATCCGTCTATCGCGTCTAGAAGCTGGATAACAAATGGTTTACTCTTTGCCAACTCGGTTGTCCGTATCCGCCCGTACCGGGCTGCCATCGTTGTTCTGAATTGCGGTCAATTGTTCGATCAATGCGGCCACTTCAGCAGGGCCGGCCAAGACAAATGATCGACCTTGGGTAATTCGAGCCGCCCCGCCGTTGCGGCGTATTACGCGAATCTCGCTGCTCATCGCGTCAGCACCCCTCGAATGGTCGCGCCATCGAGGGCCTGGAATAGCTCAATCGCCTGGGTGCCGGATAGGCCGCGATCCTCCACAGCTCGGAGCAATTCCATGCCCAGCAGACGCCTCCGCTTATATTTCTGTTGGCGGTCCTGCCAGCATTCCGAGCAGCCGCCCTGGATAAATGTTCTGACCTCATGGCCATTGTTGCAAATCACATTGTCTCCTCTTTCTTGGAGGATCGGTATTGCTACGCGAATTGGGCAGAGTTCGGCCCAGGAAAGTATTCCCACTGATAGACGTCAACCAATGAAAAACGCTGACATGCAGTTATTCGACTTCTACCCCGCCGCTGGCCATCCATTCACCGATACCGTCGGCAAGGTAGGGGTCGTTCTTCGGGGCAATCGTGTCGTCCCACTGGCCGGGTTGCCGCCGTTTGGTGGCGCGCTCGGAGAAGATTTCAGCCCATAGGGCATTGCAGCCTCGCGAGATATTCCGCCCACCGATGGATAGCGAATAGCTGCCGTTCCGTGGCGTGAGCACCTTGGCCTCGTACCGGCGCTGTGAACCGTTGGGAAGATCCACGACGTAGGCACTGCGCCAGATCTGCCGGGTTGCGCCGTTCATCAGGTAGCGGCCCTCGGAACCGGGGACTTCACGCCATTCGTCCGGCCCCGCGACAACAGGCTTACCGCCCTTGAGGGCTGATACGGCGTCGGCAATGGCCTCGTAGTATCCGGACGCCTCGGCGGCCCGCTTGTGTTCGCAGTCGCGGGCGTGAGTCCAGCGGTCACACTGTGCGACTTCGACGGGCAGCGGTGCGGGCACCACCTCGGTATGCGCGATTGGCCGGCGCTGTCGGCGCAGCGTCCGTAGGGCCTCACCGGAGGCATGCGCCTCGGGGAGGAACTTGCCCGTCATCGCGCCCCAGGTGAATCGCTGCGGGATCGTCTGGGGTGTCTCCTGCATGATCGCCACAGCGAGGGGGTGAGTGACCGTTGTCCGTACCGTCCGTGTCGCGGGCTCGTGAGGCACCGGCTCGGACTCGTCCTCGGTCGGCTCGGGGTTATCCACCTCGGCAGTAGCCGCGTCGACTTCCTCGGCGTCGGTGTCGTCGTCAAGGAACCTGTCGGGGTGGACCGAGTGGTCAACCTCGCGGGTGAGGATCTCGTCTATGTTGTTTGCTTCGATCAATTCGTTGGGATACCCTTCTGATTGGTGGAGCACGAAGACTAGAAGTAGTCGTCGTCATTTATCGGGAATGCGATACGGAAATTTCGATGCTCCCGCATTATCGCCGTAGAACTACGCCAGAACAACGCAATAGGGCCAAGATTTATCGCTCTGACCAGCATTGATAGACAAAGGCGCGTGTCGCAAACTGATTAAAGTTTAAGGAATCGCGACATTTTCTAACCGATACCTAATAATATCGGTCACGAATAGATAACTTCGTTATCATCCCGTTATCAACGGTAGAACACGTTCTACAGAATGAACACGTTCTAGTTTGCTGCTTTTTAAGCCATCTCGGCGGACTCATGCCGCCCCCGCTCGCTCATCCAGCACTGGGACCCGAACGGGCCGGAACAACTCCGACAGCCGCGACCGCTGCTCAGCGGTCAGCAAAGGAGCAGCGGCAAGCTGCCGCTTGATCCATTGGGCTTCCGAGTCCATGCATTACAGAGTAAAAATCGGCCCTACGAGCAAAAACCATGCTCTAGCTGCGCTTATGGCCCTTTTCTGGAGTCGTTCCATTCCGGAACTTTGGAATAGTGTGAGCTAACTCACATTGAGTTGCGCGTGCGATGGGTCTACATTGCCCAGTCGATCCGGACCGTTTCGGGCTCAAATCCGGGACCGTGCTTTATGCGAGGCAGGATGACGACCTCTAGGCCCAGCGCTTCCAGCACGGCACGCTGCGACGTGACGGTCATTTCCTCCCACTGTGCAGCCGCCTCGGGGCCTGCGAGGGGTTGCAGTAGCGAAATGTCCAAAGTCTGTGTTGCTGCCGCTCGGGCACGCTGGGCAGCCTCTAATTCGGGCGTAAGTTGCGCCGTAATGCGTTCCAACATACGGACGTTCAGCTTTCCAGCCGCGTAAGAGTCTGCCGCGTCATCGAGCTGGCGCTGTAGTTCATCGCAGCGGGCGGCAGCTTTGCGGGCTTCCTCGTCATCGCCAAGAATCCAGTCCAGCGCGTCGGGCTGGCCCATGCGTGCGACGACGAACTTGCCGACCAGATCGTCAACCCGGTCTTTGGACCGGCCCACGCAACCCTTGTCGTCGCACACGTATAGATCCTGGGGCTTGCCGTACTTGCCGCGCTTGGTGGACGCGCGCAACTGACCTCCGCACACACCGCAGCGGCCTATCCCCCATGACAAGAGGTGACGGCGCGCTCCCGGGCGGGCAATGCCATTGGATCGCCGCGATGGCTCGGTCAGCAGCGCAACCACCTTGTTGTGCTTTGACCGGTCCACCAATGCCGGCCAGCATCCAGGGAACCGTTCCTCGTCGGGCTGCCCGCGATGGTGTACCCGCTCAGCGATATTCGATTCGCGTATGGCCAACTTTTTGACGCTCGTCTTGCCCCACGTCGCCGTTTTTGGTGCGGGTTCGCCGCGACGGTTTAGGTCCTCGGTGATGCCGCGCAAGGTGTCACCGGCTAGCAGTCGGTTGACAATCTCACGGACAACCTCGGCTTCGTGCGGGTGCTCGGTCCACGTCGCTGATGAGCCCGTGCCTTCCTTGATCCACCCATAGCCCAGATCGCCCGATGGTCGGCCAGACCGGGCACGTCTGGCCGCAGCCGCCGTGATCCTCTCGGATTTAATCTCCGATTCCCACGTCGCCAGCGCACCCTGAATGTCGACCCACGTCCTACCCGCAGCCGTGGACAAGTCATAGTCACCGCCCTGCGCCTCGGACACGTTCACCTTGCAGGCGTGGAATGCGTCGATGAACTCGGCCCGCTCTTGGCGGTTCCTCGTCATGCGCGTTAAGTGGTAGACGATGACACGATCGATCTTGCGTTCCCGGGCCAGCGTGAGAACCTTCTGGTACCCGGGCCGCGATGCGCCGCGAAACGCGCTGATGTCGTTGTCGCTGTGCTCGGCAACCACCTGGTACCCGCGAGCCTTGGCGAACGTCCTCGCGTTCTCTAGCTGGTCGGCAACACCAACAGCCTTCCCGCTCGGGTCCTGCGAGATACGCGCATACAACGCCACTCGCTCACCCGTTGACGTGTTCACCTCTTAGAGCCTACGGTATTCCCGGGCGGCGTCGGCAAGACGTGGAAGCCGGGCGACTTCGAGACGCTGCTGGGCGACGTCACCACCAAGGTGTTCGACGTCTACGACGACCGCACGGTCGTCTACCCCGGGCACGGTGACGACACCACTCTCGGCGCGGAGCGTCCGAGCCTGGCCGAGTGGCGTGAACGGGGCTGGTGAGCCCTAGCTGGTGTGGACGATGAGCACGTCGGTCTTGGACCGGCGTGCCACGTTCGCGGGCACCGAGCCGAGCAGCCGGCCGGCGATGGTGCTCAGGCCGACGTTGCCGACGACCAGCAGATCGGCCTTGACCTCGTCGGCGAGCTCGACGAGCGCGTCGACCGGGGCGCCGACGACGGGGCGCTCCTCGATGTCGGTCGCACCGGCGGCCTTGGCGCGGTCGTTGGCCTCACGCAGAATGGCGTAGATCGGGGCGTTGCCTGCCATCTTGTAGCCCTCGTCCTTGAGGACGTCGGCCGCACGCGAGTCCTCGCTCTGGGGGAAGTAGGCGGTGGCGATGATCAACTTCGCGTTCGATGCGGCGGCAATCTGACCGGCGCGGTCCACGGCACGCAACGACGAATCGGATCCGTCCGTGCCGACCACCACGGTTTGATATGCGCTCATCCATACCCTCCCACTGTCAGTTGCAACGCCACCCGAGACAGTAACCGGTGCCGGCTGCGATGGGGCGCGAATCACGACACCCGCACGCGCAGCAGGCAAACCGCACACGGTTGATGCCACGTGACGCCTGTTGGCCCTGATGTTAACCACAGGAAGCGCGAATCGGGGCGCACCGTGACGCAGGTGACGCTGCCAGCCGCGAAGTTGCCGGGTTCCCGACGCCGGTGCGCGAGTGATCGAGCTCATCGAGACCGCGCCCGTGTTGTAATGCGGCTCACACGATTTCGCGCTACTTCCTCAGATACGGCCGCGGCCGAAGTAGATCTCCTGCGTGGCAGAACACACCAGTTCGCCCGACCGGTTGTACATCGTGCCCGAGGCAAGGCCGCGCCCGTGAATACCGCTGGGCGACACCTGGTCTGACAGAACCCAATCCGACAGGTCCGCGGGCCGCTGGAACCACACCGTGTGGTCGATCAGCGCCGAGAACGCCGTGGCCTGCGTCGTGCGCCGCATCGTCACCGTGGTCTCCAGCAACGACGTACCCGATGCGTAGGTGAGCACGCAGCAGTTGAGCACCGGATCGTTCGGAATCGATTCGGCTGGGCGCCACCACATCCGGGTGCGTTCCGGAGGTTCGGGCTGATCGAGCGCCAGGCGCGGCGGCGCATCCACGTAGCGCCGCTCGATCCACTGCGGTTTCACCCAGAAGCCGTCGAGTTCGTCGGCGTAGTCGCTCAGCAACTCACCGACCGACGGCAGGTCCTCGGGTGCGGGGACGTCGGGCATCGGCTGGTGGTAGTCGACCGTGTCCGCCGTGTCGCTCAGCGAGACCAGGGCCTCGAGCAGCACCTCATCCCCTTGCCGGGCAATCACGCGACGGGTCGACAGCATCCCGCCGTCGCGCATGTTCATCACCTGCATCTCCACCGGGTACCGCGCGTCGCCGGCCCGTAGCAGATAGACGTGCAGGCTGTTGGGAACCCGCCCGGCCGCGGTGCGGCTCGCCGCCATCAGGGCCTGGGCAGATATGTGGCCACCGATGATGTGGTGCGCTTCGTTGTCGATCTGGGTCGCGACGAACATGTCGTGACCACAGTCGGTGATGTCGAGCGTCGCCAGGACGTCAGCTAATTGCGGCAAGGGCACTGCAGCATTATTCGGGTCATGCCCGCGTGGTGCGCGGCGGGGTCTCCGTGCGCTCGATCGTCCAGCAATCGCAGCATGGTCAGGGCCATGCCGTCGCGCACCAGCCGGCGCGGTTCGGTCAGGTCGAAGCCCAGCTTTGCGCCGAGGTGTTCGACCCGGCGCGCGACGCTGCGCGGGGCGTTTCGGCTGTTTCTGCCTGACGAGCAGACCGGTGTGTCGGAGGATCCGGTACCGGTGCACTCGGGAACGGCTGCGGTCATCCCGCGGGGTCGGCGGCATCGGATCGAAGTCGACGAACCCTGCGAGATCCTGGCCTTCACGGCCAGACCGGGAACGCGGTTGGCGAAGCTCGGGGCATGAATGACGAACGCTCTCCTGCGAGCATGCCGCAGGAGAGCGTTCGTCTGTCGAGCGAGTGACGGGACTCGAACCCGTGTAGACGGCTTTGCAGGCCGCTGCCTAGCCACTCAGCCACACCCGCAGCATGTCTCACCTTGCCTGTGAACGTTCAAGTGCTCCAGCGTTTGGATCGCCGTGATTGCATCTCGCGCCGGTGACTGGCGCACGCTCGCGGTCGCCGAGCGTTCGCCGAGTGCTGACGAAATGCGGTGTGTCGGGGTGCAGACGCGCACGGTCGCGGTGCAGAGTGACGCTTCGCACTTGCTCGCTCACTCAGTCACTCACTCACTTACTCAGCGGACGGCGCGGATCGAGGCGAGGGTGCCTGCGACGGCGAGGACGGCGAAGGCCGCGAACAGCCAGGTGGCGGACGAGGGGTTGCCGACGTTGACGAGATTGACCACCACACCGGCCAATCCGGCGCCGAAGGCACCGCAGATCAACTGGACCGTGTTGATCGCGGCGGCGGCAGCGGGGCCCTCGGCGGGGTCGTCGACGCTGCTCATCGCCCACGCCGACAGGTGTGGCCAGGCGATGCCGATGCCTGCGCCGGTGACCAGCAGCGCGAGGGCCCACAGCACCACGAGCCAGACCGGCATACCGTTGCGCACCAGCACGGCACCCGCCGCCAGGCCCAGCGCCATCACCAGCGGTGCGACGGCGACCGTGCGCCGGATGACCTTGCGGTTCTGCAGTGAGGCGCTTGCGATCTCGCCGAACGTCCACCCGACCGAGAGCACCGCGCCGAAGAACCCGGCCACCACGGGCGTCATGTGCGCCAGCCGCTGACCGAACAACGGCACGTACATGTCGACCATCGTGGCGGCCATCAGCACACCCAGGCTCATGTAGATCCACTTGAGTGGGCCAGGCCCGAATGTGCTGGGCGGCAGGACCGATGCGCCCGCGCGCCGGTCGACGACGATGAATGCCACCACGAGAGCGACACCGACGAGCAGCAGGGCGGCCGTGCCGCGCGGATCGTGCGGGATGCCCGCGACACTGACCGCCATGGCCGCGGATCCGAGCAGTACCAGCGACCACACCGGAATCCCCGGCGGCACAAGGGTATCGCTCCCCCGCCCGGGCAGTGCGAGGGGAACCAGCACGGCCATCGCCGCGGTGAGGATCACCAGCACGCCGAACGCCCACCGCCACGAACCGTACTGCGCGAACAGACCGCCGGATGCCGGGCCGACCACGGTGCCGACACCCCACATCGCGGACACCAGCGCAGATGCCTTGGTCCACAACGTGTTCGGCAATGCGGTGTTGATGACGGCGTACCCCAGCCCGGCGAGCAGGCCGCCCGCGAAGCCCTGCACGAGCCGTCCCGCGAGCAGCAACTGCATGCTGGGCGCCAGCGCACACCCGAGGCTGCCCGCGCCGAACACCGTGAGCGCCACCAGATATGCCACGCGCGGGCCGAGGCGCATCAGCACCGAGTGCACGGTGGTCGCGGCGACCACAGAAGCGACCAGATACACCGTCGTCACCCACGCGTAGAACCGTTGACCGCCGATGTCGGCCACCGCGCTCGGCAGCAGGCTGATGGTGATGAACTCGTTGGTGGCATACAGCAGCACACCGCCGGCGAGAACGGTCGAGGCCCCGAGATACCGCCGGCCGAGAAGCTGCCGCCAAGTCCCTGCGGCCTCGGCCGCCGCGGTTTCAGTCACGACGACACGCTAGAAGGTCAACCGCCGTTGAGGTCAAGACCGGGTCATTTCAGCCCGGCGGCATCCATCCCGCGCAGTTCCTTCTTCAGGTCGGCGATCTCGTCTCGGATGCGTGCCGCGAGCTCGAACTGCAGGTCCCGCGCGGCAGCCATCATCTGGTCGGTGAGCTCCTTGATGAGGTCGGCCAACTCGGCGCGCGGCATGTTCGAGGTGTCCTTGCCCTCGACGATGCCCGCGCTGACCGCCCGGCCCGGCTCGCCCTGCGCGCGACGACCACGCGACGAGTTGCGCCCCGATCCACCGATCTCGACCGACTCGGTGTCGTCGGCCTCGCGGTAGACCTGGTCGAGGATGTCGGCGATCTTCTTGCGCAAAGGCTTCGGGTCGATGCCGTTGGCCTCGTTGTAGGCGATCTGCTTGGCGCGACGACGCTCGGTCTCGTCGATGGCCTCACGCATCGAGTCGGTGATCTTGTCCGCGTACATGTGGACCTCACCGGAGACGTTGCGGGCCGCGCGGCCGATGGTCTGGATCAGGCTGCGCGTGGACCGCAGGAAGCCCTCCTTGTCGGCGTCGAGGATCGACACCAGCGACACCTCGGGCAGGTCGAGGCCCTCGCGCAGCAGGTTGATGCCCACCAGCACGTCGTACTCACCGAGCCGCAGCTGCCGCAGCAGTTCCACGCGGCGCAGCGTGTCGACCTCGGAGTGCAGGTACCGGACCCGGATGCCCATCTCGAGCAGGTAATCGGTGAGGTCCTCGGCCATCTTCTTGGTCAGCGTCGTGACCAGCACGCGCTCGTCACGCTCGGTGCGGGTGCGGATCTCGCCGATGAGGTCGTCGATCTGGCCCTTGGTGGGCTTCACGACGACCTTGGGGTCGACCAGGCCGGTCGGGCGGATGACCTGCTCGACGAACTCGCCGCCGGCCTGACTGATCTCGTACGGCCCCGGTGTCGCCGACAGGTACACCGTCTGCCCGATCCGCTCGGCGAACTCCTCCCACGTCAGCGGACGGTTGTCGACCGCGGACGGCAGCCGGAAGCCGAAGTCCACCAGGTTGCGCTTGCGCGACATGTCGCCCTCGTACATACCGCCGATCTGCGGCACCGTCACGTGCGACTCGTCGATGACCAGCAGGAAGTCCTCGGGGAAGTAGTCCAGCAGCGTGGCCGGTGCCGACCCGGCGGGCCTGCCGTCGATGTGGCGCGAGTAGTTCTCGATGCCCGAGCAGAACCCGACCTGGCGCATCATCTCGACGTCGTAGTTGGTGCGCATGCGCAACCGCTGCGCCTCCAGCAGCTTGCCCTGATTTTCGAGCTCGGCCAGACGCTCCTCGAGCTCCTTCTCGATGGACTCGATCGCCGCCGCCATCCGCTCCGGACCGGCAACGTAGTGCGTGGCCGGGAAGATCCGCAGTGACTCGACCTGACGGACGACGTCGCCGGTGAGCGGGTGCAGGTAGTACAGCGCCTCGATCTCGTCGCCGAAGAACTCGATGCGCACCGCGAGTTCCTCGTACGACGGGATGATCTCCACGGTGTCGCCGCGCACACGGAACGTGCCACGCGTGAACGCCACGTCGTTGCGGTTGTACTGCACGTCCACCAGCAGTCTGAGCAGCCCGTCGCGCGGCACCTCCTGACCCACCTGCAACTCGACCGAACGGTCCAGATACGACTGCGGCGTGCCCAGGCCGTAGATGCACGACACCGACGCGACCACCACGACATCGCGGCGCGACAGCAGACTCGACGTCGCCGAGTGCCGCAACCGCTCGACGTCGTCGTTGATCGAGCTGTCCTTCTCGATGTAGGTGTCGGTCTGCGCGATGTACGCCTCGGGTTGGTAGTAGTCGTAATACGAGACGAAGTACTCGACGGCGTTGTGCGGAAGCATCTCCCGCAGCTCGTTGGCCAGCTGCGCGGCCAGCGTCTTGTTGGGCGCCATCACGAGCGTGGGCCGCTGCAACCGCTCGATGAGCCACGCGGTGGTGGCCGATTTACCCGTACCGGTGGCGCCGAGCAACACCACGTCACGCTCGCCCGCGCGGATGCGGCGTTCCAGCTCGTCGATGGCCGCGGGCTGATCACCCGCGGGCGCGTAGGGGCTGACGACCTCGAAGGGTTTGCCGGTGCGGACGATCTCGTCGACGGCCCGGTACTCCGAATGTGCGAGCACAGGATGTTCGGTCGCGAAGGCCATGTTCACCAGGGTAGAACTGCGCACCGACAAGTTCCGATGATGTTCACCCACCGCGTAGGCTGACGCCATTCACGCGCCGAAACACGAGACATTCGACCTGGTAGCCCGCACGAACACCGATCCGAAGGGAGTCGTGCGGGCCGTCGACGTCTACACCGTCGAGCCGTGGGGCCTCTACATGGCGCGTCCGACACCTGGACGTGCGCAGTTCCACTACCTGCAATCCTGGCTGCTGCCCTCGCTCGGGCTGCGCGCGACGATCTTCCACTTCAATCCCGGTCACGAGCGTGATCAGGACTTCTACCTCGACGTCGGCCACTACACGCCCGGCGAGACCAGGTGGCATTCCGAGGATCACTACCTCGACCTGGTGGTTCGCACCGGCCGAGGCGTCGAGCTGTGCGATGTCGACGAGCTGTTGACGGCCGTTCGGGCGGGCCTGTTGCCGCAGGAGGCCGGCGAGCAGGCCATGCAGACCGCGGCCGCCGCGATCGACGGTCTGGCCCGCCACGACTACGACCTGGACCGCTGGCTGACGACAAAGGGCATGGCCCTGAGCTGGCGCGCAGCGTAAGGTCACTTTTCATGAGCTCGACTAAGTACGCATGGGCGACGTCCGCCGTGCTTGCGGGGCTGCTCATCGGTGCGCAGATCGCCCCCGCCACGGCACTGGCCGATCCCCCGGTCGAACCCGCTGTCGACCCGGCGGCGCCACCCCAGGTGGAGGGACAGACGGGTCCGCTGCACAACGTCACCTACCGGGCCCGCATCGACGGGGTGTCGCGCAACGCGACCATCGCCTACAAGATCGACGACAGCAACGTCAACACCGCCGATCCGACGATGCTGCCGGGCCGCACGTTCGAGGCCACCGGTGTCGTGACCGACCCCCAACTCGCGGGGATGACCGTCCGTATCGACTGGCCGTACTCGGCCAACCTGCACTGCGAGATCCTTGTAGACGACCAGGTGATCGCGCAGGCCGACACGTTCGTCGCACCCCGGCTCACGCGGCCCAAGAACGATCCCGGCTACGGCAGCCTGCTGTGCGGCGCCAACCTCGCCGACGGCACCGGCAACGTCATCAACACCGGGCCCGTCGAGCCCGTCGAACCTGTGGCCCCGGCCGAGCCGCCGCCACCTCCCCCGGCCCAGAACGCGGCCTAGAACACCGACCAGCCGGCCAACCGCGCGAACTCCTCGATCGCGGCGACGCCACCTGCGGAGTTCCCGTCGTCGTCGAGCGGCGGGCTCCACACGCACACCGTGCCGTGACCGGGCATCACGGCCAGCACGCCGCCGCCGATGCCACTCTTGGCGGGCAGCCCGATGCGGTAAGCGATGTCGCCGGCCGCGCCGTACATCCCCGAGGTCAACAGCACCGCGTTGACCCGGCGCACGCTGTCGTCGTCCAGGACGGTCCGCTCCCCGGTCCGGTCGGCGAGAAACAGTGCCGCGCGTGCGATCGTGCGCACCGACGCCGCGATCGCGCACTGTGCGAAGTACTGCGGCAGCACCCGGTCGATGTCGTTGACCAGCCTGCCGTGCTCGGCCAGGACGTGCGCGATGGCCGAATTGCGGTGGTCGGCTTCGCTTTCCGAGAGCGCCACCGCTGGGTCGGAGCGCACGGGAGCGTCCGGGTCACCCGCCTGCAGCACCTCGATCGTCGCGCCGACGGCATCGCCGGCATGCGTCATGAGCCGGTCGGTGACGACGAGGGCGCCGGAGTTCACGAACGGATTGCGCGGCCGCCAGTGGTTGCGCTCCAGATCGGCCACCGACCCGTACCCCGCGTCGGTGGGCACCCATCCCACGTCGGTCCAGACATCCGGTTCGTGCCGCAGCAGCGCGCACAGCGCGAACAGCTTGGACAGGCTCTGGATGGAGAAGGCCGTGGACGCCTCGCCGATGCAGGCCTCGGCGCCGTCGACGGTGGCGACGGCCATCGCGAACCGCGTGGCGGGCACCGCGGCGAGTGCGGGTATCTGGCGGCTCACCATCCCGCGCAGCGCGGCGCGGCGGCCGCGCAACTCCGCCGCTCGCAGATACTCGTGCATCTGCTCGCCGGCCACCGGCGCAAACGGCATACGCGTACCTGGCAAGACAACCTCCTCGGGGAATGTCAAGAGTTTAGGCGAAAATATCCAGTCTTTAGACCAAACCGCTGCGAGCCGAAAGATGCTCGTGTAAACGTTGTGTCACGCGTCGACAGTTTAGGTTTATGGGTCTTGTCTTTAGACCTTTTCGCTTCTACGCTCTCGACAACCGAATGAAAGGCAGGTGGCGATGGCAGTTGAATTCGACCAGGGCACGGGGGCGGGAAGTACTGCGCCCCGTGACAATTCGGCCACCCTGAAACGTGGTGCGATCGGTCTTGCCGGCGTCGTGTTCATGGTGGTGGCCTTCTCGGCGCCGATAACGGCGATGACCGGCAACCTGCCGGTGGCCGTGGGCTTCGGCAACGGACTCGGTGCGCCGGGCGGATTCCTCATCGCAACCGTCGTCCTGACCATCTTCAGCATCGGCTTCGTGGCGCTGGCCCGCCACATCACCGCGGCCGGGGCGTTCTACACGTTCGTCTCACGCGCGTGGTCACGAATTCCCGGCCTGGCCGCAGGTGTCATGCCGGCCTTCACCTACATGACCATGGAAGCCGGACTCGTCGGCATCTTCTCGGCGTTCGCCGATCAGGCCTTCTCGATGCAGTTCGGCATCGATCTGCCGTGGGAGGTCTACGCGGTGATCGGCCTGGTCGCCATCGCGGCGCTGTCGCACTTCGACATCTCGGTGGCAGCCAAGGTGCTCGGCGTGGTGCTGGTCGCCGAGATCATCATGCTGTCGATGACCGCGATCGCGGGCCTGGTCCACCACCCCGACGGCATGAGCTTCACATCGCTGAACCCGGTGACCGCGCTGAGCGTCAACAACGTCGCAGGCGGCGTGGTCGGCCTCGGCCTGCTTATGGCGTTCTGGTCGTGGGTCGGATTCGAGTCGACGGCCATCTACGGCGAGGAGTCGAAGAACCCCAAGCGCATCGTGCCGCTGGCGACGATGATCGCGGTGATCGGTATCGGCGTGTTCTACACCTTCATCTCGTGGGGCGTCGTCGTCGGCAACGGACCCGACAAGGCGGTCGAACTCGCTTCCGGGCCTGCACCTTTCGACCTGCTGTACGTCCCGACCGCGGAGTACCTCGGACCATGGGCGGTGACGGTGTTCGAGTGGCTGGTGGTCGGCGGATCGTTCGCCTGCGCACTGGCGATCCACAACTCGGCCGCGCGGTACCTGTTCGCGTTCGGACGCGACGGCCTGCTGTGGCACCGCCTCGGTGAGGCCCACCCGAGGCACAGGTCGCCCTGGGTGGCATCGCTGGCCCAGAGCGCCTTCGCCGCAGTGCTTCTGGTGGTCTGCTCACTGACCAAGTCGGATCCCTACGCCGACCTGTTCGTGCTGGTGGCCATCCTGGCGACACTTCTGCTGCTGATCGTGCAGACGATGTGCTCGGTCGCGACCGTCGTGTACTTCCACGTCAAGAAGCAGCACCCCGAGACGGCATCATGGTGGCGAACCCTATTGGCCCCCATCATCGGAGGCGCGGGCATGCTCTACGTCATCTACCTGATGACCTCGAACATGCAGGCCGCGGCCGGCACCGCGTCGGACACCTTGTTCTTCAAGTTGATCCCGTACGCGGTGGTCGGACTGACCCTCGGGTCCATGCTGCTGGCGCTGTACTGGCGCAAGGCCCGGCCCGACCTCTACGACCGGATCGGGAGCACGATCTTCGACGATCGCGAACCCGTGCGCGAGCCGGCGAACTGACAGGCCGACACATGCCCGCCCGGTGCGATCCACTCCCCCCAGGATCGCACCGGGCGTTCCATTCGAATGCGAAAGATCAGCGCTTGAGCCAGGACTCGATGGTGTGGCGGGTGTCGTTGATGTGGGCTTCCATACGGGCCGCGGCCAACTCGGGCTCGCGGTTCTCGATGGCTTCGAGGATCGACTCGTGATAGTCGTTGGCGTTCGGTTCCAGCCTGCCGAAGATCGCGCCGACCGGCAGCCACATCCGCCGGCGCGCGTCGGCCACCGCGTCCAGCAGGCGATCGTTCTGGGCGGCCTGGGCGATGCCGAGGTGGAACGCCGAGTCCAGCGTCTGAAAGTCGGTGGTGTGCTTGGGCGACTGGTCGTCCAGCGCGGTCTTGAGCGCCTCGTCCATGCCGTTGAGCAGCTTGTGCAGGTCGTTGAGGTCCGCCGCGCGGCGGCGTTCGGCCGCAAGCCGTGTCGCGCCGGTCTCGACGACCACCCGGTAGTCGAAGGCGTCGCGGACGGCGCGTTTGTTGCGACGCATCTCGCGGCGCATCTCCACCGGATCGTATTCCGGTGCCTGCACCGTGAACCCGCCGCCGCGGCCCCGGCGCACCGCGATGAGACCTTCGCGTTCCAGCACGGCCACCGCGGTCCGCACGGTCGTCCTCGAGACGTCGAGCATCTCCGAGAGCTCGCGCTCCGTCGGCAGCCTGTCGCCCGGCCGGAACTGCCCGAGCTCCAAGGCCCGCCGCATCTGATCCACGACGAGTTCATGGGCCGGGATCTGCCGGACCGGGACCAAAGCTGGTTTCGCTGCTGTCATATACCGGACCCCCTTCAAGTGTGCACAGGCTACCCCATATCCCCTGCTGAAGACGTATGCCTTGCCCAATAGACCAAAGAAAAAATAAAAGTCCTAAAAACTTGACCTATAGCCCTATTGCGTCGAAACTTGGTGGAGTTCAGCGCAGCTCACACTTCGAAGGGATCGTGGATTGAGTAACAAGGTGATCGTGACGGGCGGGGCGGGCGTGATCGGTCAGGCGATCTGCCGTCGACTGCTGCAGAGCGACTACGTCCCGGTGGCGGCCGATCTCAAGCCCGCCGTGGACCAACTCGATCTGACGCAGGAGAACATGACCGGCGCGCTGAAGGTCGCGATGGACGTCTCGGACCGCGAGAGCGTGCAGAGCGCGGTGGACTCGGTGGTCGAGGACGGCGACACTCTTTACGGACTGGTCAATTGCGCTGGCATTCTTCGCGATTCGTTCCTCGGCGAGCTGGACGAGGCCAAGCTGGAGCTGATGTTCCAGGTGAACATCGCCGGCATGGCCCGGGTGACCGACGCGGTGGCACCGCATCTGCGTGAAGGGTCCGCGATCGTCAACATCGGCAGCCTCACCGGGCACTTCGGCCGTTTCCGCGGTGCCTCGGTGTACGGGGCGACCAAGGCCGGGATCGCCGCCTACACCCGTTATCTGGCCGAGGAACTGGCCCCCCGCGGCATCCGCGTCAACAACATCGCCCCCGGCGTGATCCGGGCCCCGATGAGCCCGTCGATGGCCCGGGTGTCCGGCGGTGAGGAGATCAGCGCCAGTTACGCCATGCTCAAGCGCATCGGCGAACCCGAAGAGGTCGCCGAGGCCGTCGAATTCATGCTCTCACCGCGGGCGTCGTTCATCACCGCCCAGACCCTGCTCGTCGACGGCGGGGTGGTGGCCTGGTGACCACCGAGATCCACACCCCCACCGCCGCGACCGACGGGATCGACGTCGAGGCGGCCAACGCCACCGCGTTCGCTCGCCTCGACGAGGCCGACCCGTGGGTGATCGACGTGCGCCCCGCCCGCGAGGTGCTCCCCGGCTACCGCGACAACGTGGTGCTGACCTCCGGGGCGCCGATGCCGTGGTCGGCCTACACCGGTGGGCAACGCGAAGCCCTCATCGGCGGCGCCCTGTTCGAAGGCCTGGCCGCCACCCGCGAGGAGGCCATCGCGAAGTTCGACGACGGCACCATCGAGGTCGGGGCGTGCCACGACTACGGCGCGGTCGGATCGCTCGCCGGGATCTACACCGCCTCCATGCCGGTGTTCGTCGTGGAGAACCGCGCGCACGGCAACCTCGGGTTCTGCAACTTCTACGAAGGCAAAGAACCCCGCCGGCTGAACTACGGCTGTTACGACGCCGGCGTCCACGAACGCCTCGAGCATGTCAACACCGTGCTGGCCCCGGTGGTCGGCGAGGCCATCCGCCGCCAGGGCGGCATCGCGCTCAAACCACTCATCGCCCGCGCCCTGCGGATGGGTGACGAGGTGCATTCCCGCAACGCCGCGGCCTCGATCCTGTTCAACCGCGAGATCCTGCCCGCGGTCCTCGACATGGTGGGCGAAGGTGTCGCCGGGGTGCGCGAGACCATGCTGCACCTGGCCGAGAACGACTACTTCTTCCTGCGTCTGTCCATGGCCGCGGCCAAGGCGTCGGCCGATGCCATGGTGACCCCGGGGTCGACGCTGGTGTCGGCGATGGCGTTCTCCTGTCGCGGGTTCGCCATCAAGCTCGCGGGCCTGGGCGACCAGTGGTTCGAGGGGCCCCCGCCGATCCACCAGGGCAAGCTGTTCGCAGGCCACAGCGAAGACGAGATCACCTGGATGGGCGGGGAATCCCCGATCACCGAGACCATCGGCCTCGGCGGGTTCGCCCAGGCGTGTGCCCTGTCGCTGCAGGAGTACCAGGGCGGACTGCCCGAGGTGATGATCGAGCGCAACCGCGAGATGTACGCCATCACCCACGGCGAGAACAGCACCTACCGCATCCCGCTGTTCGCGTTCCGCGGCACCCCGACGGGCATCGACGCACGCAAGGTCCTCGACACCGGCGTCCTGCCGGTCATGGACGTCGGCCTGGCCGGACGCGACGGCGGGCAGATCGGCGCGGGCGTCATCCGCGCGCCGCGTGAGTGCTTCGCCGACGCCATGACCGAGCACACCCGTAGATTCGGACGACCATGACCGTAGCCGCACAGACCGGACAAGCACCGACGAAGTCGCTCGCGTACACGTTCACCGGTGGCGACGCCGTCGTCACCGGCGCAGCGTCGGGCATCGGTGCCGCCACGGCCGCGATGCTGATGTCGGCAGGTATCCGCACCATCCGCCTCGACATCCGCACACCCGAACCGGACCCTGGTTTCGGCGCAGACCTGCAGGTCTGCTGTGCCGCCGATGTCCGCGACCCGGATCTGCTCACCACGCTGCGTGGACAGGGCGCGCCCGTGGACACCGTGAGCTACGTGGTGAACTGCGCAGGCGTCATCGACGACACCGGATTCGCCGGTGTGAGTCGCGAGCACTGGCTGCGGTGCCTTGAGATCAACCTGATGGGCGCCTACAACGTGCTCGACGCGTTCACCCCGGTGCTGCGGCAGAACCCACCGGCCGCGATCGTCAACGTCACCTCGATCGAGGCCGCCCGCGTCATCGCGCTGTCCAACCCCGATCCGACGCCGCAGTACGCCGCGTCCAAAGCCGGCCTGCGCATGCTGACCGAGACCAGCGCGCGGGCCCTGGCCGCCGACGGGATCCGCGTCAACAGCGTCGCGCCCGGATTCGTCGCGACGCCGATGGCCGCCGCGCACGGCAACACCGCGACCCTGCCGCCGTCGCTCGCACCGCGCGTGCCCGCGGGCCGATTCGCCCGGCCCGCCGAGATCGCCTGGGCCACCGCGTTCCTGCTGTGCGACCAGGCCACGTACATCACGGGTTCCGAACTGCGCGCCGACGGAGGATTTCAGCTGACATGACGCGGACACCCGTCACCCGGACCCCGGTGGCCTACGAGCCGGCACTGGGCCGCAACGCGCGCACCGGCGACTGGCAGGAACTGGCGCGCGGCACGTTCCGCACCGCGATCGAACGCGTCGAGGCACAACAGTGGGAGGCCGCGGCGCAACTGGTCGAGGTGGCGGTGCTCGAAGCCGAGGAACTCAACGACGTCTACCAACGCTGGCCGGCCGCCACCATGCAGTGGATCCGCGACCGCGATGTCGCCCAGGCCGACCTCGACCGTGCCCTCGCACGCCTCACCGCACTCATCGGAGACCAGGCCATGGCGGGGATCAACGCCGAGTGGCCCACGTTCACCGACGCGGTCGCGGTGGCCGCCCGCGCGTGCCGCGACCAGGACCCCGCGGCCGCCGGGCTGATCGAGACCGCCCGGCAGGCATGGCAGCAGATCCACGACCGTGCCGTCGACCGCGTCGCGGGCATCGTCGACATCGCGGTCACGCTCGTCGGCGAACCAGCGCTCGGCGAGCTGTGGGATTTCCTCATGGCCGACTGGTACGAAATCCACGAGCGCCGTTACGCATTGGACAACCAGCCGTGGAGCGAATCAGCACACCAGCTGATGATCGCGATCGTCGACGGTTTCCACGCACATCTGGCAGGCACCGGGCGCCAGGGCGACATCGAACTCATCGAGGAGCCCGGGCGCACCGGATTCCGTTTCGCGCCATGCGGATCCGGTGGCCGGTCGCTCGACGCCCGCATCACCGACGGGGTACCCCGCTCCGGTGCACCGTTCGGTTTCGCCGTCACCACCGAACCACACGACTGGGCGTGGAACACCGTCGGCATCTGCTCGTACTGCGTGCACTGCTGCCAGCTCAACGAGGTCATGCCGATCGACCGGCTGGGCTACCCCACCCGCGTCATCGACCCGCCCACGTGGACACCGGATTCGCCGACCACATCCTGCACGTGGTGGGTGTACCACGATCTCGCCGACATCCCCGACCACGTCTACCACCGCGTCGGGCGCGATCCCGCCCGCCGGCCGAGCCCGACCAGAAGGAGTGCCGATGGCTGACCACGTCGCGATGACGCAGCTCGAAGTCGCCGATTACGACCTCGGGCTGCGCGGCAAGCTGGTGCGCTCATCGAAGACGCACGGTGCGTCGGGCCTGGCGTTCTGCACCATCCTGTACGGCCTCTCGCTCATCGACGATGTCACCGACACGCCGTTCAGCAACGCCGCCAACGGCTATCCGGACGCCCAGCTGGTGCCCGACGAGACCACCAGGGTCGCGCTGCCGTGGCGGCACGGCACCGACGCGGTGATCGCCGAACTCGTCGACGAGCAGGGCCGCCCGCTGGAGGTCTCGCCCCGCGCGGTGCTCGCCGGCCTCGCGGCCCGCTACGGCGAGCTGGGCCTGGCTCCCGTGCTGGGATACGAGTACGAGCTGTGGATCTTCCGCGACGGCGAGGGCACCTCACCGCCGATCCTGGGTGGGAGACCCGCGCACGGCCGCACAGAGAACGCCTACAGCCTCACCCGGTGCGCCGAGATCAACGACATCGCAACAGAGTTCGTCAACCGGATGGACCAGATCGGCATCGAGGTCGAGATGTTCCACGCCGAACTGGGTCCCGGGTTCTTCGAGTTCACCCTCGCTCCCGAGACCGCGCTGCGGGCCACCGACAACGCCGCGCGGGCGCGGCAGTACCTGCGGGACCTGTGCGCCGAGCGCGGTCTGCACGCGAGCTTCATGGCCAAACCGTTCGCCGACAAGTCCGGTGCGGGCGGGCATGTGCACTCGAGTCTCACCCGTGACGGCAACAACGTGTTCTCCGACGGGGCGGGCGCGCTGTCGGCCGAGGGCAGCCGCTACCTGGCCGGACTGCTGGCCGGGATGGCCGACACGTCGCTCATGCTCAACCCACATGTCAACTCCTACAAGCGCATCGACCCTGAGATGTTCACACCGGCCCTGGCGAACTGGGGATATGACGACCGTGGCACCTCGGCCCGCGTGATCCTCCCCGATGCGAAGTCCGCCCGCGTCGAACACCGCCGCCCCGGCGCCGACGCCAGCCCCTACCTGGTCGCCGCGGCGCTGCTGGCCGCGGGTCTGCGCGGCCTGCAGGAGGAGTTGCCGCTGCCGGAACGGGACGCCGAACCGACCGAACTGCCAGGGGATCTGGCAGGCGCGCTGGCGCATTTCGAGAACTCGACCTGGCTACCCGATCTGCTCGGCAAGGCGTTCTGCACGTCGTATGCCGCGACACGGCGGGCCGAACTGCAGCGGTACGAGCAGTGGCTACGCACGACGATCACCGACTGGGAACTGCATCGACACCTGGAGCACCAATGAGCAGCACATCTGCACTTCTCGACCTCGACCAGTTCGAAAAGCTCGCCGCGGCAGGCGAGATCACCACGGTGATCTGCGCGGCGCCCGATCCGTACGGCCGCCTGGTGGGCAAGCGCCTGACCATATCGGCCTTCCGGACGCTGGGCCTCGACGGCGGCGGCGTGAACGCCAGCAGCTTCATCTTCGCGGTCGACCTCGAGATGAACCCACTCGACCTCCCGGTGTCCAACGCCGCCAACGGCTGGGTGGACATCCGTCTGGTCCCGGATCTCTCGACGCTGCGGCGCGTGCCGTGGGAACCCACGGCGGCACTGGTGATCTGCGACGCCTACCACATGGATTCCGACGAGCCGCTGGCCGTCGCTCCGAGAACCATTCTGCGCCAACAGATCGACCGGGCCGCGCAGCAGGGTCTGCGGTTCAAGTTCGCATCCGAACTCGAGTTCTACCTGTCGTGCACCCCGCCGCGTCAGGCGTGGGACCTGGGCTATCAGAACCTCAAGATGATGTCGGACTACCGGTCGGACTACCAGATGATCCAGGCCGCGCGCGACGACTGGTTCATCGAGCGGATCCGCAACCAGATGCCCGAGTTCGGCGTACCCATCGAATCGTCGAAACCCGAATGGGGACTGGGCCAGCAGGAGGTCACACTCGACTACTGCGACACCTTGGAGATGGCCGACCGCCACGTACTGTTCAAGTACGGCGTCAAGCAGTTGGCCCACAGCGCCGATCTGACCGTGACGTTCATGGCGAAACCCAAGATCGACGAGGTCGGCTCGTCGTGCCACCTGCACGTCAGCATGTGGTCGACCGACGACGACCAACCGCTGTGCTGGTGTCCCGAGCGCCGCGGCATGTCGGACCGCTTCGGCGCGTTCGTGGCCGGGCAGTTGCGTCACGCCATCGACATGAGCCTGATGTACGCCCCGACGGTCAACTCCTACAAGCGCTTCAAGCCCGATCAGTTCGCCGGGACCGCGATCGCGCTGGGGATGGACAACCGGTCGTGCGCGTTCCGGCTCGTGGGCAACGGACCGTCGTTCCGGGTGGAGAACCGCATCCCCGGTGCGGACGTGAATCCTTACTACGCGTACGCGGCGACCATTGCGGCCGGCCTCGACGGCGTCGAGGCGAACCTGCCCGCACCCGACATCTTCGACGGCAACGCCTGGACCCGCGAAGGTGTGGCGACCGTGCCGACATCGTTGCACCGCTCGCTGGACCTGTTCGCCGAGAGCAAGATGGCCCGAACCGCGTTCGGCGACGAGGTGTTCGACCATCTGCTGTCCTCGGCGCAGGGCGAGTTGGAGGCGTTCGACTCGCACACCGTGACCGACTGGGAGTCGCGCCGCTACTACGAACGCGTCTGACCAGCAATTCGTTTCTCATTGCATTGATTCAAAGGAGCAAAACATGCCGATCGATCCCATTGCCCAGAAGATGCTCGACGACGCCAAGGCCTCCGGGCGCCCCAACGCGCACCTGCTGCCGGTGCCCACCGCGCGGGAGAACTTCGAGAACACGTTCGCGGCGCTGCAGAAGCCCGATGTGCACCGCGTCACCGACGTCGCCATCGAGACCCGCGACGGTGCGGTCATCCCGGGCCGGCTCTACGTTCCCGCCGAGGGCGACGACCTGCCGTTGACGGTCTACTACCACGGTGGTGGCTGGCTGCTCGGCAGCGTCGACTCGCACGATGCGGCGACCCGACTGCTGGCCAAGGCCTCCGGCAGTGCGGTGCTTTCGGTGGGCTACCGCCTGGCCCCGGAGTCCCGCTTCCCCACCGCCGTCAACGACGCGATCGATGCCGTGGAATGGGCGCGCGCGTTCGGCGCGACGCTCGGAGTCGACACCTCGCGCCTCGCGGTCGCGGGTGACAGCGCCGGTGGCAACCTGGCCGCCGCCGTCGCGCTGCACTACCGCGACGCCGGGGAACCGGTGATCCGCCACCAACTGCTGGTCTACCCGGTGACCACGACCGACCTGACCAAGGGCATGGACCCGGAGTACGACGGCGTGATGCTCGAACGTGATGAGCTGCAATGGCATCAGGACAACTACCTGCCGGGGCCCGATGCGGCGTCGGATCCCCGGGTCAACGTTCTCGGCGCGGATCTGCACGGCCTGCCCGAGGCCACCGTCATCCTCGCCGAATGTGACCCGATTCGCCCCCAGGGCGAGCTCTACCTGCAGGCGCTGAAGGATGCGGGTGTGCCGGTGGAGAGCCACCTGACACCCGGTCAGGTGCACGGGTTCTTCGGCCTGGACGAGATCTTCCCGGCCGCCACCGCAGCCATGACATTCGCCGGGCAGCGCCTGGCGTCCGCGCTGGCCGTCGCCGGGCAGTCGACCCGATGAGCCGCACCGCGCTGGTCACCGGCGCCAACGGCGGCATCGGCTCGGCCACCGTCGCCCGGCTGGTCAAAAACGGCGTCGAGGTGATCGCGACCGATCTCGGCGAGCGCTCGGACACTGTGCCCGCCGACGCCGATTACGTGCCGTTCGATCTGCGCAGCGGTGATCCGCACGAATTGTTCGAACGGCTGGACGGCCGCGGACTGGACTACCTGGTCAACGCGGCAGGCGTGGCCCTGTTCGACCGCGACGGGTCGATGCTCGACATCGACGAATCCATCTGGGACGTCACGCTCGGGGTGAACCTGCACGGGCTGCGCAAGGTCACCGCAGCTGCGGTGGAACACCTGCGCAGGGGCAGCGGCAAGAGCATCGTCAACGTGGCGAGCACGGCCGGTTTGCGGGGTATGGACTCCCCTCTGGACGCCTATCAGGTGAGCAAGGCCGCCGTGGTGTCGTTGACACGCGCGCTGGCCCTGCAGCTGGCGCCGGAAGGCATCCGCGCGAACACCGTGTGTCCCGGTGCGATCCTCACCCCCATGATCGACCACCTCTACGTCGAGAACCCGGCACGCAGGGTCGACATGGAGAACCGCACGCCGATGCGCCGCCTGGGTATGCCCGACGAGATCGCAAGTGCCATCGCATTTCTGCTGTCCGACGAGGCGTCGTTCGTCACGGCGACCGACCTGGTGGTCGACGGCGGCTGGACCGCCCAGATCAAGTAGTCCCGAACGCCTCACGGGTGACGCCGCGGGCATTGACAATCCCCTTTTTGGTCTAAATACTCGACCTATAGATCTTATGAGACAGGAGTCAGGATGAGCGGGTCACCACGGGTCGCAATCATCGGATCAGGATTCAGCGGTATTGCCGCGGCGATTGCGCTGCGCAACAAGGGCATCGAAGACTTCGTCATCTTCGAGAAGGCGCCCGCACTGGGCGGGACCTGGTGGTACAACCGTTATCCGGGCGCTGAGGTGGACCTGGAGTCCCACATCTACTCGTTCTCGTTCGAGCGCTACGACTGGACGCGCACCCACGCCGGCTGGGCAGAACTGCAGGAGTACCTGAACCACGTCGCGGACAAATGGGACCTGCCGCGCCGGATCCGGTTCAACGAGAAGGTCGTCGACGTCCGCTGGTCGGATGCCGACCAGACCTACACCATCAGGACCGAATCCGGTGACGATCACGGGCAGTTCACCGCGGTCATCAGCGCCGTCGGCTTCCTCAACATCCCGCTGATCCCGCCGTTCGCGCGCGAGCAGAACGACTTCGAGGGCGCGATCTGCCACACGTCACGGTGGATCGACGGACTGGACATGACCGGCAAGAAGATCGGCGTGCTGGGCACCGGATCATCGGCCGTGCAGGTGGTCACCGAGGCCGAACGCGTCGGCGCCGAGGTCAAGATCTTCCAGATCGAGCCCAACTGGATCCTGCCGAAGGACAGTCGCGACTTCAGCCCGCTGGAACGGCGCCTCAACCGTCTGGCACCGGTCTACGCATACCGGCGGCTCAAGCTGTACCTCGGCTACGACCTGCGCCAGGTCCGCTCCAGCCACGCCAGGAGTGACGGCCGCACCAACCAGCGCAAGCACAGGGCCGCGGTGGCGTACCTGCAGCGCGAACTCGGCGACCGGCCGGACCTGCTCGAGCTCGCCACACCGTCGTTCCCGTACGAGGGCAGACGGACCGTCGTCAGCGACACCTACTACCAGGCGCTGCGCAGCCCCAAGGTAACGCTGGTCCCCCACGCCGTCAAGGGACTGTCCCGCACCGGCGCCATCGACGCCAACGGCGACGAACACGAACTCGACATCATCGTGCTGGCAACTGGTTTCGACGCCGCGAACTACCTGGGCAACTACCAGGTGCACGGCCGAAACGGAGTGGAACTGCACGACGCGTGGCAGGGCGAACCCGAGGCATTCCTGGGCATGATGGTGCCGAAGTTCCCGAACTTCTTCATCATGTACGGGCCCAACACCAACTCGATCCCGCTGGTGTCGTTCTACGAGGCGCAGGCAGCCTTCGCCGCGAGCCTGATCGCGCGGGCCACCAAGACCCGCGCGGGCAGCATCGAGGTCCGCCGGTCGGCGTTCGTCCTGTACAACGACTGGATCCAGGCCGCGCTCGCGAAAACCGTGTGGGCGCAGGTGCAGAACTACTTCCAGGCCGGCACGGGCCGCGTCGTGTCGCAGTGGCCGTTCGGCGCGACGCCCTACATCCTGGCGACAAAGCTGCTGCGCCGCATCGCCGTACGGCTGTCCTGACCCGCGGCGGGCTGGTGGAAGCTAGGGCCGCCAGCCCGTCGCATCCGCCCACTCCCACGCGCGACGATAGGCGTCGGAGATGTCGGCACCCGGGTTGGCCCGCAACCAGTCGGTGAACAGCAACGCGTACTGCTGGTTGGGCCAACCCGCCACGCGCAGATGGACATTCGTGGGCCGCCCGGGATCGGCCGAGGCATGCAGCCTGCTGCGCCACAGCGCGGCGTCCTCGGTGTGGTCGAACTCCGCGACGGTGCTGCGCGCGTCGGACTCGACCGCGTCGACACCGTCGGCGAGTGGCAGGTAGCCGACCGCGCGCAGGGCGTCGGCGAGTTCGTCGGCGATCTCCAGCGATTCCACCGTCACCTGCACGTCGATCACGTCGGGGGCATCCATGCCCGGCACGGCGGTGGGCCCGACGTGGTCGACGCGCACCACGCGATGTCCGCATGCGGTCTGCAGCCGCGCGACGATGCGGGCCGCCTGATCGGCCCACGTGTGGTCGAACGGCACCGGCTGCAACGGGGCAGCCACCGGTTCGCCGGCCTGGAGGTTACGTGCGAACGGCAGAATCCGGTTGAACCACAATTGCTTTGCGCGTTGCACCAGATCGTCCTGGCTTCCGGTGTTTTCCAGCCACACATCGGCGACGGCGCGGCGCTCCTCGACCGTGGCCTGCGCGGCGATACGCGTCCTGGCGTCCTGCTCGCTGAAGCCGCGATAGGAGATCAGCCGCTGCACGCGCACCTCCTCGTCGGCGTGCACAATCACCACCAACGGGAACAGCGGCGCCATCTTGGATTCGACGAGCAGCGGGATGTCCTCGACGATCACCGCGTCCGGCGGGGCCGACGCGATGAGCTCGGCGCGGCGTTCGGCGACCAGCGGGTGCACGATGCCGTTGAGTGTCGCACGCTTCTCGTCGTCAGGGAACGCGATCGCCGCCAGCGCGGGCCGGTTCAGCGCGCCGTCGGGAAGCAGGATCTCCTCGCCGAACGCCTCGACGAGGCGGGCGAGGCCCACGGTGCCCGGTTCGACGACCTCGCGGGCGATGACGTCTCCGTCGACGACGATGCCGCCGCACTCGGCGAAGGTTGCCGACACGGTTGATTTACCGGCACCGATGCCGCCGGACAGTCCGATACGCAACATGTGAGCGCTCCTCGACCACAGCTGGGGGTGACAGAAGGTGGAAAAAGAAACCACGCAGGAAGTCTGTTGACTTCCTGCGTGGTTTCAAACGACGTGACCTGCCGGGTGGCTAGGCGTTGCCGGCGAGCTTCTCCCGCAGAGCGGCGAGCTGCGCGTCGCTGGCCAGGGTGCCACCGGAGGACTCCTCCGAGCGCGACGAGCCGTTGGACACCGGTGCGTTGGCCGCCTCGGCCTCGGCAGCGGCGAACTTCTCCATCTGCGCGGTGTGCATCTTGTGGCGACGCTCGGCCTCGGCGTAGCGGGCCTCCCACTCCTCACGCTGCTTGTCGAAGCCCTCGAGCCATTCGTTGGTCTCGGGATCGAAGCCCTCGGGGAAGATGTAGTTGCCCTGCTCGTCGTAGCTGTCGGCCATGCCGTACTTCGACGGGTCGAACTCCTCGGTGTAGTCCTCGTTGGCCTGCTTGAGG
>Ga0182742_1001681_pt1 | contig 27099 bp, 28 predicted proteins | sample eDN5th37CBELigMG_FD_128880 | JGI IMG/M metagenome (GOLD analysis project Ga0182742, IMG submission 128880) | Enriched Miracle-Growth compost microbial communities from Emeryville, California, USA - eDNA 5th pass 37_C BE-Lig MG (version 2)... ...
TCTAATGAATCGATTTCACCAGGAGCTTGGAGAAGAATGGGCGTCGTTTGATTTGGAGCCGTACGTCCGAACAGGGAGCGTTCCAGGGTAAAATCTCCCTTCGTTGCTTCCTCCACTTCAACAGCAGCAATTCTTTTTTCCTCGCTAGCATCGGTTGAATCCGAATCTGCTCCTGAACATGCGGCTAACGTCGAAAGCATCAGCACCGCTGTGGCACTGAGAAGTATTTTTTTCATATAGGTTACTCCTTTCAATTGAGGGGATTATTAGGTGTTCTTCTATGGCAATAAGGTAATTTTTAAAAGCTTGGCTAGCTCCTGGCATTCCTTCTGTACTTCAGGAAATTGGTTATAATGCGCGAATAATCCTTTTAGCACAACAGGCTGGCATTCGTCTTTTGCTAACTCCCCTTCTATGACTTGCATAACTTCCTGCAATTCATTCATTTTAGAAGCGGGAAGATTCATAGATTGTATTTTTTCCTTTAATTCCACCAGTAAACCATTCAGTTTTTTGGCGTCGGAGTCTTTGGTATGTACATAAATGGTTGGAACTTGGTTAGGAGAGAAAAGCGCAGACTCCTTCTCCATCATCCCAGTGACAAGATTGTCTAGCCTCTGAACGAGAAACTTTCCACCCTTTTTAAAATCAAACTCCACTCCCTCAAAGATCATCCATTTTAAGTAAGAGTGGAGCATGCCATCCATTTGAATCACTGCATCCATCAGAAAAGGTTGGATTTGACTGGCCCCATAGAGGTTTTCGATATTTCCACGTAACCAGTGGTAGTTATCCACTTTGATTTCTGTCGCCAGCTTCTCCAAACTCCCTGCAATTGTGATCTGCTCTTCCAAATGCATGATCAGAAAATCACGATGTTCATAGACATATTGAAACCAGTTGGCAATCTGAATGGCGAAACTTTCCCGTGGTTTAAGGTTTTCCTGCCTTACCTGCTCCATTTTCTCTTTCATTTGCGAATAAAAATACTGATAGGCCACAGCTATAAACTCTTCTTTTGATTGAAAGTAGAGATAAAACGCGCCTTTTGACACACCCGCTTCACTGGTAATTTCCTGAACCGAAGTCCGGTGATAGCCTTTGCTGGCAAATAATTTCATCCCAGCTTGGATCAAATTTCGTTTCTTTTCATTCATCAGCAACACCTACCTCAACATACGGTTTTGGTAAAAAAGCTGTCTTCATGGACAATTTGGTTTATCGTTTAACTTCTACAGCTAGCCTGTTTGCCCTAAAGTGAAACCAGTAGGCCAATTTCGTTAATGATAGAACGGTGCTCTGGATGCACAATCAATTTTCTTCTTTACATGGCAAAAAGTAAAAGCAGAGTGCCAAGGGTAAAATAAGTTTTCTATAGAACTAATCCCATGGTTTGTTTACGGCTTAACCTGTCCAATGGTTTCTTTTTTTATTTGAAAAAACAGGTATGACTAACTAGTCAGTCATAAATTTTTCACCTTTCGATCGTATACAACGTCTAACCCTAATACAACTAAATGCATTGTTAGCATTTCAAAAGCTAAATTGGGAATAAACTGGATGGTGCCTGGCACCATCCAGTAATTCCCACCTATAAAGTTGGCAGGGTTATTTCAACCGTGGTTCCTTCCCCTACTTTGCTTCGATAGTGGATTTGACCATGATGTTGCTGAATAATTTTATGACAAATCATTAAACCTAAGCCGGTTCCTTTTTCTTTTAATGTATAAAAAGGCTCACCTAAGCGTGGCAGAAGTTCTTCCGGTATCCCGTATCCAGAGTCCTGAAAGCGGACCTGACATTGATCTTCTCCGGACTTCTTTAGTTCAACCCGAATTTCCCCTCCACTTGGCATCGCTTCCATAGCATTTTTTATAATGTTTAAAAACACTTGCTTTACTTGATTCTGCTCACAGGTAATGAAGATTGGCTCATCTGGAGCCTGAAATTCAATTTCAATATTACTCATAACAGCTTGAGGTGCCATAATTTCAAGTGTGTTTTCCACAAGCCTACCTAGATTTGTTTGCGAAAGCGTTACTGCTTGAGGCTTCCCAAGCGACAGCAGTTCTGTTGTAATGCTTTCAATTCGCTCCAATTCACTTAAAACCAAATCATTGTATTGAACTGAGCCGCCTACTACCCTATTTAATTGTACAAACCCTTTAATGGTGGTAAGTGGGTTTCTGATTTCATGTGCAACTCCTGCTGCTAATTCACCAACAATCGAGAGCTTTTCTGACTGCAATAAAAGTTCCTCCGATTTTTTTCGTTCAGTAATGTCTCGACTAATATTGACAATATGTTTAACGCGATCATTTTCTCCCACAACCGGTTTACAGCGTGACTCGAATTCAATCCAATGTCCACCTTTGTGCTGTAAGCGAAACTCAAGCGTTGAAGATTTTTTAGTAATAAACATTTTATCAATTGTCGTGAGAAACATTTCTTTATCATCAGGATGCAGCAAAGTGCCTAGCTTCATGTTCATAAAATGTGCACAATCATACCCTAGTACAGAGTGATGTGATGGTGATAAATAACTAATCTTTTTGTCTTCAGAAATGACTAAAATGAGGTCCGATGTATTTTCAGCAATCAGACGGTAGTTGGATTCACTTTCTGCAACCAACTTATACAATTTCGATAACTTTTGATTCATTCGATAAAGCTTTGCATACGATTCCAACAACACGGAACCGAGGATGACTGCAAAGAGAACAAACAACACGTATTCGAAGTGAAAAAACGGATTATCGACCATAATTTGAAAAACTTGTACTGTCAGTAAATAAAAACCTGTATAAACAATAAATAATGTACTAAGTTTTTTTATGAGACGGAGGTGCTTTATGAAAGGATAAGTGAGTGTGAATGCTAATAAAATACAAGACCAGCCGATTATCACTGGCAGCAAATTTCCACCTTCAATGAGTCGTGCAGCTAGTGCGAAAATCCCGGTCAAAAACCCTGGTATTGGGCCAAAATAAGTAAATACTAGAATTACCGGGGCATAGCGTAAATCATAAGAATACCCTTCTTGATGAATGGCCAACCTGACTAAAAGAAAAGAAACGACTCCTCCGTATAAACCAATCCATAACTTGTAGTGCTTAAGAGGTTGATACTGTTTATATCCTAGAAAAACTAGTGGCAAAACTACAAGCAACGAAAAAATTGCTAGATTGATTAGATAGTCCAATAAGTACAAATTACACTCCACCATTCTAGGAAAATTGTCAGATATTCTCCTATCTTAAAACACCTTCGTTCCATTTTCTATACTTATTTCGCTAAACTTATTCCAATTTTTTGTATAAATAGTGAAATTTAGTGATAAAGTTCTTTTTTATGGGGAGTCGACTGTCTTGTTTCAGTGTGATCAACTTTTGAATTACATTGTAGATGGGTCATTTTTCCCGTCTTTTAGAGAAGTTCTCATATCAATGCTCAGAAAGCTCGGCGCTTGGTAGTAAACGAGGATAGAAGAAGACATAGGTCCAATTTCGTACTTAAACGTTTTGGGAAGAAAAATGGAGAAAAGAAAAAACCCTGCTCCAATAGAAAGAGCAGGGGCAAAATATGATAAAGAAAACGGTAATGAGAATTATATCATAGGATTCTACAAATCCCTAATCATTTTGCATACCAAATTTTAGAATCACGACGGCGAGGTGTTTACCAAAAGCTGGATGGTGCCTAGCACCATCCAGTTTTCTCCCAGTTAATCTCTATTAGATTAACTTAAATGAATTTAAAATCCTGCCAATGTATTAGGCGAGGAAGCTCAAGATGTTGATTATAGGATTGATCTTTCACATAAACTTTCAAAGATTCATTTCTCAAAGTCTCTAATACCTCTGGCTTATCGTCAAAATAATAGTCAAGCCTTAAGTCCCGAATAATTTCCACTTTCTCCGAGTCTTTCATTCCATAGTAAAATCGGCCTTCTTGTACAGGGAATCCTTGTTCAATCATCCACTTTTTCGTTCGCTCCCCATGTTCTTTTGGTCTTGAAGTAATATAGTAGATTTCATGACCTTGTTCCGCCCACTCGTTCAGCTTTTCCAACGCACCCGGAAAAGCAGGGCAAGATGTATAATAGATCTCTTCTAATGATCCGTTCCACATCTGCTGCCCTTCTTCGTCACTCAAACCAAAAGGCTCATGAATTTCCACTCTATTCAAAGAGTGAAAAGCCTTTACATCAATGTTTTTCTTCAATTTATGATTATAAAGATGAAACGCATGCTCCCGTAAATTAATCAACGTATCGTCAATATCAAAACCTAATCTCATGTACCAAACACCTCTTTCCAGTAAAATGGATGGTGCCAGGCACCATCCAGAATCTGTTAACACTATGCTTTTGTGTAAACAGGATAGCCTACAATTTTAAAGTCTTTGCCAATCGGTGTGATGGTGGTATCTGCCAAGTCAATCGCGTCGCTCATCTCTGCGACTCCATCTCCTTCCAAGAACGTTGGAGCATTCTTTCCACCTACTAGTTTTGGAGCCATGTAGAGGACAACTTTATCAATCAGCCCTGCTTGTAAGAACGCACCATTAACAGTTCCACCGCCTTCGATGAATACAGAGGAAACCAGTTTCTCACCTAATATAGCGACGACATCCTGTAAGTTGACTGTCTCCGCCCCACTTGTCACAAAAACAGAAACCCCCATATCCTCCAGCTTAACACGTTTTTCTGGATCATGTTTTTCACTCGTAAACACCCATGTCTCGGCTTTTTGATCGGTGACTACTTTTGACTCTAGTGGAATTCTTAAACTGGAATCCAAAACAAGTCGAATTGGATTGCGGCCGTTTGGTATTCTAGCTGTTAATTCTGGGTCATCATGAATCACCGTATTAACGCCAACCAAAATCGCCATATTTTCGCTTCGAAGTTTGTGAACATCCTGTCGCGCTTCTTCAGATGTAATCCATTTGCTGCTATTAGTATGAGTAGCAATTTTCCCATCTAAGGTCGAACCGGATTTCATCGTGATAAACGGTGTTTTTTCCACAATAAATTTGTTGAAAACTTCATTCATCTGGCGTGACTCTTCCTCACAGACTCCAGTAATGACTTCAATACCGGCATCCTCAAGGATTTTCACCCCATTCCCCGCAACAACTGGGTTAGGGTCTAAAGTGGCAATTACCACTTTCTTAAGACCTGCCTTAGCGATTGCCTCAGCACACGGACCTGTACGACCGTGATGGGAACATGGTTCAAGCGTGACATAAATGGTGCCACCTTTCGCCTTCTCTCCCGCCATTCGAAGCGCATGAATTTCCGCATGGGGCTCTCCAGCTTTCAAATGAGTACCAATCCCGACAATTCTGTTTTCATTCACGATCACCGAACCGACAATCGGGTTAGGGTCGGTCAGCCCTTTCATCGCCCGCGCATTTTGCAAAGCCAACTCCATATAAAACTCATGATTCATCCAGCCAACATCTCCTTTTTTGGAAGACAACTGGAAGGTGCCAGGCACCATCCAGGAAATTTCCATTTATTGTTTCAGGTGTCCTGACTTTTTGACTTTTGTTTGTAAGTAGCGTTCATTGTATTCGGATATGTCTCCCCATAATGGAGTACGCCCAGAAACAGGGAGTCCTGCTGCTTTTAATGCTTCTAGTTTTTTCGGATTGTTGGTAATCAAAGTAACGGGTTTTACAGGCCGTAGCGCTTTTAACACTTGGATGGCTTCGTCGTAGTCTCGTGAATCATCCTCAAATCCAAGTGCTTGGTTTGCCTCCACCGTATCATATCCATTTTCTTGAAGAATATAAGCCATAGCTTTGCTAAATAGCCCAATGCCACGTCCTTCATGATTTGCTAAGTAAAACAACGCTCCGGTTCCATGCTCGACCATCATTTTCATCGATTGACGAAGTTGGAAACCACAATCACAGCGTTTGCTTCCAAAAATATCACCTGTATGACAAATGGAATGCATGCGAATCAACGCATCCTCTCCATACTCAAAATCACCATAAACGAGTACGCTAGATTGTTGCATTTCCGCTAGTTTACTAGTCGACAACCGACGAATGACAGTCTCAAAATCCTCGATGACATCTTCTGTTTTCAACCAACTATACCATTTGAATTCTACCGTTTCCCCATCTAGTTTAACTGGGAGCTTAATCGGGCCAACCAAATAAATGGCTTCTTCTCCCGAACGAATCAATTGGATTTTATCTTCTAAAATCGAAAGCATATTTGTTTTTACTTGAACTTGTTCCATCTACGTTCCTCCATACCTCCCAATAACTACTCCTAGACGGAAGCAGGAACGGGAAAATTCTCTATATACGTTTCTTCTTTCAACCGTTGCATTTTTTGTAAGGTAAGCACTGCATCCCAACGCTGTGTTTCAAATTGTTTTAGCCTCTCCATGCTGACATCACCCGCTTGTAGCGCATCCACCAATAACTCACTCAAAACATTTGCATCAGCTAGTGCAGCATTAATTCCATACGCACCGGTAGGGCTCATCGTATGAGCTGCATCCCCCATAAGGACAACTCCGTCCTGCACCCATGTCTCACATTGAGAGCTATGGACATTTAATAAAATAAAATCATTCCAGGAGTGAATTTGCTTCCGTAGGCTGTTCTCCAAATCAGGAAACGCATCGATTGCTAACTGAAGAAAAGGCTCAAATGACTGCTTTCTTAAAAGCGGAAACGCCCCTTCCTCAATATTCCAACCAATTTGCACATAACCTCCTGCTTGGGTGAACAAAGCCAACTGCTTTTGTTGAATCAGAGCTTGGCGAATCGTCGGCTCCCAACCACTCGGGCTCTGAATTTTCGCCCAAAGAAGATCATATCCATGTTTATACGTTGAATACGGGATTCCAGTTAATTTACGAACTGTTGAAAACCGCCCGTCAGCCCCAATTACAACCTTACAATGGACGGTCACTTCCTGGCTATCTTTTTTAGCTTTTACAACCATATGTGAGTGATTTTCATCGTAATAGATATCGGTTACCTTAGCACCAATTTCTAAGCGATAATGAGGGAAAACTTGGGATTCCCCTAGCAAAATACTTAATAAATTTCGTTGAGGAACATGTATGCCGACATGGCGTTCATCACCACTTGGAGAAATGGTTTTAAAAGCTTTTCCATCCTGCCAGTACTCCACTCGCTCCATCAACAACAAACCTTCGTGTTCCACTTTTTCATATAAGCCATATTGACGTAAAATCGCTTCGCCTTCTTGATTCAAATGTTCGCCGCGGAATTCCTTATCGATTCCTGTATGTCGTTCAAGAACACTTACGGATATCCCCTGTTTTGCTAGCAATAGTCCTAACAACGCCCCTCCTGGTCCCGCACCAACAATACATACATCCTTTTCAAGTATCACGATTCTACACACTCAATTCAATTTTATTTCCAGAAGGATCCTTAACAAACAGTTTCCCTTGTACTTCTGTCACTTTAGCGCCAATATCCTGTAATCTTACTATCGCCTCTTCACGTGCAACTTCGCTTGAGAAAACCATTGTATAAAAACTCATTCCAACACTGTTCTCTGCAGGTGCCGGTGCGCCTACTCCACTCCATGTATTTAAGCCAATATGATGGTGATAACCGCCTGTTGAGATAAACAATGCCTGGCCACCGTATCGACAAACAATATCAAAACCTAGCGCTTGACAGTAAAACTCTTCAATTTTTTTAAATTCAGCAACATGCAAATGGATATGTCCCATAATTGTTCCTGCAGGAAGTCCAGTAAATGCTGTTCCATCGTCTTCTCTTATAATGCTCTCTACATCCATCGGTTCCGTTGTCATCACGACTTCATCGCCGTTCCATTTCCATTCTGAAGCAGGGCGGTCCGTATAAACTTCGATTCCGTTCCCATCTGGATCCGCCAAGTAAAGAGCCTCACTGACATCATGGTCTGATCCGCCTTGCAATGGATATTGCATTTTTACCATATGAAGAATGAATTTTGCCAGATCCTTTCGACTCGGCAACAACAATGCATAATGGTAAAGCCCTGTTGTTCGTTGTTGTTTTGGCTGAACGCCTTCTGGCTGTTCAATCGTAACAAGTGGTTGCTTTCCGTCTGCGGTAAGCACTGCCTTGTGATCATTTTTTTCTATTATTTTCAAACCAAGAATTTCTTGGTAAAACTTAAGTGAACGTTGCAAATCTTGTACATTTAAATGAACCTGTGAGACGAATGTGTGTGGTTTTTGGTGAAAGGTCATTTAGTTATTCCTCCAATTTGGTTGTTTTGATTTTATGTTAGTCAGTTACTTTATGTAAGTAATTATATTTTTAAAATTAACTTGTGTCAAGTTGGTTAATGAGGTATTGTAAATATAAAGAGAATGTTAAAGACTATCATATAAATAGATTAGAGGTGTTGGAGGATGGATCAAACAGTCATTTGCCCGCGGTTTGAAAAAGCAATGAGTATTTTAAGCCAACGCTGGACAGGATTAGTCATTTATCAATTGCTTCCAGGTCCAAAACGATTCTGCACTTTAGAATCATCCATGGGGATTAGCGGCAGGGTCCTTTCCGATCGGCTCAAAGAACTGGAAAACCAAGGCATCGTAAAACGAGATGTTTATCCGGAAACTCCGGTGCGCATCGAGTATTCGCTAACGGATAAGGGACTTGCTCTAGAACCCCTCATGAAAGAACTCGAAACCTGGTCGCAAAACTGGGTCAAAGTGGAAGATAATGAATAAAAGCCGATTGTCCTTTATTGGACAATCGGCTTTTTATCTTACTTTATCATACTTCCGTTCTTTTAGACCTTCTCCAAGTTTAACATGTGATTGCTCATTGCTCCTTTTAAGTTTTGCAATTGCATGAACTCGAATGGATTCAGTACATTTATCTCTTCTTACACTGCGCGACATATAAAAACAACTAATCCCTAGGATCTGATTTTCACTTTCCTACTACATACTACGTTCTGTCAGCTTATTGATCTTCTACTTATATAAAGAACCTAAAACTCAAACTTCTGAACAAACTGGCACCCTTCACATGCTCTGCCAATTTGCTTTTTGGTAGAAGGTTCAAGGTAGTATATTTCGTCAAAACCACAAACTTGACATTCCATCACATGCAAAATTTCTCTTTCTCCGAATAGGGCATTTAACAGGTTTTCAAAATACATCCCTAGCATCCCTCTCTCTCGTTCTGTCTGTTTCTAAAATAGCAAATTCAACAAGCGAAGTTACAAGAAACCTGTCAATAGGCCCCTCTTTTTTTCGACAAAACCCAAAAACTGGATGGTGCCAGGCACCATCCAGAAATTCCCACATTACTAGATTACATCCTTCTTACAATTTTCAATTTTCTCCCTTTTTGTCTAGTAAATGTGGTAAAATGACTTTCATTGTAGGGAAAGGAGAGATTAATTTGAATAGAATGTTTTTGAAAGGTTCGATTGTTCTAGCAATCGTTGTAATGATTTTAGGTGCTTGTAGCAATAATGACAGCAGTGATAAGAAGGAAAGCAGTAAAGAAGGCAGCAAAGTCGTCGCTACTGTGAATGGGGAAGAAATCTCAAGAGCTGACTTTGAAACTGAAATGGAAAATACGAAAGCTACTTACGCACAACAAGGGATGAACATCGATGAGATGGATAAAGAACAGCAAAAAGAATTCGAACAAGTTGTGTTAAACCAACTGATTAATACAAAATTAGTTCTTCAAACAGCTGAAGAAGGTAAAGTCTCTGTTGAACAAAAAGACATTGATGGCGAAATTAAAAACATCAAATCTCAGTTCGAAGATGAAGCAAAGTTTAAAGAGGCCTTAAAAGAAGGCAAAATAACGGAAGATGAATTAAAAGAACAAGTTAAAACTCAATTAACTGTAACCAAGTTTCTTGAAAGCAAAATCGGAGAAATCGATGTAACTGAAGAAGAATTAAAAGCGGTCTATAACCAATACAAAGAGGCTGCTGAGCTTCAAAAGCAAGAGCCTGAAAAATTTGAAACAATGAAACCTCAATTAGAACAGCAAGCAATTGCTCAAAAACAAGGCGAAAAAGTAAATGAAGTCATTGAAGAGTTACGCTCAAGCAACGAAAAGAACATTAAGATAACATTGTAATAACCAAAACCCCCTTGACGAAATTAAGTCAAGGGGGTTTTTTATTGGTAATGAAGATAAACGATTAATCAGACAAGACAGGATCCCAAACAAACAACCACAATGCAAATATAAAGACTACCAAGTTTTAAGCTGCGGTCGCTTCCGTCACCTTTTGCTTCGCCTCTTGTTTTTTTACCAAGCTAACAAGCAAGTAAACGACTGGCGTTAGCACAATTGTTGCAAGGAATTTAAAGGCGTATTGCGTGATAATTAACCCTCCGAGTACGGATAATGGCATCATGCCATAAAACGCAATCGTAATAAAAATCGTTGTATCAATTAACTGACTCAACATCGTCGAAGCATTGTTCCGTAACCACAGTTTTTTCGCTCCATGCTTCGCTTTCAAACGACCAAACACATATACATCAAGATGCTGGCTGATCGTATAAGATATTAAACTTGCCAACACAACACGGAAACTTCCACTTAAGATCGTTTCATAAGAAGTTTGTTCCGTAAACGTTGGCGCAGCTGGCAAGGCAATTGTGACCGCAATAAAGATGAGCGCCATCAATTGGGTAATTAATCCAGCACGAACGGTTCGTTGCGCTTCTTTTTTTCCGTAAACTTCAACAATAACATCGGTTAAAGGAAACGTAAAAATATAAATAATGACTGCAGCCGGCAGCATCGCCCATGTCCCGATGCTAAACAGCTTTACCGCAACAATATTCGATAGAATCAATAAACCGACAAAAATTCCATTTAAATATAAAAGCATGAAAAATTCTCCCCTTTGATGATGTTCTTGCTGATTCCTGCCGTTTAGCGATTATCGACTTTTTCAGGATACAGGTCATGATTCATCAAGCGGAAGTTCGCCATTTCTTCATACTTCGTCCCTGGCTTACCGTAATTGCACCAAGGGTCTATTGAAATTCCTCCACGTGGCGTAAACTTGCCCCACACTTCAATGTATCGTGGATCTAAAAGATTAATTAAGTCGTTCATAATAATGTTGACGCAGTCCTCATGAAAGTCCCCGTGATTACGGAAACTGAATAAATACAATTTCAATGATTTGCTTTCCACAATTTTTTTATCAGGAATATATGAAATGTACATCGTCGCAAAATCCGGCTGCCCAGTAATTGGACACAAACTCGTAAACTCCGGGCAATTAAATTTCACAAAATAATCGCGGTTTGAATGCAAGCTATCCACGGCCTCCAACACTTCAGGCGCATAGTCACTTGGGTATTGTGTATTTTGATTCCCTAATAAAGTTAAATCCTGTAAACCTTGCTCTTCTTTACGTCCAGACATAAAAATAACCTCCCTGTATCATCTAACCCGACAATCGACAAGGAGGTTTCATAGCAATTTCTTTGGATGTAAAAAAGCCACATCCGGAATGGATATGGCTTTTGAAAAGTCATAAATCCATAGTTTTTTATAGAGGGTTTCCGCTATGAACCTCTCCCGTCTTGCGTACGGGTATTAAATTCATGTTTTATCATAATGAACATTTTTACATCCGTCAATGAAAAATTTCATATTCAAGGGATTTAGAAAAAGTTGGTTTAGTAGCTGCACCTGTACAATTGACTGAGTTGCTCTTTTAGAAAAAATAAAGAGATTCCATCAGATGCCTTTCACAACATTGCACCACATATAGTCAAGAAGTGGAAAACAACTGGAAGGTGCCAGGCACCATCCAGCTATTTTCCAGCATATTTGATTATCGCCGGTCTCCCTACCGGATAGTACTCGATTTTTGAACAACTGCGGATTTTCTCTTCGTTGAGGCAGTTACGGCCGTCGAAAATGATTGCTTCGTTCATATCTTCCACTAGTTTACTAGGTTCCAATTGTTTAATTTCGTCCCATTCAGTGACAATCAATACTGCATCTGCTCCCGCGATAGCCTCTTGAATAGTCTTAGCGTAAGCGATCCGGTTTCCTAATATTTTTTGCGCATTAGACGTTGCGACAGGGTCATAAGCAATTACGTCTGCTCCCTGCCTTGTTAGCTCTAGAGCGATCGGAATCGATGGGGCTTCTCGCATATCGTCCGTTTCCGGTTTAAACGCTAAACCAAGCATTGCGATTTTCTTCCTTGCAAGTTTTCCATTAAAACGTTCAAACGCTTTTTTCACTAACAAAACTCGTTGCTGTTCATTGAGTTCCATCGTTTTCCCTAGTAGTCCAAAATCAACATTGTGCTGCTTCGTCGTGTGATATAACGCCTGCACATCTTTTGGAAAACAGGAACCGCCATAGCCAATCCCCGCTTGGAGAAAACTATTTCCAATTCGTTTATCCATCCCCATCCCTTTGGCTACATCCAGAATATCCGCTCCAACCGCTTCACAAACATTCGCCATGCCATTAATAAAACTGATTTTCATTGCTAAAAAGGCATTTGACGCATACTTAATCATCTCAGCACTTCGCAATGAAGTCATCACAACAGGGACATTCAGCGGGCGATATAGCTCCCGTACTTTGTTCCCTGCTTTCCGTTCATCACAGCCGATAATAATCCGGTCGGCTTCAAGTGTATCCTTCATCGCCGAACCTTGTCGCAAAAATTCTGGATTGGATACGATCTGAATCGAAATATCTTCATTGCAATGAGCTTCAATTAGTTGTTTCATTTTATCATTCGTCCCGACCGGTACTGTACTTTTAATCACGACGATTGTATCTTGTTGAAGATGCACTGCAACATCCTTTGCTGCTTGTTCAAGATACGTTAAGTCAGCAGCTCCATCATTGCTTTGCGGCGTTCCCACTGCTAGAATCACAATCTCAGCTACGGAAATTCCTTCGCGGTGCGATGTTGTAAACCTCAATCTTCCCGCTGCTATATTTTTAACTAATAATTCTTCAAGGCCAGGTTCATAAATTGGCGATTTCCCTTGTTTCAATCGCGCAATCTTCTTTTCATCCACATCCATACAGCATACATGATGACCAATTTCCGCCAACGCCACACCTGTCGATAAGCCAACATAGCCAGTTCCTAGAATCGCGACTTTCATGCTACATCGGCTCACTTTCTTGTGGCTGGTCCTCTTTGACTCGCTTTTTTAGAAACGATAATACATCGTCACGGAGTTCATCTCTTTGTAGCGCAAAATCAACGGTTGCTTGAATAAACCCAAGCTTATCTCCAATATCGTAGCGCTCTCCTTCGAACTCATAAGCAAACACTGCTTGCTCTTGGACCAATAAATTAATGGCATCGGTTAATTGCAGTTCATTTCCTGCACCGATTGGCGTTTTTTCAAGAATTGTAAATATCTCAGGACGCAACACATATCGGCCCATAATTGCATATTGAGACGGCGCTTCCTCTAGCTTCGGCTTTTCGACTAGCGACTCAACAGGTAAAATTCTCGGGGCCATCATCATTCCTTTACTTTTAATGATGCCATATTTGCTCACGTCTTTTTCTGCAACCTTTTTAACCGCAACAATCGAGCTATTCATATATTCAAACGCCTTCGTTAATTGCTGCAAACACGGAGTATCAGACCGGACAAGGTCATCCCCGAGTAACACGGCAAACGGTTCATTGCCGATAAACTCTTTTGCCGCTAGAACCGCATCTCCTAGTCCGTTCGGTTCGTGTTGATAAAGATAATAAATTTTCACCAATCGCTGAATTTGTTGGACTTCTTCCAATTTATCTAGCTTTTGCTGTTTAACCAACATCGTTTCCAGTTGATGCGATTTGGTAAAATGATGTTCAATCGACCGTTTTCCTCTGCCAACAATGACGAGGATTTCTTCGATCCCAGATGCCACTGCTTCTTCGACAATATATTGGATTGTTGGTTTGTCAACAATCGGCAGCATTTCCTTTGCCTGAGCCTTTGTTGCCGGTAAGAAACGGGTTCCGAGTCCTGCAGCAGGTATAACGGCTTTTCGAATTTTCATTCACAGTCCCTCCTTGAACCACAATACTCACGAACAAGTGGGCACTTTGATAGCGCTTTAACTTCCTTGCTACCATCCTCCATCAATTCCTCATTTTCCTTCTTTTATTGGGCGATAAATACGCTTTAGAAAGCGTTCCATCAATTTAGGCAACACTTTATGACGCCGATACAGCAAAGCTGTAATGATTGCCTTCCGCTCTTCTTTTGTGACTTCCCATTGTTCTGGAATCAGCTCGACAATTTCTTCTAATAGTAAAATTGGAATACTTTGGATCACTTCGAGTTGCTGATAAAAATATTGTTCATGATCAATGAACTCAATGAGCATTTTATGAGCCGTGCTTTTAATTAGCTCTGTTGGCAATTGCTCGAGGTTGGAGAGATTCCAATCGAACCCAGTAAGAATCTCCGCTTGGTCAATCGCCCATAGTTGGTAGGCTCCATGTTGTTCTGCAGGTTGAAACAAAATATTCTTCCTTGTCCGGTCACGGTTTGCTACCCAATAATCAAAGAGAATGATGCCCGCTAAGCTTTCCGGGGTATTTGTGAGCGTTTCAATTCTCCCAACCTCATGACCGTTTATACAATCTGGGACGAAGAGCGAAGCAAAATGCTGTTGCATTTTTTCACCATTCTCTGCCACCTGCTGCTCATTTAGAAATTCAGCCGGAAACTCAACAATCCGACCGAAGGGAACAGGTAATTGTAAATAACGCGCTATTGCATATCCAAGCCACTCATTCGCCAAGCTCCGTGGATATTCAGGCTTCCATGATTTCACAACATAATCTTGACCATCATCAAATGTTAGCAACTGGGCATTTGATTTTCCCGGTAGGGTTTTTAGGGAAGCTGTTGGTTTAATCATCAGACTTCACCTCGTTTTTGCCTGAATCCATTGGTACGAGCTTCTTCAACAAATTAACATATTGCTCGGCAACGGTTTCAATCCCGAAATTCTTCTGAACATGCTGAATTGCTGCTGTAGACATTTTTTGATGAAGGGCTGGGTCATCAAGGAGCTTATGAATTTGCTTTACAGCATCTTCGACATTTTGACCGCGATATAGCAATCCTGTTTCTCCCTCTTTGACCAGTTCCGTCACCGGCATCATTCTTGAAGCAATGACCGGCACTCCGGAAACCATCGATTCAATAAAGGTATTGCCAAACGACTCAGACTTGGTCGTGGCGAGTGTACAGCCACCGGATTCTCGGATTTTTGCATACATATGTGGCATTTGTTGGTACGGAATAACTGGAAACCACTTTACAAACTCTGTGAACTGCTCAGCTCGCCAGCGTTCAGCAAACTCTTGGCGTTGAACACTTTGTGCCCCACCAACGACCCAGAACTCAACATCCTCACGCTCTTGGCGAACCTTTTTGGCGATTTCTAAAAACAATGGCCAGTTTTTACGTTTGTCCACACGACCAATATAAGCGATTACTTTCTTATCTTTTGGCATATGCGGCTCGCTTTTATAATCGATTTCGTCTAGGCGTAATGCTCTGAAAAAGCTTGTATCGACGCCATTGTAAATCACTTGAACTGGTACATCGTTCGTTAAAATCGATACCAACCGTTTTTGGTAATGAGAAGGGACAATAATGGTTTCCGGGGTGATTCCTCTGAAAGATTTCACATGTGGAGTAAGCTTAATGAGCTCTGGCGTCCTAGCCTCTACTATGACTGGACCTTGATAATTGGCTTTTTGCAACCATTTAAAGGCCTTCCCTGTATCTACAACAATGATGGCATCATATTGATTTTCACGGATAATGTTGACGATTTTTTCCTCATCATTTGTCAAGTAAACAGGAGCAACATCCTCCATAATATGAAGTCCACCATGATCGGTCGTATAAAGAAATTCTGTTTCAATTCCATGTTTTTTAAAATAAACTGCACGATTTCGCCATCCGGCATTCACTCCCCCAACGGTGAGCAAACGCCAGATTATCAGCACTTTCAATTTGGTTTCTCCTCCTTTTTAATCACATCCTTGTATCATTCTCTGTTTATGCCAATCCAAAGGTCCACCAGCTGCTGTAGCCTTTTTTCAAGCCACTTTTATTTTGCTTTTTCTCCTTGTTGTCTTTGGATTTCTTTTCTGCTTTTTTATTCTTATCTTTTCCTTGCTTGTCTGCCTTTTTTCCCTTTTTGTCTACAGGCTGGGCTTTGCCCTTTTTGTTTTTCTCTCGATTCTCTCGTCTGGCCCGGATTCTTTCTAGCCGCTGCTTCTCCTTTTCTTTCTTAGCACGAAGTTTCTCCTGACGTAACTGTTCTTTTTTCTCCTCTTTTGTAAGCTCGCGTGGAGGCTGATTCTTGCGGTCGCCACCACCTGCTTCTAACTCCTTAAATTCGCGTTTCTGTTCATCCCAATATTCATCGATTGCTTCAAGGATTTCATTAGGATCTACTCCTTTAGCAATCATGGTTCGAATCCATTGTTCCTTAAACACTTTGTGCATCAAGCCATACATCAACACAACATAGCGTTCCTCATCTTCTCTCGTCAAAAGTTTGTGACTCATCGCTTTAACGGTTTCTGTTTTGCTCGCATCTTCTTCCATAATAAGTTGGTAGATTTCCTGCGATAGTTCTTCCATGCGGATATAATGGAGCCACTCTTGATACAAGGTCGGGGCCCATTCTTGGACATGTGTTAAAAACACTTCCTTGTTATCCTGGCCAAGTGAATTTAATAGTTTTCGAGGATATGGATAGACGCGATCCCGCCAAACTGTTCGAGCAACATCAATAACCTTCAAACTTCCATCCTTTTGAAGGTAGATTTGCCGTTTATGATGGTCAATTCGCTCATATCCTATTTCCTTAAACGTAATCAACATATCGATTAACTTAACCGAAAGTGATTTTGATAAAGGTTGAGACTGAAGATATTCGCGTAAATCTACGCCTCGGATGATTTCCATCGCAATATGAAGCGGTCCTTTATGATAGACCTTCGGAAAGAGGTCGGTGTGTTGTCCTAATGACAACGCGTAATATTCGCGGTCACAATCCTCCTGATTGCCAAATACTTTGACACAAATATCGGGCGTAACCGTATATACAGCCCCTTGCCGTCCTTTCCCTAACATTTCTAAAGGTGATTCATTAACCACCTCAACATCTTCATTCTCCAAAGTGGTCACTTTAATTTTAGCGACACATTGTTCTAAAAATTTTTCATCAAACATTCATGTTGCACTCCCCCCATTGATTTCATTACAACGAACATAAAATGGATCTGTAACTCCATTAGTACAGTGAATTCAAAAGAGGGCAAAAACGTCCGGACGAGTATCCCACCTAGCGCAAAATGTATGAATACCCATATTCTGGATGGTGCCTGGCACCATCCATTTACTGGCAATCCTATTTGGTTAGAACGGGTTTTCCTATTTTACTAGCAAAATTATTATTTGGTTTTATGTAGATCTCTCGGTTTGGTTCATAAATAATATGTTAGTATTCCTCAATAATTTATGGTGTTCAGATTTGATGCTTCCCTGTACGTCAGAATTCCCGCGTGTCAAAGTCTAGAGAGAAATCACAAAATGGCCCTTCACGGATCATGTAATTCTTTTATAGAGTGAAAGATGCTTATTGGTTACATATAGCTTTAAAATTATCTGGATCTTTATTTACAGTTATTTTAATATATCAAAGCTTTCCGGCCCTTGTGACCACAACTGACCATACCCAGTCAAAGGTTTGTAAATGAATCACTCTCAATCATATACCTATCCATATAAATAAGAAGAAACACGGAAATTCTCCTTAACCGCAATGCTGACTCCTGAGAATATCCTCTCCAACTCCTTCAGTTAGATCCCTCCAACCATTTTTTTAAAATAATGTAAGCACCATTCTCCTAAAATATTTGTTGCCAAATAAAGCCTTCGCAACATATTTTGTCTAGCTTCGTCACTTCAAAAATTACACGAAACTAGGTCATAGAAAACAAGATTACAATAGTTTTGTAGGAAAGATTAAAATTTTGCGAACATTAAAAAATCTTTTGACAAATTTCGATAATATTCACACATTGACAATCTTAGAAAACCGCGAAAACACGGGAATTCTCCTTTTCACCGCCTTAGGGAATAGGAGATAATGTCGAGATTTGTACGTTTACAAACTGCTTTTTCCTAACAATAATTGGGGATGGGGACACAATAGATATAGAGAAAAAGTGTTTACAAGGAAATTCAATTCGTCTAGGAGGGTATTGGGAATGGTCTATCAGCAAAAACCTTGGTTGAAGTGGTATGAATCACAAATTGATGAGCATGTAAGCGTAAAATATGAATCTCTTTATGACTTTTTAGAAGATGCGGTTAAGCGTTTCGGGGATAAACCAGCACTTACTTTTTATGGTAGAGAATTCAGCTACAATGAGACGAAAGCCATCGTTGATAAGCTATCTGCCTATTTACATAGTCAAGGATTTAAAAAAGGCGATCGTGTAGCAGTCATGCTACCTAATTCTCCGCATTATATTTTTGCACTATTCGCTATTTTCCGTTTAGGTGGAATTGCTGTACAAGTGAATCCAATGTATGTTGAAAGAGAAATCGCTTTCGTTTTAGAAGACTCTGGCGCGAAATTTATGTTTGCACTTGATGCCTTCTATCCAAAAATTAAAAAAGTACAAGGTGATACTTCCTTACAACAAGTCATCGCAATCGGCTTTGGTCCAGAAAAAGCAGAGCTTGCTAACGGAGATCTGTATTTTGAGGAAGCGGTTCAAAATAATCTTGTCGTGGAAGAAGAATCCATCAATCCATTTGAAGATGTTGCGGTTTTACAATACACAGGTGGTACCACTGGCGTACCTAAAGGCGTTATGCTGACACACAGTAACCTCCTCTCGAACTTCAACCAGGTGTGTGACGCCATTTACAACCCTTGTGAAAATAAACCTGAGAACTTTAAAATGATTACCGTTCTTCCAATGTTCCATGTATACGGACTTTCAAGTGTTGCTCTATGTGGGCTTCGTGAAGGCGCAAACCAAATTGTCTTGCCTCGATTTGACGCAAAAGAAGTCATTGAAACCGTTAAGCGTGAAAAGCCGTTTATTTTCGCAGCGGTTCCGACGATGTACTTTGCTTTAAATAGCTACCCTGAGCTGTTAAAAGATGCGGGCTTTGATCAATGCTATTTCGTTGGTAGCGGTGGTGCTCCACTACCAGTTGAACAAGCGAAAGCTTTTAAAAAGATTACAGGTGTACAAGTACGCGACGGATACGGGTTATCTGAAGCAGCGCCAACTTTAATTTTCACTCCTCCATTTGTTCCATCTAAAGATGGCAGCATTGGAATTCCAGTTCAAAGCACAATTGTTCGTATTGTGAACAAAACAGAAGACGGTACTTACGTTGACGCTCCAGTTGGAGAAGCTGGTGAGCTAATTGCTCAAGGACCACAGGTGATGAAAGGTTACTGGAACCGTCCGAAGGATACAGAGTCCACAATCAAGGATGGCTGGTTGCACACAGGCGATATTGCTAAAATGGACGAAGATGGTTATTTCTACATCCTCGACCGCAGCAAAGATATGATTATTGCAAGCGGCTACAATGTTTATCCTCGTGAAGTAGAAGAAGTTCTTTACGGTCTTGAAGCTGTTGAAGAAGTGATTGTCATTGGGGTTCCAGATGAATACCGCGGTGAAACAGTTAAAGCTTTTATTAAGGTAAAAGAAGGTTATAGTCTTTCTGTTGAGGAAATCCTCGCTTATGGAAAAGACAATCTTGCTCCATACAAAGCACCTAAGTCAGCAGAAATTTTAGCAGAACTTCCGAAGTCTGCGGTTGGAAAACTGCTTCGTAGAGAACTTCGCGATTTAGAGTTGAAGAAAGTACAAGCTTAATAGACTACGAAGGCTGCCTTTGCTTAGGCAGCCTTCTTTGCTTTTAATAACTATAATGTTGTTCAGGTAAGTTGTCATAGATAGCTGGGTCAGCATTTTGAATTGAGCCGTCTGCAATGGCTTTGGCCGTCGTATCCATGGCAAGAAACGCTTGCTTTTTCAGGTATCCGTTTGATTTCTGCCCAAGTACATAAGGTTCATACGAGTGATCCGCCATACCGCGCATTTCAAAAAGGATGACAGGAATATCGTACTGCAGAGCCATGGCATTTGAGGCAACAGCTTCATTCTGAGTCGGCTCATCAAATTTTAAAATAAATGACCAACCTGTTTGATCGACTCCTTGATGTAAAACAGACGCCAATTTTCGGGATTTTAACAGCACATCCTCATCGACCTCAGGGTGTTGTGGAGTTAACAAAGCCCCGGTTGTAAGTTTCCCAAAATAGTCTTCCTGAGTCCCTTGATGATGAAAATCAATCATGTAGTCAATCTGATATTTTTGAAGAACATTCTCATGCAACGCTTTCGTTTCAGGAGCTACTTTTGCAACATGATCACGATTTAAGTCAATTCGATCAGCGTTATAGCGGGTCAAATGACGTCCACTAGCCATGTAATGATCAAGGGAAAAGTTCACATCCCCCATCGCTCCATCCACATTAAACATCGGGATAATAAGAATATTTACATTTTGAAGCATTTCTTGTGTTTTCTTGCTATTTGAACCAAGGTGGCGGATGTAATCGAGCGCCCCTTCCGTTGTCATCACTTCATTCCCATGCTGTTGAGTCAAAAATAAGATGGTCGGATTTTCAGGATCGGTTATGTATTTCGCTAGGTAAAGATCGCGTCCTTTAACCGACTGTCCGATCACTTCAAGTTCCATCTGTTCTTGTTTTGCTGCTTCTTTTTTAAGAAAAGCAGACATTTCATCATACGTCTTCAGCATAGCCGTTTGTACGGTTTCATTTCCATTTACATCTGGCCCGTTTCCTGCAGCCAATACGGGTGTAAAGGTCAAACCTGAAGCCAGTATAGCTGTCGATAGTGAAACTGCGATCATTTTTTTCTTCATATCGTTTCCTCCTCTATATTTCTATTAAAAAAGTACCTCCATTTTAAAATGGAAGTACCTGACAGTCTATTATTTATTTTACTAGTTTGAATTTTTACAACAATGGACCTACTCAAAGAGCTGGCACTAGGTCCGATGATACCGTCGATTAGACCTATTTTTCGGAGGCTTTACTCATGATTGAACGGAATTGGTTTTCATTTTTATCGTAAGAAAGCTCAATACGATGAACACAAAGACCATCACTCCCGAAAGGAAAAACCAGCCTGCGGCAAAGTTACCGGTTTGGTCAACCATAAATCCAAATAAAGGCGGAATGATAATGACCCCTGTTGAGCCGAATGTTAAACTAACTCCAGTAGAAATCCCGGATTGCTCCCGAGGAACAATCTCAGTCGCAAGGTTCATCCAGATTCCGTTAAATCCAGCAATTGCAAAGCCAAAAACAATGACAATAGGGACAAGCATCCAAAAGGAGGCATTGTTTGCTAGCGCCACGAGTAAACTGGATATCGCTGTTAACACACAGATCATGATTAAAATAATGACCCGGTTGCTATTGAATAAGTAATCACTAATCATCCCCCAAGCAATCCTTCCAAATGAGCCACTTACTTCCGAGATTACAAGAAGAACACCTGCTAAAAACAGGGAGATTCCAAGTTGTTCATGGGCATATAGCACAATATAGGTATTTAAACACATCTGTGACCCACTCATCCCAAAAGCACTTAAACTTACGAGCATCAATGGTTTGTTTTTTATCATTTTAAACATTGATTGGTATAAGGATTTAAGGCCTTTCTTGTTGATTGCTTGCGTTTGATCGGGTGGATCGCGGTAGAGAAAGTAAGAGAGAATGCCACTGAGAAGCAATAGCACGCATGCCGCCAACAAAACTGGTCGCCATCCATATTCTGCTCCTAACGGCAGTAAAATCAACCCAGCAAGCGCTGCGCCTGCTGTTACCCCTGTTTGCTTAATCCCCATTGCGGTTCCCCGTTGCTTGAGTGTAAACCAGTAGATAATGCCTTTATTGGTAATCGGATGCATGGATCCGTAGCCGAGACCACCTAAGGTTACAAACAGGAGGACGAGCCAAAATTGACTTAGGTAAGTCATCACCATAAAACCAAATCCGAGACAAAAAGAGGCGCCAATCAATAATCGTCTTGAACCAAACCGATCGGTTAGCATCCCTGCTGGGACAGCCGCTAAAGTTTGCCCTAAAAACAGAGCAGCAGGTAGCATCCCGATTTGCGATTTTGTTAAAGCTAAGTCTTTCCCAATCAATACACCCAGCGGCCCCACACTTCTCCCGACAAACGCAACAAGCAATTGTGCCAGTAGAAGAAACAACAGCATCCGCCATGGATTCAACTTTGCCATCGGCCTCTGAGTGTTTACCATCCCAAGATTCATCTTATTCGCCTCTTTACTTGGCCATTAACATTTCGCTAGCAACAGCCTTTCTTTACTTTCCAGAAGTACAGTATACCTGGAGCATACATGTTGGAAGATTGCTGGAAGGTGCCAGGCACCATCCAGTTAAATGGTAATTCTTTTTTTCTTTCGAAAATCCTGCTATCTGGGTACGTTTTTACCTTCAACTACAACCGCTTTTCAATCCATTTTAATAAATCTTCATATACTTCTTGTTTATTGGTTTCATTTAGGATTTCGTGTCTTGCTCCTGGATAAAACTTATAGGTCACATCGGTTAGACCAACGGATTTTAACTGTTGATAACTTTGTAGCACTCCTTTTGTATTTTTCCCAACCGGATCTTGATCTCCTGAAAGAAAAAGAGCAGAAAGCTGTTTAGGAATCTGATCATCCTCATCGTAAATGCATAAGAGGCCCTTTAAAAAGTCCTCAAAATAACCAGCTGTAAATACTCCCCCACATAAAGGGTCTTTGATATATGCATCCACTTCTGTTTCATCACGCGTTAGCCAATCAAATTCGGTTCGTCCTGGTGAAAATGCTTTATTATAACTTCCAAAAGTTAAACTATTCATGCGCTCACTAGGGGTTCGGCGTCCCTTTTTTCTTGCTTCCTGTGTTGCTAGGAAATGGCCAATTTTACCGATTAGCCCTGGATGACCTCCAGTCCCTGAAAAAATAACTCCCTGAAGTTCTTCTCCGTAGCGTTGAACGTATTTTCTACTCAAGAAAGACCCCATGCTATGCCCAAGGAGAAAAAGCGGTGCATCTGGAAATTCCTCTTTGACGACATCTGTTAACTGTTTCATATCTTCGACGACCGTTTCAAACCCGTTTTGGTCGGCGTAATAACCTCGGTCCTCGTCCCGCCTTACTGTATGCCCATGACCTCGATGGTCATTTCCAAAGACGTAAATCCCATGTGAAACAAGGAACCTCGCTAAATTACCGTAACGTCCAATATGCTCCGCCATTCCATGAGCAATTTGCAGCACTGCTTTTGGTTGTTGTTCCCCTACCCAACTTTTTGCAAACAGCTCCTTGCCATCTTGAGCGTGAAAGTAAAACGTTGATTCCTCCACACAAATTCCTCCCAGCGTCATTGCTTATCATTAGTTTATTTTGTATTAGTTAGTGAATATGTGCGCCTTCTTGTGCCATTTTCACCTATTTTCTTAATTGTACCTTACTCTGTGAATTCCTTCATTTTTTCAATCATAGAATACACAACTGGGGACAACTTGTGGATAGTGAAGCTATTTTCTGTTCACCATAACAGTTGAGGTGAATAACAGGATGAAAAAGTATACACAAGTTGGTACTGATATCGAGTCCGTCCGGCAGAAAAATGCGGACTCGGGGATGTCCTACAACGAGGTAAAACAATATTTGGCTAAAACAACCGGAGGCCGTGGAACAGCTCAATACAGCAATACCAATGTAGAAGAAGTAAAGCAACAACTAAAGTCGGGGCCGCACACAGAAGAAGAATAATAAAGTGTATGTAGGTAACTACCAAAAAACTGGATGGTGCCAGGCACCATCCAGTTTTTTGGTAGTAAACACCGCTAATTTAGTGCTTCCTATGACGGGGGAACTCGTCCTCCCGCTTAACCTTGTTTATGGTAATGTCTCATCCATTCGATAGAAGTTTTTGAGCAAAGCAGAAGCTGGTACTAGCTCCGCTTGTTGTTGATACTTAGGGAGATGCTGCGCAAGAACTCCCACAACCTTATCTCCTGTTACCCCCACATGCCCAATCGCAATAATTTGTTCTCTTCTCTCTAAATTCTTTCCTAACTTCGCTGCTTGACGTTGGATATGGTCCAACGAATATACGTGGTCAAAAAATAAATCATTCTCTAAATAAGGAACACCTAGCTCACTTGCCAGCCTTGGAATTACACTTTTCCCTGTAGTTTTACTATCTAAATAATAAAAGCCCTTTTCCTTACACACTTCCAGGATGATTCTCATCACTCGTTCATCCTCTGTTACCTTTGAACCCATATGATGATTCATCCCTACCGCATGCGGGACATCCGCAATCGCCTTTTCTACTTTTTCGCGAATTTCCTCATCACTTAAATCGGTTGTAATTGCCCCTGGGCCTAACCAACTTATCTTCCCTTTTTTCGGCTCCATCGGCAAATGCACGATAACTTCATGCCCCTTCGAATGTGCATTATGGGCATCTTCATGAGTTGTTGATAAAAAAGGCATGACCGCTACCGTTAGCGGTGCTGGCAAATCCAGCATTTCTTCCGTCCCTTTCATCCCATTTCCAAAGTCATCAATCACAATGGCCAATTCTTTGGAAGCTGACTGCTCCGCCTGGACTTGAGTAAAAGAAATTAGACTCGCAAATGCAAGCAACATCGCCATTCGAAACATGCTCATTTTAACCACTCCTTTTCTTTTAAGATGGCTTAAAAGCAGGAGATTCATCCCAAACAAAGTGATTGTGCATAACTAATTGTGTAAAGGACTTTTTGCAAGATTCAGCTCGCAAGGTAGCGACCAAGAAAACCGCTGTGGATAAGTTACTTTTCCACAGCTTCATGTTAATAAATTTTTATATTTAAAAAAGACCTCCACAACTGAAGGTCTTCCCAATCATCTAGGTAAAATAGGTTACAATCAGGATTAACAAGATTGGTCCAAAGGTAATGAAATACCCGATTGGATTAGCAAAATTTAATGTCCACCCAACCCCAAAACGTTTCTCCACAAAGATTGACGGGTCATTTTTATTAAAATAAAACAAGCCGCCTTTCCAGTATTGATCTTCATCAAAATCGCCAACTCCATCTCCCGATTGAACCCACTTGTCTGCGCCAGCTTTGCCCACTTTTACTGCAAAGACAATAGATCCAAGTAATAAGATTAATAAAAAGGCGAAAGGAATGAGCAACATCATGACTTCGCTTAATAAGTTTTCATGAACGGTCATTAATTGCAAAAAGGAAAACAGCATCGTAATAAGAATACTTGTAAGAAACATGAACCAACTTGTGTATTTGCGTAATGTCAATTGCCGGACTCTCGATGCTTCCGTACTTGTTGCACTAAGTTTTATGCCTGATCGCTTCGTTGTTTCATTGATGACTAAGAACATCACCTGCATGATGAAAAGCATGATTGGCGATGAGATTGCTGAAAAAGGGTTCTTTTCAGTGAAGGCATCAGGTTGCCCATTTGGACCCCAGTGCGTCGGAATTTGATTTGGAAGTTGTTGATAATGAACGATTGTATAAGCGATTATCCCCAAAGTGACAAGCATCGGTAAGGCAAACAAATACCAAGGGAGCATTTCATCTCGGGAACGAACTGACAAGTCCGTAATTTGAAGTTGCTTAACTCCTTCTCCCCACTTCTCTTCCCTCTTTAGTTGAGTTGTTTTCGCGTGAAAATAAACATAGCATGCGAGGCTGACGAATAAAAGAGCAAACGGAGCAGCTGTCGTGATGAGAATCAGGGTTTCTTCCGTGCTATTCCCTTGAATCCCCCAAACGAGCAGTCCAATGAAAAGCACCAAGGAAGTCGCCAACACCGTTAGCGAATAACGCCTTTTAAACTTCAACAAGCGGGGATCACGCATCTTTTTTTCTGGAACCGATACCCCAAACACAATGGTTGGCTTCACTAAGTAGGGAATCGCCATCTCAACCAAAGTGATAAAAAAGTAAAGAATGAGAAAAATCGTCACTGTCATAAAATTCGTCCTCCATTCTGTTCATGTTTCGTATTCATCAATAGGAGTGCAACTCTTTTTTTTCATTTCAGTGTAGAAAAGCTTATTGCTTGTTGTGTTTCAAGTCTTCCATAATCATCGCTAGTTCTTGTTCGAGTTGCTCGGTCTTCATTCCAAGGACGAGTGCCTCGGCAATCACCGTTTTTAATTCATGTTGTATCCGTTTAGCATGAGGGCTTCCCTGCAGCAGCTTTGTTTGAGCTTCAATGACTGCGCCCGACTTCGGAACAATTTTAATGATGCCTCTTTTTTCTAGCTCATGATAGCTTTTATTGACTGTATGCATGTTGACACCAAGGTCGGCAGCGAATGCACGAACGGAAGGAAGTGAGTCACCATGGCGCAAATGACCACGGGCAATTCCCTCAATTAATTGATTGGTGATTTGTTTATAAATCGCAACATCCGATTGAGGTTCAATTTGAATAATCATCTTTCAACCCCCATTCTGTTCTACCCTTATTATAACAGAATTGTTCTACACTTCATAGAACAAAATTATTTTTTGGAAAATCAATGGATGGTGCCAGGCACCATCCATTTATTCCCACTCCACCAAAGTGAACAGGCACGTTTGGGTAGGCGTTGTGTATAAAGTAATAGTAGCTCTCTTGTGCTGGGTATGTTTTCATGCAAACTTTGAAAACAAACCCTTTGAAACAGATGTGTTTCTCTTATTTAAAGGAGGGATTCTTACCGTGCATTCTCACTACAAGCGACAAACTTACTATCCACAACGCCCTTATTACTGTTATCCACCTTATCCACAGCCTCATTATCGACAATACCCAGATGTGGACGATACCGTGTTTATCCAATCTGTAGAATCATTTCAAGGTATTGCTAAAGATGCCATTACAATCTTAAACCGATTATCCA